>JAABUY010006889.1_pt1 | contig 10981 bp, 10 predicted proteins | sample 5560271 | NCBI WGS metagenome assembly JAABUY01 (sample SAMN10711886, study PRJNA513374) | rock metagenome | isolation source: Antarctica rocks | place: Antarctica: Victoria Land, University Valley
GAGGAGCTCCAATTCTCGGCGGAAGGCGGCAGCCTTCGTTCGGTGGCACGAGCCGGATGACGCGAGAGTGTCAAGTCCGGATCTGTGAGCGGCTCGGGGTGAGACTCCCCGGGCCGACTCGGCATGCGGTGGTGCCGGCGAACGCCGCCATGATTGGGCGGGCGATCCTGGCGGCGGCAAGGCAAGGTCTGCCTGGCTCTGACGTGGCGTCGATGCCACATCTGTGACCTTGGTCACACAAAGCCAATGTTGGTGATTGTCAGTGTCACGTTGGCGTGTGTCTATAGGCAGTCTGGTATGTTCCAGGCTTTGGCCGGTGAGGATGCCCCGTGGCCGCGAATGATGCCTTCGAGTCACTGCTGTCTCGTTTATATGAAGCGGCGCTCGAGCCAAAGTTATGGCCGGCAGTTTGGGCGGAGACGACGGCTGCGGCTGGGGGAGTCGCACCGTCGTTGCTGGTGGTTGCCGATAACAATGGTTCGGCGCCGTTAGTAACGCCGGGCTGGGCGGGCATTCTTTGACTGCTGTTGCCGTTACTGTCGATGGACAAGCTCCCGCATCGCATTGCAGGACTGACCGGGTTGCCGCGCCGCCCCCGACTGAGGTGGAGCGGGCACAGATGGCGCAGCTGACTTCACACCTTCGCCGGGCTGTGCGGCTGCGGGCTCGGTTGGCTATTGCGGAGGCGATGCAGGCGGCGAGCTCCGCGGCGTTGCGGGCTGCCGACACCGGAGTGATCTTGGTTACTGCGGGAGGCCGCATCGTTTATGCCGACGCGGCCGCGCAGCATTTGGCGGAGAGCGTTGGGCTGGAGCTGGAGCCTCGCCGGGGCGCGCTGCGATCGGCCGATACAGACGCAACGCAACATCTGCATGGCCTGGTCCACGATGCTGCCGCTGGCGGCGTGGGCGGCGACATGCTGATGCGTGCGATGGATGGTTCCGCCGTGGCGCTGGCGGTTTGCAGCCTGGTGAGCACGGCGGTTGGAGCCGAGGGTCCGGAGGGCGCGCCGGAACATGGACCGGGTGGGATTTTGGGGCAGGCGCTGGTGACGCTCCGCCGCTTGGCGCAGGTGCCCGCCAGCGCCAAGCGGGTAGCGGCGCTGTTCGGGTTGACCAGGGCGGAGGCGGACGTGGCGGTTGCCGTGGCGGCTGGGCAGCAGGTGGCGGCGGGCCGCGGCGTATCGGCCAGTACTGTGCAGGCGCAGGTCCGCTCGGCGTTGGGAAAGGCCGGAGTTCCGGGCGTGCAGGAATTAGGGCTGCTGTTCGCGCGGTTGGGTTAGAATTGGAAGATAGGCCTTCGTGGGTGGATGAAACCGCTTTTCGCGATCAGTAGGTCAGGTATCGCCGATGCGCATCCGCCATTTGTTGCGGGGTGAGCAGACGAGGCTGGCCGGCGGCACGCGCCAGAAGGTATTGTCTGACTAAGGTTTCTAGCCGGAGCGCCGTTGCCACTGCGGCATCGAGGGTTGGCCCGGCGGCGATCATGCCGTGATTTGCGAGCAAACACGCAGTACGTCCACGCATGGCCTCGGCGGCGAGCGTCGCGAGGGCCGGGGTGCCGAAGGTCGTGTAGGGCGCGCATCGGACATCGTCGCCGCCAAAGCTGACGACCATATAGTGGAACGGCGGCAGCGGCTCGGCTAGGCAGGAGAGCGCGGTGCAAGCGTCGGCGTGGGTATGCACTATGGCGCCGACGGCCGGATTTTCATCATAGACCGCAGCGTGCAGCGCCCACTCACTGCTGGCGTTGGGCGCCGGGTCGTGCAGGGTCGTTGCGACCAGTTGGCTGGGCTCAATGCAATCGGGCGTCGTACCGGTCGGCGAAATCAGCATGCCGCCGGAGGTACGGAGGCTGATGTTGCCGCTGCTGCCCTGGATGAGGCCAAGGCGGCCGAGGGTGCGATAGGCGGCGCAGACCTCGGCCCGGATGGCGTCGGTCACTCGGCCGCTTGCTGCTTCAGGCGATCACTGAAGAGCTTGCGCAACTTGGCGACTTTTGGATTGATCACCGCGCGGCAATAGCCGGACCAAGGATTGCGGGCGAAGTAGTCCTGGTGCTCGTCTTCGGCCCGATAGAATGTGGTGAGCGGCACGATCTCGGTGACGATCGGGCGGTCCCAGACGTGGGCGGCGTCGATCTCGGCCTTAATGCCGCGCGCCGTCTCGGCCTGTGCGTCAGAATGGGTGAGGATGATCGACCGGTATTGCGGGCCGATATCGGCACCTTGCTGGTTGGGGGTGGTCGGGTCGTGCAGGGTGAAGAACACGCGCAGGATATCGGCAAATGCGATCTGCTCGGGGTCGAACGTGATCTGCACGACCTCAGCGTGGCCCGTGCGCTTGCCGCAGACCTGTTCATAGGTCGGGTTTGGCACGGTGCCGCCGGCATAGCCGGAGACGGAGCTGTGCACGCCACGCAGGCTGAGGAACACTGGTTCAAGGCACCAGAAGCAGCCGCCTCCCAGGGTTGCGGTGTCGGTCGTCATATTTCACTCCTTGGCATCGGTCTGGAAAATGGCGACGCGGTCGGGGGAACTCAAGCCGCGGCAGGCGCGAGCTAGTCCCGGCTGCGTAGATCAGCTTTGAGGTGAGAACGCGGTTGTGATTCCGGATGGCAGGCTTGGCTGCAAGGGCGTTGTCAACCGGCCGGCGCGCCTGTCTGCTTGAGCGGATGGGCGCTAGCGAACTCGGGCATTGCCATGCATGCGTCGTGGATACGGCGGACGGTGGAGTAGGCCGCGAGGTCGACCTTGAAGCGCTGCGCACCGGCGACGTGGCTTGCGAGGCAACAATCGGCAATCGTGGGTGTGGGGCCGAAGCAGAACGACCCCGTGCTCGGCAGCAAGGCCTCGTAGGCTTCGAGGCCTTTTTGGAACCAATTGGCAGCCCAGGCCTGTTTCATTGCATCATCTGCGCCGAAGACGCGGCCGAGATAGCCCTGTATGCGCGGCGTCACCAGCGGATGACTGTCGGCCGCGTGGAGGGCGCAGAGGGCGCGCACCCTGGCGCGATTATTGGCGCCTTGGGGCAGCAATGCTGGAGTGGGGTGGGTTTCCTCGATCCATTCCAGTATGGCGAGCGACTGGGTGAGCACCGTGCCGTCATCCAGCACGAGCGCCGGGACAGCGCCCATGGGGTTCACCTTGCGGAACTCGGCCGTGTTTTGATCACCGCGGTCGAGGTCGATCAGTTCCTCGCTGACCGACAAGCCCTTGAGGTTGAGCGCGATCCGTATGCGATAGGTGGCGAGCGAACGCCAATAGCTGTAAAGCTTCATTCTTTCACCGCTCCGGTCAATGAGCTGACGTAGTATTCCACGAAGAATGAATAAAGTAACGCTACCGGGATAGAGCCGAACAGGGCTCCGGCCATCAGGGCGCCCCATTGATAGTCGTCGCCTTGCACCAACTGGGTCAGCACGGCGACTGGGACGGTTTTCTTCTCCGAGGACTGGATGAAGGCCAGCGCGTAGATGAACTCGTTCCAGCTCAGCGTGAAGGCGAAGATGCCGGCACTGATGAGGCCGGGCACCGCGAGCGGCAGGGTGATGCGGCGGAGGATCTGCAGCCGGGTGGCACCGTCGATCAGGGCGCATTCCTCGAGCTCGTAGGGAATCGATTTGAAGTATCCGATCAGCAGCCAGGTGCAGAATGGGATTAGGAAGGTTGGATAGGTGAGTATCAGGGCCAAGGGGCTGTCGAACAGGCCGAGCTTGAACACCATGGTCGCCAGCGGGATGAACAGGATGCTGGGCGGCACGAGATAGGCGAGGTAAATGCCGAGGCCAACCCAGTTGCTGCCGCGGAATCGCAAGCGCTGGATGGCATAGGCGGCGAGCACGCTGGCGAAGATGCTGATGCAGGTGGCTGCGGCGGCGATGCCCATCGTTGTCATCAGCCATTGCGGATAGTCGGTGTCGAACAGCAGCTTTTTTACGTTCTGCAGGGTGGGAGAGTGGACCCAAAAGGGGTTGTATTCCTTGTAGTTGTACAGCTCGTTGTTTGGCTTGAACGTAGTAATTGCCATCCAGTAGAACGGAAATAGCAATACGATGATGAACAGCAGCAGCGGGACATAGACCGTCACGATACGGCGGGGGATGCTGTCCCAAGACAGCGCGCCTTGGCGCTCGGCGGCCGGCTTGAGCGGGGTGTCGATGACCGTGTCAGTCATTGCTCTCGCCTTGCTGCCATTTGCGCCGGGCTAGGCCGAAGTAGCTGAACAGCGTGGCGGCCACGAGGAATGGGATCATGGCGACGGCGATGGCGGCGCCCTCGCCGAGTTGGCCGCCGGGGATGCCGCGCTGGAAGGCGAGCGTCGCCATGAGGTGGGTGGAGTTGACGGGTCCGCCGCGGGTGATGGCGTAGACGAGCTGGAAGTCGGTGAAGGTGAACAGGACGGAGAAGGTCAGCACCACCGACAGCACGGGCATCAGCATCGGCAGGGTGACGTTCACGAAGCGCTGCCAGGGGGTCGCGCCGTCCAGCATCGCAGCTTCGTATAGCGAGGGCGAGATGGTCTGCAGGCCGGCCAGCAGGCTGATGGCCACGAACGGGATGCCGCGCCAGATGTTGGCGGCGATCAGGCTCAGGCGGGCGTGCCAGGGGCTGCCGAGGAAGTCGATGTTGGTGTCGATCACGCCCATGCTTTTCAGGATGTAGGAGATTATCGAGAATTGTGGGTCGTAGATCCACCAGAAGGCGATTGCCGATAGGACCGTGGGCACGATCCATGGCACCAGGACGATGGCGCGGATGAGGGACTTGAATGGGATGTTGTTGTTGAGGAGCAGCGCCAGCCAGAGGCCGAGGCCAAACTTCCCGACCGTTGCCACGGCCGTGTAGAACAGCGTGTTGGTGACGGAGAGCCAGAAGATGCGGTCGTGCCATAGGCTCTCGAAATTCTCGAGGCCGACATAGACTCCGGACCGCCCGATCCGGGTGTCGGTGAAGGCGAGCCACATGCCGAGGCCGAGCGGATAGGTGAGGAACACCAACAGCAGCGACAAGGCCGGGAAGAGGCACAGCGCTGCCAGGAACGGGCGGTAGTCGAACAGCCGGACCAGCCAGGTGTTGCGCGGGGGCGACCATCGCCATGGATGCGCCGGCGCCAGGGACGTGCCTGGCAGAATTACGTTCTCGCTCATTCGCTCCCCGGCATCGCTTTTTGTGGGTGCAGTATGCTTGAGCGCCGGGCGCAGCGCCACCGGACTTTGGCGGGCTGGGCTGAGGCCGGCTAGAAGCGGGTGATGCGTCGTTTGCTCGCGATCTGCACGCTGCCGGCCTGGCCGGTCCGGGATGGCTACTCGCTGCGCGTTGCAAACGTGCTGCAGGCGTTGGCTTGGTGTTGGAAGATCACGCTGCTGGCGCCCGGAGCGACGCCGCCGGGTGTGGTGGAGCATGTGCCACTTGTGCTGGCTGGCTCGGGCTTCAGCTATCCCTGGCGCTTCGACAATGGGCCGCTTGCTGCCGCGATCGAGCGATGCGTGGCAACTCAGCCAGACCGCGCACTGGTTTGGCCGGGTGCAGAGGGTGCTTGGCTTGCCAGCGGCGCCCGGATACCGGCGGTGCTCGACATGATCGATTGCAACCCGCTAGAGTTTGGCCGGGCGGCGTGGATGGGTCGAGGCCGGGACCGGTTGTGGAATGCACGGGAGTCTGTGACCGCCGCCTTACACGCGCGCCGGGCCGTGCGCGGGTTCGGGGCGACCGTGTGCGTGGGTGGGGCAGATGCGGCTTGGATGGCGCGGTTGGGTGGGCGGATCGTGCACATGGTGCCGAACGGCGTCGCGCTGCCGATCGGATCCGCGCCGGAGAACGCGCGCGCGACCGTCATCTTTGCTGGCACCCTGGACTATGCGCCCAATGTCGATGCGGTGGCGTTCATGGCGCATGACATCTGGCCGCGCATCCGGGGGGCGACGGCTAACGCTCGCTGGGTAATCGCTGGCCGGCGGCCCGTGGCGGCGATCCGTGCGCTCGACGGACGGGACGGCGTCGAGGTTCGGGCGGACGTCGACGATATGGCGTCCGAGCTGCAGGCTGCGTGGGTGGCGGTTGCGCCGATGCGGGCGGGGGTGGGCCTGAAGAACAAGGTGCTGGAGGCATGGGCTTGTGCCCGGCCGGTGGTGCTGACGCCGCTGGCGATGAACGGGCTGACGCTGCCGCCGGGCCATGCGGGGCTGGTGCAGGCGGGGCGGCTGGGATTGCAGACGCGGTGGCGATGCTTTTGGGTGATGGCGCGGCACGGGAGGAGCTTGGCCGGGCGGCACGGGCGATGGTGGCGCGGGATTTCACCTGGGCGCGGGTCGGTGATCGGCTTGATGCGTTGTTGGAGTCGTGAGCGGGCGCTGCGGCGTGCAGCGCCCTAACCGGTCAGGACCGGTAGTAGCGTTTGGCCCGGCGCTCCGCTTCTTTGGCGGCGTCCTCCGGGCTGGTGTCCCCTGTGCTGGCGGAGGCGACCATGTCGACCATTACGTAGTCCGCCATCACGGCCCCTGACTGCTCGGTGATCGCGCCGGGGTAGGCGTACCAGCGGCTCTTTTCCATAGTTTCCTGATAAAGCTTGATTTTGGGATCGCTGTCCCAGACCGCGCTCTTTTCGTATGCCTTTAAAGGCTGGCCCCAATAGCCGAAGCTGCCGGTCAGCCATTTATCGTATTGCTCGACCTCCATCATGTAGGCGAGATAGGCCTTTGCCGCATTCGGGAACTTGGTGTGCCTGAAGGCCATCGCGTTGATCGCAAGCGCGCCGTTGGTCACGACGCCGGCTGGGCCGATCGGCATGTTGGCGTGGTTCATGTCCGCCGCCATGGCCGCGATCTTGGGATCGGAACTCTTTTTTGCCGAGTAGTAGAGCGACACGCCGTTCTGCGTCACGCTGACTTCTCCGGCCAGCATCGCCTTGTTATTGCTGGGATCGAGCCAGGAGTTGGTGCCGGGGATAAAGGTCGCGTACAGCGCCTTGCCGAATTTCAGCGCCTCGACCGTTTCCTTGCTGTTGATCGTGACCTTGCCCTGCTCGTCGGTCATTTTGCCGCCGAAGGCCCAGACCAGCCAATGGCAATAGGCGCTGGCGTCACCGACTGCATGACCCAGCGCGAACCCGGCCGGGTGGCCCGACTTCTGCAGCTTGCGGCACATGTCGAGGAAGGCGTCCGTCTTGTCCGGGAACGTGTCGAAGCCGACCTCCTTGAGCCAGCTTTCCCGATAGATTGCGAGCCCGCCGCTTGCGCCCATCGGAATGGCGATCCACTGATTGGTACCGAACTTCTTGCCGTAGCGCTCGGCCAGGGGATACCAGCCGCCGTATTTCTTGCCGAGATACTCGGCGACGTCTGTGAGGTCGAGCAGCTTGTCGGCGTAGAGGTGCGGGTCGTCGGTCCAGCCTACAACGACGTCTGGGCCCGCGCCGGTATTGGCGGTGACGGCGGTCTGCGGGCGCAGGTCCTCCCATCCGGAGAAGTCCACGCGGACTTGTACGCCGGTGGTGTCGGCGAATTTCTTGGTGTTCTCGCGAAAGATGACTTCGTCCGGCTCGACAAACTTGGCCGGGCGCAGGATGCGGAGGCTGGCGCCCTTCTCGATGGCTAGGTTGAGCGGCGGCACGTCGGCGACAGGGATCGCGGCGCGGGCGGCGCGGCCCAGCAGCCCCGTGGCGGCTACAGCGCCGGCCCTAAGCCCCAAACTGCGTCGGGTAATGTCATGCATTGGTTAGCCTTCCCTTGAGTTTTTTATATTATGCAACGAGACGGACGCCGGTATCGCGGTCGAACAGGTGGACCAGCGCCGGGTCGGCGGTGACGGTGATGGGCTCGCCGGGGCGGGCGGCGACGCGCTCGCGGAAGGCACCCATAACGGGCAGGGCGCCGGACTGCGCGCCGAGCCGGCCGTGCACCTGGGTTTCGCTGCCGGTGGGCTCCACGACTTGGACCAGCAATGGCACTCCGGCGCTGGTATTGGCGGCGAGCTGCAGGTGTTCCGGGCGCACGCCGTAGATGGCCGGACGCCCGGTTTCGCGCAGGGCCGGAGGCAGGGGCCATAGGCTGCCGCCCTCGGCGCGGAATCCGCCGGGCTCGACGGTCCCGGGCAGGAAGTTCATGGCGGGGCTGCCGATGAACCCGGCCACGAAGCGGTTGGCGGGGTGGTCGTAGAGGCCGAGCGGCGAGCCGACCTGCTCGACCCGGCCACCATTCATGACGACGATCTTGTCTGCCATCGTCATCGCCTCGATCTGGTCGTGGGTGACGTAGATGGTGGTGGTGCGCAGCCGCTGGTGCAGGTCCTTCAGTTCGGCGCGAGTTTGCACTCTTAACTTAGCGTCGAGATTGGACAGTGGCTCGTCGAATAGGAATACTTGCGGGTCGCGTACGATGGCGCGGCCCATTGCCACGCGCTGGCGCTGCCCACCGGAAAGCTGCCGGGGATAGCGGTCGAGCAAGCCATCGAGGCCCAAGATGCTGGCGGCACGGTTTACCCGCTCGTCCATGGCGGCCTGCGGCGCGCGGGCGAGCTTGAGGCTGAATGCCATGTTGTCGCGCACGGTCATGTGCGGGTAGAGCGCGTAGTTTTGGAACACCATGGCGATATCGCGCTGTTTTGGCGGAACCTTGTTCACGATGCGGCCGCCGATTGCGACCTCACCGGCGTCGATCTCTTCTAGGCCGGCGATCATGCGCAGGAGGGTGCTTTTGCCGCAGCCGGATGGTCCGACGAGGACGGTGAACTCGCCGTCGGCGATTTCGACGCTGACGCCGTGCAGGATTTGGGTGGCGCCGAACGCCTTTCTGACGCCGCGGATCGAGACAGTCGCCATGGGCTGGACAATTCCTCGTTTTGGCCGTTGCAGCGGAGCATAGGGCGTGGGCGTGGGTTCTGCCAGGGAATGTACCGGGTCGATGGCAGGCGGTTAAGATGCATCTAGAACTTGCTCGCGGTCAGCCATTTTCATTTGGCGCTGTTGGATGAAGTAGACGCATCTTCAGCCGGTTCGGCCACTAGCAAGGTTGTTGGCGGCGATTTAATGAGGCCGATATGGCGCGCTATAGTTCACAAGCCTTCTGTGGTTTGAGATTGTTCGTGTCACTTTATATTCACCATTATCTTCTGATCTGTTTTCGCAGGAAATTTAGATTTCATCGTAAATCCACGCAGAACAATTGATAAACGGTTGACAACCACGTTAAAAATTCCGAAATCGTATCTATCTTTAATGTTAATTATCTCGTATGATGCATCATGATGCAATTTTCGCTCACTGGATCGACCTGCCCGCGGACGCGCACTTGCTTGACGCTGCTCCTGTTGGGGACGGCTGTGTCGTGACCGAGCTGGTGGTAATGGATAGCCATACGCCATTGATCAATTCGTGTGACGTGACTGGACCAGGCGTGCCGAGGCCGGCTGCCGGCTTATCGGCGATCAATGGCTGGGTTACGCGGTATCTAGTTTCGGGTCGTTATGAAGCTTAGTCGGCGGATTTCTAGGACCGCTGACCGGGACGGGCGGCTATCGGGCGTATGCGTCCAGGCTGGCATATCGACGGGAACACGGGCTTGCGGCCTGCTGGGTGATGGCTCGGCCGTGGTCGCGCATCCTGCGGACGCTGAGGTTTTGGAGGCCGCCTGGGCACAGAGCGTCTCGACCGCTCTGCCCTTCGATCAGGAGTTCCGCCGGCGGCTGGCCGACGGAAGCTGGTGCTGGTCGCGCAGCCGGGCTACGGCGCAATTGGACAGCCAGGGCCGTGTGGTTTGCTGGCATGGCGCTACCGAGGACATCCGCGGCCGCAAGGCGGTGGAGGCTGCATTCATGCGGCTGACGGAGAGACTAGAGGCACGGTTGGCGGAGGAGGTCGCGGCACGGGAGGCGACGCAAGAGCGACTGAACCAGGCGGAGCGAATGCAGGCTTTGGGGCGGGTCGCGAGCGGGATTGCGCACGACTTCAATAACGTGCTTCAGGTCATTGGCAGCGCTTTGTTCCTAATTGCAACACGGCCGGATGACGCGGCGCGGGTCGCGCGATTTGCCGCCGTGGCCGACGACGCGGCGGGGCGGGGGGCGGCCATCACCGGTCGGCTGCTGTCGCTGGCGCGCAAAGGCGGGCTGCGTGCTGGCCCGGTCGACCCAGTGCTACTGCTATCCAGCATGGCGGAGGTGTTGAGGCACACGCTTGGCGCCAACATAACGGTCCGGGTGGAAGCGGCGCCGGGCTTGCCACTTGTGTTGGCCGACCGCGGGCAGCTCGAGACCGTGCTGATCAATCTTGCGGCCAATGCGCGCGACGCGATGGCGGGTGGGGGCGTGCTGACGTTGTCGGCGGCGCGCGATCCGTCTCCGGTCGGCGTCGAGATCAACGGCCGGGTTTTGTCGAGCCCCGGCGGCTATGTACGCATTTCCGTTGCGGACACTGGGGAGGGGATGGACGCAGCGATCCTGGCGCGGGCCAGCGAGCCCTTCTTCACGACAAAGGAGGCTGGCTGCGGCACTGGGCTGGGCTTGGCCATGGCGCAAGGCTTCACCGAGCAGTCGAATGGAGCGCTGCAGATCGAGAGCGCACCGGGCATGGGGACGACGGTGCGGATATGGCTGCCTTGCGCGATGGGGGCTGCGAGCGCTCCGTTCGAGCGGTTTAGGGCGCTGCGGTTGCCGAGGCTGCGGGGACGCGTGCTGTTGGTGGATGACGATGCATTGGTCCGCGCGACGCTGGGGGAGCAGCTGCAGGAGCTTGGCCTAAGCGTGGTGTCGGCCTGCGACGGCGTGGCTGGGCTACGGGCGCTCGCGGAGGATAAGGGAATAACGCTGCTCGTGTCAGACCTGACGATGCCGGGGATGGACGGGATGGCGCTGATCCAGGCGGGTAGCTGCTCAACCCACTTGCGAGTTGGCGTGAGTGAGGCCCGTACGCAAGGCGGCTTGACGTAACCCTGGCGCCTGGGATTGAAGGCTGGAATGACCGAGCTTCCTGATCTCAGCCAGCTGACG
>JAABUY010006892.1_pt1 | contig 10976 bp, 10 predicted proteins | sample 5560271 | NCBI WGS metagenome assembly JAABUY01 (sample SAMN10711886, study PRJNA513374) | rock metagenome | isolation source: Antarctica rocks | place: Antarctica: Victoria Land, University Valley
ACGCCGCCGTATCAAGCCGTCCCCAAACCACCCCGAGGTGGCCGCGTACCCGCACATCCCTACAACTATCACGCGAGAAACGCACGTTTCAGCCGGGAGCGGCTTCAGGCTCATGAATAATGGCGGTTAGCTGGTGGCATAGCTGTTTCAGCATACATCCAACTAGAGAATTCTTGCACCGCTGCAAAATTAGGAGTGCTTTCAAACACAAATAAATTAACCGATGTTCAAAAATATTACGAACATGAAATTATTTTATCAGTAAAAAATAGCAGAATCAGTAAGCGTGTGTTGGACATCAGCTTGTCGATGTTCTTACTAACTCTCCTTTTTCCTCTGCTATTTTTTATTGTAGTTCTAGTCAAGATTGAGTCGCCCGGGTCGGCATTGTTTATCCAGCAGCGTCGCGGACTGAACAACCGTGTTTTCGGCGTTTACAAATTCCGGTCCATGAAGACCAGTTTGGCCGATCATGAGTCGGCGCAGCAGACAGCTCGCGGCGATGCGCGCCTGACACGGATCGGTGGGTTCCTGCGGCGGCACAGCCTCGATGAGTTGCCGCAACTCCTCAATGTCTTGGCTGGGGACATGTCAATCGTCGGGCCGCGGCCACACGCGCTCGGCACCCGCGTGCATGGGTTGTTGCTGAAAGACGCCCTGGATACGTATGTCGGGCGCTATCGCGTCAAGCCTGGCATCACGGGTTGGGCGCAAGTCAACGGCGTGCGTGGTGAGATCTCCTCTTTGGAGGCGCTCGAAAGGCGCATCAAGTTCGACCTGGAATACATTGAGAGGTGGTCATTGTTGCTTGATCTGAAGATCATAGTGCGGACCCTCTCCTGCATAGCCTCAGACGAGAATGCGTATTGACTTATCTCTGCCTGTAGCTTGCCGCGACCTGCCCGCCGCTGGTTGCGGCTGGACCCCTCATGGGGCGCATGACGGCGCCGCCGCGACGCAAAAGGAATGCGCTATGAACAGCATGGCTTCCAGTTTGGCGTCGGTTGATGTCCTCGGCATACGGGTGGACGACATCACTGCTCCGAACCTGTTGGACCTGATCGAGAGTTCAGTCTGCAACGGCCAGCGCCTGATGGTCCTCAACTCGAACATACACCTGATCAACCTTGCTTTCGACCGGCCATGGCTCCGGCAGCTTTTCGCGAAGGCCGACATCGCGTTCTGCGACGGCGCCGGCGTCCAGTTCGCCGTCTGGGGCCTGACGGGGTGCAAGCCAAGCCGCCACACGCCGCCGGAGTGGATCGTGGAGCTGGCGCAGCGCCTCGCGCGCCGCGACGGGACGGTCTACTGGCTTGGCGGCCGTCCGGAGGTGGTCTCAACGGCGGCGGCCAGACTGGAGCAGGCGACAGGCCTGCGTACGGTGGGCTGGCACCACGGCTTTTTCGACCGTCAACGCGATGGGCCCGAGAACGAGGCGGTGATCGCCGACATCAACTCGGTCTGCCCGGATCTCCTGCTGCTGGCCATGGGCATGCCGGCGCAGGAGGAGTGGCTGCACCTGTCTTGGGACCGCGTCGACGCGAAGGTCGCCATCAGCTCCGGGGCGCTGGTCGACCATGTCGCCGGGCTTGTCCAACGGCCGCCGCCTTGGGTGGCAAACAGCGGGCTGGAGTGGTTGGTCCGCCTTGCCATCGAGCCGCGGCGCCTGTGGCGGCGCTACCTTGTCGGGCTGCCGCTCTTTCTGCTCCGCATCGCGCCGCACCTGATGCAGGCGCGCTTGCAGCCGGACGGCAAAATCTGCAAGCTGGCGGGCGGCATCATCGCCGCGCAGTCAAAGCAAATCGCAAGAGGCGACTGAGTATGTCGATCGCTGGTGTGCCACGGATGCTCGTGCAGCCTGAAACCCTGTCGCCCCTGCATGAATTCCTGCGGCTGCTCAACCGGCAGCGCGCTCGGCTGTTCTGGGCCTCTGTCCTGGGCGCCGGCGTCGTGATCGGGATCGGAAGCCTGTTGCCGACCTGGTACACGGCGCACGCCGCGGTGTCCGTGGTCCCGGCGCCGCCGGACCCGCTGCAGCCGGCCACCACCCTGCAGGTCGTTGGCGACAACGACGTTGCGACCGAGGCCGCGCAGATCAGTGCGCGAGACGTCGCGGCCAAGGTCGTGTCGGACCTCGGCATCAATGTCCCGTCGTCGCCGCTGGGCTCCCTGCGCCACCTGGCCTGCGGCACCTTTTCTTCAGCGCAATGGCCCCCGGCGCAATGGCTGTCCTCGGTCCGGTGGTGCAACCCGGCGCCGTCGATGCTGGACAAGCGCGTGGACAGCTTCCTCGCACAGCTCAGCGCAACGCCAGAGCCTTGTGCACGGGTCATCAACCTGAGCCTTAGGAACGGTGATCCCGAGTTGGCTGCGAAGGCCCTCAACACCCTTGTCGAAGACTACCAGCAAAGCCAGGTCGCCATCCGGGCGCAGGCGCTCGACCAAACCTCGTCGTGGCTGGGCCAACGGGCCAGCGAGCTGCGGACAAAATGGCTTGAGGCCGGCGCGCGGGCCGGCGGCTACAGGACAACCTACGGCCTGACGACCAGCACTGCCGTCGGAAGCGACGGGCCGGTGGTGTCGCAGGAGGTGGCCTTCGCAGCGCGTGCCCACGCCACGGCTGCGGCGGCCCTTGCGACCGCCGAGGCGCTGCAAATCGCCCTGCATGGCGAGGGCGCGGCCGGCGCCGACGATCCGCTGCAGGCTCCTCTGACTCTGCAACTCGGACGGCTGATGGTGCAGCAGGCGCAAACGCGGGCGCTGCACGGGGACGGCTACCCCGAGGTCGCGGCGATCCAGAAGCAGATTGCCGCCGCGAGGGCGCACATCGACAGCGTCCGCACACGCGCCGTGCAGGCGGCCGACACCGATGTCGTCGCCAAGCGCGCGGCTCTCGAACGGCTGACGCGCAACCTGGCCCAGTTGGGCAGCCAGTCGAGCAGCCTCGCCTCACGCACGATACGGCTGATGCAGCTCGAAAACGAGGCGCGCAGCGCACAGATCGTCTACGAGCAGTTCCTGTCGCGCGCCAAGGAGTTCGACGGCCGGTCGCAGTTGCTGCGCCCCCTCGTGCAGTTCGTGGCCCACGCGGCCGTGCCGGGCGAGCCGTCGTTCCCCGACCGCACCCGCTTGGCCCTTGGCGGGGTCATCCTCGGCCTTTTGGCCGGCCTGGGCTACGTGCTCGCGCACGAGCACCTGATGCGCGGGTTCAGCAACCTCAGCCGCGTGAGCCAGGGGCTTGCGGTGCCGCTCCTATGCGCCGTCCCCTTGGTGGGCGGGCGCAGGGGCCGGCACGGGATCACGGACTACGTGGTCAAGCAGCCGCTGTCGCAGGCGGCCGAGGCCATGCGGGCGTTGGCGATGCACCTGCGGCTCTCAGCGGGAGAGGAGGAGCGTGACCAGGTGCGCTCGCTGGTGGTGGCCTCGGCAACCGGCAAGGAGGGCAAGACGACGAGCTGCCTCTGGCTAGCCGCGACCCTCGCGCAGACCGGTTTGCGGGTGCTGCTGATCGACGGCGACCACCGGCGCGGCGCGATCGCCACGCGCCTCGGCGGCTGCACCGACGCGGGGTTTGCCGAGGTGCTGAACGGTACGGCCGCCTTGGGCGATGTCACGCAGCATGCCGGCGCGCTGGGCATCGATTTCGTCGGAAGCGGGCAGCCCATGGCCTGTGTATCGAGCGGCGCCGGGCTGCGGCGGCTGCGCGAGATCCTGGGCGGGCTGCGGGGCCGCTACGACTTCGTCCTGATCGACACGCCGCCCCTGCTCGCCATGACGGACGCGCTCGCCTACGCGAACGTCGCCGACCACACCGTCCTGATGTGCCGCTGGCGCAGCACGACGCGGCAGGCGGTCGTGAACTCGCTGGGGCAGTTGGACACGGCCGGGGCGCGGCTGCTGGGCGTCGCGGTCACGATGGTGGACAGCTCGCGCCTGTCCATGTTCAGGGACGACGTGCGCCCGGCGGACACCCGGCTGCTGGCCGGCTACTACAGCGTGCAGTAAGGCAGGAGTGGACCAGCCGATGAACGTTGTCCACGTGGTGCGGCAGTTCAGGCCGTCGGTCGGCGGGCTGGAGGACGCCGTGATCAGCCTCGTCCGCAACCAGCGGGCCGCCGGCGTGGATGCGCGCGTGGTGACCCTCGACCGCATCTTCACCGACCTGCCGCGCCGCCTGCCGAGAAGTGGCGTCGTCGACGGCATCCCGGTCACGCGGCTGCGTTGGCGCGGCTCGACCCGCTACCCGGTCGCGCCCGGCGTGCTGCGCGCGGTGCGGGGCGCGGACTTGATCCATGTCCACGCGGTCGACTTCTTCTTCGACTACCTGGCAGCCACTTGGCCGCTGCACGGCAAGCCGATGGTGGCGACCACCCATGGCGGCTTCTTCCACACGGACCGCCGCGCCCGGTTCAAGCGTCTCTGGTTCAACATCGTCACCCGCCGTCGGTCAGGGCCTACGATGCCGTCATAGCCTGCAGCGATAGCGATGCGGCGATCTTCAGGCCACTGGCGGCCGGACGGGTGCTGACGATCGAAAATGGAGTCGACTGGAACAAGTTCGCCCACCCGCCACGGCCCCGCGCGGCCCGCCGGCTGATCTATGTCGGACGGCTTGCCAGCCACAAGCGCATCGGCACGTTGATCGGGCTGCTGGCGGCGCTGTGCCGGCGTGCGCCGGAGGCTGGATGGGAGCTGGTGGTCGCCGGCGCCGGCGGCGACGTGGAGCCGGGCGAACTGCACGCGGCGGCCGAGGCGGCCGGCGTCGCGGGCCAGGTGAGGCACGTGCTCGGAGCGAGCGACGCGGAGCTCGCTGCGGAGCTCGCCCAGGCGGGTTTCTACGTGTCCGCCTCCATGCACGAGGGGTTCGGGCTGGCGGCCGTGGAGGCCGCCGCCGCCGGGCTCATGCCGGTGCTCAGCGACATCCCGCCCTTCGCCCGCATCGTGCGGCGGCTCGGCGGCGGCCTGTTGTTCGACCCGGACGACCTCGAAGGCGCGGCCGAGCGGCTGGCGGCCCTCGACGTCGACCCGGCAGCGCGCATCCGGCTGCGCGAGGCGGCACGCGGCTTTGGCTGGCGGGAGCCGGCCGAAGCCTACCTGCAAACATACCGGCGAATCCTGGCCCTGCATGCGCCCGAGGTGGCAACTGCCTGACCTGGCACACATGGCCCGGCGGGCGGGCATTCCGCTGCTGCTGGCCTGGAGCGCGCTGCCGCCCGGCGGGAGCGCCGCCGAGCTGCTCAGGGGCATCAACTACTCCGGCCTTGAGATCAGCCCTGGCCGGCTTCCGGGGCGCCTCTCCTTCGACTATGTCGCTCCGACAGAGGCGGAGTTCGCCGCCGCGGCGGCAGCGGGCATGACGGTGGTCCGGCTGCCCGTGCTGTGGGAGCGCCTGCAGCCGCAGCTTGGCGCCCCGCTCGACGGGCCGATGCTCGCCGTGGTCCGGGAGCAGTGCGGCATGGCCAGGCGGCATGGGTTGCGCCTGGTCCTCGACCTGCACAACTACGGCGCCTACCGAGGCGGCATGGTTGGTTCGCCCGCCGTGCCCACGGCCGCGTTCGCCGCGTTCTGGGGCAGGCTGGCCAGCGCCTTCTCCGACGACCCGGACGTGATCTTCGGCCTGATGAACGAGCCGCATGGGATCGGCGCGGAGGCGTGGGCCGCGTCGGAGCAGGCGGCGGTCGCGGCCATCCGCGCGGCCGGCGCCGGGAACCCGGTGCTCGCGTCGGGAACGGGCTGGGACGGCGCGCATAACTTCGTGTCCGGCGCCGGATACGGCGTGCCGAACGCCACGGCGCTCAAGGCGCTCCATGACCCGGCGGGCAACCTTGCCGTCGAGGTGCATCAGTACCTCGACCGGGACTCGTCGGGAACGCATGGGGAGTGCGTGACGCCGGAGGCCGCGCGGCAGCGGTTGGCGCCGGTGACGGCTTGGCTGCGGAGGGCCGGGCGGCGCGGCTTCCTCGGGGAGGCTGCCGCGAGCGCCACGCCGGAGTGCCTGGAGTCGCTGGCGGCGCTGCTGGGCGAGGTGGAGGCGAACCAGGACGCCTGGCTGGGCTGGGCCTACTGGGCCGGCGGGCCGTGGTGGGGCGACTACATGTTTTCGATTGAACCAAAAGCGGGCGAAGCCAAAGGGGCGCGCGAGCGTCCGCAGATGGCCGTGTTGCGGCGGTTGGCCGAGGCCGGGATGGCCGCGGCCCGAACGGCTGGGCCGAGATGATGGAGCCGCGGATGCATGGGCGCTGCCTCGAACTTTTGGCGGCTATGCGACCCGCGGGATGGGTCAGGGCGATCGCATTTGCCCCCTTTCGTCATTGCGGGGAGCGTTTGCGGCGTGGCAATCCAGGGATGCACGCCTCCATAGCGGTCCATGCGGCCCTGGATTGCCGCGCCGGAGCCGGCTCGCAATGACGAGTTCCCTGCGGCCGGAGGCAAGCCGGGCCAAATGCGATAGCCCTGCGGGATGGGTCGTGACCTGCCGGCTAAGCCGTGACGCTCACGCAAGCGCTGCAAGATAGATGAGCGGAGGCCAGGAGGTCAGCAGCGAGATATCGCGGCGAGCGGCGGCCGGCTCCGCTTGGCTCCTGCTGGAGATGTGCGGCCTACAGGGGCTGTCGCTTGTTTTCTTCATTGTGCTCGCGAGGATGCTGACGCCGAACGACTTCGGCGTGGTCAGCATATCGTTCATCATGATACAAGCGTTCCGCCTGCTGATCCAGGACAGGATTCCAGAGGCGATCGCGGCGAAAAGCAGCGCTTCGCCGAGCGACTGGACGACCGCGTTCTGGCTTTCCGCCGGGGCGGGCGCTGTTTCCGCCCTTTCGCTCATCGCTGCTGCGGGGCTGATAGAGGGCCTGTTCCGGATGCCAGGGCTGGCGCCCGTGCTGCGTGCCATGAGCGGGGTTGTTTTTGCCTTTGGCCTGTGCCGCACGCATGAGGCCTGGCTCGCCCGGAACTTCCAGTTTCGCGCCTTGGCGATCCGGGGGATCTGCGGGTCGCTCGTCGGCGGCGTCGTCGGCATCCTCTGGGCGGCGTTTCGCGGAGGCATCTACGCCCTTGTCGTGCAGCAGGTCGTCGGCACGCTGGTGTCGCTCCTGCTGCTCTGGCTGACGTGCCCTTGGCGGCCGGACCTCCACCTGAATAAAACGGCAAGGAATGAGATCGTCTCCCACGGCCTGAATACCATGGCAGGGGGCCTGGTTTCCCTGGCCAACCAGACATGCGACACGTTCCTTGTGGCTTTGTATTTCGGTCCCGGCGCAGCCGGCCTGTACAACATCGCGAAGCGCTTGCGCCTGTCGCTTCAGTTGGTGGCCGTCACCCCGATCAGCGGCGTGGTCCTTCCGGCGATCGCCGCGTCCAAAGCCATCCCGGAGCAGAAACGACAGATCGTCAGGCGCGCCTACACCCAGATGTCGCTATTCTGCTCGCCTGTGTTCCTTGGCGCGATGTTCGTGTCCGGGGCCGCGATCCCCGCCTTCTTCGGCGAGAGGTGGGCCGCCGCCGTTCCGATCTTCGCGGCGCTTGCGGCCGGCGGCCTCGGCCAGGCGCTGCAAGCCTGCACCGATGCGGTGTTCATCACCCATGCCCGGCCAAGATGGATGGCCTACATCTCTGTTGTGGAGACCGCGTTGGCGGTGTGCGGCTTTGCGGTGCTGGCGCCCTTGTTGGGTCCGGCCGGGGTAGGGATCGCCTTTGCCGCCCCGCTGGCCATCAGTGTGCCGCTCGGGGCTTCGCTCGCCATGCGGCTGGTCGGTTTTTCCGTTCGGGAATGGGGGCGGATGGTGTCGCCAGGACTTCTTGCCGGCCTGCTGATGTTGCTGGGCCTAGAACTGCTTTCTCCTTTGTTGTCAGGTTTCTCAGTGCCGGCCCGGCTCGCGGCCTCCGTTGCCTCGGGAGCACTGTTGTTTCCTTTGTTCTTGTGCGTGGTCAACAGGCCAGCGTTCCGGAACATGGCTGAATTTGTGCGATCACTATTTGTGCGGCCGCCCTTTGTAAAACCGCCTTTTGTGCCGTCGCCTCTGCAAGGTCGAGCGAAGGTGCTTTCGCCGCTGCGGGACCGGCTAGGGCTTCGTCGCATGAGGGGGGCAAAGCAGCGATGCCGCTCGACGTAGAACGCTACCATGACCAAAGCCTGTACGCTGCTGCCCGCCTGGGCGGCGCAGGCTCGCGCCATGCCGCAGGCTTGGTCGCCCGCACCGCGGGATACGGGGCCGTGTTGGCAAGCCTCCTGTTCAATCTGGCGCTTTGTGCGGCTGCGACGCGGGGAATGCATTCGCCGCGGGCTTTGGTGGCCGCGATCGAGGTCGCAATCATCGCGGTGGCCCTCGTCGCCGCTTGGCCCATCGTGGTGGGGCGCCTGCTGGTCCCAGGAGCGTTGGCCGTGCTCTGCATCGCCGGCCTCTACGTCCTCGATCCCGTGAACGATCCGAAGATCGCCGTCGAGTTGGCGATGATCGGCGGTTTCGCCTGCCTTGGAGCCCGCATCTCCAACCCGCGGGCAGCCAACCGGCTGTTGTGGATGGTGACGCTGCTGGTGCTGGCGGTCGGCCTGTGGGAGATGCTGGCCCTGCCGAGTTTCGAGCATGTTTTCGATATCTACGGCTACTATGTCGACAAAGGCGCGCTCACGTTGGAGCATGCGAACGACACGGGAACGAAGCTGGCCGAGAACGGCATGCGCCCGGAGGGCGAGGGTCGGCAGCTTCTGTCCGGGTTCCTTGGCCTGCACCGTGTCGGTTCGATCTTCCTCGAACCGGTTTCGGCCGGCAACTTCACCGTTGTTTGCGTGGCTTGGGTGATCGCGCGCCAGGCCGTGGGACGGGACGGCTGGCTGCTGATCCTGGCGGCGCTCACGGTCGGCGTCCTGGCCGATGCCCGTTTCTCGATCATCTCAAGCGCTGCGGTCGCGGCCATGCTCCTCTCGGGCGCCTGGCGCTCGCGCCTCATCGTTGCAGGGTTGCCCTTCGTCATGGTTGCGGCCCTGCTGGCGGTTGGGGTCGCCACGGCCGGCGGGGTCGACAACACCATCGGCGGCCGGCTGATCGGCTCAGGCCGCCTCCTTGCCGGCTGGTCCCTTGGCGAGTGGCTCGGGCTGACGGCGCCAGCCAGCGTGTCGATGGACACCGGGTACTCCTATGTGCTCGGCAACCTCGGCACGGTGGCGAGCGTCGCAATCTGGCTGGCGGTCGCATTGCGGCCGAAACCTCCGGCCGCGGCGCGATTTTTTGCGGTGATTTCCGTCTACCTGACGCTTGCGCTCAGCATCAGCTACTCCTGCTTTTCGATCAAAACTGCCGCCCTGATGTGGTTCCTCTACGGGACGCTGCTGGCGTCGGATGATGCGGCGCACGGCATGCGGCACTCTGGGGCTTGATCCGAACCTCCACCGAAGTGCTTTGAACATTTTGGATGCAGGTCGAAGTCACAATTTGTGAAAGTATTTGCTAAAAGCAGTTTTTTTGCTCATAAAACTGAAGCGCGATATTGGATCTAAACAGGATCGGACATCCCCTTGCAAAGTAAGCGAAGCATTCTGGATCTCCTGATCGACGAGATTTTGTTCAAGATCCTAAGCGGCATGAGAATGCGCGCGGCGAAAAAAGGGATGTTCCGCAAGTCGCTCATAGTGCCGATCTCAGATCTGATTGGGCAACGTATTATATCCACCGGCCGGTATGAGGCCACGCAGTTCGACGCCTTGTCGGAAATCCTCAACTCGCCAAGGTGCGAGAAGGAGTTCGGCATCAATCTGAACGGGATGTTCATTGATATCGGCGCCAACATAGGGCTGTACACTATTGCGCTGTCGTCCTTTTTTCAAAAAACGTTGTCGCTGGAAGCTAGTCCAACCACGTATGAAATCCTTAAACTCAATGTCGGGTTGACCGGCGCATCGAACGTGCTCCCACTCTGCCTGGGTGCCTCCAACCAAATGCGCTCCGCGACGATCTACACCCCAGAGGGGAACCTAGGGTGGGCCAAGATCGGGACCGATTTCACCGACGAACGCTCAAGCCAGGAGATCAGGCTGGACACGCTGGACAACATCGTAAGCTCGCACGAGCTGGGCGATCTTCCAATCGGACTGGTGAAAATCGACGTGGAGGGCCACGAACTGCAAGTTCTTGAGGGCGCCAGCCGCATCCTCAGTGAAAAAAGGCCAACCGTGCTGTACGAAGCCCTGGATGGCGAGGCGGCCCGGGTCTGCTCGCGCATACTTCGCGACAACGGATATACCCACTACTATGCATTCAAGCGGCGGCTGAGCCTAAGCGGGCTGGCACGCGGGTTCCCAATCGAATTCATCCAAATCGATCCAAACGACACCGGGCGCAATACGTTGATTTGTGCGGTCAACAACGGGGCGACGGAGTCGCGCGCTGCCTTCGCAGCGTCGTAGCCTCGCGATCAGGGCTATCGCATTTGGCCCGTCTTGCCTTCGGTCTCAGGGAACTCGTCATTGCGAGCCGGCTTCGGTGCGGCAATCCAGGGCCGCATGGACCAATATGGAGACGTGCGGCCCTGGATTGCCACGTCGCAAGCGCTCCTCGCCATGACGAAAGGGGGCAAATGCGACTGCCCTGGCCTGGGGCTGACATCGCAACTGCCTGTTTTGTTCCAGGCGCGGACGAACCCATTGCCCGGCCCCGTCACGGCCGGGCTGACGCCGGTGCTGGCCGCCTGCTTCCAGCGCAGGGTCCAGCGCCCGCAACCGATCAACGTTGGCGGGCTCCACCGGCGAGCAGATGAGTGGTGCAGGCATCAGGCCTCCACGAGATGACAGGCGGCGCCGTGGCCTGATTGCACGCGCATCGCCGGGCGCTCGACCCGGCAGCGGTCGAACGCATGCGGGCAGCGCGGATGGAACGGGCAGCCCGGCGGCACCTGCAGCGGGCTCGGCAGCTCGCCGCGCACTGCGCTCTCGGCGCCGCGCCGCCGGGTGTCCAGCGTGGGCGCGGCGCGCAGCAAGGCTTTGG
>JAABUY010006893.1_pt1 | contig 10975 bp, 15 predicted proteins | sample 5560271 | NCBI WGS metagenome assembly JAABUY01 (sample SAMN10711886, study PRJNA513374) | rock metagenome | isolation source: Antarctica rocks | place: Antarctica: Victoria Land, University Valley
CAGCACCGGCTGACAGGAGCCGACGCGTAGACCGGGCTGCCATCGGAGACCATCGTCTCTCGGCACACCGGTCCATGTCGCCGAGCTGCGCCGGTAGGGGTTCCTGCTACGGGAGGGCAGCCGGGTCATGAGCAATGCGAACCCCGTCGCAGACCATCTGACCCGTCTTCCCCATCACCATTCGTCGCGCCCGCCACGGCGATAACGTCGCATCCGTCCCAACCGGTGCCGCACCGTCAGTGACGCCGTGGTGTGCAGATTGGGTGGCGGTCAACACGCATGCTACGCCGATGGCGAGCACCATCGCGGCGACGCCGGCGGCGTCGATGACCTGAACGACGCGCGCAATGCCGCTATCGAAGTTCATCGGTCACCTCGACCGACCGTCGTGGGCATCGACGACGTAGTGCTCAACCCTTCGGCGGGTGAGGGTCGTTGCCGTAGGAGTTGCGGTTTCCGATCGTGCCGTCCTTCTTGTGAATCAGGTGCTCGACACCATCCTTCATCGCCGCCGCGCGGCCGGCGGCTTGTGCCTCGGCCTTGGTGGCATGAGTGCTCGAGGCGCGCTTGGCACCCTCGCGACGATTCGCCCACCCATCGTCAGTTGGCACCGTGTGAACGTTCTTCTTGTCGACCATCGCAGTTCCCTTCCCGGGGCCCTCGGGGGTGAGGGGCATTGGCGACATCCTCCCAGCCCACTACCGAGTTCGGTGCGACGTTGTCGACGTGTTGACGTGGCGGCGCCGTAGCGGGTCACTTCCGACCGGAAAGCCGTCTGGCCCGTTCTGTCGCCGGCAGCTCGCGTAGCGTCGACTCGGATTCCCTGCGGGGCCCGCAGGGGATCCCCTTACGGGCCGCCCAAGGGGCGATCGCCAACGCGAGCAGGCGGGACTGGGTCGACAAGTCGGCGGTGGACGACCCTCCTCGCCGGCCGGCGGAGCCGGCATAGTTGTGCAGACGGCCCAACAGTTCGAAACTTCCAGAATTGCCGCGACCCGTGCGTCATTTCGCCGCCAGTCGGCCCTAATGACGGCGGCATGAGCGCGCCCATGGATAGAGCACTCGCTCGGCGTCAGCGTTTCCTTGGGGCCCCGCTCCCACCAATCGACCGCCGGCCGCTCGCGCACGATGTTCGCGGCGAGCTCCGTATCGCCAGGTTGCAGAACTTCCAGAGCTCTTTCGCCGCCCGCGAGTAGTGGAAGAGGACCTGGTCGACGTCGAACGCATTCAGCTGGCCACCACGGAAGCGGTCGATCGCGGAGCCCACGCGCTCCACCAACGCAGCCAGCTGGGTCTCGTGATACGCCGCCACGGCCTCGCGCGCTGCTTCTCGGTCGGACTTCGCGGACACAGATCGAGGCTAGTCTGAGACCTCGCAACCGCGCGATGCGCGGCAAGAGCGGACGATCTCACCCCGGCATGAGCGAGCACCAGCCACAACACGATGCCGCCAAAGGTCGGGGCAGGTGAAGACACTGCCTTGGACGGCGGCGCCGGGCGGCAAGAGGATTTGCGGTAGGTATGACCCGTCGACGGATCCGGCGATGTAGCGATTGCTTTGCTCGAGACGGACCAGAACTGATCATTCACGGACTGTGGCGGCTCAGGGCTGGTACGACGTGCCCCTCGTAGCGCTCTGCGAGGTGGTATTCCGCTGCGTCGGTACCTCGGATCGTTCCGCGGCACGACGTTGCCCGACACCGGCACGACATGACGAATTGGGGCTCACAGGTCGACGCGGAGTAGTCGTTCGTCAGTTCCTCGCCGGACAAGATGTCCCGCCGCGCCATCAACTCGACGGGACCGGACCACCACAGGTTCGGATCACAGGAGTGGTTCCCTTTACCGTTCGGTGTGCCAGGCGGCAGTACCAGGTGCTGGTCGTCGCCCAGGGTGATTGCGTCGACGTAGTGATGGAGTCCTCGGAATCCGACCGGGAACCGGCGAGCGCGTCGAGGCGGACGACGTTCGCGTTGACAAGATCGTCGCGAGCAAGCGTCGCGCACGGACGGATGAGGGACCCGGAGCGCGAATCGTCGTTTCGGAGCTGGACGTACCTTACTGACCCGGCAGGAGCGGACGTTGCGCGCGTCTCGTGTCACGCTGAAGAGCGCACATGGACCCCAGGCATTTGGGTGACGGTCGTCGGACCCTTCAGGTGGCGGGTGCAGCCAGCGACACGCTAGTGCTATGCCAAAGTGACCTTGTGAACGATCAGTGGTTCAGCGCGCCTCCAGCGCGAGTGCTAACCGGCGACGAGCCATTTATCGGCTGCGCGGCAACGGTCTACGACTTCTGGCGCTTCGCGATGTCGGATCTTCGGATGAACAACGTGCGTGGCTATCTCGCGGAGTTCCTCGTCGCGCGCGCCGTGCAGGCCGTCGGGCAGAGGATCGAATGGGATGCCTTCGATGTGCTCACTCCCGACGGTGTGAAGGTCGAAGTCAAGTCGTCCGCGTACCTGCAGGTCTGGGATCAGCGTGCACCATCGCGCATTGTGTTCTCGGGTCTACGAGGCAAGACCTGGAGTCCGCAGCAAGGTGAGGCTTCGGAGGCGACTTACAACGCCGACGTGTACGTATTCGCCGTCCACACCGCCCTGCGGCATGACCAGTACGACGCGCTCGATGTGCGCCAGTGGGAGTTCTACGTCCTCCCTCGCGAAACAATCGAACGACTCGGGTACAAGTCGCTCGGCCTGTCCACCCTCCGGACCATCACCGGAGAAGCCACACCATACGGCGAGCTAGCTGACGCGATCGCGGCCGCAGCCAGCCGCGGAACCCAACTCACCGTCTGACAACAACCCGGAGGCCACCGCGATCCTCCAGTCGGCAAGACCGTGCCACCGGTATGCCGCCATGACCACCGGCACGGGCGTGCGTTGGCCTGAGGGTATTGATGGACGGACTCATGCGAGAGTCCGCGTCGCTCACGGAAAGGGGCAACGCGCTGGCTTACCACGGCGTGGATCAGTGACCCGTCGGCCAGACGACGTCGTCGATGAAGTCTTCGACGGCCTCGATGACCACGGCGAGGTTGGCCACCGAGGCCGTCAGTGGCCCGGGGACGAAGAGCCCGTGGTCGGCGTCCGGGACCTCCAGCACGTGCGGACTCAGGTCCCGGGCGAGGTCGGAGTGCCACATCGGATCGCTGGATCCGCCAACGAGCAGGAACGGTGCGGGCGCCCCGCGTAGTCCCTCAACGACGCGTGGATCGTGCAACAACGGTGTCAGCCAGATGGCCGGAGCGGCGCGGGCGGCGACCAGGGGCGCGGCCATGGACCCCAGCGACTTCCGACAACCAGGGTTGCCTCCGGCGTGAGCCCGTCCAGCGCGGGCTTGGCCTGCGCGATCACCTCGTCGACGGCCGCCTCGGCATCGAGCGTGCGGATCGCGTCAATGTCGGACCAGTCCACGGCTCTTGTCTGCGCTCCGCGCCTTTGGGCGGCGAACATGGGGAAGAACAGCAGCGGGGCATATGGCCCGAACATCCCGCCGGGCAGCAGCACCACCGTGCGTTCCACAACCACCGGCACCTCCTGGGTGGGTCTCCACCCCGGTAGGGGCGAATCCCACTACTAACGGGACTCAGCGCGTGCTCAGCCGGACCCCTGACGGCCAGTGTGCCAGCCGCCGGCCTTCCTATACATTCTTCCATCACAGACCCTGTCTGGTGTTGCTCTCGCTGAACCTTGCCGAACCAAAGCGATCGACCCCGACGGGACTCCTGTTCCGGCTCGAGCTCTTTCCCGAACCAGGAGTGCACGGAGCCAGCTCTTCGCTCGGGCGCAGGCGTCCTTGTAGAGGCCCAACCACCGTACGAATTGCGGACCGCCAGTCGAGCCCACCCCGGCATGTGCGTGCGTCGCCTCGGGCTGTCGGCGTCGTGGACAGCACCACACCGCTGATGAGCGGACGTGCCCCGTTGCTCGTACGGTGCTCCACAACCCAGGAGCCATTCCATATTCGAGTCCCACCCACCGCAGTACCAGGCAATACCCCGGTGGCAAGTGAGGCTTCTAGCTAGTCGCCGATCAGTTGGTTGAACGCGGGTTCGTCGCGGATCGGATCCAGGTCGGCTTCGGCCTTCGCGGAATGGCGAAACTCCTCCGACATCGCGACGGCGTGCCGGAGGTGATCGAGCGCGTCACTTGTCCGCCCGGAGAGGCTCTCGCAGCATGCGAGGTTGAAGAACAACATGGGGTACTGCGGAGCGGCTGCGACCAGGGCGCCAAGACGGTCGGCGACCTCGGCGTACTCGCCCGCCGCATAGAGGGGGGCAAGCGGAGCCCAGAGTTCCCAGCCGCGGGGCGTGTACGCCTGTCCCGGCGAGCCTTCCAGCGCGACGATGGTCGTCCCTTCCTCTTTGGCGGTGGCCATCCGCTTCGTGCGGGGAGGGGCGAAAACGAGAGTTCCGGCCGGCGCGTCGACCCGGTCACCGTCATGCTCGAACATCGCGTGGCCGCGCAGCACGAGAAAGAGCTCCTGGTCCGCGGTGGGGTCGCCCTCGTCGTGCTCGTTGATGACGAGGTCTCCCACTGCACGGGCAGTCCAAGCAGTCACTCCGAACGCCGTGATGCCCAGGTGGTGTCGGATCGGCCGATAGTGACAGCCTGCGTCGGCAAATTCCTCGATCTCGTCCAGATGCGCAACCGCGTAAGCAGCCATCGGCCTGCCCTTCCCGTCGTCTGCGGGCCGGCGAGCCAACACTCGCCAGGCCTCCCGCTCGGTCGATGTCTAGTCTGACAGACGGGGGACGACTCACTCGGCTGGGCCATTGCTCGCGATGATCGGCCATGCCCAGAGTTCGGAGGAAGTCGTGTCATTACCTGTCCGGGCCGGCGGCTGAGAAACCCTGGGCGAAAGGAGCGAACCAAAGCACCGCTCATCGACAATTGAGGGCGTTGGACGAGCCGCTCCGGCGACACGCGACTCTCGGCATGAGCGAGCGGATTGGGGTGCGTCACTTCGCCGCGAAGGCCGCAGAACGTCAGAGGAGTCCGGTGCCCCCTTCCGATGTCCGCTCACGACTGCGAGCGGCCACCCAAGCCGACCTGGCGAACGCGCGCTCTTGCCGGATGTGGGTCGTCCGCTCGCGCCGGCGTCAGTCCCGTAGACCGGCTGGTGCGGGCCGTTTGGCGGGACGTCCTCTCGTCTCGTGCGCTGTCCTCAACGTCCATCTACGATATTTCGGACTGTGAGCAGAGGCCCTTCGCGACGCGTCCGTCGAATGGTCGACGCTGGACTCCTCCCGAACGAACTGCTCGCGATGGCGGAACGGGAGGCGGACCTTCTCGAACACCCTTACATCGGCGTGGAACATGTCGAGCTAGCGCGACTGCGGCTCGCGGGGAAGGCGACCGAGAGACAAGCGTTGTTGAATCAGATCACCAGGGGCGCGCGGCGCCGGTGGTGGCGACCTCTAGGACCACACTCGGCCTTTCGTCGTAACGGACTTGCGCAAACCCGTGCCGCCCGTCGAGCCGCTGAGGAAGACGAGCGCCGATCGCACTGACATGCCGCGCATCGAGTGCTCGCAAACAGCCGGAGCCAGTGCGCGCTCGTGCCCGACAGGATGTGGACACCGGCCGAATCCCGAGCAGACACCCCTTCGGAAGACACCGAGGAGCTCACCAAGTCTGTCGGTTGGCAGGCGTACCGTGTCGGCGTGAGCTACTGCCGGTGCTGCCGGGTGGACAACGCCATCTTTTCGCCACCCAAGCAGGTCAATGGCCTGCCTATGGCGACCATCGTTTGCGACCTCTGTATCAGGCATCAGGGGTCCGACGCCCACGACCTCAAGAAGGCCGCCGACATGCATCACAAGATCTGGCAGGAGCACGAGCGAGAGCGGGTAGAGAGTCTGATCGACGCTTGGGAAGCCAAGCTCCGCGAGCGGGACGCCGAAGTCGAGAAACTGCGACATGACCTCGACGAGCGGCCCGTGCAGGTGATCGAGAAGTGGGTGGACGCGGATGAGGTGGAAGAGGCCAAGGAGTTCGCTAGGCGTGCCTACGCCACCCGCGAGCATGCCTTCCGGCAGCTCTGCCTTGTCCACATGAACCACCACGAGCTACGCGGCGAACGCTGCAGCTGTGGCCGGTCTATCGCCGAGTGCGACGTAGTAGGCATCTTGGAGGGTTACAGAGCCCTTCTACGTTGGGAGCGGACACAAGAAGAGCGCCAACAGCGGGGCTTGCCTCATGGACTCCCTTGCGATTACGTGCGCAAATTGGGGCGCAGGACAGGCGGCGATGACCCCCACGAATTTGACGCCTATCCCGACGGCTTCACAGGGAGCTAGACCAACGAGTCGGTCGAGCCTGACAGGGAGGGGAACGGGGCGGATTCGTTAGCCAACACGTCTCCCCAACGACGAACTGGCGCCCGGATCTGCCGCCGATCTAACGTCGACTTTGCCGGCGGTCGGTCGTTTCCTCCTGACTCGGGAGGCGGCGGTGGCGGTGGAGGCCGAAGGCGACAGTCATCGGGAGGACTTTCGCTGGGACCGGCCGGCTGGTACGGAGGCAGCCCTTGGCTGGCGCGGTGACGCAAGACGGTGCGGGCTGACAAGCCTAGTCGGCGGCCGATCTCGTTGTCGGGGTACTGCCCAGCAAGGCGCCGCAGCGCGGCATGCTGCTCGGCCGGCCGGAGTGGGACGACTGTGCCCTCGGTGACGACGCGATCGACGGCGACGTCGTCGAGGTCGGCCCGGGCCGTGGCCGGCGTCACCGGTTCCCACCCGGCTTGTCCGCCCCGGCGGCGGGCTCGCATGGAAGAGGCACTGTCGCCGGGGTCCTCGAAGAGAAGCTGGTCGAGCGCGTCGATGATGGCGGTGGTGCTGCCGGCCGCGGGGGTGGTGTGGCCGTGGACTGTCCGGCCGATGGTGCGGACGGTGAGGCCGGTGGTGTTGGCGAGCTGCTGCAGAGTCCATCCGTCCGCGACGAGGGACCTCAACGCCTGGGCGGCTTGTTGCCCGTCGTCTCTCACGACTGATTGCACGGCGAGGAGGGGTTCTGCGGCGGCGGTGGTCATGCGCAGGTTCTTGGCGGCCCTGCTCATGGCGGTGATGCTGACCCCGGACTGTCGGGAGATGTCCCCTTGTGTCATCCCGGCCTCGCGCAGGACCTGCAGGTGCTCCCGGACTGGTGCGGTGGCGGTGAATGCTGCCCAGTTGCCGGCGCGCATCTGCTGGTACCGCTTGCGTTCGTAGAGGACGTGCAGCCGCTGGGCGGTCTCATCCCGGCCACCCGGGTACGCGGCCGGCCCGGCGGTCACCGCCCGACTCCCGTCGCGCCCGGTTGCGGCGGCCGAACCCGGTCCTGCGCGAGCCTCGCCTCAGCCCGCGCCACCGGTCCGACAGGCCGTGGGGGATGCAGGTGGGCGGGGATCGCGTCCTCGGCGATGTCGGCCTGGTCCGGGTTGTTCCGGTCGAGGCGGTCGAGGATCCGGTGTGCGCTAGTCAGGGCCCGGCCGGCGCTCTGGCGCAGCGTCACCTCGATGTCGCTCCCGGAGTGCTGGGCCCATCCGGCGACGTACGGGAAGCTGTACTGGCCGGTGTCCATCCCGTGGGCGCCGGTGACCAGGAACGCGACCGACTCCGCTTCGACCTCCTTCTGGCATCCGGATGTCCATGAGCAGGACGTCAGGGATCAGGTCCACGCTCGCCTGGACGTCACGACCGGCGGGACTGGGGTGGTGGCGCACGCCGGGTCTGTCGCGGTCCGGCTGTTGGCCGAGCGGCGACCTGCTCGTCTCAAACTATGAGATTTCCCCTCCGCCGCTGTCGAACCGGACGGGTATTTGGTGCTTACGGGTATGACGGACCGTCATGGACGGGCGCTTACCGTAGGAGAAGGTTATGGAACGAGTGTTGACCCTCAACGAGGTCGGCGAGATGATCCGCGTCCCGACGGCAACGTTGAGGTATTGGCGTCAGCGGGGCACAGGCCCTAAGAGCTTCAAGATGGGTCCTCGTAGGGTCATGTACCGGGAGCGTGACGTTCTTCAGTGGATCGATGCTCAATATGCTCGGGGTTCGGTGTCCTCGACCTGAGCCAAACTCCTCCAGCGATGCTGCCGGTTGGGAACCGGTTAGCAGCCGAGCAGACATCGAGCGGCACGTCGGCGGCGGAGATGGTGGAGGTGGGGCATGGCCAGCATCCAGAGGCGTGAGGTCGATCGCGTCGTTGTCGACAAGGCCATTGGGGAGAAGCGCCAGGTTCGTGCTGTTGTGTATCGGGCCCGGTACCGGGATGAGGGAGGCAGGGAGCACGCGCGTCACTTTCAGCGGAAGGTGGATGCGCAGCGCTGGCTCGACGTGGTCACGGCGGCCGTAGTCACCGGACAGTACGTCGACCCGAAGGCGGGCAAAGCCACGTTTGATGCCCTTTTCAGGTTGTGGGGTTCCCGGCGGCTAGGTGCTGCTCAGCCATCTCGTTCAGGTGGGCGAACTGGGCGTCCCGATCGGGGTGCTGGCCGCCCTCGGTGGTCTTGGCGTTGGCCTGCAGGCTGTACCCCAGCTCGCGCAGCAGCCGCCGGACCACGAAATCGCTGACCCTGTGCCCGTTCGGTCAACGCCCGGGCCAGCGCGCGGGTCGACTTCGACGTCCACCGCAACGGCGACATCGGGTCCCCCCGGGACACCGGCTCGATCAACGCCTCCAACGCCACCACCAGATCCCGGTCGTGCTTCTCAGCCCGCTTGCGACCCCACCGGGACGGCGTGAGCGCACCACGCTCGCGACATATAGCTGCCTGGCCTCAACTCGCCCCCGGCGCACCGTGTCCGCGGCCACCCCCACCGCCGCCGCCACCACCGCGACACCCCCCGACCCCAGCTCGGCGGCCTCCGCCCCCAACCACAACCGGCGAGACCTAAGCCCCTCTAAGGAGCAGAACCATGAACAACCAAGACAACAAGCGTGTCGCGCAGCGCGGGCGCGACGACGAACTGCTCACCATCCGCGAAGTCGCCGACATCGTCCGCGTCCCCATCGCCACCGTGCGCTACTGGCGCCACCTCGGCACCGACCCGCACAGCTTCCGCGTCGGCCGCGGTGTGCGCTACTGGCACAATGAAGTCCACCTGGTTGCAAAGCCAAAACGACTGCCCCACCGCCGCATGAGCCCTCGGCAAGTGAGTGGAATGTCGAAGCGATGTGCTACGACGTGGGTATGAACAGTCGCGGAGACCGCCCTGCCTACGCTTGCCCTCCCCGCGATGCGGCAGGCGGTCCCATCGATGGGAGACCCAGTGGCTAGCATCCACACGCGCAGCTTCCGACGTGGACGCCCGCGTCGCCGCGGTCCAAGGTGACCCGGCCAGCGCCGTGGGCGAATGGGCGCCGCTGGCAACCCGGTTGGGCGTCGACGTCGGCCACCCCTTACTGGCCCGAAAGCTCGGGAGAACTCGACACGTGGCAACGTCACCACCCGGACGTAGCCTGCCTTGGAAGCACAGAGGTAAGGCGCCGGACGACGTCATGAAGCTCCGGGCGATTCAGAAGACGTCGAAGGCTCTCTTGGAGACAATGGAGCAGCGCCAGACGGAGGCACGAGAGGCACTGGAGGGTCAAGGTCATGGCAAGCATTGAGCGGCTCGGCCAAGGGCGCTGGCGTGCCCGCTGGCGGGACCCATCTGGCCGGCAGAAGGCCAAGACATTCAGCCACAAGAACCTTGCCGACAAATACCTACAAGGCGTCGGCGCGGCGATCCAGACGAGCACCTATGTCGACCCCAGCGCCGGGAACATGAGCGTCGAGGTCTTCGCTGCCAAGTGGATCTCGACCCAAGGGCACCTGAAGCCGTCGACGCTGGCCACCTACGAGAGCATCCTGGGCAAGCAGGTCCTCCCCCGTTGGGGATCGACTCCGCTGGCGAGAGTGGCACACGAGGACGTCGCCGGCTGGGTCTCAGACCTGATCGCCTCGGACCTGTCGGCGGCGACGGTGCGCTACGTGTACCGGGTGTTCTCGCTGTTGCTGGACCTCGCGGTGAGGTCGTCGAGGATCCCCCGGAATCCGGCCGCTGGGGTCCGGTTGCCGAAGGTCGCGACGGCAGAGAAACGCTTCCTGAGCCATCAGGAGGTGAGCGCGCTCGCACAGGCAGCAGGCGACTACCGGACCGCGGTTCTGCTGCTCTCGTACTGTGGTCTGCGCTGGGGCGAGCTGGCGGGGTTGAAGGCTGGTCGCGTTGACCTGATGCGTCGCCGGGTCAGTGTCGTCGAGGCGGTCAGCGAGGTCCGGGGAAAGCTGATCTGGGGTACACCGAAGTCTCATCAGGTCAGGTCGGTCCCCATCCCTCGATTCCTGCTCGATGACCTCGCGCTCGTCATGGCTGGGAAGGCGCCAGGCGACCTCGTGTTCACCACCCGCCGGGGCGCGGTCCTGCGGAACCTGAACTTTCGCCGGGATGTCTTTGACGGTGCGGCGACCGCGGCCGGGCTGGAGGGCTTGACCCCTCACGAGCTGCGGCATACGGCGGCTTCGCTTGCGATCAGCGCTGGGGCGAACGTGAAGGCGGTCCAGCGGATGCTTGGGCACGCGAGTGCCGCGATGACTCTGGACGTGTACTCGGGTCTGTTCGACGACGACCTCGATGGGGTCGCGGAGCGGCTGGATGCCGGGGCTCGTGTGTACTCGATGTGTACTGACGCGCCCGTCGTGCCCTTGAACGCAGAAAGCGCAGGTCACTGACCTGCGATTTCTTCGAGCCGCCTATCGGAATCGAACCGATGACCTATTCATTACGAGTGAATCGCTCTGGCCGACTGAGCTAAGGCGGCGTGCGCCCGGAGGCGCGCTGCACAACTATACGGAAGACCGCTCAGATGTCCGAACCGGCTACCACCACGAGGCAGAGCCGCATCGGCGTCAGCACTTGAGGCCGTCGGCCGGCACGGTGCCCTGGACGAAGTACGCGTCGATCGGCTTGTCCACGCAGGAGTTCGAGCGCGTGTATGCCGTGTGCC
>JAABUY010006895.1_pt1 | contig 10970 bp, 23 predicted proteins | sample 5560271 | NCBI WGS metagenome assembly JAABUY01 (sample SAMN10711886, study PRJNA513374) | rock metagenome | isolation source: Antarctica rocks | place: Antarctica: Victoria Land, University Valley
TTCGGAACGCAAGGAGGCCGAAAGAACGCGCGTTGCCGTTTTTGGGCGTCCTGTGATGTGCGACTCTCGGCGATAGTTGGCGAAAACGTGGTTTTGCCGTCGTTGTTCGATATGCGATCGTGACACAACACCACTTGACTCAACATCACCAAGGACCGAAAAGAAATCAGAAATGACTTCCTTCCCTCTGAAGAGGTTCCAAGCTCGCTCAAGGTTGCGGACGGCAGCAGTAGTGTACCATGTGGAGCTGATGGCAGCGCCCAAAGGCCTTTGGGCGCAGAAGCAACCAAGGAATGCATCCAAACAACCAAGGAAGTCTTGTCCGAGAACTTTGTACCCAACATTGATACTCTGAGTGAGCAGTTTGACGTTCTTGAGCCTAAACCCAGAGAAAGCTTATGGGACTATGCTGTAGACGATCTGGTTTTGGAACCTTACAAGGATCGAGCGGATGAGGTCTGGGGTTGTATCGCCTATGATCACCCGAAACGGCGCTTTTACGAAGGATCCAAAGAATGAAGACTTTGTCAAGAGATAGAATGGTGTGGCTTCAAAGATTACCCATCTGACTGGGACGGGATCTCAGGTATTCCCGGGTGTATCAATCACCCCGATAGCTCAGTCACCAAGAAGTCATTCATGGGTTGTTGAGCAAGCATTTCTATGCTTCCGACCGTGCCATTGTGCACAAAGCTCTCATCGATGCTACCAAGTCTGCCATCACAAAAGGATGGTTGGACGAGAAGAGCGTAATTTCCAAGACCGGGGCTTTGAGGCCATGGACCTGCTTGTCGAGCAGGTAAAGTCTCAACTTCACAAACCAGCTCAAGAAGATTGCGAAGGCAACCAGGTGCATGACAGAAGGGGAAGTTCTGAGTGCTCTATGACACCGTCATGGACCACTCTTGCACAAGGCAGGGTAGGACATCTTTGTGATTCCCGTTTGGATAGGGAAAATCCAATCTTCCATGGCAAGGCATCCGCCGGATGGGAGCAATCGGCGCTTTCCAAAGCCCGATAACGTACCAAGGGGACAAGCAATACCTCAGGGAGCCATGTTGACGTGGCCTCAAACACCCAGGGATCTCCGGACAACTCTTGGGCAATTCGCGTTGAAAGGGACTGGGGCCCGATGGTACGGAGCAGAAAACCGAGTCCAGCTCGCGCACGAGGTGAGCTCAGATCGTCTTGTTCAGTCTCCGGTGATAAGAATGATCAAGCTAGGGGTGAGGTGTATACGAGTGTCAATGAGATATATGCATGAAATACCGCGATCCTGTCCCAAAGTCCATCGTGACCTGTCCACGCCGCAATGATATGTATCTCCACGGTCTTTCTACTCCGCCTTGGAGAAGAAGAGCTCCTCGAGCTGTTTGATAGTATCTTCCGGGTTGAGAACGGTATGTCCAATTGTACGATCGTCCGCGAAGATCTCATGGTCGTTACCGCCTTCCTCCGTCTGCGGCGTCATTATCAGCTCCATTATCGCGGAAAGGCGGCGAGACACACCCTATCGCCAAAGAAGTGGATTTGGTCGAATCCCTCGTCCTGGATGTGGGTCAGGGAGAACCTCTTGTCCCAGCCTGACGAGTCAGTGCAAGACATGCCGAGGAAGTTGAATTTACCTTCCGGGAAAACGTCGAAGCTGATCTGTCCGCCGATGGAGTAGGTCATCTTCAGGTGAGGGAACTCCTTCTTCAGAGCCTGGATCATGGTGGCTCGGACGTGGTGCTCCTACGAAAGAACGAGATGAGCCCGGCTCGAATATTTGGATACTGTGGTGCGACAGAGAGGGAACGTGTTGAGGCGGTGGAACAGGCAGAACTGGAGACTGACGTCGTCGTACTTCCCGAAAGCGTTTCGCTCTTCTTGTCTGATGGAGAGCGCTTCTCATCAGTCTGTTTCGTACGTAGAAGGTGGGAACATACGAGCAATTACGACCAATTGGGCAGACATTGATCATCCCGGTTCTGAACTCGACGAAGGTACCGCTGTCATAAGTCGTCAGCCAAACTGGCAATCAAGCTCCTTGCCGGTGAGGTGGGCTTTTCGAGCTCCAGTAGGACTCACCGCTTCACCGGGATATCGAGCTCGCTCATGTACCGCAAGATAAAGTTCACCAACTTCTTATACTGCTCCTCGCCGACCTCCTTGATGAAGCTAGCCGACGGCAGCTGCTTGCCGAGCTTGTGCGCCGTTAAACCATTTTCGTTCAGACCGTAGTCGAACATCTCGAGTACTGCAACAGTCAATCAAGCAAGCAAACTGCTTGAAGCTCTGCACAGCGAGAAGAGGAGGGAAGGGCATCAAGTTGGTTGGTGATGCAATAGCCAGGACGGAGGCTGGGATAGACTGCTTTGAGATACATGAAGAGATCGAGATAGAGAAGCCTTGGGTGGAACATCGAAGTGGCCTCGCACCCACTCACCGTTCGCCCCACCGACCCCGAGCTGATCCTGGATCTTCACCAAGTCACTCCCGCTCACAAAAGCCGTAGCAGTATACTCGCGTAGCTTCCTCATCGCCTCGATCATTTCTGGCGTCGCGTCCCGGCGTGCTGGTGTGAGCGTGCCATCCACGTCGAACATGCATATCGATTTCGGGAACCTGCGCTCGGTGAATGGCTTGACGCCGGCGGGGAAGATGTTGGCGGGGGTGGTGGTAGCCATTTTGAACCTGGTCAAGGAGAAAACGTCGTGTCGAAGCTTTGGTCAGCGGAATGTAGAGGACTTGGCAGATGTCATGGAATGATCACCAAACACAGGTGCAGGTGATGGAGTGATATTAGGAGTTTGAATCCGACACGTTACAAGACGCAACGGGGATCTAGCTCAAGCCGGCGGCATCTGCTGCCTGACGTGGCGCGGATGATACAGTATCATCCAGGTGACACGTCGATCCAGGTCAAATGATTTTTTACCCCTCTATCCCTTGAACATTCCTTTCAAATAACTCCCATATAATCACCTTTCTCGATTCGCATCACCTCTCCAGAGCTCTTTTTGCCCTTGGAAGGTCTAGCGGTCGCCGGCACCGCTTCTTTGCCGATGGCGCCCATCACGCGCTCGTCACGGACTAAACCGTCCAGCGCGACCACCGCAACATTACGACCACCCCTTACCGTCCCTATCAGGCGAACTATCTCCGTCTCACCCTCTCCCCTTCCTGAAACTGAGCTGGCGACTCCTGAGTCCGGCAGCGAGGAGGATAACGAGGGGATGTTCCCTGCTACGACGCTTCGTGGGCGGAATATCGAGGATATAGGCGAGCTGGAGGAGAAGGGGTTGTTGAGGGCTAGCAGTAGGGATTCGTCGGAGGATGGGATGAGACGGAGAGGGAAGGAGAAGGAGGTGAGGGTGGAGAAGATGGTTGATGGGGAGGGGCACGAGGCGGTGGGGTTGAACAACCCGAGGGATCGACAGGCGTTTGCGCTTTTGGTTGTATTATGTGAGTTTGCCCGTCCTCCACTCTGCGCCTTTATTGCTGATGTGATACACAGATCTGTGAGTAGTTTGCGGGGCCTTGAGAGGGCCTGACCAGGCTCGCTGATGCTCGCCAGGCTGCAAGGCATCCCCCTCGGCCTGACTTTCGGCACCCTCCCCTTCCTGCTCAAACCCCACCTCTCCTACTCCCAACTAGCGATATTCGCCCTCTCCACCTGGCCCTACTCTCTCAAATTGCTCTGGTCACCCATTGTCGACGCTTGGTTCGTGCACAAATGGGGACGGCGGAAATCATGGATCGTGCCGGTTCAGGGGATCGTCGGGCTGGGATTATGGGTTATTGGTGGGAGGGTCGAGGGATGGTTAGAAGGAGTGAGTTGTTGATCTGGTGCCTCAGCTCAAATCCTGTCGGTCACACACTTCCGCTGATTCTAGTTTGTAGGATACGGTGAATGTCCGGTTCATCACTGCTGTTTTCGGAAGCTTGATCCTCGCTGCGGCAACTCAAGGTATGTTACCGCGTTGTCTACCTCTGCAAGCTTGCTGACGGTCTGATCCTGTGCGCAGACATCGCTGTCGACGGTACGACCTTTCTCTGATCTGCGTTCTCGTTGCTGACTCGACCAGGCTGGGCGCTCACCCTCCTCTCCCCGTCCAACCTCTCATACGCCTCCACCGCCCAGGCCATCGGTCTTGGTATAGGTAATGCCCTAAGCTTCACCGTCTTCCTGGCCTTCAATTCGGTCGAGTTCTCGTGCGGCACCTCTCTCCCCTCTGCCCTTTCCAAAATACCCTGCTGACTCCGTCGCAGGAACCGGTATTTCCGCTCTGAACCCCTCGAGTACGGCTTGGTCTCCCTCGGCGGCTATCTACGATTCTGGGCATTCGTTTATCTCGCCGTGACGGTCTGGCTGGCGCGATTCAAGACGGAAGACCCGGTCAGCGAGGAGAATCCGGATATGGACGTGCGGAAAGTCTATTCGATCATGTGGAGTATCGTCCGTCTGAAGAGTATGTCCATCCAATACACTTCACCCCGCCCACCATATTTTGTCGATTGTATGTCCTACTGATGGGAGTCATCAGATATCCAATCCTTCCTCCTCGTCCATCTGATCTGCAAGATCAGTTTCCAAGTGAACGACTCGGTAACCTCACTCAGCCTCCTCGAGAAAGGACTCTCCAAAGAAGATCTAGCAGTAGCCGTCCTCCTCGATTTCCCCGCACAAATGATCGCAGGATGGCTAGCGGCGAAATGGTCTCGCCCCGCTCCCCCGACGAGACATCCGCTTACTGGGACTAGCGTGGCTAGCGGGAACGGACAGGTGTTGAAGCCGTGGGTGTATGCTTTTTGGGCGAGGTTGGCGATGGCGGTCGTGGCTACTGTTGTGGTTTGGGCATTCCCACGGGGAGAGGTCGGGAGTGGGTATTTCGGGATCGTCGTCGCTACCATTCTGTTGTCTTCTTTAACCGGGTGAGTTAGCTGCGGACCAGCTCGGTCATTCGCTGACCATCCCGCGAATGCAGCACGGTCCAGTATGTCGGCATCACTGCATTCCACACCCAAATAGCGGACCCGCTCATCGGCGGAACATACATGACGGTCAGTCGTCCCTCATTGTTCGTACAGATGGATCCTGAATTTCCGCCATGCTAGCTACTCAATACCGTCATGAACCTTGGCGGTACCTGGCCAAAGCCATTCATCTTGCGAGGTGTCGACCTCCTCACCTATTCAGCCTGCACATCTACCAACGCCGAATGCGATTCCGAACACGACAGGGCGATCTGCACTGCATCTGGAGGTCATTGTGTGCTCCAACGCGATGGATACTATATCATGAGCGTCGCTTGTATCCTCCTTGGTGTGAGCTTGTTCGTCAGCTTCATCTTGCCTACAATCAAGCGATTACAATGTATGTACATCTTCTGCCTCGGGATGAGTGTATGCTGATTGAGTTGTAGCATTACCGATGTCAGCTTGGCGGGTCAAAATCCCACATTGAGATGCATGCCATGCTGGATATCACATGTCCATATCCTCATCCTCCGCCTCGTTCGCGATGTCATTACTGACGAGCTCCGCGACTTCCTTGACTCGTCTTTCGAGATCGGCCTCCAGAATATACCGGTTGAGCACCTCAATCTCAGCTCCGTGATCTGCCATGAGCGCCTCGATATCCTGAGCCGACCAATCGGGGAATCGTGCGGTCAGCTCGGCGGTTAAGGGGGCTTGAGAGGCTGTCAAAGGGGTAAGGATGTAGTTTCGTGGAAAGTCTACACATCTCGTCAGAGGTGAGGTGTTAGCGGGGAGGAGCGGGACAAACCGGAGATCTCATTGACCGCACGGATGGTGGAGTAGGTCAGAGTCCGTTGTTGGACTGCTCGTTGCGCCTCTTCGCTCCGCCCGGACGTCTTCGCGATCATCGTCCAGCTGTACCCGCATTAGATTCGGTCAAGCAATAGCCGAGTATACGCTACACGTACTCGTCACGGACAAAGATTCTTCGCCAAATGGACAGCAGTGCGACCTGTTTCCTCCCCTCTGGCAATGCCTACTCTCCGCTTTCAGCTATGTGTGCTTGATTTCCAGGAAAAGGGATTCACTATGTCTTTGACGAGCCGCCTTAAAGCAGTCGCAGCATCCCCGCTAGTCAACCCGACATTATCCTTGAGAGTCAAAACATCCACCAAACCCTCGATATCGAGCGCAATGCCGCCGACAAGCTGTTGCGCGAGGTCCACGAACAGCTGCCTGAAAGTTGGTCGACTGTCGAGGTTGGTCGCTCCACCATTGATCGAAGACGACATGAGAGACTCGCGTAGATCATTCTGCACGTTGACGGTGTCAATTTCATCGTCCAGGTCTGACAAGGTCAGGTTCAAGTCCCAAAAGCGAGCATGACGCTTACCGTTGAGGAGCTGCTTTCGGTCCGCCGTGCCTCCCTTTGACTTGATCTCCGTCACCGCAGCGAGCTTTCCGATACTACTGATGAGCTACCAGATCAATTCGCATTGTTCCCAGGCGAATTGAGATACAACTCACATGCTTCTCCGAAAGGTCACTCGCTTGCCCTTGAACCGCGATCAAAGCCGAGGCCGCGTCCCCATACCGCTTGCAAGCGATATGGTGCATCCAGGCGAGCTCGGGGTAGCCGTAAGTCTCGAAAAACCGAGTCACCAGGCCGCCATACACCCCGTCCTGGCTCAAAAGGGCATGTAACTCCGCTTCGGGTGAATCAGCGACCTCACGAGGACAATGAAGGGGCACTGAGCATACCTTGCTGGATGTACCACTCATATAGGACAAAAGCAAACTCCTCGCCGAATCGCTCGATGTAGGTCTGAAGGCGAGCGGGTCCGGATCCCGCGATAGGGTCGTGACAAAGCCAGACGAGGGTAGGGAGATCAAAGTGGGTCTCTGCTAAAGCGTAGGCTTCTCTTGCCCGATCGATGGCGACTAAAGTGATGCATCTTAGTATCGCGAGGGAGGCATAAAGGGAACTCTCACCCAGTGGCCGGATGACTCTGGGTTTCAAGGCCGCCCATCGCTCATTGAGTGCTAAGCCTTTCTGCGGATCAGAGCCCACCTCCATCTCCCTTCTGCGTTCAGATCAGCCCTTATAGCTTACGTGACTGAAGACATACGTCTTGAAAGTCCGGATCTTATCTTCCATGTTCGTGCACAATGCCGCGGCCAGATCAGTCATCTGCTGCTTCAGTCGCGCCTGCATTGCCTGTTGTCCCCGCAGATCTCGTGATGATGCGCCGGCTGGAGGTTCGTCGACCACTGAACCGAGGGTTCGGGTACGATCCGCAATGAGGCGTTCCGTAGTGGCGTACAGAAAGTCGAGCGCGTCAATAAGCGAATCTTGCGCCGTCCAGATCTCGATGGTAGGATGTGTACGGTCAATCTCGTAAGTCGCCAGCTCATTCTCAGAGAAATGCGAGGCAGCACGGAAGATGATCTGAGTGTTTGAAATAGCCGTCAGCGAAGGACAAGCACCAATCCGATGGCGTACGAGGAAGATGGAGTTAGTTTCGGTGGCCCATGGAGACGGGTCGATGCGTGAGTCGGCCGAAACAGCTGATCGAAACGCGGCGAAGACGATCTCAAGGAGGCGATCGATGTTTTGGATCTGTAGAAGGTGTCTGCAGTGCGCCTTGTATCAAGGAAAAACTGCTGACCTGAGTACGGAAGAAGAAGCGGATGACATCTTCATCGCCTGTGACATTCAGTCGAGTCATGTACGCCAGGATCGAGTCAGAGAGCAAAGAATTGGGAGACCGCGAGTGCATTTGGCTGGCAACAATGAGCAATCGAAGTCGCTGGAAGCAAGGGTAGACGTACTCCATGAGACGGTTCTGGTATTCCCAAAGATCGATGGCGCCGCGTATCTTCTCCGCATCCCTCGACAGTCGACGCCGAGTTGCTTGAGGCAGCTGAGTCCGGGTGAGCGAGTTGGAGACAAGACTTGGGATCCTCGTACCATATTGAGCAGCCCGTTTCTTCGGATGAAGATCATGAGCTCCTTTAGCCGCAATAGTCGATCCGACAATTGTGGCTTCAGCTCGAAGATCGAGGACATGTAAGATGAGCCTGCACAACATTAGGGGAACACTGGACGACACTGGGAGGAACTCACTCGACGCGATGATTTCAGCTGATACAGCTTCTGCCGCTTCAACTACATCACCCTGGAAGCCGGCGGGAAGATCGAAGGACAGGGGATTCTAAAAGGAAATCAGCAAAGACAACAATGTAGAAAATCACTGACATCGCTGCGGTCGCCGAAAAAGACGGCTTGTTCCATCTTCGACTTTAGCCTCGCGGTCGCGGAAGCCGACTGCGATCTGATAGGCATGTATCAGTCAGATTGGCTTCTGTCAGAATGGAGAATCTTACGAAGGTGCGGCTCGATGGGTGGATTCATCGACCTCGATCGACAAGAGACCGCCGCTTGCGGCCATGGATATGATGAATGGCGCTTGCGGTCGTTTTGCTGGAGATGTCCTGCAGCCTACGCCGATATAAGCGGAACGAGCGGCGTCCTTGAGGGCGATGACATCCTCGTATGGCGCGTCTAGGCTATCTTTCAGGTTCGTTCCTGGTGTTGAATACTGTGCACACCTGGTAAGAGGGAGATCGTCACGATGACATCCGCAAATCGAATGAAAGCGGTCGATGATCCGAAGGGTATAAGGAGACGAGGGATGTCAAGCATCCTAGGATCAGGATGCTGATAAATGTCAGGTCTTCCCCAGCTTGTTTTGAGAGGTTGCGTACAGCAAGATAGGACACTTCAACCATCCTTGATATCATGAGTGCGCCAGATCTGGGATGCACGGAAAAGATGGCGATGGCGAAGGAGTTATGAGAGCAGGGATATCCGGAAGAGCCAAACTGCTGTTCGGAATAGGAAATCAAGGTCGCCAGCTCATCTTGACTATCCTGCATTAGGAGATCCATCTGTTTTCCGGAGCGACCCACCCATATGGCACCAAGTCATTGATCTCGAGGGTGTACTTGCCCGAACCCCACTCCTCCTCAAACAAGGCACCGCCAATCGCGTCCTGCAAATCGAAGTCTTGTAGGAACTCAGTCGAAGCGTCATTGATGGATATTGAAGGGGGCGCCAGACGCACCCGTTGTCCGTCCGGATTCAGCACCCATTTCTGCATGGTCCTGCCTGCTACCAGATACAGGTTGCCCCCACTTCCGGCAACCGCAGCGATCCCAACCCGGTCATCCCGACCGTTGAAGAGGACATTCGTCGCGCGACCGAACATACCCCCCAGCCTTGTGAAGGTTGACACCGATGGGACGAGCCGGCCAGCTTGAGAGGCTATGGTAAGGCGGAAAGCCATCGAAGAGGTAGTCGTCACCACGAATGTATTCGCCTGAACCCTATAAGCCAAGCAAACCAGGCGGGGACAAGAAGCTCACGTCGACCTTCCAGATTCTCTCGGCGAAATCACCTTCCCCCAATTCCAGCTCCAGCGTCTGATACCGCTCCACATTCGCCAGCGCCAAACTCATGTTCTCCCAGAACCTAATCTCCCCAGTCGACGAGACTAGTGTCATCCCCGGTTCGCCTGAGCGTGAGCCGGTATAGAAAGCAGCAAGAACAGACGGTTGGGAGGCTGCATGGCCATAACAAGGGAGTGGGGCGGAAAAGGTGTAGCAAGTTGGCGAGGAGTGAGTGCGCTATGCCTCGAGTGAGCGAGGTCGTACGGTGTGGGATATGTTTCATACTTTTTGGTAGTTCCAGGCAATACATGTAGAAGGCGTTACGACGAACGCAAACCCGGAAGTGGGGTCGAGATGTCCAGAAACGGGATGCATTACCAAATCTACCCCATCTCTCTCCATCAGAATGTCCCCCTGCTCTCCTGGCAAAACATACCAGAGCGCTTCACCACACTCGCGACTTCCCTCGGCAGAGCGCCTACACTAGCGACAGAACATCTCTCATCCCGACTCCAATACACCCTATCTGACCCTTCGCCCTCGCCTCGCACAGTCCGGGTTGTCTCGCCTGCTGAGCTAGTCGGACTGAGAGGTGGGCGGAGCCGGGAGCTTCGGATGGACGGTGTCGGAGGAACGTGCTCCGAGTAGACGGAGATGCTCGCGCGGGATGTCCCACGGCGGGGCGTGTTGCGCGGGGCTGGGGAGGTGAACATTCCGGTGGAGCTATGGCGGCTGGAGAAGAAGAACAGAACGAAAGAGGTGGGATTTTGGGCGGATATCATTGATCACGTGATCCATCCTTGGGTCTTATCAACCCAGATTCATCGCTTTGTTTTTGGCAACCAAGAACACATGCAAGAACACATCACCACTGCTCACTATGGCAGACCCGAAGCGTGATATCAAGCCCGACATCGTGTGTTGTCCCACGGTGGTAGTCGCTTTCCTCGAGCTGACGCAACAAAAGACACCTCAAACCCAAGCTAAAGGCGCTCGAAAGCAATGGGATAAATCCGAATGGTCGGCGAAAGCGAAAGCGAAAGACGAGGAGCATGCGGATCGGGCCAGAGACGCAGAGCAGGCTATGAAGAATGGTGCGTCATCATCATCCACCTCGCCCGCTTCTTCCACCTCGCCCGCCTCCCCCATCTTCTCTGCATCCACCAAGATCCACCTCACCTTTGCCTCACCCTGACCCACCCGCCCCGACCCTTTCACCCCTCGACTCACCGTGCATTGGACGCTGTGCTATGCCCTTGCTCCGCTTCCTGCTGATTCCGGTGACCAGGCAAACGCCCCCGACACGGCCCCAAAGAAGACCTGCCCAAACCGACCAAAGCTCTGGAAGCCCGCTCCGAGGACCTAGGGATCGATAAGAACCTAGGCAAGACGGTGCTCGTGCAGACGGCTACTACTGGAAAGGGTCCTAGAGGAGCTGGATTCTACGTGAGTGACCCCACTCTACCTCCTCATTTAACCTGTTTCAGCGCCTCACTCCAAGCTCAATGGCTGATGTGGATAGTGCGACCTATGTAATCGGACCCTCAAAGACAGCT
>JAABUY010006896.1_pt1 | contig 10969 bp, 19 predicted proteins | sample 5560271 | NCBI WGS metagenome assembly JAABUY01 (sample SAMN10711886, study PRJNA513374) | rock metagenome | isolation source: Antarctica rocks | place: Antarctica: Victoria Land, University Valley
GCGGCTGGCCGCGCAGCTGCGGGTGCGCTTGGCTCTTTGTGAAATAAGTCATCGTGCTGGGCTCAGTTGACTTTAGTTGACTTTCTGGGAGTGGTCAGCACGCTGCAACAGGAAGGGCAATCAGCACACGGGCCGCACAGGCCTGTAAGATGCGCATGATCCGCATAGGTACTTGTTGATAGCCGCGCATGCACACGTTGTGGGGGGGTGACATGTGCCATGCATCACATCAGCCCTCTGCTCACTGCTTACAAGGCCCTTTCTGCGCTCAGAGTGTTCAGAGGTCAGACACAGCAGGTTCTCATGCGTAATGGCGTATTGCAGCATTCTTGCAGCATATGTGGCCAATGAGAGGCAGCGTGCGCAGGACGGCTCTGTGTCGGCTGCGGCGCTGGCGGCCGGCTGCGCGGGCGAGGTGCAGAGCGCCGATGCGGACGTTGCTGACGTCACGCCGGCTTCAGCGCGCGCACTGGGCGCAGCGCCGGGCGGCGAGCCGGCGCATGCGGCTAGTCAGCTGCCCGCAGCCGCCGCTTCACCTGTGCCTGCTGATTCCATGAGCGAGCGGCCGACCACGCCCGAGCTGGCAGAACGCCGGCTGACAGTGGTGCGCCCACCCAGCAATGCATCACTGGTACGGACAGCGAGAACAGCGCGTTGAAGGCTTCCTGTAAGCGCACGTGTGCCTGTGTTGTTGTGACATGCATTCTGCTACCTGTCTCGATTGCAATTGCCTGCCTATTATTTTCAGAGAGTATATGTTGAAATTTGGGAAAGCATCAACAAACAACCCGTTCACAGTATCAACAACCAACCCATCACAGTAAGCGTGCATTTCAAGAGGCCTGCCGCAGGCAAGCGGCATGCCTGCAAGAGCGACGCGCACCATGGCAACTTCTGCCATATGTGCAAAGCTGCTGCCTTCAGCAGCTGTCTTCATGCAGTGGCGAGGGTGCTGCGGGGACTGGGCAGGTGCCGCCGCCTAAGCAGGCGCTGGCGCTGCCGTACGGCGCCTATCGCATCGTGCGCGCAGACGGCAGCGCGCCGGAGCGCGTCAACAAGCACCCGTTCTGCATGTCGCGCGTGTTCTACGACGCGGCCGAGCGGCCGGAGGAGCGCTGGGCGCAGCTCGCGGACGGCAGCTGCCGCTGGCGCCAGAGCGGCTCGGAGGTCAAAGTCATCGCGCTGCGGGTGCTGCCCTGCATGGCGCTGGCAGCGTATTTCTTAGCCAAATTCAGCGCCTGCTTGATCCATGTACAGTTCTCACGAGCTTACTTCCCAGTGTGAGAGGTATGGAAACTCCGCCTGTGGCGCTGCCAGCCAGGTGCCCAAGGACGTGCCGCCGCGCGCGCTGGACGTCACGCTGGAGCCCTACGCGCTGCGCGTTGCGCATCGCATCACGTGTGCCTCCCCTGCTATGATGCATGTCGGGAAGCGTGCCTGGTGCCGGGGTGTGTGCAACAATGTGGTGGCACATACTCTGCATGGGAATTGTTGGTCAGGTGCCGAGTTCTGGTATAAGGGAACATGTTTAAAGAATACTGGAGTAGGATGCTTCGAGACGTGATGTGTGGCTGAATACAAACTTGAGACCATGCTGCAGATAGCCAGCATTGCTGAGTGAGTTGCGGCAAGGGCAAGGCATGCCATGGGTTTCCCAGTGGCAGCAACACATGACATGACAGGGAAGTCCCTTGCTCCATGGCCCACTGGCCATCTGGTCAACGTCGTGCAGGGGCGAAGTGTACCTGGCTGGGGAGCTGGTGCGCGGCATTGTGCCCGACGAGTCCGTCTGGCTGCACGGCGGCGGCGAGGGCGAGGACGGCTGCCTGCTGCTCCTGCGCAAGATGAACCTGGAGCTTCTGCGCCAGTGCGCGCACAGAGCCCCTGCTGCGCTGCCGCCTGAGCTGATGGCAGGTTGATTGTGCAATGTCACGGAATCTTGCAGCCAATGCGGTGATAAGCTCTTCCTCAAGCTGCCTGCAGGCGGAGTCCTTCATATGGAGTTCTGGCCCTCCCATGTCACTGCACCAATCTGCCCCGTCTCAGCAAGCACAGCATGTGCAGATTGCGATCATGTTACCACCGTATAGCACATGGGCCCCATGGCGCGCAGGCACTGGCTGCACAGCGAGATGTGGTGGCCGCGCCTGCTGGTTCACCAGCCCGCTGTGGCCTGGGACGACTATGAAAAGGACTACAGCGACCTCCCACGCGAGGCATGCCCCACCTGTTGCGGAACCATCTTGCAACCCTGTGTGACTGGATAATGTGCTGTTTGCTGGCACCCAACGCACTCGTGCGTGTGTTCGTGTGTATGCACAGCACGGTGGGGCCTCCAAAAGTGCCAACTCCTGCTTTTAGCCTAATCGGGGAAACATGCAGGAGGCTGTTACACCAAAAATATTGATTGGCCTAAGGGCGCCTGCTGGACCTTGGCCAGCAGCACATGCAATGAAAGCAGGACCTGTTAGTGTATGGCATGAGGGTGCAGCATGCGCGCCATGCAAGTGCAGATGATGGTGAAACAGGGTGATACTTAAGGCACATATAATCACCAGCCGTGTGCTACCTGCTGACATGTAAACCTGTTGGCAATCCAAGACGCCTACTGGCAGCACGTGCGCAGGTGCTGGCGCAGCATGCCGTCGTGGAGGCGGCGCGCGACGACGTCCGGCGGCTGGAGGCCCGCGAGCGCGACGTGCGCGAGGTGCTGCAGGCGCGGGCTTGCACAATCTAGACGCAGTTCTAGGGATGGTTGCCTCCACGTAAGAGCTGACTTGCCTGGCTGGACAGGCTCGAGGGGCGGTGCGCGGGCGATGCCGCAGGCTGCGCGGCTGGCAAGCATGCGGCCAGGGCTGTAGGGCAGCCTGGTGTCGCTGAGTAATTGCCACTGGACACAATTGTCAGCTGCGTCCTTTGCTAAAATCACCCTCAGCAAGCGCTGGCATGGCTGGCAGCACATGCTGCTTGCATGCTCTGCGGTCCCTGGCAGCAGCAAGTACGACAAGCACAAGCCGAAACAGAAATGCATCGCAGGAGCGGGACGACCTGCGGAAGCGCACACGCCAGGAGCGGCTGCGCGACATGCGGTTCGGCAGGCACAGCGCGGTGAAGGCCATCACAGCGTCGCCCTTCTTACATCGCAGCACCCTGCTGGCCGCGTTGGGTGGTGTGGAGGCGCGTGCCAGCACCATGGCAGCAGGTGATGTTTAACGAATTGAAGCCTTTGTGAGATCACCTATTTGACAGGTCTGGGATCAGCATGTCAGTGGTGCGTTGCTAGGTCCGGCTGGCATTTACAAGCATGTGCAAGCACGCCAGTCCAGATGTGCAGAGCGCTGCTCCTGCGCCAGAAAACAGGCGGAACGCCGCGCTCACGCTATGAAGTAGCAACCCAAAAGACAACAACGCTGACCTGGCAACCCAAGCAGACGCGCCTGCGGGCGTCGCGCGCCAGCGAGGCGACAACGCATGCAGTGCTGCTCACAAAACTGTCCAACCCTGGTGCTCGCACCCAACAGACCCATCCAAGTCGGGCTGACAGCCCAGGCACTCTGCCTGTGCGAGATGCGACACGCAGGACGGGCGGCGCCGCCCTTGCGAGTACGGCAGGCGGGCGTGTGGGCACGCGGGAGGCAGAGGAGGCGGTCAGAGCAACACGCTGGCGTCCCAATCGGATAGGATCAGATGCACGCTTTGGGAGTCCGCTATTGTTGCCATGGGTATCGCAGACGAGCCCGGGCCCGCAGCACGGCCCCAACGCCCCAATGCCAATGCCTGGGTTCGTCAGCTACACCCGCTGCCAGTCCCCATGCCTTAGCGCCCTCAAGCCACAGGCACTGCGTCTGCCACAGCTGCCCCGCCTGCACACACCGCAGCGCCTCGCACGCTGTTGAGCCACACGCCCGCCAGGCCACAGCCTGCAGCTCCCGCATGCTGGCTGTGACGTTGCCCACCAGCCATGCCTGCACCACATGGGGGAGCGCTCCCGCCCGCGCGCCGTGGGCGGCCCTCCCAGAACCATGGCCGGCTCGCCGGCCACTTGGCGCCTCGTCCCGGGCTCACCGGTCTGAGCTATGGCATTGTGGCGCACAAGCAAGCTGCCCACACCCACGATACGATGCTGGTCGTATCACCTGGGGGCAGGCCGCCCCCGCCTGACAGGGGACCTGCGCGGCAGTGGCGATGCATTCCTCACCGCCTGGCACGCCCAGCAGCCTGTCGCCTGGCCGCTCTGCTTGGCCCGCGCGTCTCCATGACAAGGGTGCGCGTCAGCCCGCATCACTGCCTGGCCGCATCACTTGGCCTTGGTCGCCTCGGTCACGACCGTCGTCGTCGTGCTGACGACGGCCGGCTCGGCCGCCACCGCGCGCGGCTTGGCGCGCGGCTTGGCGCGCGCGTCGCCAAAGTTGGCGTTGGTGCCCTTGAGCCACTGCGAGGCATCGGTGTCGGCCTTGGGCGCCGGCTCCACGCGCTTCTTCTGCTTGCCCTTGGTCGCGTTCTTGACCACGGCCATGCCGGACACGTTGCTGTACACCACGTACCCTGCGCGGCTCGTGCTGTCAGGCTGCTGCCCTCTCCGGCATCGCCCCTGCCATCAGCTGCCCCCGCTTTTCCTCCTGGGCCCGCTCGCATCACTCACAGCAGGCATGCCCACCATGCTGCTGCAGACACACACCGTGCTCATAGCAGCCAACAGTTATCTTTTCTCAGAAACGCCCTCGCTATGCGGACACTGCGCAAACTTAAGCAAAACAAGCGGCAGAGTGCCATCACACCATCGTTCATGCATACCAACCACAGGGCTGAACGAGGAGAGCGGGGTTCAGGTCTCTGAGGCGGAGCCGCTCTGTCGCAGCCGCCGCATCGCCTCACCCTGCATGGGCGCCTGTACCGCCCGGGGCATGGGCTAGTCAATTCGCGCGCGCGTGGGGCGCGCACCCAGGCCGGCGAGCAGCGCGGCGATGGTCGCGTACAGTGAGATAAGCTCTACATCCACCAGCTTCTTCGTCTCCACGATGTCGATCGTCTGGTTGAAGAATGTGGTTGCAAACACGTCCGGGAAGACGTCCGCGCCGTCCGCCGTCTGGTAGAACGCCGTCAGCGCCACCTGGCCGCGCCGGCGCGCGTCGGCGCGCGGGCGGCCGCCGGCGCCTTGCCCATGTGCCAGCATGCTCGCCGCCGTGGCGCCGAGGTGCGGCGCAGGGACGGGGCGGGGGCAGGGCCGACCGCGCTGTGCAGCTCGGCACGCTGCCCACTGGATGCTAGTCGTGCTGCTGGGCCCGTAAGCTTGCGTCCTGCATATGCATGAAATTGCATATGCATTGGAATTTTGGGTGCAAGCGTCTTTGCGAGCGATCTTAGCATCATACAGCTCGCAAGCAGTGTCAAGGTAAGCAGGAGGAATAGCCAGTAGATAAATGTATGGCAGGCAGAAGTTCAGGCGACCACGACTGAAACATCGTTGGAGCAGAGTGGTACGCACCCGGAACTCCCGTGGCGGCAGGCTGGGGTCGGGCATCAGCCAGTAGCTGAGCGACAGCGCCTCGCCAGCCTTCAGCGGGATGCCCTTCTGGTACGGGCCCTGGCGCTGCGCGCCCCGGGCACACAGCTCGAGTCGCTTCATGAGCTGCCGCACTCTCTTCATTTCCTGGCTACCGACAACCACACCTCCGCACACATGCTCGCTGGCAGCCGCATCGAGGCTCAACCCCACTCCCTTCACTCCCCAGCGCGCCGCAGCGCGCCGCGCCGCCGCCGCCGCGGCCCGCCGCGCACCTGCTCGGTGAAGTTCTGGAAGTACATGGCAAAGTTCTGCACCGAGTTGAGCGAGCCCTGCAGCGTGGTGACGTTGAGGTCGGACGCGCCGCGGTTGTGCAGCCCGACCACGACCTCCACCTGCGCGGGGTCACAAACCCTCTGTCATGACCTCAGCGCTGCAGCAGCACGCGCACGCAGTCACTGCGCCCGGCCGGCAACCCCGCTGCCGCGCTGGAAAAGCGCGGCGGGCCTGCCGTGTGCGCACAGACCGCTGTTCCACCTGCGCCGTGCGCGCTGACAGCGCCGCGCAAACCTGCCTTCAGCACGGTGCAAGCCCATCGCTGCCGCGTCTCAAGGCAGGCTGCCACTGCCTGAACTCTGACGGTGTGCCTGGCTACGCAGGTCTGGCGGTGTGCATCGCGGCCCGCGCCATCCGCTTGCAAGTAACAGTGACGTAGTGCAAAGGCACATAAAGCGCAGCAGCTGGAAGGCCGCAAGACTGCCCCTTTCACCTTCAGGACAAACACGGTACAGGCGCACTGAGCTGCCTCAAAATAGCACGCCGCTTGGAGTTGACAACAACAAGGCTTTGGTCCATGGCTTACCTTGAAAGGCTTTTTGAGCATAGTTGAGACAAACAACCCAAGCCGTGCGGCAGTGCTGCAGCGCTGCTTCCCAGCACAAGGCAGCCCGCGTAACAGGTGCGGAACCTGCAGGGCGGCGTCTATGCACCGCGAGAGCAAGAGGCTGCCAAGCAGCGCCAGGATCACAGCAGAGGCGCTCACGCCAGCCCCCGGGAGAACGAGATCACCACGCCGCGCGCTGCACTTTTGTGCGCTGATCACGGCAGGCCTGGCGCGCCTTGTCGCCCGCCGGAAACTGCAACTCTGGGTACTTTGGTACCCAGTACTGAGAGTGCACATCCGTGGATGCAGCCGGCAGGTCCGTCAGCAGATGTTTGGCACCAGGCTGTCCACTTGCGCCGCCTGCACAGCAGCTTGCGCATCAGGTGTTAGCCTTCATACAAAACGGACAGACTGAGCTCCGAGATGATCAGGCAGAACAAGCTTGCGTGAATTGGCAGCGGTGAGCTCCACCTTGCAGCGACAGGCACGCTGCTGCCACGAACAGGCCCACGCGCATCATCCTGCCTACTCCACCGGGTCTATCTGGTTGTCCTTTCCAAACACCGGCATCGCGCCTGATGGGGGCTGGGGGCACATTAGGACACATTCGAAGGCCCTTGCCAGCACCATGCAAGGCTCACTCATGAACGACAGAGGTTGGAACGGGTGGCAAGGTAGTCGAATTTACACAGGCTGCACAGGTACTTCACAACATGCAAGTGCTGAGCGGCTAAGAAAGGCACACAGAGGATGGTGTCACGCAACGACGCGTCCCGCCCTGGAGTGAGCGGCTGACTCACCAACAGGCATACAGTTTACGGCATACTTGCAGGCAGGCAGCCGCAAGGCTGCCCGCCTGCCTGCCTCTGAAGTATTCCAACAGACCATACGTGAAAGCTTGAGAACCTGTGTCTCAGATATCCTTGGCTGCGCGCACCCCCACTCCCGGCCGCAGGATTCCACCAGCGCGCTTCCCCATGCCCTGCCCTGCCCCCAGCTGCTGCTTTACACGTGTATGCTGTGCGTACAGCATGCACAAGAGCCCCACTGACAGCATTGTACATGCAGCGGCGGCAGGACGTGAGCTCAGAGCGCTCTCGCTGAGCTGGCGCGCACGGCCGCGAGCGCCCCGGCGCGCGTCCCCTTGGCCGCCGGCCGCGTCTTGGCAGCACGCGCGTGCCGCGCCGGGCCAGCCGCCCCGTTGGTGGCCCCGCCGGCGCGCCCCGTCGCGCACAGCATCGCGTGCGCCAGCGAGCCCACGGCGCTGGTCAGGCCGAGCCAGAACACGAGCTCCGGCACGCTGAATGGCTTCCATGTGCAGCGGGCGTCCGTGTCGGGGTCTGCAGGGTCTGTGGGGTCGCCTGCGCGCCGCGCGCCGCCGCTGCGCGCGGGCCGAGCCGGCGCTATGAAGCCCGAGGCAGGCATACCGGCCATGGCGGCCAGGATCTCGGCGGTGTCGGCGTCCGCCTCCGCGGTGATGCGCTGCGCCTTGCGCCCGGCACCGCGCGGGCGCCCGCGACGCGGCCGCTCTGCGGCGGGCGAGCAGACGTCAGCATGCGCTCACGCACTGTGCAATACGTGGCGGTCACGTGCAGGAACACTGCGCTGCCAACGCGGCTTGTTGCACAGCTGCACAGCACAGCTGCACAGCACTTTGTAAGGTAGCTCACCAATGCTCAATGTGTGCTGGCTCCAGGCCAACTGGGGGTTTCAAATGCAAGCATGCGTGTGCTTTATGAGCACGTGCGTCAAGAGCTGCCCGGTGCTTAATGATGCTAAGGAACAGCACAAAAACTAAAAAAAAAATGCTCTCACTGGCAACTCTGACCAAGTGTGCAAGCAGACCCAGACGGTACTCAGATCACTCAGATCACGGATCCCTCTGCGTGTCTCGCAGCACTCGGCTCTGCTGCACACGTGCGGCAAAGGGCGCCAGCGCAGCGCCGGGCATGCGGCGCGGCCTGGGTGGAGGCCGGCGGGCGCGCGCCGTCGGCCTCGCGCGCCGCGACGGCCTGCGGCGCCGCGCGGCGCTTGGTGCCGCGCGGCTTGGGCGCCTCGCGGCCGGGGCGCTGGAAGTCCGGCGCGTCCGCGTCGCGGCGCCAGGCGGTGGACGCGGCCAGCGCGGACGCGCGCCGCTCGCCGCCGTCGCGGCCCAGCGTCACCTGCGCGCGCGCGGCCGCGCTCGCCGGGGCCGCCACCCAGCGTCTCTGCACTGTGGTCAGCGCGCCGGGCCCGGGGTTGCGCGCGGCCGCTTGCAGGGTCAAAGCCCCAGCATGTCCTAATCTCTCGTGCTCCCCGCGGTAACATCAGGACAAGGCAGTGGATGCAGCTTCATTCATAACGCAAATCAGCATGTGAGGTATCACAATGCAGGAATGTGACTGCATGCGCGCCTCGCACGCAATCGCAAAATCGCGAGATGGCCGTACAAGTGACAATGGGGATGAAGATGAAGCAATTTTGTTAGAGACAAAGGGATAGGAGAGAAAGCAAACAGCAGCCCGTCGCATCTGACCGGCAAGCAGGGCGGCAGCGCAAAGACGCTGCAATTCCGCCACACATGCATGTGATATCGAGCCCCACACAGCCAGACCAGGTCGTGGGGCGCTGGCACCCCGCTCACCGGGCCGCTCGGCTTTGGCGGCGGCGCGGCCGGCGCGGGCTCGGGCGCCTTGATGATGGCTGCGTCGCGCAGCCAGGCCTCAAACGCGCGCTCGTTGGGCTCGCCCTCCTCCATCATGCCCGGCGGCTTCAGGCCCAGCCGCTCGCGCCTGAAAAGGCGCAGCACAGCCCCATGAGCGGCCAGGTCTGCGGGGTCCGCGTGCAGCCTGCGGGTTCCCGCCGGCGACAGCGCACCAGCGCAACGGGCCATCACAGGCCGCCGTGCTGCACAGCAGACCAGCACAGGATGCGGACCAAGCCAGAGCACTTTGAATGAGCTGGAAAGGCGCGACTGCTGCTGCCTGAGCGAGAGCCGGGCGGGGCGGCGGGGCGGGGCGCGCACTCCTCGAACTCGGCCAGCTCGGCGGTGTACTGCATGGACGGGAAGTTGGTGGCGGCCGCCGCGCCGGTCAGCAGCACGAGCGCGCGGTCGTACACCTTGGCCGCGTCCACCTCGCTCGTGTGCAGGCCCAGGTACACGTGCTTGCTGCCCTTCAGGCCGATGCGCACCTCCCAGCGCCCTGCGTTAGGGTGGGGTTAGGGTGAGACCTTGGCCGCATCCACCTCGCTGGTGTGCAGGCCCAGGTACACGTGTTTGAAGCCCTTCAGGCCGATGCGCACCTCCCAGCGCCCTGCGTTAGGGCAGGGTCAGGGCACAGGGCAGGCGGACCGCGCCGCGCCCCCGCGGCCGGCCGCGCCGCGCGAGCGCGCGTGCGGGCGCGGGCGTGCCTGCTTCTGCGCTGGACAAAGCGCCGTTCTCACGTGCGTCACCGGCATGGCTGCCAGCGCTGCGCAGCCTGGCGACCCGGCGGCGCTGCGGCCCGCCGTCGCGCCCGGGGCCAGGCAGCGCAGCGCTGGCACCTGCGCTGGGCACAGATGTAAGAATGGCACGTTGCCCTGCCCGGGGGGCCCCGCACCGGTCTTGTGCTGGGTGACGCCGCGGAAGGCGGACGAGCCGCGCGTGAAGCCCTGGCTCTGCCGCCGGATGGCCATGACCAGCTCGCTCATGGGCACCTGGTCCAGGCAGTCCAGCAGCGGCGCGTACCTGGCCGGGAGCCCCAGCGGCGCACGTCATTGGGTGCTCGTGCGAGGATATGATAAATTCGTGTGAGCACGGTCTGGGTGACCCAGTAGCGGCGCGCACGTCGCCAGGCGCCCCATGAGGCACACTTTCAGGGCGCAATTATGTGGACATGGTCTGCGTGATCCAGCAGCGGCGCGTGAGCTGGCCGAACGCCCCGCGGCCCCCCGAACGCGCCACAGAGCGGGGGACCCACGGGGGCCCCATGGGGTCGTGTGTGGTGGGAGGCAGGCGCAGGCAGGGCTGCCGCCGCCCGCGCGCCGCGCGCCGCCCGGGCGGGCGCGCCGCACCGGCTCAGGTGGAAGTTGGTCTTGGCCTTCAGGCCGTGGCACTTGAGCGCCGCGACGTCGTGCGCCTCGGCCGCCTCCTCCTCCGTGGAGTACCTGCGCAGCAGGTTTTAGATCCACTCTGGCCGAATTTCAGTCTTTTCATCGACCATTTTCATTGCATCTGACTAGCAGCCGGCCTTCTGCGTCTTGCATGGTCCTGCCGGCATGCGCGAGCGCCGGCTGTGTTGGGCAGGTGCTGCTGCGCACCCTGCTCGTCCAGGGCGGTGCTCGTGTCACGGGGCAGGGCAGGGGCAGCGCCGGACGCCGCCCCCACACGGATGCTCCTGAACGAGGACAACGGACCGCTGGCACCGCGCCATGCTGCCTGAGTAGCCCACCCCGTCACCGCCTGCGGCGCTCACATGCACTCCGCCAAGCCGGATGCAAGGCAGCGCGCGGGCGGATGGGGGCCGCGCGCCCGCCCAGGTAGGCCTGCTTGCCCTCCTCGCGGACCCACACGTGCGCCTCCCAGCGCCCGCTGCGCCGGTGCTTGGTCACGCCCTTGAACTTGC
>JAABUY010006900.1_pt1 | contig 10966 bp, 7 predicted proteins | sample 5560271 | NCBI WGS metagenome assembly JAABUY01 (sample SAMN10711886, study PRJNA513374) | rock metagenome | isolation source: Antarctica rocks | place: Antarctica: Victoria Land, University Valley
CCCCAAGTCTCCTCCAGATGGATTGAGTTCCGTGGTCCCTCTAAGATAATCCATCACAGAGAAGTCCGTGTCTTCTCTCCTGCTCTCATATCTTGCGCTCAGGTACGCCCCTCGTGTCCCAAACCGCCCAACGCCGCCGCCTTCGCCGTTGAAGCCTACGTACTGTATCGTGCGGTTGATATTTTGGAGACGAGGATCCTTCGATCCTAGCTCTGCCGAAGATATATATGGGTAGGATCGAGCATTGGGTGGAAAGCATAAATGTTGGCCCCGCAGAACCTCGAAGAAGGTTGTTTTACCTGCATTAGAGGGACCGATAACTGCCCAGTGCTGAGGCTCAGAGGGGAAAGAAGGTATAGAAAAGGTCAATTTAGGGAAAAGAGAAGGGTTCGGGGAGGCATTCTTCCCCAAGGACGAGGGGAATTTTCTATAGAAGGTTCCATTGTTGATTTGGACTACAGCTTGCAGTTCGCCGTTGTAAGGGTTCTCTTTGAAGCGACATGAGGAAGACCGGAAAAGCAGATTGGGCGTTCTTCGCATATCCAGATTTTGGTCATGACTCGTGTGGTGAAAAGTTGTGGAGACCGTAATTTTGTGGTAGAATAGTGCTGTAATCGTCCGTATTTTACGAATAGTAGGCCGGAAAATCCGGCAATTCTGGCTCATCCAATGTAACGATCATCGATGTACCTCGGGTCAATGCTCGTTTTCACGGATACGATGTCGATGCGTTCAGTTGTTCATTGAGACATCTCTATGGAAAGCGGTTGATTGTGTACTCACTTGCTATAACCCCCTGGTGCTACTTTCAGAAAAGCCACGGCAATTGACTTCAAGTGAGCATCAAGCAGTCCATGCGGAAATCATTAGCCTAAAGAACGATTGCAGAGAGTAAGTATATTGAAAACAAGAAAACCTTATCAAAGGACACCAACACACAGATAGCGATTGAACGTATCAATGAAACCCTCGGAACAGGACAGTGTGCCATTCGGACTTTGTGTCATGCTTACCTCTGATTTCAGCTCTTCCTGTTCCTTGCGCTACTGAGAACTGTTACTAAGGAAGATGGTCATTACCTTGAGGTCTACCGGAAGTGCTTGGAATCCAAGGCAGCTGATGTGCAGCTTAGGATATTGGGAGAGCTGCAGTTATATATGTCGATCTTAGGCGGCAGCCCAGATTAGCCCCTACGGCCGTCGTTGAGCATCGTGTAGATTGCCACCTAGCAGTTTTTGCGGATCTTTGCATTGAAGATCACTTTGGCGATCACGATCAGCAGCTTGATTTGGCATGTAAGCATGTGCCTAACATCGGTTGTTGTACTCGCCTTATCAACCATCTCTTATGTCAATCCATCTGCTCCACTCGGTGCTATGAAATATTAAGACGAAATTCCCTGGCCATACCCTCTGGCATTCGATTCCCTTCTCCATTTTTTGTTTATCATATTTCTATGTTCAATCTTGAACTGGTGTATACAGGACAAGTACTTCCAGAGAACCGTATATATCAAAGGATAAGGCGAAACAAACTTTGACGCGCTTCGAGGTTTTTCAATCAATATCGGCAAAAGGACTGTTTAAACTTGGGGATGATGAGATCCCAGCAGCCAAGCAGAGAAAGGTAGAAAATTTCCCGAGGCAAGCAGAGCAGGATACCATTGAACAGAGCCTAATGTAAAACTCATATAGACTGATTGGCTTAGCGACATCGCCCCAAAGCCAGCTTATGCTCATACTCAACTGCCTGAACGCGCGGCGGCCACCTCGACTCTGTGAGGTGAAATATCTTGGTGCAACCCGGAAATCAAGTCTAATGCCCTTTGAATGTCTCTGGCTTTCATTGTACAATTACAGGCCATTATGGAGTTCCCGCTTTGTGTCTACAGATATACGATATGTCTTTCATCAAAGGAAATGCATGAGAAGTGAGTCTGGAAGGTCTGTTGTATCCAATTCAGGATGCTCTGCCCTAGCTAGACTGACTTCCTATCCTTTCAGAAGCACCTTACTACAGTCGAACCTAAGCGTTGAGCACTGAGTACACGGGTTCTTCGGACCAGGACCTGCATCAGGCTTATGAATATGATTTTTATAAACCCAGGCTGTGAACCTCAATGGATTAATATGGTGGCTCGATCGGTCCCTGGTACAGCGGTGTCCTGGGCACGGTCCTCACTGCAACACTAGTGTGCGTGTTGTCGGTAGGCACAAAGGGATAAAGCCGACATTTCTGCCCTTCTACTCAACAGCAATCGACATTTTAATTACATTCTGGCACCAGATTAGAGTCTACTGATAGGCACTGCACCATTGTCTACCCCAAGTGCTCCTGACAAAAGCTCTTCCTAGGATTGATTGATAATTTTCGATTACTCCCTACCCAAGCAGCTACAGACGGAAGTGTTGTTTACAGTGAGGGGCAGGAAATGGCCTCCCCTGCATTGCGTGACGGTGGATTAATTATGATTCAGCGACTATCAAGCACGACGAGTTTTCGCGTGTTGATAATCGAGCTGCCTTCGACACACTTTTCTTCAACCGCAAAGCAAAGGAGGTCGCGAAGACCAAGGCTTACTTCGATCTAGCTGAAGTGCAGGCGGCGCATTTTCCATATATGACGAAAACTTAGTTTTCAGAACTTCTGACGGCATTGATATGCTTTGGTTGATTAAAGGGGTGATGGGATGCACACAAGGCACCGGAGATAAGAGTATAGAGATAATATCGCTTTCTGCAATTGAATCTCTGGTGGAAATTTACCCCCCGCATCTTCTAATGGCAAGAAGTTCAGTAAACGTTGAAGATGCCTTGAACGAGTAAAAGAAATGGCATGATAAGAATTGCGAATACGGTGACTACGTAAGTCTACTATCGCAGACAGGTGGTCTTCGTAGCTGATAGCCTTATAGCATTTCGCGTACTGGCATGCCAAAGGACGCCCATATGATCCAGCGAACATATCCAAAGAATTACGCCCACGGTCAGACCGACTTAATGGTGCAGTTCAAAGCTACATACAGGAAACCGAGCCAGAGCATGTAGTCGTAAGTCAATGGCTTCGTGTGATCGATCCTCACACCTGGAAGAAATACCACGACTGCTATCAAGCTTTAAGGAGGGCAGGATCACTTGGCCATCTGGACCAAGGGGAAGATGGCTGCTTTACTGACCAAGCTGTATTAATCAACGTGGCCGTAAAACCCCACAGGGACCATAACGATGACAGAGGTGGGTGGGTTGCCAGCTACAGCTTTGGATCATTTAGAGGTGGAAATGCCGTGTTTCCCGAACTCTGGGCAAGATTGGGGCAGACAGCCGGTGACCTTTTGTTCTCAAGGTCGGCAGTCCTAGAACATTGGATTTGGGAAATAACGGAGGGTCAACGATTCGGCAACGCCAGATTCATGAAAGACAATATTCTAAACCCTCCTCAGCCAACTTTTATGTGCCGTCGCAATTGTGTTGACAGGAAAATCATGAGCCAAAAGTCGTTGAATCGTCACTACAAAATGATTCATCCAGTCGAATGGGCAGCTGAGCATCCAGACTGGGTCGCGCCAACGAAGCGTTGATCGAAACAAACAATAGAAGGTCATACTCTAGACAGATAACCATCGGTAGAGTCTAGTAGAGTCGAACCTGGCTTTTTATCACACTTGTGCTCTTGCCGTCAGCCAGCAGAATATATGAGGGGCTAACTGTTCTCTTCTAGCAAGGTAAGTCTCTGCTTGTAGGCTCATTCTTCTTCCAGCTAACTATGACCTTAGCCAATCTCGGGGTGTGAACTAACTAGTTCGAAATACGAACCAGTACCAGTTTACTACTCTCATGCAGAGCTTGTCGCATTGCCGTCCCTTAGACAGAAGGTGCTCGTCTATTCTCACAGCGTTTGATCATGTGTACGTTATAAGTATTCAAGGTGCGAGCTTTACATTCAAGACTCTATGAAAGCGCGAGTATTCTGCCTTAGCAGACTTACTAATCGTCGTCGACAAAGAAATTATCACGGCGTTTTCAAAGGGATCTTAACAATGCTGATACCATTTCCCACTGCAATTCTAATTACTGCGAAATCTTATAGTTCGTATACTCGAAGCAGGATGACTTAATACTCGGTGCTCGTTTGAGGGATAGGATGGGATTGCAATACTTGTGGAGGCTCTCTTCACCTAAGATTATTATTATGTTCTTCACTACAGCACAATACTTCTGAATCCTCTATGGGTATTAATGAAAGTGAATGGAACGAGATGTTGGACTGAATTCATCATTGCCCGCTTGTTCATCAGGACGCATAGATACATACTCGACATGAATACAAAATACTGTGTATACAACCAAACCTTAGCAACACTATTACAGATACCTATAAGAGGTTCTAGTACAAAAATCTTTTTACATGTATATAATAATCCGAACCTGTCTTACACTTTGTATTTCTGCGAGCCCTCCTGATTAGATAAAGAGGGAATAGTTGAGATCTTACAACTTTGAAGCACTCTGTACTAAACCCCCACATAGCTTCAGCTATTTACGACAAGCGGTTTCATCCTTCAGCAGTCCTTTCATTTTCGAGGTCCTGGTCGAGCCATACTCTTCTGATTATAAATCCTAGGCCAATCCGATCGACTACGAGATAGCAATGTTTCAATCTTTTACGCATTCACGGGCCATTTTGCAGAGAAGCTACGGGATTTAACTCACCTAGGGGCATGGCAGATACGAGGAGCCGCCGCGCCTGAAGATATGCGGCCTATTCACAGCCTCTGAAGTCGAGGTGTTCTATCCAGAGGGGCAGGCAGGACGAGTCTGGAAAATCCAGTAGTCCAGCCAGACTTTCGTCAGCCAATCTTGCGGATCTGACAGTTCCAACCGACGATGTACCTAAGGTTCACGTGATCTCCAAGATCAAGGACTTTCTGCGACGAATCCTCAGGTTGAGCATATTAACCAGGAGGTGGAATTGCCTCTTCCCCCTGACCACCGACTTTACAAAAACACCATCAAACCGTCTCTAAAGTACAAAAGTGTTCTCGCCGACCTTCATGAACATTCAAAGATGAACGTTTTCCACCGCCGCTCGTTGGGATTCACTGTTTCTCGGAATAATAAATCCCAGCCCAAAGTGCAGAGGTGGTCACTGTCATGTGGCAGCCTTGTTCAATTGCTTTAGATGGTGCAAAAATGTGGCATGCACTCGAGCTTTCAGCTCTTTACTTCACATTGACTTCGTTGAACTCGGACGACAAAAGCAAAATCGATGGCTCGGTTCGCAGAGGGAAACACTGACGTTGACGCAAGATTCTTCAACGCATACGAACAGCTTTCAACCTAGCAGTCTTAGTATGAGCTTGAAGGGAAAGACAGAGAAAACTTAAATGTCCTAGAGTCGAACATTGACTCTACCTGTACCGAGTCGAAAATTCAGGCCTTTCGCAATGAAGTTCAAGGATTCTGACCGTCAAAGATGAAAGTGTTTGACTCTGCTACCGGATAAACTCTCTAGAGAAAATACTATCCGTCTTCTACCCAACCAACCAGAATTCCCCTTCTGTGTTTTTGGTGACACCTGGGAGATTAAGGTGGCCCTGAAGAGGATCGTTCTATCTTAAAGTCGTTCTACAGTCGTCCGAGTTGTTTTAAGTGGTCCCACAAGTTGTTGCTGGTTCTATCGTTGTTGCCAAAGTTCCTAGATTACTCCCCACCTGCCGAGATTTTCACCGTTTCTTTTTTTTCTTTCTTCTATTCGACCAAGACAAGAAACTTCATCTTGTTGAAGAGGCTTTAAACCAGGCATCCTGACCAATCTATTCAACGAGCTGAGTCGATACTATCACCTGAACGAGTTTGAGCAACGTCCTGATTCCTGTTTCTCTCTGAATAGCTCAAAGAGTTTCAAAGGCCCTCTTACATTCCCAATACTTACACTCAACACGTCTGTCAATATGGCAGCATATCAACAAAGTGACCCTACCTTCGTCTTTTGTGGCATCTTCTCAGGTACTGGGAATGTATCTGCTGCCCGTTGGCTCAAAAGTTTGGAGCATGAGCTGTCAGAATACAGAATCAATGACATTATTCATTCTAGTACCTATCTTGATTCGCTGGCTCTTATCAACAGATTGAAAACTCGATGTCTTCTTCCTTTCTACGTCCACTCACTCTTTTCGTCTTGTTTCTCTTTGCATCTGACTTACCAACCTCTTTCTCTTTCGACCCACCCATGCCTTAATTTCTCTAGCTCACCAGAGCTGTTTCACTGTTACTGAAGATCAGATGGGTTTCTTTTGCACACGAGCACGCTTTCAAGTTTCAGATCATATAGAAACGTGCATCGCAGTAATACTTTCATTCCTCAGTCGACGCGAAAATATGTCTGCGAAACGTCAATTTCACACTTCGATGTGTCATCCCATGAGAAGAAAGGGAGCAGAACGAACGGCAAAGCCACAGATGGCATTCCGAAAACCGGCTACGGACGCAACACTGTCTTCGTACGCTATAACACTGCTTCGTTACAACGTTATATTTGTAGACTATGGGCGTCTTTGATATAGAATCTTCACGTATTGGTTGTTCTAATGTTTTCCTCTATCTCATCAGAGACCCCCATTGAGGAGGTCTACAACACAGTGGCCTATATCCAACAACAGAATAAAGATGCTTTCGATGTTCTTGTTCAATAGCTACGAGTGACTCAAAGAGGACATGGTCCAAGTTGCACGCATCGAAACTTTCTCGGCCGAAGATGACATCACCCCCATTTAAAGAAGGAAATTATTTATACTTACGAACTTTCCATGAATCATACACCGTACAGGTCGGTCACTACCCAGACTGTCACTCAACTACGACCTTTACTGAAGGCGAATCCGATCCTGCGACCCGTGTATGACCAACTCCGAAGTAGCAGCAACCTTCCAGTTGAAGAACAGGCTATCCTACGGGGGAACCTAGAGATTATGCTGGAGGAGGACTAGGTCCTTAGCCGTGTACCTTAGCCACCGATCCTATCTTTCGTTTCTTTTTTGTTGCTGTTCAGACGATCGCGGGGGCTTTTTGTTATATCATTAAGGGACGAGGGGAGCTGTGGATCGAGGATCGAGGTCGCTTGTTCCTTCCGGGTGTTCCTTCCGAGTGGAGGGGCCTAATTAGTCAGCCCCCCCCTCAGTACCTTACCTCAGACCTGCGTGGCTAAGCCCCTTCGGGTTAGCCATAATCGCTAAGCCTCTTCGGGCTAGCGCTTACTTCGCAGGCTCCGTGCAAACCTCGTCTTCCTTCTTCCGCTGCCAAGAGAGATTATGGTACCTTCAAGTACCAAGTTTATGACAGTATCAATCCTCCCAATGTCGAACGTGTCCTCCACCCTTTCGTCAAATTCGGAGACTACAATGACTATTCCCTTTACATCAATCCCTACCTCGACGATGTCAGCGATGTCCCTACCTCCTACGTCCGAATCGACGATCTGACTATTTCACGTACCATTGAGCACTTCAAATCGTTCATCCTCTACCAAAACTGGCCGGCTGATCTAGATAAGGCGGGTATGATCCGTGCAACCCGTATGTCACTAGGCAATGCTGCCAAAGTTTGGGTTAATGCCGGGGAAATCGACGCCGAGGGAAATACCGCCAGCCAGGATCAAGAAGGATACTATTATCGGTGGTGACGGGGGCTCCATTGCCTTTGCGGCAATGAAGGTCTTCAGGCTGACGTCTACCGTATTCGTCCCTCCTTTGAAAAATTCCTAACGGACGACTTTAGTTTTAAGTTATCTTGCAAGGCAGTTGTGCAGTTGCCGAAGAATGTATCAGCTGACGAAGATATGAAGTCTGGTGAAGATAGAAAGGATAGTAAGAAGGGGGTGAAGGCCGATAAGAGAAAGGGGAAGATGACTTAGATGTGTCTGTCAGGAAAGTCGCGTCACATGACTTTTCTGATGACTGCCTTAGGATTGAATGATCAAATATGGATACATTATGAATATCATAGAGGCCAGCTTCTGCATTAGAATGAATATTTTCTTGCCACTATAGATCCTCTCTGCTATGACTTCATAAAATAAGTCTATTATATCGCTGCCATCGCTCATGCCTATTGGAAACACTGATCTCGTAGACCTGCTCAAACGTCGCTATTGCCATTGAATCTGCATCTGGTATTATCCGATTGGCCTCTTCTTGTAATTGTTTTATGAATACAGTGGCTCAGGTATTTTATCCGATTCATCATTGCCGCATCAGGTAAAGCGCAAGCGCCGTTTGGTATTTTTTCAATTTCGAATGCGAATCCACCCGTAATCAAGGATTTTGCGCTCAGACGTGCAAATGCAGCTTCCGCAGTAAGCAAAGCGCTAACCCGAAGGGGCTTAGCCACGCACGCCTGAGGTACTGAGGCAACTATTTACCTACTGAATCCCATTTCAAATCCAAACTACAGATGAACCGGAAATTGTCCGGAGTCAGTGTCACACCCTGTTTGCGAAGAGATCTCTAAATGAACGTGACAGAGCTCTCCAGACTCTCTTACGCAAAGAGAAGATAACGATGACTACGCAGTGTACACTAAAGAAATCGAAGGAAAAAATATAGTCCTCTATCATCAACTCAACCGGAGTAGGCAATAGGTATATTCCGAATTACAAAGCTTTGGAGCAAGCCCTTTGATTGAGAAGATCAGCACTCTTTTGGCACGTTGGGGTTTCTATTGACCGTTGAGGACGACCACTCTCGTTTTCGAAAGCTCTAGTCGACTGTTCAATCGTACTACACACTCGTATGAATTGACTGACAAATGGAGCCCAAGGGAGACAGCGTTCCACCATAATATCGAATTTGTCCCAATTTCAATCCAGGACAAATCTAGCTTAAACAAGTCGAGAACAATCATGGATACTTGATAGAAAGGCTTGATAGGGTTCCTGACTCGACAGTTCCTGGAATTTGCGGATGCTCGATATCTTTGCTGAGTCGAGGGAAGCAATTTCGGATGACTGAAATGGTGAAAACCACATAAATAGTTATAGACTAAACCATTCACAAAACCGGCCACCAACTATTGTACTGGACACAACAAATCATTTGAGGCAAAGCATGATACCTTTTTATATTTTTCGAACAGATGGAGGGATTAAGGCCTGACTTATCTTGGGACTAACCTATGATGTTCAAATATACAAGGGATATGTAATGGGTAGGTTCCGAAACACAATCCCCCAAACCAATGAAGCCAGAAAATGAATCCAAGCGACATGTCGATTTTCATAGCGCCGACTCAGATGGTCAACCACCTCGTTCAAAAACGAGAGCGAACCACGAATGACACCGTCAGTACTTGATAAAGAGTGGGGATGCTAGAAAAGAGTACAGTCGAGCACCTAAACATGACATTGCCTATAACATGAATATTACTAAGGCCGCAAAGAGCAAAACACATCTTATGCTCGTCCTACACGTACTTGCCCTTCCCAGTCATGGTCAGTAGACCGTTTGTCTGTATTAACGACTTCTTCATCGGGGTCGTCGTCATCGGTAAGTGGGGGTATTATCCTGAGCATCGTCTTCGCAAAGATCGTCTGTGGCCTCATAGGCGCCGTCTTCACAAACGCCATAAATATCGCCTTTGTCTGTACCGTTTTCGAGATGACCGTCCCCACATCTTTTGCCGGAAGGGTGGGTATTCATCCCATGAGCACCCCCCTTGGGTGTCCCTGGGAGCATCACGGGTATTGTTGGGTCATCTTCAGCAACATCGTGGCAGCGGGCACAACAGCAAGCACAACAAGAAACGCAACCCGGTGGGACGTGTGAGAGCTATAGTGAGATTGAGAAGAAGAAGGGCCGTAAGGGCTAGTGGGACAAGGGCAGCGGCATTTTGTAAATCGTAACAACGACCTGCAATCTGTCATGCAAGCAATCGGCAATATGAATACAACGCTGCCTTTTCCGAGTGAATGTTTCTGGTTGCTGGAACTCTTTTTCCAGAACACTTTCTGCCAATTTCGGTCGTTCACCTCAATCTTTAGACACTACTCGTATAAACGGGGTTCCCGCGCAAACGGGGTTTCTGCGCACGCTAACTAAAACTATTTATATTAGTGCCAATTTTAGCACGCTAAACCCGATACTATCTGTTGCTAACCTTTCTAGGTTAGAGTGCGCAGAAACCCCGTTTGCGCGGGAACCCCGTTTATACGAGTATCCACCAAGGCTCCCAGTGTTTAAACCGTTCAAAACCCACCTTTTGAAACCGAACCGTTAAGGAAGCGATTTTCTTAAACCAAATCGATATAAACCGTTTATGTTGTACAAGGGGAAGACCACATCAGCATGAGGTTTTGAACGATTATGTATTTGAATCTTTATAATTTACCTGAACATACCTAGATTTTATTGAGATGCACGCCAAAATTAAGTGAAAATCCCTGAAATATTTATTCGGTATCAGTATTACCCCACACTGTGAATCGTTCATTCAGTACTCCATATATACTGCTTTCAATACTTTACCCAGTACTTTACATATATTTCATATATACTCTATCCAGTGCTCCATTCAGTGCTCCACCCAGTGCTTCACCCAGTGCTTCACCAAGTGCTGCGTTCATCACTCCATATATGCTCCATCGAGTGCTTCACCCAATGCTTCATCCAGTGCTCCAAATATGCTCCACCCAGTATTCTACCCAGTGCTCCATATATGCTTCATATATGCTTCATTCAGAGTATAATCATATAAGCAAAGAATAAACAAAAGATGGAAGAACTAAAAGACGCGCGCAGACGTGTACGAAACCTGAAATTTTGAGCTAATTGCGGGACAGAAAACCACATGATCAGTACTTTTCTTGACCAATCGGATTGAGGATTCTAAAAAATTTGTTCTAATATATAATAGATAACAATATGAACAGCGGAGGTCAACTATCGAACACTTCGCTTTTGCCTATCTAAATCAAG
>JAABUY010003762.1_pt1 | contig 10964 bp, 16 predicted proteins | sample 5560271 | NCBI WGS metagenome assembly JAABUY01 (sample SAMN10711886, study PRJNA513374) | rock metagenome | isolation source: Antarctica rocks | place: Antarctica: Victoria Land, University Valley
TTTCCCGGCTCCGCGCCGTACTTGGGATTGATGTGGCCTGTGCTCTCGGCCTTGCCTCCGGCCCTGAATCGCTGGCCGTCAGACGATGACGTGGTGCCGTCCCCCCAGTTCTCCGCGAATGGCTGCCGAAGCTATACGCCGCTCGACCATGACCAGCGGAACACGCTCAACGTCGGCTACAGCGCATCTCTGCCGCGAAGGATCACGGCATCAGCCGACGTTTCCTATGGCTCAGGCTTCCACAACGGCTCTCCCAACGCCCTTTACCCCGAAGACTACTTACCACACCACATCACTTTCGACCTTTCCGCAAGCAAGACGATTCGAGAGAGTACGACCCTCTCAGTAAACGTCCTGAACGTGCAGAACCGGCGCGTCCTGCTCGACAACAGCCTCACGTTCGGAGGCTTTCACTACAACGACCCGAGGGAGATCTATGGGGAAATTCGCTACCGCTTTCACTATTGACGCGCTGCGGCTTTCGAACAGCTTAGCGTGCTCAAATGTCCGTTTTCTGAAGGGACCCCCACATGGTCGAGATCATGCATGCGGGCTTTTTGCAGAGCGGCCTTGCCGATGCCCAGGCATACGTTGTGCGGAACACCATAGAATCCGCCTCGACTCATTTTGTACTCGCACCGATTCTTGGAGCGGTCTCCGGTTGTATCGGCGGGTTCATTAGCTCGCAGCTCCGCGGGAGGCGGCGGTCTATGGCAGTTGTGCTCGGTGTGATGGGCTTTGTGCTGCTGGTTTCATCCATCTCGCTCATCCGTTTTGGCCAGAACCTCGCCCGGGCTGACCGCGCTCCGTATATGAGCTGCGGAATGATGGGGAGCGCGTTGGCCCTGACCTGCGTCTGGCCAACGATTTGGGCAGCTCTGTTGCAGCACCCATTTCAACCTGACAGACCGAGCTCTCCGCAGACAAATGGAGCGGCATGATGGCCGAGGTCCTGGGTACATTAGAAGAAGCGGTCCTGCTTTCCATTGTCCGTCTGGGTGACGACGCCTACGGTCGCGCCATCAGAAACGCCGTCCAGGGTGTGCTGGGCCGAGACATTGCTGCCGGCGCGGTGCATGCGACTCTCGAGCGGCTCGAACGGAAGCAGCTCATCTCCTCCAACCTTGGCAGCGGTACTCCTGTTCGGGCCGGTCGAGCGCGACGGTACTACACTTTACTGTCTAAGGGAGTTCGCGCCCTGAATGACGTAAGGTCCATACACGACAACATTTGGAGCGGGCTCCCGTATCCCCTTGGGAGCCGGCCATGAACGAGCAGCATCTGAACAGGCAATTCCGTCCACCCAGGGTTAGTGATTTCGTCCTTCGCTGTCCGAAAGCGAACTCTCAATGTCAACCCATCCAGCCAATTTTTTCTTTGCTCCGGGGTAATGTGAGTGGTGAAGGCTCCAGGGAGGCGCAGTACACTAACCGCTCTTGGTCAACGGTCCAGCTTCTTCTACCCACGACAACTCCGGTTGTCAGGGGTAGTTTTCGAAAACGCCATTTCGGGAGCAGGGCGCCTCTTGCTACGTAATTACATGGCCCGTGCGAGACCACCTCGTCTTATCGAAGAAGTGGAGGGCTGTATTTAGAAAAGCCTCTAGACGGTTCGAGATGGCGGCCGACTGTGTTTCTAGGTCCGTGGTCCCTGCGTCAAACGACCAATAGTTGAAGAGAGGTCTGCCAAGGATGTTTCCGCGAGGAACAAAGCCCCAATATCGGCTATCAGCGCTGTTATCGCGGTTGTCCCCCATCGCGAAGACTTTGCCGGGAGGAACCACTAAGTCGCCACCGGCGACATGGGACGCAATCTCCTCCGACCAAACAGCCGTAGCACCTACCGGAGCACCAAGGGCTGGGAAGTCGTCGCGAGAAGGCATGTACGAGTCTTGAGGGTCATTGCTCTGGGGAGGAAGAAGCGCGTGTGGTTCTTCTTGACGCACTCCATTCAGGTAAACAATCCCGTGATCCAGATGTATGCGATCCCCTGGTAAGCCAATCAGGCGCTTAACGAGTATGAGGTCGGGCGTCTCAGGATTCGGTTTCAGGAAAACGATAACGTCACCACGTTGGGGCTCCCGGTAGGGAACAAACGGTGCCCATCGCGTCGGAGGAGCAAAGGTCATCCGGTCCACCAGAACATGGTCGCCCACGAGCAAGGTCTTCTCCATTGAGCCGGAAGGAATGACAAAGTTCTGGGCAAGCCCACTCATAGTAAACAAGCCTATGACTAGAACCACACAGATGGAGGAAAAAGACTCCAGGGGCGTCTCAACCCGTTTACCGGCTCGGAGTTTCTTAGCTGGGAGCGGATCTTCGTTAGATTGAGCCAAGAGTTAACCTCGTTCACAGGACACGATTGCGAAGGATCGCTGCTAGTAATTCTAATCCGTCGCAAAGTCGCCTTTGTTGTCGGCAACCTCCAATTTCCCCGCCGCCGAGGCTGTGGGTTTGTGGGACGAGCGCGTCTTTTGCTCGTTCCAAGTTCGCGTTCTTGCGAACGTCAAATCCATAGCCTGCCGTGGGTGAGGCCCATGCTCTCCGGGGGCCTACTTCGCCTTTCCCTTGTGAGCTGGGGCATGCACATTGGGCGCAGCTGGAGCCGGTGCCGGTGGCTGTTGAGCGGCCACGAACTGCTCGATGCGGTTCATCTGCTCCTGCAGGTTGTTCTGGCTGCGTCTCAAAGGCCAGTATCCGAGTAGGAGCCCTACGATCAGACCACCGGCGAAGAGCAGGCTGATCATGAGCCAGCTCACCTCTTTCATGTTCTGGCGCACGTAGCCCGCTGCCTGCTGCATGTCCCGGAGCGGCGCGGCAAAGGCCTGCACCGTCTGCCGCTCGATCTCAGAGCTCTGCTGGCGCACGGCATTCTGAATGGCCTGGACCGCATTGCGCTCCAAACCCGTCCGGGCACTCTGCAACTGCACCCGCTCGGCCTCCAGGTTCTTGATGGCGGCCTCAGCCCGCTTTTGCAAGTCCAGGGCCGTAGCCTCGGCCCACTGCTGTAATTGCGCGAGCTCCTCGATCTGAGCGGCCAGGGCGCGTTGGGTACCCTGAGCCGATTTGCCCATACGGTCAGCCTGCTCAATCAGACCGTAGACCATCATCTCGCCCGCACCGCTCTCGGTTGGTTCCTGTTCCATGGCCCACCATCTCTATAGCCCGAGACCCAACCCTTGGCTGTGTTCGATTTTCTGTTCCTTCACGGATTCCTTCTCCAAAACCGCTTCCTTGGCCGGCGGCTCTGGAACCATTGCCGGCTCCTTTTCCTCCCGCAGGGAGGCGAGGTCCCCGCGTCCCTGCTCGATCCAGGAACGGGCGTCCAGGCGCTGCTCGATGCCGGCCTTCTGCATCGCACCGTTCATCATCTCGACCCACTTCTCCCGAACCTCTTCCGGCTTGTTCCGGTCATTCCACTCCGGATCTTTCTTGGCCCCGTTGCGTTTGAAGAAACGCTCCTCCGGCATCTCCCGCGTCGCCTCAGGAACGGCCCGTTCGGAGAACATCAGGTGCATATGCGGCTGATCGATATTGTCCTTGGCCAGCGGAACATGGACGGCCAGCGTGTACGCGAATCGGTCACCCAGCAGCTGGCACGTGGCCTCCCTCGCCAACGATGTACCCGATACAGTAGTTGGCCGGCTTCGCGTCTGCCGGCTTCACATCCACAACCGGAGCTGCCGGTACCATCTGCTGTTGGAGGCTGTCGAGGCGGTCATCGACCTGGCCGAGTTGCCAGTTGTAGAAAAAGTAGCTTTCCTTTACGTCCCCACTCGGTTGCCATCACTGCTCCTTTTGCTCTGCTTCCATGTACTGCTGCATCACTTCTCTGGCGGCGTTTCGCTTTCCGAGTCTCACGTTCGCCATGATCTCGACGTAGTTCTTCTCCGTCACCTTCTGACCGGCGGCGATTGGTCCCAGGAGGTTGTTGAGGAGCATCCTGATCGCGATTACCTCCGTGAAAAGAGCGTCGTCCTTCGACCGCCGCGCTTCGCGCAGGAGAACCTCCCGCGACCATTCGCTGACGTTTCTGCCGTTGCGCTCGGCCGCGGCAATTAGCTCCCTTTCTTCGCCACCGGTGAGCCGCGACCCGACTGTCTTGGTGCGTCTATCACCACTTTTCAAGCGGCCTAACCGCTTCGCAATCCCGAGGTCTTCGCTGCTCATACCGTCTCCCTTGCCTGTGAAAATGCCGTTCACTATGGTAAACAAGGTGTTAACTATAGTGAACGAGTAAGCTGGAGGTCTCTTATTCTACAGATGTTCACCATAGTGAACATTTGTGCTTGAAACTCAACCCTGGAAGGGATGGAGTGTCAACCTCCTCCATGTGCGGAGCACATCGCTTTGGTCGTTGCCTTTGCTGTTGTCGTGGTCGCTGCGATTGCGGTTGCTGTTGCGGTTGTTTTTGCTGTTGCTGCTCTGTGATGCGAATGCATCACCGGTTTATTGAGAGCGCATCGCTCTCAATAAATGCAGTTGCACCTATCACCGCAACGATTAGCTTCTTAACCCTGAGAGCAGGCGACGCCTTTCCATGAGGATTTGCTTCCCGGAATTGCTGAAAGTTACGATCCTTTGGAAATACAGACTCAGGGCTTTGTTCACCACGTCATCTGCTGGCACGTTCGCAAATGCTGCTTACTGGTCAAACCTGATTTTGCGATGCGCATGCGTATTGTTCCATCGTGTGCGCATGAGCGCAATCGGTTGAGTCTTCAAGTGTTGGAAGGATTCCAATTAAAGAGAGCGCACGGTGAGGATTAGGCTATTTGCAGGTAGGAGTTCCTCACGATGCTGATGCAGAAACGGTCCATGCACACAGTCCGTCCACACGTTATGCGAAGCATCGCAGCGTTGCCCTATTTCGCGCTGGCATCGATCTCGGCCCGGCATAGCTGTTCGGTGGAAGCAATCGATGTCGCACGTTCGAGATGTATCTTGCTGAAAGCTTTCTCGCTCATACGTTCCTCGGGTGGTTCACTCGTCTTTTAGCACCAGGACGTATTTGCTGTGCTCGGTACCGGCAAGATGGAGGATGGCCTTGTCCATGGTGACCAGGACCAACCCGCTTCGCACGGCAAGCCCGAGCAGGTACGCATCGGTGACCTGCTTGGTGCCGTACAACCGAGGGAAGAATGGGCTGCATAGCGTTTGCCAGTCGGCATTGATCGGCAGGTAGCGATAGCCCGGATGCTGGGCGAGCTGCTTCAAAATCGCCGTGGCTTCGCTCATGGTGATCTGTCCTGAACGCGGCGCGGTTGCGTTACGCAGAAATCCTGCTTCCGTGAAGGCACAAAGGTCCCATTGGAGACTCGGGGAAGCGTAGAACCACTCTTTGACAAGCCCATGATGAACATGGCTTCTGGCCGCCAGCGCGACGAGTACATTCACATCGAGCAGGTAGCGAGGAGCCTTAGACAAGCTCATCCTCTGCGGCTTCTTTCACCATCTCCGGCGTGAGCGGATCGCCTGTCTCCGCGATTTCAAGATATCCATGCTCGTTCATCTTCAGCCTGGGCGAATCCTTTCCCGGCTGGGGTGCCTGCTCCGCGCGGCGGACCAACTCACCGATCGCGGCAGAAAGTGTGATCCCCTTTGCGCCCGCATAGGCAGAGGTAAAGCTGTACACGTCTGGATCGAGATTGACGGTCATTCGCATACTCACATTATGCACCATTTGTTTTATTGGTGCGTAATTTTTGGTTGGTGCGCTTCCCGCTGGCTGAACTCTTCCACGGTAAAAGGAAGGAATTAGCGACTTTGGTTGGGGCTTAGCCTGGCCGCCGTGCTTCGCTGGCGGCCCGCAGAGCGATTTCAAGGCAGTTTTTGATAGGTAGGTACCCTTCCCTGCCTGTCGGCTTCGCCTGGCCTTGCTGGGCTTGATCTGCCCTTGGTTTTCAGGGTCAGCCGATGCGCTCGATCGACCCCTAACCTTCATTAGGAAGCTTTGGCTTTTGCTGTTGTCTGTTCTTCATGCTGCTAGAGGTTTCTCCGCAAGAGGCTACGTAGGGTTCAAACGGCCCTCTTAGGCAGCCGGGACGGTTTCGCACAGCGAAAGCGGCCTCTGCTACTTGTCTATGTAAGGTTATTTGATTTTATTACTTGTAAGTCTTGGTGTTTATGCGGGAAACCGTCTTGGTGTTTATGCGTGGATAAGTGCTGTCTTGGTGTTTATGCGGACAGGTAACCCAATGAAAACAAACGAGAATAGAAGATTTCTGGCCGTCTTGGTGTTTATGCGTGGATAACTTAGGCTACTCACAGGCTTTCGCACAGGTGGGTACGCGAGGTGTCCTGGCCAAGCGCCATTCCTAATTTGAGGGCCGTGAGTGCGTTCTAAGGGGTGGGAGCCACTACCCTAGCGGAAAACCGTCAAGGCTGCTGTACGGGCTTCCCTGCCCCACTGTTGCCTATCATCTTCGGCGGGATGGAGGGCATACAGCCCCGGATTTCCAGAAACCCTTTGGGCGTCTTGTAGTCGAGCGTCGGCCAGCAGAGTTTCAGCTTGCGGAGTTCGCGCAAGGCATCAGTACGGAAGTTATCAACGGTGCCCTTGTCGCTTGCCGCTGCGGGGTCTTTGCCGAACTGCGCGTAAAGCTGGTGCCATGACAGCTTTTGCGACTTCGGCCCGGTCGCGCTCAACAGGCTAAAGGTCTTGTACGAAAGCCACATGTACAGGTCAAGGCCGAGCGATGATCGCCGCATGGCTTTCAGGATGCGCATGTCGAGCGGCACGGGGTTGTCAATGATCTCCTGAAACAGCTTCTCGCCTAGCCTGATGCGGCTCTGCCAAAGCGTGTCCTGCTCCGGGGCCTTGTAATCCCACCATAGTTCCCGCTCGTCCGCGATGAGCGATGAAATGCCCTTCTTCACGCCGGAACCTTTGTAGATCAATTCGACATTGCAGGAAAACAGCCGCTCGATCTGCTGCCGAAGTCGTGTGCGGTTCCCTGTCATGCCGCCGCTGTCCGACAACATGCCGAGCGCCCTCATGAACTCCGCGAGTGAGTGCCCAAGCTGTAATTCCCTGCGCTGCGTCCTGACGGCCTCGCTGCATACCCAAGCCAGCAACAGCCGGGGCAAGGTGCCATAGGGCAGCTTGTTGTTGATCCCGGCCATCATGCCGAGCGTATATGGACCGTTCTGCCGGACGTATTGCAGCCGGTTTCCCGGATCGGTGCGCGGCAAGCTGCACAACGTCAACAGCCGTGTCATAAAGCCCATTTCCGGGCTGCCCTGCGGGATGGTCAACAGTTCCTCGATCTGCTTGCTGACCGTGTGATGATGACGGCCCTGCGGCGTCACCGACTGGAGCGGCTGCGCGAGTTTCAATGCTTCCGCGATGCCTGGCAAGAACGCGGAAAGCGGGGTTAGGTCGTTACTTTCGTCGCCTGCACTCACTGTGGCTTCCTGCTATCTTGCAAGAAAGCATGAAAGCAAGACAGCAAGTAATCTTGCATGGTCATGTCGGCATCTGTGGCGGCGTGCTTCAATGCTTTTACCTCCTCAGCGGGCCATCGGAAATTGACGGAGGTGCCGTACTTCGGGGGGGGCGCTTCCCTGCCCTTTTCCTTGATGCTGCGCGGTGCTGTCGCTGCTGGGGGTTGGTGCATGGCGGCGGTTAGGTCGATATCGAGGTCAGCTGCTTTAGCCATGACGGGTTAATCCTTTCTGCTGAGCGTGGACCGGAGTGATTTCCTTGATGTTCTTCCAGAGCGCGGCCATTTCGAGAGCTGCGGGACCTTTCGCTGCAAGCTCTTGCGCGGTTCTGCCATCTGTCATTGCAGCGGCATAGGCTGTCCGGTCGGCAACCAGTGTTGCGGCCACCTGTCCATATTTCGAGAGAAGCGCCATGGACTGCGCGGTTATACCTGCGTTCGGCTTGGTGCGCATCATGACGAACACAAAAGGGATGCCCTCGGCCTTGAGGAGCTGAAAAGTGGCGGCGGCTGACCAGATATCGGACGGGCTGGGCTGCACCGGCACAATCACCAGGTCGGCGAGCTTGAGGAGGGACAACACATCGGCCTCACGGCTGGGCGCTGTATCAACGAAGCAATACGACGCCCCCCGCGCCCGTAGCTTGTCAAGTGCCTGTGCGATGGCGGCCAGAGGCGGTTCAACGCGCTGAGGGCTCCCCGCCTCACGCAAGCTGTGCCATTTGGTCAAGGTGCCTTGCGGGTCAGTGTCGATGATGTAAGCCGGACCGTCGCCTTCCCGCTCGGCCTGCGTAGCCAGATGGGCGGACAGCATGGTCTTGCCGCTACCGCCCTTCTGCGAGTTGATAATGATTGTTTGCAAGATTCCTTTTTTCAAAGAAAGACGGTTATCTTGCAATCTTGTAAGCAAGCCATCTTTTCTGCAAGATTCATTTACAAGGGGGTACAAAGATAACAACCTTCTGCCTATTACCCCGCATCGCTTGTTGATCGGCAGGATAGGGCAGGGCGCTAGTGAGCCGCCGCCGTCATAGCGAACGGGCGAACCTTGATCTGCTTTTCGCGTTTCCGGGCCTGCGCGACGTTGTAGGCTGTCTGCATCGCCATCAGCGTTTCCATCTTCACCCCGAACGCTTTCTCCATGCGCAAGGCCATTTCAGCAGAAAGATCGGCCTTCTGGTTCAACAGATTCGACAGAGCGGGGCGCGAAACGTCGAGCAGCTTCGATGCCGCTGTCACTGTCAGGCCAGTTGGCTCAATGATCTCAGTACGGATAAAGTCACCGGTGTGCGGCGGGTTTTTCATGGGCATGATGTCATCCTCCTCTAGTGGTAATCCTCTAAATTCACATCGCAGACTTGTGGCTCATCCTCGTCCACCCACAACGTCAGTCGCCAGTTCCGAGTGACACTCAGGCTCCATGTGCCGCTACGGTCCCCGGTCAGCTGATGCGCTCCCCACAGGGGCAGAGTCCGTAATTCTTCGGCGTCTTGCATCGCCTCCAGGAACGCCAGTTGCTTGCGCAGCTTGTTCGCCGCCGCTGCCGGTACGCCCTTGGCGTTGTCGTCCTCATAGAGGCGTTTCAGCCCTTTATGGAGAAAATTACGATTCTTCATCGTGCCCCATTATTGTAGCGTGTAACTTTACACTTGTCACAATGACGAGACGTGCCGCCGCTCGCGAGCAGGTGATCAGATTCCAATCTTCTCGACCTCATCAAGGGATACCTCATCGCTTCTGCGGTCGTAAAGCCCGGTCGTTCGGGCCGATTCATGCGCGGCCATCTGTTGCGCGATCTCAAGCCTGCCGCCGTTCTTGAGATAAGCCGTGATGCCTGTCGCGCGAAACGTATGACAGCCGATCTCAGTCTTGATCCCGGCTGCAAGCGCTCGCCGGCGGATCATGCGCCAGACATCGGACTGGAGAAGGGAATTGCCGGTCAGCTCGCCGGAACGGCCTCTGGTTGTTCGGAAGAGTGGTCCCTTGCGGTCCTCGGCGATGCCGGCCGCTGCGATGTACTCCTCCAAATAGCGGTCGAGATTGTGGTGCGTCGGCATCTCGTGCTCCTTTCCGCCCTTTTCATGGAGCCTGACCCAGCCGCGCCGTCCCTGCACATAGAAGTCCTCAACCCGCATCGAGACTGCCGCGCCGACGCGGGCGAAGGTGTAAACCATCAGACCGATCAGGGCACGATCGCGCAGGCCGGGCAGGGAAGTGGTGTCTATCGCGTCGATCAGGGTCCGGGCTTCGTCGGCTTGCAGCACCGGCGTCTTACCTCGCCGCTGCGTGTGCTTCGGCCCGCGCACCGCGTGAGCCGGGTTCACGGCGAGGATCTGGCCCACCACCATCCAATCGAACAGCATCCGCAACGCGGCCAGCCGTTGCTTCACGGTGGGCTTGGAATGCTCCCGGAGCTGGTCTTCGACGAAGGCCGCGACGTGGACAGGCTCGACATCGGCCAGATCCTCGATGCCATGCACAACACAGAACCCTGAGAACTGCCGAACCGCTTCCATGTACGCGCGGCGGGTGTTCTTGTTGCGGATATGCGAGCTGAAGAAGTCGCGCATCCGTCTTTTGGCCTGGGGCTTGACCGTGAAGATCGAGGAAAGGGAATTAGCCGGACCGACAAGAGTCGATGATTCGGGAGTAGGTATGGCTAAACTCATCGCTTCCTCACAAATTTCACGTGAGTGGACTCCAACTCCGCTTTGGGGAAGTCGATCCCTGCCTTTTGCAGCACTTCTTCGTCCGCTTTCGGCATCCCCGGAGGATAGTAGTGGGCCCAGTAGTCGTACGTACCCGCTTCGCCTGCTTTCACGCTGATGGTTTCTAAGCTCAGACTCTCTCCAGGGCGAAGAACTTTCCAGCTTCGCACTCGGTCCAAAATTGGCTGGTACGCATAGTCTTTAAAGCATCCGTGTCCGAGAGGAGTCGGCCCCGGTTTTGCGGGAACGAAATTGAAGCCCAGCAAGATCGTTCCGAGTGCCACATCTCTGCATTCGTGATCCGGCATGGGCAAGCGCATATCGTGATCGCTTCTGTTCACGATAAGGACAGTGAAAGCCTGAGGGATGTTTATCCGGACAGCTTCGGGTTGGAGACGCAGCTCCAGATTTTCCGGTGGAACGCGATGAGCAGTCTGCCCCGCTCCAGAGAGCGTGATATTGAGCGCCATTGCAAGCCCAAGAAGTTTCAGGTTGGTTCTCACCGTCGCACCTCCTCACTACAGAGCATGATAAAGGACATTATCATGCGTGATTGGGAGAGGGGGACAACCCTGGGCCGTAGCTGCGCAACTTGAGGACAACCGCTGCTAGTCTGACCCGCGAAAGGCGTGCATGGCGGGAGCTACAACTTTTGTTGTAGCAGAATGCAACCTTTTGCGTGGACGGATCCTCAGTAGTGTACTGAGGTCCCCTATGCAGGAGATCCCGGCTTCAAGGAGGAAGTAATGCGGTCTTCTGCTTTGGTTCTATCAGCCCTGATGCTGTCTGCGGGCGTGTCCGTTGCGCAGACT
>JAABUY010006904.1_pt1 | contig 10962 bp, 5 predicted proteins | sample 5560271 | NCBI WGS metagenome assembly JAABUY01 (sample SAMN10711886, study PRJNA513374) | rock metagenome | isolation source: Antarctica rocks | place: Antarctica: Victoria Land, University Valley
GGTCCACGCTCGACGTGAACCGACTCCGGCCCCACGTCGCGGGCCTCCACGGCATCGTGGTGCGCGCACCGGACGGGGCGGGCCTGGTGGTGGAACAAACGATCTTCGCCCCGGACGACGGCGCGCTGCGCGGGACACAGGGTCTCGCGCAATAACCACCCCCCGCGCCGCGCCTAGCGTGCCCTCGTGCGCTGGCGCGTGGAACGGGGGACGAGAGGAGGAGGAGACGACTGTGCGTGCGAGCGCGCCTGACAATGTTCCCGGAGCCGTGCCCCCGCACATCTCGGTCGTGATTCCGACGGCCGGGCGGCCGGTGGCGGTCGCCCGCTGTTTGGCTAGCCTCACGGCGGTGGCGTATCCCTCCTGGGACATTCAGCTCGTCGATCAGAGCGACGACACGCGGACGGAGGCCGTCGCCCGGAGACTGGCGCCACGCCTGCCCGGCTTGACGTACCGCCATCTGGCCGTGTGCGGGGCGGCGCGGGCGCGGAACTGGGCCATGGCGCGCGCGAGGGGAGAGCTGGTGGCGTTCCTCGACGATGACTGCACCGTGCCCGCCGACTGGCTGGAGCAGGTGTGGCGCGCGTTCCGCTGCCATCCCGACGCCGCGCTCATCTTTGGGGCCGTCGCCGCCGCGCCGCACAACCCCACGACGCACTACATCCCGGCCTTCGCGCCCCGGGGGGAACGGCGGCTGCGCGGGCGCCTGGCCTTTCTATCCTGCGAAGCGATGAGCGCGAGCCTGGCGGTGCGGCGCGCGGCGATCCAGGGCATCGGCCCGGTGGACGAGCAGACGGGGGCAGGGGCGCGCCTGGCGGGTGAGGACCGCGACTACACCTACCGGGCGCTGCGCGCGGGGCAGACGGTCGTGGAGACGGATGCGATCAGGGTCACGCATCACGGCGCGCGCGCCTATGCGACGGGGGAGGCGTCGCGCTTGGTGCGGCGGGCGGCGTTCGCGCAGGGGGCGCTCGATATGAAAGCGCTGCGCTGCGGAGACCCGGCGGGGGTCGTCTTTATACTCGCGCACGTCGGACAGTGCCTGGGCCGCATCGACGCGCGCCAACTCCTCGTGCGTCAGCGGCCCAGCAACGCGGCCTGGATCGTCCTGTATGTGCGTGGGCTGGTCGCGAGTCTCGCCTATGGCGTGCGGCGTGACACTCAGTTGTGGGTCGGGCCGCGGGAGGCGACGCCGCCCCAGGCCGCCGTCCCCGTGTATGCGCGGGATCGACGTCGGTCCGGTGCCCGCCCATGGAGTGCGCGCACGGACCGGAGGCACGGACGAGACGATGCGTCGTCGGGGTAATGGAGGGGGACGACACCGCATCCCTTGACATGCGGGGGTGGCTCCGCGCGCAGCGGTCCTCGTCAGTCGAACGCGGGCCAGGTCAACGCGGGCCGCTCCACGGCGCCATCTTGCGCGGGCCGCCTCGTGTCGCGGCCTGCGCGAGACAAGTGGCGCGCGTGGAAAGTATCGTGCTGATGTCTGACGCCGGCGGTCAGGCGCCATGACGTTGTGCCGAAAAGTCTACCGGGGGTGGCAGCTGTCGTGCTTGCATCCGTGTGTCGGCGTGCTGGTCGCGGTGGGACTATCGGTCGGGGTCGTGGTGGGGCTATTGGTGGCGGTCGCGGTGGGGCTATTGGTGGCGGTCGCGGTGGGGCTATTGGTGGCGGTCGCGGTGGGGCTATTGGTGGCGGTCGCGGTGGGGCGTGGGGTGCTCGTCGGGGGCGGCGTGTCGGTGGGGCGTGGCGTGCTGGTGGCGATCGGGCGTGGCGTGCTGGTGGCGATCGGGCGTGGCGTGCTGGTGGCGATCGGGCGTGGCGTGTTCGTCGGGGTCGTCGTCGCATGAATTGGTGCGCGTGGGGCGCTCGTCGGGGTTGAACGTGGATCGGGCGCGGTCACGCGCGGCGTGCTGGTCGCGGCCGGGCGTGGGGTGTTCGTCGCGGGCGTGGCTGCACGGATTGGTGTGCGTGGGGCGCCTATGTCTGAGGGTGTCTGAGACGGCGCGGGCCGACCGCTGGTCGTCGGGACAGCGCGCCTGTCTGTAGCGGGGGTCGCCGTGGGGCGCGTGGTGTCGCTCACCATGGGGCGGGCCTTTGGTGGTCGTGTCAGAGCCGCCGTCAACGGGGTGCCGGTCGATGGGGGCCGCTGGGCAGGGGCCGCTGGACCGCGCGCCTGGACAGCTCTTGTCGGGACAGGGGTTGGTGGGACGTGCGCCCGGATGGCTCTTGTCGGGGCTGGTATCAGGGCCGCGGACGCCCCGGCGACAGGTGTCACGGTCGGCCGGGGCGTGGGAGCGCGACGCCTGTCGGAGATGACCCGCGCGGTCGGCGATGCGGTGGCCTGCTGCGTCTGCTCCCGCCGTGCGACGGGCACGCGCGCTCGTCGCGTGGTGGGCGGGGGCGTTGGGCGCATAGGAGCGCTACGAACCCGGCTCGTATGAGGACGTGCGGCCGCCGTGGCACGGGCGCCAGGCGCTTGTTTGTGTGCGCGCGGGAGCGTCAGGGAGGGGGAGGCGTGGCGTGCGTGGGCGCGACCCGTTGCCGCCGCCGGGAGCGCATCCCGCACGGTGGCTGCCGACAGGTGACGTCGCGCCCTGCTGGCATGCGGTCGCACACGCCGCTGTGCGTGCGTCGATGCGGTGCCCTGGTCCGGAGGTCGTGGGCTGGCCGTGGCACGGGCGGCCGGCGACCGCGCCACGGCCAGTCGCGCGGATGCGGGGGCGGAGGAGACCGTGCGTGCATGGGGTGGACGCGTCGCCGCGGCCAGGATCGTGCGCCGTCCGACGGTGGGGGTCCCGACGGCCGTCATGGTCGCCGTGGCGCGTGGCGCCACGGTCGTGGCCTGATGTGTCCCAATGTGATGGACCGTGGGGCCGCGCGGCGTTATCCGCCGCGCCGCCGCGACACGGTGCGGCGCCGGGGCCGCGAGGCGCAGGCGGCGGATGACCGTGCCGCCGTCCCCATCCGCGCGCAGCATCACCGTGAGCGGGCCTGCGACGGCGAGCGTCTGCTCCCCGCTCGCGGGGACGCTCGTCCCATCGAGGCGGACCATCCATGCGTCGCGCACGGACCACGACACGACCGCCATGCCCCGCGTGGTGACGTGCGCCTCGAAACGGACGACGCGCGGTGCGGGGCCGTGCGCGAGACCAGCGACGGGGGCGTCCGCCGATGAAACGGTGGCCGCCCCGATCGCTGTGGGGGGTGGGGAGGTCATGAGGGGGACGATCGCGGCCGGGGGCGATGACGGCACGAACACCCCCGTGTCGGCGGCGACGAGGCCCAGCCCGAGCGCGAGGAGCGCGGCGAGGGACGCATAGACGACGCCTCGGCGCGCGGCCAGCGCCGCGAGGGGATGGAGGACGCGCTGTGCGATGCGCGGTCGATAGTCAAAGCGCACGCGCCGCGCCACGCTCGGGGCCACGGACAGGCCCTGGACCAGGGCGGACATCGTGAGGTCATAGGCGCCGGCCTCGACGCGTGCCCCCGTCGCTCCGACGTGGACCACAAAGCGGCGCGTCCCGCCACGCGGAGTCAGGGCGTATCCCGGCGGGTCGACCCGCGCCGCGATCCCTGGTGGCCCCGCGACGACGACACCCACCAGGGTGTCCTCCTCGTGGGCGTTGACGACGACGGCCTCCCACGCCATGGTCGCGCCGGTTGCCTGGACCGGTGTGATATCCAGCCCTAGTCCCCGTAAGGGGGCGACGGAGAGGGAGAAGGTGGCGCTGCCCTGCCCCGGTGTCCCGTCGCTAGCCCTGGCCTCAATCGTGACCGCGTAGATCCCCGAGTGATGTCCGAGCGCGGCGGGCGGCCTGATGGCAAGACTGACCGCGGCCCACTGGCCCGGACCTAGCACGACACGCGGCTGCTCCAGGGTGTACCAGTCGTCCGCCAGGCCGCGCACGGCGAGGTGATATGTTCCTCCCGCGCCAGCGTCCGCGAGGCGAATCAGGACACGCACGGTGTCCCCAGCCGCCACCGGGCTATGCGGGGGGTGGACGGTCACTTGTAGGGGCGAATCCATCGTCTTGTCCCGGTTCCATTCCGCCAACGCGCTACTGTCCCGTGACGACGCACGCCATAGGCGCTGACTGGTACGCCTGGGGAGCCGGCCATGGCCCACCCCCTCCTCGTCAGTGGTATGTGCACCTACTAGATATGATACGTGCTCTGCTGGTTGACGGCCAATGAGGCGCGTCTCCTTCAGTCAGTGCACGGCAGAGCCGATCTCGTGGAGTTCCACGGTCCAGCGGACACGCCTTTCCCCGTCGAATATAAAATCGGCAGGAGGCATGACGCCCTGCCGACCTCCACCTGTGCGCCCAGAGTTTGTGTGCGTTCCGAGTCCTGACGCATCCCCCTGGTGGGCCAGTTAGATCAGCCCATTGCACGACATAGCGGGTACGGCGTATCCTTGCTTGGCTGAAAGACGGATGTCTTGAAACGAGTTGAGGAGCTTCACGCCATGCCCACGCCCACCCTGTGGCGCCTATCGCTGTTATCCGCGGTGCTTGGAGGAAGCGTCTACGTGGGCGCCGCCCCGCAGCGCGTGGCGCGCGCCGACGATACGTCCCCTACCGACGTCACCCTCACCCTGCCGGACGCGCTTGGCCACGGGCAGACGCGCCGCGAACCGCGCTATGGCCGGCAGGACCAGGGGCACGCGCACGGCCTTGGCGCGCAAGTCGCTGGCGCCGGCGTCGCGGCCCCGACAACCGCGACGACATCGAGCGCGGGCGCCACGGCAGGCACGGCGCCCGCAAGCGTCGACCTCTCCCTCAACGCGCCGCCCGTCGGCGACCAGGGGCAGGTCAACTCGTGCGTGGCCTGGGCCGAAGACTACTCCATGCGCGGGTACTACGCCAAGCGCGACGGCTACTACCCGGCCGGTGGGAACCCGGCCACGGGCAGTTTCGAGCCGATGTACACCTACGCGCAGCTCGCCAAGGGGCAGAACGTCGGCACCTACATGGATGACCACCTGAACATCTTGCAGAGCCAAGGTATCGACAGCCGCAGCGACTACACGCAGGGCGACTATGACTACACCACGCAGCCGAGCGCCGCCGAGACGTCCAACGCCGCGCGGTACAAGATCGCCAGTTGGTCCAACCTGTTCTCCTCGGGCACACCGGGCGTCGGCGCGGTCGCGCAGCAGGACATCGAGAACGCCCTGGCCGCCGGCAACCCGGTCGGGCTGCTCATCCCCGTCTATGACAATTTCTATTACCTGGCCTCGGGCTCGTCCTACGTCGACGTACCGACTGCGGGCATGACCAACCACGGCAACCATGCCGTGACCGCTTTCAAGTACGACGCCAACGGCGTGTGGGTCGAGAACCAATGGGGCACAGGCTGGGGGCAGAGCGGCTGGGTCGAACTCTCCTGGGCCTTCGTCGACGGCTACGCCTACCAGGGCGTCGTGATGACACCGGCCAGCGCGCCGTCCGCGCAGCCAAGCGCCACGTCCACGCCGCCGGTCATCCCGCCGACGAACACACCGACGGCCGTCCCGCCGACGAACACACCGACGGCCGTCCCGCCGACGAACACGCCGCAGCCGTCCGCGACCCAGGCGTCGCCCACCAGCACACCGCCCGCCCCGCCAACGAGCACGCCACCTGTGGCCCCGACACAGGCGCCGCCCACGAATACCCCTGTCCCTGTGAACGACTTTACCCTCACGCCGGCGCAGCTGGCCATGACTGTCGCGCGGTCCAAAGCGGGCTCTGATACGTTCACTTTCAGTGGACAGAGCGGAACGGTTACCCTGAGCGTGAATGGACTGCCGCAGCGTACCTCGGCGGCGTTCTCGGCCAACCCCTTAGTGTTGAGCGGCCAGACATCGACCAGTCTGACCATCTCCGTCGCACGGAAGGCGACTCCAGGGACCTACACCGTACGGGTCACGGCCATGGACGGCGCATACAGCCACACGCAGGCGCTGTCGTTGACGATCGTGTAGTGGATAGTACAGCGGTGCGTCGAGCAGCGTCGCCGCCAGTACCAGCCGCCCTCAGGGGGGTGAGTGCGAACAGCCTCGCCGACCCTGTTGTAGATATATAAAGGGCGACAACGACACCAAACACTACCGCCCCACCCGCTGGACGTCACGCGGCGAAAGCAAGATCGGCGGCTACCGTATTTCGGGTATGATAAACTGCTGTTGTTCTCTCGGATTTCTTTCGCGAGCTACGTGTAATGACGCGTAACGCTAGCGCTATAGCTTGTCAGATAAAAAGAATGAGAATCCGTAACAGCTTCCACGCTCAACCAACCGCCCGAATCTCTCGAACATTATCTGACAAGCTATAGGACCGTGCATGGTCCGGAGGTACAGGCTATGCTCGAACGTTCGCTATGCACAGTGATCTAAGCGTGCCGCGCGCCCACAGCCTGACGTTCGCGTCTCGGCTAGAGTGGTTGCACGCGCACAGGTGGTCCGCCCCGGCTTTACTGCTCCTCCTCACAATTGTTTCGTTTGCCCTGCGCATTATCTGGCTCGACAAACCGAATACCTTAATTTTCGACGAAGCGTATTACGTCAACGCCGCACGCATCATCCTGCACATCCCGGTCATGCCGGGTCACCCCTATGCGGGGGCGACGCCAGGGCTCGACCCCAACACCGAGCATCCGCCCCTCGGCAAGCTGTTCATCGCTCTGTCGATGCATATCTTCGGCGACAATGGGGTTGGATGGCGCCTACCGAGCGTGATCCTCGGTACCGCCTCCATCCCCTTGCTGTACGGCGTTGTCCGCAGCCTCGGCGGGACCACGTGGCTGGCGCTCCTGGCGACCTACTTTTATGCGTTCGACAACCTGGTTTTTGTTCACAGCCGCATCGGGACGCTCGACATCTTTCTCATGCCATTCCTATTCCTGGGCGTGTACTGTTACGTCAAAGGGCGGCCACTCCTGGCAAGCTTCGCGTTTGTGCTGGCCACGGTATGCAAGATCGGCGGTCTCTACGGCGTCGCCGCCATCGTCGTGTTCGAGGCGCTACGGCTCCTGCGCACGCGTGCGGAGAGCGGACGCTGGGCATGGGCCACGCTGCGTCCCTTATTGTTTATGGTCGTCGTGTACGTCGTGTACCTGTTGTGGATGCTCGGGGTCCTGGACACCTTTTGGAGCAGCTACAAGAACCCGCTGGACCATCTCCACCACATTCTTAGCTACGGCCTCTCGCTCACGCGCAAGGGCGGCCCACAGGGCCAGGAGAGCTACCCCTGGCAATGGCTGCTCAACGACGTACAGATGAACTACCTCACCACCGACGTAAACGTGATGGTCAACGGAACGGTCACCGCGACGCGCCACGCCATCTACGTCCGCGGCGCGATGAACCCCATCATCATCGGGGCCGCCACGATGGGCCTGGCCTACTCAGCCTGGCGCGCCTGGCGCTTCAGAGACCCGCTCTCCTTCTGGGTGGTGGCCTGGGTCGCCACGAATTACCTGGTGTACTACCCTGTGTCGATGATTGAGGACCGCGTCAGCTATATCTTCTATTTTCTGCCAACGATTCCTGCCGTGGCCGTCGGTCTCGCGCAGTTCCTCTATGCGCCAGAGGTGCCGCGTGTGGTACGCTGGACCTTTATCGGGGCGGTCTTGCTCGGCTTCTACGGCTACTTTCCGTTCCGGCAGGTACCGTAATGCGCGTTCTGCCCCGCATAACCATAACCGCCCACGATCAGTGCGACGGGGCGCGAGTCCGTTTGCTTCCTGCAACCTAGTCCTACTAGGCAGGCGCTTTCGCCATCACGGACCAACCTGGATAGCGCCGGGCGCATGGAGACGTGCATAAGTAAGGCGTTGGTGGCTCGACGTGACGGCAACGCCCACATGGTAGACCCCTGGTGCCACTCCTGCCGTGTTCCACTTGACGCCCAGACGCTGCCGTTCGTGGCTTTGCCAGGCCATGTTGCCGTACCAGCTGGACCAGACCGACGTGCCCCTGGCGTTGTAGATGGTGAAGATAACCATGGTATCGTTCAGCGGACGGCCGTCGTTCTCAATCTGCGCCCAAGGCGCGACCTTGAGCGGACCGTTGCTCTGCGGCTCGGGCGTGATCCCCGCATCAAGAACCGCGACGTGCACTTGCGTCGTGGCCCTGGCGGCGAAAGCAAGCCCTTGTGGCAGTTCGAGAGGGGTGCCGAGCGCGAGAGTGACGATCGCCAGCATCGCGATACCAACATAGGCGAATCGGCGTAGGGCTCCCGAGCGTCCTGTTGCATAGAGAGCGACAACAGTGATGAATCCGGCGACGACGAGTAGGAGGAGCGGTTGTGCGCCGTGCAGGCCCAAGCGCAGCCATGCCGTCGTCTCTCCCAGGTCGCGAGCGTACATACGAGGCCACCACAGATCGCTCAGCGGATCGTTCACCGCCTCCGGAGCATTCGGCATCGTGACGGTGGCCATAAAGACAACGACGACAGCGTACGCAATCTGAAGCGCGACAAGCGGCCGGAAGGCGCGCGGCGCCAGAGCGACCAGGATCGTGGCGAAGGGCAAGGCGGGCATAAGGAAGCGGGGACCCGGCGTCCAGCCGCCAAGTGGCAAGTAATACCCCGCGTTAAACACCAGAAAGGCCAGGACAATGACCGCGCATAAGACAATCTCGCGCCGGAGCCCCGCGCGGCGCGCTGCTAAGAGACCAAGCGGCGCCAAAGCTAGCCACGGCGAGAGCTGGAGCAGACCGCGTGGCCCGAACAGTATCTCGATCAGGGTAGCCGCATTAGGCCAGGTTGCGCCGAAGAGGCCCCGGCTCATGCTGGCTGCGAAACCGCCGTTGGCTTCACTCGTATAGCCAAGGTGGAAAGGTCCCCCGAACGCCGTCCAATTATACCCAAGCAACATGATGGCCGGCGCCAGCGCCCCGATCACCATCAAAAGTGGCGCGCGCCGCGAGCGAGCAAGAGCATAGACCAACAGCGCCATGACGCCCATTGCCGTCGTAAAATCCACCAACACCGCCCACCCTGCGAGGAAACCAGACAGGATGGGTAATCGGGACGAGCTATTCCCAGGTGAGCGCCACAGCGCGTAGAAGGCGGCAAAAAGAAAAAAGGTGGCAGCGGCATGGCCGAAGTACATCGTCGCAAAGGGGAAGGCCATGCTGCCGAGCGCATAGCCGACCGTCATCGTAAGCGCCCACCGCTCGCCAACGAGGGGACGCAGCATGCGGAGCAGGAGGATGGCTAGCAGGAGCGTTGGTACCCCGCACGCGGTGAAGGCGAATGTCGCCATGACCTGGCTCATGTCTAATTGACGGATGCCCTCAACAATGGCCGCTGCATTCATGAAGATATAGACCGGGGCCACCAGGAGCGAGCTGCCCGGCGCTTTGTCCGAGTAGTAGTGTCCATGGTAGAGCGCCTTATCGCCCGTGTTCGCCTGGTATGGATCGATGCGCACACTGTTATTGTGGACCATCGCCACAGCAAGGTCGTACCGACTGTACTCGTTCCAGGCCGGAACCTGGCGGAAGAACCCATAGCACAGGATCAGGAACAGGCCCAGGACAATCTCGCGCTGCGCCACCGGTGTCAGGCGCAGGCGCGTCCACCATGGACGACCCGGCGTGGTATTCGCCAGGCTACGATCGTGGGCGGACATATCGGCGCCAGTCGTCATCAAGGTGTCATTCAGAAGGGAAAACAGGCGTGGTAGCTGCTGATGTAGCCAACGGCCATAACGAGGAGTGACCGCGGCATCTCCCAGGATAAACAGTGGTTCTCGCTACGCGCCTACACAAACTGTAGCGCCCCGAACACGGCGATGGTGGCGAAACCATACACGCCTCCAAACCTTGCATATCGTAGCCAAAGTAAAGGGGGGCCGGACGCAATAGACGATTCTCGTACAGATCTCGTACAGAATAGCATTTGGTCCCTAACAGCAGAAAGACTACCACAAAAATTGTCGAGCACGCCAATCGTCGATCCCTCTTGGAACGTTGACGGACAGCGAGCGGCCTATTGATGCCGCCTTTTTGCAGAACAAGCGATGGGCGGACTGCTTTAGTGGAACGGTTGGGCGGCCTTAACATTTTCGTAACCTGGCATGTCGCATCTTAACCGAATCTTAACCGCTTTCCACCCTCTACCGTAACCGAATCTTAACCTGCGTCTGTTATGGTACGTATTAGGTGGTAAAGAACGCAGGGCCATTATATCTGCCGTCAGTGACAGACAACAACATGTCGCTTTCAAGTATATGACTCTGTGGTAGATGGGCCGCAAAGTGGCGGTTGCTCAGGGTTAAACCCTATTGCAAATGTGCCGTTGGCTAGTTCGGAAGTGAAAGGTTTTAGGTCGATGAAAGGGCTAGAATTCCCGCGTGGAGCGGTACGCTTGGCTGCCGCCGGTATCATTGCCACGACGATGGCAATCAGCGTCGCGACCTCGGCTTTTGCCGATTTGAAAACTATTACCTTAGATAACTTTAGCAACGACATGGTGAGCACGTTCACCTGTGGATCTGGTGGCACAGTCAGCGGCGACTTAAACTTTGATAGCGGCTACGTGGGTACGGTTCAAGTGGCGCTATTTGGTAAGCAGATGACAGGCGAGAAGTTCGCAAATACTGGGCAGACGCTTAGCGTGCCTGTGAACCTAACCAGCGCAGGGAGCGTAGCTTTCAGCTTCACCAACGCCACAACCTTTAACTCAAACACGGGAGTGCAAGACACTATTTTCAGGGTTGATGTTCTTGGGTCAACTCCGCCCCTCGCCGGTGCGATGGCAGGGGAGACTAAAGGACCTAGCTTCCAATGCACATCGGGTGGCACGACAACCACCACGACGGGCACTACCACGACGGGCACCACCACGACGGGCACCACCACGACGGGCACCACCACGACGGGCACCACCACGACGGGCACCACCACGACGGGCACCACCACGACGGGCACCACCACGACGGGCACCACCACGACGGGCACCACCACGA
>JAABUY010006906.1_pt1 | contig 10958 bp, 18 predicted proteins | sample 5560271 | NCBI WGS metagenome assembly JAABUY01 (sample SAMN10711886, study PRJNA513374) | rock metagenome | isolation source: Antarctica rocks | place: Antarctica: Victoria Land, University Valley
CTGCAGCAGCGCGCGCCTGTGCGGACCAAGGCCTGACGCTGGAATGCTGTGCCGCCGCAGGCGCTTCAGCCGGTCCCAGACGTCGGCTGGAAGGCCGCCCGCCTGCTGGGGCGGCGCGCCGGCCCGCTGGGGCGGCGCGCCGGCCCGCGCTGCGCCGGCCCGGCCCATGCTGCAGAGCTGCAGGCCGAAAATGTTCGGAGACGCGCTGTCGGCGCCGGCCGCTTCTAGGCGCGGGGCTGCTGCTGATTGCACCGCCTCACACCATCGCACGAGCTGGCGCAGCCTCCTCATATAACCTGGCCGCGCCCGCCGCCGGCATGGAGCGCGCCGGCGCGCAATCAGGCCGCCTCCAGCTGCATGCGGCCCTGCGTGCCGCGCACGCGCCCCTCCTCGCGTCCAGCGCCAGCAGAACCCCTTGCGGCGCGTTTGATGGTGCCGTCGCGGCGTCACGCCTGCCGGCTGGCACCTTGCGCCGGAACCTCCAAAGCACACGCCAGGACGTCCGGTGTGAGCTGTGCAGGCCTCCTGTGCTTTAGCACCTAGGTGAGCACTGGCCTGTCAGGCTCACTGCTCCTGCAGGGTCTCCACGAACCGGCTTGCCCCGCAAGGGATTTTCCTTGGGAGGTGGCGTGCCGTGCTGCCTGTTTATTGACTTTCTAGCGTGTGGATGGCTTGGTGCCATCTCACCAGCCAGAGCTCGGCAGGAGTGGTCACACACTGCCGAGAAGAGCCCTGCCGTGCACAGTGCAGAAGGCAGGCCACCCGCGCCATGGCGGGCGGAGCAGGGGACGCCGGCGCTGGCAAGCGCCAGCGCCTTGCTGAGATGTACAAGCAATACAAGCAGGAGAGCTTCCCAGAGGTAGAACGTGCGCGCTCAGCCGCTGAATGAATGATAAACAACTTCGTGCAAGAGCACGTGCGTTCAGCACCTGTGCTGCCTGCGCAGGGCAGAGATGTGAGCAGCAGCGAGTTGCACAAGTTGCTCCACGAGCAGCCCGGCAGCCTTGCGCTTGTGGACACGCGCACCAAGCCTGAAACAGATGTTTCTATGATACCAGGTGCCCCCGGGTGCTAGTAGATCTCCTGTGTCCCTTGCCGTCCACGCTCGTCGTAATACAGCGCAGACACCTTGTTGCAGGAGCCATGACGCTCTCTGACTTTGAGGAGCGCAAGCGCGAGCTGCTGGGGACGAAGAAGATAGTGGCGTATTGGTGGGCCCCGGTCTGACCACTCCACTGCTGGTAAAACTGGCTGCAAGTTTACCACTACGACAGACAGTGCTTGTTGCACAGCACCGTGGGCCTCCGAAGCGGGAAGTATGCGGAGGAGCTGAGGAGGGAGGGCGCGGACGCGAGCAACCTTGCGGGCAGCATACTCGCTTGGGTGTGCGCGGCCGCACTCCCCTCTCTAGGTCACGCATCCTGCAGCGTCCTATGACCTGCAAGTCATGTAGAGTGAACACGTTGTGACGTTCAAATTCTGTAAGGTGAACACTGTTGCGCAGCTATCAGTTGCTGCGGGCGGCGCAGACGCAGGACGGGTACCCGCTCGCGGACGGCGTGACGGGCGCGCCGACGCAGCGCGTCCACGTCTATGCGGACAAATGGGCACTGCAGGGCGATGGCTACGAGCCGGTCACCTTTTCCAAGGGCCGGTGAGGGCCCGCGCATGCGTTAGCATCCATGCATGCATGCCGCTCTCCACCCGTGCATGCTGCACTGATTGTGAACGCTCATGCATGCATGACTGCCTGTGCGCATGACCTGATCTGCCATGTTCGCCTGCAGAGGAGCCCTGGCGGCGGTGCAGTCCATGCTGCCGCGCTGGCTGCGCGGGGGGTAGCGCAACGCATGTGCGGAGTCTGTATAGGCAAGTTCAACTGTTCCTATATATTGTGCATGTGTTCCTAGCTTTACTGCATGTGTGCTAGCTACAGTGCACGTGTAGCTATAGTGCATGTGACTGTTCCTAGCTGTAATGTTCGTGCGTAGCGCAGCGCCTGTATCATAATGAGCTGGGATGCAATCAAGTTGTAAGAGGTGTGTACTGTCATGTTTGCTCATAGAGCTGCACACTGATGTTGACAAATCCAGCAGGAAAGCAGGCAAAAGCATCAGCTCTACCCAAAATCAGCTCTACTTATGCCCAGCAGCACAGTGCGGAGCAACAAGCAAGGCGACGAGCGGCGACGAGGCGCGGACAGCTCGCACCAAAGGAGCCAGTGCAAACCACATTCCACCTCATTGCTTCACAGAACAGTGGAGTGTGGACGGGCGGAACACCAGAGATATGGTTGCGCGCTGCGGTTGCACGAGGCCACTGCCCCAGGCACGGTCCTCCCCACGCCAATGCTGCTCTAATGGACACTGTCTTCCCACTCCGACGCCGCTCTGCGGAAACCAAACCTGCCGGGCATCAGGCCTCCTGCCTGAGCACCAGCGTCGTCTGTCCGGGCACGTTGATCCAGAGCTTGCCGTCGTGCGAGTGCAGCACGCCCTCCGCGTTGGTCCGCGCGCCCTCCCAGCCGCCGTACGCGGCGTCCTGCGCGCCGTGGCCGCCCGCGCTCGCGCGGCCCGAGCTTGCCATGGCCGGCAAAGTGCGTGCGACCTCTCGTGCCTCCCGCTAGCGTGAGATGCATTGGCGTGTTCTGTGCATCAGGCGTGCGGGCGGCCATGCGCGCCTGCGAGCTGAAGACCTCGGTGAAGGAACCGCCGCCTACCCAGCAGCCGTACTCGCCGCCCTGCGGCGATGCTGCCGAGTCGGGCTCGTCTCCAGCAGCAGGGTGCCGAGCAGCAGGCAGCGTCTCCGGCAACACGACTGCAGCATGCTGACAATCTCCGCGGCGGACAGGCAAGTGTGGTTCTTATACATAACAGAAGATCCACTTAAGGTCTGCCTTGCCTGGAAGCTGCTGCGGCCGGCATTGACGACGGTGACAATCCGCTCAGTGCCGTCAGTGCGCTCAAAGGCCATCACGCCGTTCGGGCGGTCCTGCAACCACCACATAATGCTGGCCAGTTGCCGGCCAGCAGTGCCCCGGGCACACTGCGATCCGAGCCATGCTGCAGGCTGCACGCATGTGTCACAGAGGGCGAGACAAGCTGACCTGCGCACACAGCGACCAGGCACGCCACAGGCCCGCGCGCGGCGCGCGCCCGCCGCACGGGCGCGCATCAGGCTCCGCACCTCGTGCAGGACGGCGACGCCGCCGCGGCGCAGCGCGGGGAAGCGGCGCCGCAGCGCATTGGCGTCGCGGAACAGCGCCAGCATCTGGCGCCCGATCTCGTCCGCGGCCTGGTCCCACTGCAGGCGGTAACACTCGTCCGTGTTCCTGGCGCGCGCGTGTGCGCGCCATGTCAGCGGGGCAGGCGCAGCCAGCCAGCCGGGAGCGCGCACCCGGCGCCCTCCTTGGCTGCATGCCAGGCACACGGGTGGTCAGCGCATGCGGGCACTGCACGGGTGCCCATCTCCGACGTGCAGGCCCATGAAGACGGTGCATGGAACAAGGTTGAGGCAGTTGCAGCAGCGCGACTCTACATAGGGACCTGTGCATACAAGACCCTACCCTACCCTACATGACACAGGCGGCCGTGAGGGCGGCCAACGCACCACCAGCCGCTCTGCGCGAACTCAGTGCCCATGAAGACCATGGGCAGGCCGGCCGCCGCAACGTTGGCCGTGTACCAGAGCCGCGCGGACGCGCGCGCGTGCGGGTCGCCGCGGCCGCCTCCATACTGGTCCACCGCGTAGCGGTGCTGCCCGCCGATGTAGGCGTAGTCCTCGTACCAGGCGCCGCCCTTGGCGCAGCCCACCTGCGGCGCCGGGCGGGCTCCGTCGGGCCCTGCACAGTGCGGTGGCCCAGCAGAGTTCATGCTCCAAAGCAGCCCGGCCATCGTGCTGTAAGGCCCAGCAAACGCGCAAACCGTTTAGCAGACAGTTGGGGGTGGGCGGGCACACGCCACACACTCCAAATCTCAAAAGGCCGCCACAGAGCACTCTGCGACATGTCAGAGGGCGTGCGCACGACAGAACACCCGTGAGCACCAAGTCAACCAGTAACAGTCCGGCTCGCCGCGTCGCAACGCCGCCCCCGCCTGACAGGCAGACGGACGTGCCGCGCATGGGCTCAGGTTTAAAGCTGAGTAGGGTGCACCAGGCGCCCCACCGGCGCGCCTGGTCGTGCGAGCCCAGCAGGTACTTGATGCACTGCGTGGGCGCCGTGAAGCCGAAGTGCAGGCCCATGACCGTGCGCAGCCGCGGCAGGTTCCAGCCCTCCGCCCAGTCGCCTGGCGGGCGCGCGCGGCCGGCACGCTCGCAGCTGCCTTGCCGTCGCCCGGCAGTGAGCACGGGGCGCCTTACGACAAGCGCAGGCTGCTCTGCTCAGATGCTGCAGAAGCAGCAGGATCTCCGTAGATATAGCGATTTCCGTTCCTGTACAGTAATTATGACAGTAACAAAGCATTTGTATTTGCAAGCATCATGCAAGGTCAAATCTATCATACAAGTCTGGATGTGCACATGCCCGCAGGCCGCGGCGGGCGCGCACCGCCGCCGTGGTGCCCGCGCCCGAGTGCGCGGTGCTGCTGGATGATGTCGAAGTAGCCGCTGTGGACCCAGACGGAGTCGAAGCCCAGCTCGTGCACCGACATTGGGTTCTCCGGCGTCACCTGCCCCGCAGTGACACATTTTGTGAAGAGGTAGGTCGTTGGCCGGGTGATGGGCGCCAAAGCCAGGGGCCCTTGCTTGGAATCGAGGGTTGTGTTTGCCACACTGGCCGCAGCTGTGCGCCGCTGCACCGACTGGTAAATTGCCGCCATGCTAAGACATGCAGATCTTGCGCACATGCTGCACCCCAAACGATAACGCAGCACTGCAGGCATACCCTTATCTCCATGCAAGTGCAGGGCCTACCATGGGTTATGCCTACCCTACAGACAGCTGGGAAAAACTGAGCCCTGCAGGGCGCGCGCGCGCCTCGGCAGTGGGGATGCGGCCGGGGAAGCGCTCGCGCGTCGCCCAGGTCAGTGCCCACCACCGGTATCCCTACCCTAACTCCAACCACAGCTGGGACATCCTAACCCCCAGAGCGCGCGCGCGCGCCTCGGCGGTGAGGATGCGCCCAGGGAAGCGCTCGCGCAGCGCCCAGGTCAGCGCCTGCACCGTCTGCGGCGGCAGGTCGTTCGCGGAGTCGAAGCGCAGGCCGTCCATGCGGAAGGCGCCCAGCCACGATGCGCACGCGTCGCGCAGCATGTCCGTCACCTCGCGCTTCCAGAACGCAAAGTTGCGCCCCTGCCGCCGCGCCGGCGGGCCGTCAGACTGAGCCGGCGCGCCGGCGGCTTGCCGGCGCAGGAGCATGGCTGCGGCGTGTGCGGCGCGCCGGACGGCCGCGGGCGCACGGCGCGGCGACAGGCGTGGACGCAGTGCAGGCGGGCCTTCACCATATGCCCGTTCGAGGGCGGCTTAGAAACCCCATGGCACTGCCTGCAACGGCGTAATGGAAAGGAGGCGCGCCGACGCACGCCAGGGCGCGCGCGTGGGAGGGAGGCTGATGTCTCCGGCGCGCGCGCACCCAGGTGGTGTCGGGCGCGTGCTCATGGTAGATGCCGCCGTGCGCGAAGCCGGGGCCCCAGCCGTCGTACTCCCACAGCTCGTTGCCCTCCGGCGCGCCGTGGTGCAGCACCTGTGCGCGCCCTGCTCGCATGGCCGGGCGCCTGAAGGCACCCTTAAGGGCGTATGCGGGGCTGCCTGGCGTGTCCCGAGCCCAGGCAGCACCTGCGCTTTGCAAGTTCTCATGAGCTTCATACCCAGGTACCTGGAGGAAGACTGCGGGGCTGTCTGACGCATGTCGAGCCAGTGCCGGGTGCAGCGGGTTGCCAGGTGCTGGCCTACAATGCACATTCCTCCATGCCACAGCAGGTCACAGGGCGTGGTGAAAAATCGAGCCACAGCAGGTGCCAGGGTGGGGTGGGTGACGAGGGTAGAGAATAGGGTTCTGCGCACCACATCCAGGATGACCGCCAGGCCCAGGCCGTGCGCGGCGTCCACGAGCGCGCGCAGCTGGTCCGGCGTCCCGTACGCGCCGTGCACCGCCAGCAGCTGCGCGCGCGGGGGTTGGGGTACGGTTTAGGTTCGGGCGTCATGCACCTCCAGGCGCGCCCGCCAGTCAGCCAGTCTTGGATGCAGCACTGCTCGGGGCGCTCTGCCGCTGTCGGCGGGTGCGGCGCGGCGGCTGCGGCAACCTGGACCAGGTTGCGGGTCACCGCCACGGAATGGCTCGAGAGCGCGCGAGCGCGGAGGGGCGCGGTGGCGCCGCGCTGCGCAGCCCGCTGCGAACGGCGTGCGTGCTGCGGAGGCGCCGGGGCGCGCGCTGCCTGGGCCGCTCCGGCCCGCTCCAGACAGGCACGCGCAGAGCCTGGGTTCGCCCTCTGGCTTCCGGGCAGACCAGGCACATGGAGCGCATCGCGTGCGGGCTGCGCGCGGCGGGGCTGTGATGGGGTTAGGGTTAGGATGCGAGCCAATCCTGGCCGAGGGGCGGGCGCGCCTGGCGCGGGTTGTACCCCCAGGCATCGCTGTGCTCAGTGACGGGCATGAGCTGCACGGCGGTGAAGCCCGCATCGGCCACGTGCGCCAGCCGGCCCACCGCTGCCTCGAACGTGCCCTCCGGCGTGAAGCTGCCCACGTGCATCTGCCGCCCGTCGCGCGCGCCGCCTCAGGTGGCCCCCCGCCGAGCCGGACAGCCGGGCCGTGCAGCTGGGACCGCATCTCGCAGCCCGGTCCCGCGCCGCCGGCCGCGCAGGGAGAGCACGGCGCAAAGGCAGGGACGAGCCTGGGTCGACGGCGCTGGCTCACCCGTTCCGCTTTGCATAATGGTAAACGTGGTCAACTTTTTTTGAGGGGAGCGGGCCGCTGGCAGGCAGGCGCCTCGTAGATGATGTACTCGTCGAAGGGCGGCGGCTCCCACGCCGGATGGCGCCAGGCGAACGCGGCCGCGTCGTCCGCGAAGCACCATGCCGAGTCAAAGTCGGTGTGCCGCGCGTACGGGTCGCGCCGCGGCGGCAGCGCCTCGCCGCCCTCGCCCTCCAGCAGCACGCGGTACGCCGCGCCCGCCGCCAGCGCGCCTGCGCATCTCAGGATGCGCTTCAGGATTCCACCGTGCTGCAACTGAGCTGGCAGCCGGCGCCCGGACCGCTGGCGGGCCCCGTGCAGGGTCGGCAGCCTGCGCCGCCCGCCTTGGCTTTGATGGAGCCTGTGGACCCCGGCCCCATGCATTCGCCCCCTTCCATGCAAGCATTTTCAGGCTGGCGATGCATGCATGCGGCTGGGTTCGCCACCCGGCCGTAATGCCACGCAGGCAGCGCATGTCCAGCAGAGCATGTCAGATTCATTCCATCAGGCAACACCTCTGGCATTGTGCCGCACCGGGCGCAAAGCGCGCCGCCCAGGTGTCGCCGCTGCGCGCCAGCGGCAGCACGCCGCCGCCCCGGACCTCCACGGCCGCCGACCGCGCGTGCGGCGCCCACACGCGGAAGCTCGCGCCGCCGCCGTCCGCGCCGGCATGCAGCGTCAGGCCCATGGCTGCCGCAGCTGCGTCCGCCGGCGCGGGCCGCTCCGCGGGCTCCGCAGTGGCCTGGCGCCCGCAGAGACAGGACCTAGCACAGCAGCTGCACACCACAGCCTGCGTTGTGCAGTCACAGCTGCTCAGGCTTGCGGGCCCCACATGGGCTGTCAGGCTGCTTCAGGCCGCTCAGGCTTGCAGGCCCCCCACGGGGCTGGCAGGCGGCTCCAGGCCGCAGCGCGCTTCTTCCCGCGCGCCAGGCGCCCACAACACCTGGAGCCAGGCAGGCTGCAGCACCCCCTGCAGGCGTGAAGCCGAACGGGGGCCAGGTGGGGCAGCCGCGCTGGTGCCAAGGTCACGCCCGCAGTGGCCGCACCGTCGCGGCGCGGCTGGGCGCCTCAGCCCTGCACGCGAGCGGCCAGGCTGGTGCGGCCGGCGCAGCGGGGCTGCTGCTGTGCAGCCGCGGCTGGGCTGACCTCGGGCGCGCCAGAACCGGTTGTGCGACCAGCGGCAAGCAGGCTCCGCAGGGGCTGGCCCGCGCGGGCGCCGCACGCCAGCCCGCAGCCGCGGAGGCAGCCATGGCCTGGCAGGCGTGCACTGCTTGGCTCAGAAAGTGCTGGCTGGTTTTTCAGCAGAAAGTTTCCTCAACAGCCAGGAGCAGCGGTCCATGAGCTCGCACATGCAATCAAGCAAGCAATGCACGTAGCGGCTGACGCACCAGCCAAAGCCAGTGCTGACAGTCAAGGAGAAGTCAGGCGCTGTTCGCCCGCCCTGCCTTCCCGTCCACGTCTGAGAAGCCAAGTGCGTGCAGCTCTCGCGACCTCTTCCCGACGCGTTGAGAGACTTCAGCGCCGTGCGCCGCGCATGCTGTGTTGCTTCTGAAGCACTCCAGTCCCTGCAGGTCCCCTTCGTACCATCAAGTCCTTCCTTGGCTCTGCCCACCGCTTGATCCACAACCCTCCAGCACTGAGATTCGCTGAGGACCTCGCTTGGAGGCCCAGCACAGCAAAACAGGCCTCCTGCGCGCCAGCTGCCTGCTGTGCTGCCTCTGCGCAAACGCCGGGCGGGCATGCACGCCTGAGCGTGACCTGGTGATGGGCCAGCCCAACTACACACGTGATGATCCACCAGCAGGACACGGAGCTGCTCTTTCTGCCCACAGAGGTGTGGCTGCGCTGCGTGTGGCAGGCCTCTGATTTGCTGCATCTTCACAATCTATGCAACAAGATGGCGATGGGTGCGCGCGCAGCTGGCATTCTTTGCCGAGGACGAACTGATTGAGATCGTGCCCAACTTTCAACTGCGCGACCTGGTCAATGACCACATGCTGGTTATCGATGCGGTGAGGCGCGGCACGGGGCTGCCACTGCATGCTCTGCCAGTCGCTGTTCCACCCTGCACCTGAACACCTTGCCGCGCGCGTGCAGGGCACGTTCGGGCCGTTCAGGCCAAACTCAGGCACACAGGTGCCAGTCTGGATGGCGCTGATGCTGCACCGGCGGCGAAAGTGCCGCATAAACCCGCCCGCGTGGCTGACTCCGGCCCACCTCGAAGGTGAGCGTGCCCGCCGCGCAACCTGCCACACCACCGTGCTTGAAGCAGCCTGGGCCACACAGGGCACCAGGGCAATTCCGCCGGGCGCTGATTCAAGACATGGCCCGGAACTCAGCTCGCGCCGAAGCTGTATGCATGGGCAGTGCTTCACGTTGCTCCCAGCTGAGCAAGGCATGCAGCGTTTGCACCAGTGGTCCGCCTGGCGACCCATATAAGGGTTGAACGGTGTGAGAGCTGCCTGCGGGCTGTTTCTGGGCACAGGCGTGCTGGCGGCGGACCGCCGCACGGGCGACGTGTTCGAGGAGCTGCCGTTCCACTACCTGGAGATTGCGCACCTGCTCTTCACGCACGCCAAGGACTCGTTCGGCGCGGATCTGCAGCAGGCGCGGCTGCGCGCCCGCGGGAATGGGGACAAGGACTGCGGGGAGGCTGCGTGGTGCTGTCCAGGCTGCCGCGCGCCGGTGGGCGCGGGCGCCCGGCGCAAAGCCGTCCAAGCATGTGTGGCGGCTGCTCTGGACCCGACAGCTTGGCCGCCGCGCCTGCGCGCCTGCCGCCCGGGGGCGCGCAGCGCGCGGCAGCGGGCGCCGGTGCGGCCCGTGCCAGCGCGGGGTTGGCCACGTGAGCACCGGCTGCGCCGCGAGCTCGGAGACGGGAGGAGAGGCGTGTGGCCTGCGGGCACAGCACCGCGTGACCTGACCCCGGCAAACCTGTACCGCGCAGGGCGCCAGCAAGCGCGTGCCGGGCGGCGCAGGTGCGCGACCTGCTGGACGAGCTGGCGCGCGTGCGGCGCAACAAGGTGCAGGCTGGGCTGCGCGAGCTGGCGGGCGCGCTGTCGGTCGTCAAGCTGACCAACCTGGCCTGCATGGAGGTCAACACGATCCGGCCCTTCTTCCAGGCCGCGCTGGACCGCTTCTTCCGCCTGCGCCCGGTGCGCGCGGGCCCGGGCTCACCAGCGGGGGGCGCAGGCACCCCACGCCCCCCTCACGCCCCCCCTCACCCCTCACGCCTGGGGGCGCAGAAGGGCGCGCGCACTCTGCCTTTCCTGTACCCGAGCCTTTCCTTTCCTTTCCCTGCCCCGCGGGCCCGGCGCGCGCCCGCGCGCCGCGCGCGCGGCCCGGGCAGCCTGCGTGCGCAACGCACGCTTGTGACCATGCCCTACACCTTGCGGCTTCAACCAGCCGTGCTGTGCGCCAGGCTCCACGGGCTGTGCACGGTGGCCGCAGCAGGTGAGCGCGGCGGGGCTGTGCGTGCGCAGTTGGACCCCGACAGGCAGGACGCAGCTGACCTGGGGGCCCCGGATGCGCGGCCGTAGTCGGCGCGGCAGCTGCCGCGTGCTGGCTGAGCGTGCGCGCTGGCCGTCGGCGCACGGTCGGCGCGTGGCTGGTGGTGCGGAGTTAGGGCCGCGCATGCTGCATGGCATGAGCTGCGCTGGCCGCATGCAGGGAGGTGGCAGGCAGACTGTTTGCTTGCTGTCTTTAACCTGTCTGCTGCAGGTTGTGCGCTAGAGGGAACCCATGCTGGGGAACTCCCTGTCGAACATCCACCTATGTGGAAAGCTGGACTCACTGGGTCAATTCCTCGGGAACCGCTGGCCTTGTGCATGTGCTTGCCTGTCGTTGAGCCATTGTGAGGCATCTGTGACAGCGGGTGCTGCCAGATGCATATATGCATTTTCTCATGCGCCAGTGAATTCAACTCACTGCAAGCCTGCATTGCCTGCATGTTGCATGTTACAGGTTCATCTTGCTGGCTTACAGCCGCCCAAAGCAGCGCACAAGGCTCCAAGTCTTCATGCTGACCTGTCAGTGAAGTTACGTCATGTGCAGCACGTGACCCTCTACTTGAGCCA
>JAABUY010006908.1_pt1 | contig 10956 bp, 9 predicted proteins | sample 5560271 | NCBI WGS metagenome assembly JAABUY01 (sample SAMN10711886, study PRJNA513374) | rock metagenome | isolation source: Antarctica rocks | place: Antarctica: Victoria Land, University Valley
GCTGACGCTGGGCGGCAGCGGCCGCAGGCGCCCCGCCGCCACGTTGCGCAGCGTGTGCGCGATGCTGCGCGGGTGCTCATCATCCTGCGCCGCCCAGGCCCGGGCGTTGCCGGCCGGGCGGCGTGCTCGCAGCGCAGGGCGGGCAGGCGTGCGCACTCATGCCGTCGCCACTGCCAGCCTGCTCCGACACCAGCGCCTGCTGGGCAGAGAGGCAAGGGCGCTGAGCAGCGAATGACCACAGGCTGCGCACAGGCAGGACTGAGGCGCAGGTGACACGCGCCGGGGGCGCCTGCGCCGGGCGGCATGCCTGGAACGGGTAGCGGCCCGCGACGAGCATGTACAGCACAATGCCGGCGCCCCAGACGTCGACCGCCTGCGGCGGCGCGGCCGCGCCGCCCGCCTTGGCCTCCGCGCCGACCAGCATCTCGGGCGCGATGTACTCGGGCGTGCCCAGGCACGGCGACGCGGCGTCGTCCACCGAGTGCGCCAGCCCAAAGTCGATCACCTGCGCACGCACGGCGCCCCGGCTCGCGGCCCAGCCCCTTTCGCTGGCCGGCAGGCGGCGGAGCAAAGGCGCGCCCTGTGGCGCCGGGAACTCTGGAGAGCAGTCTGCACAGTGCGCCGGCACTGAGCGCCAGCAACAAGAGCGGATGAGCTATAGCAGAGCGGGCCGCACCTTGAGCGTACGCGTCTCCAGGTCCACCATGCAGTTTTCGGGCTTCAGGTCCTGGTGCACCTGCGCGCACAGGGCCTCCCACGTCAGCACCACAACCCACGCCGCTGCGCCAGGCGCTGTGCCAGGTGCTGCGCCGGGCCGCTCGCGGCCGTGCAGACTGGCAGCCCTGCTCTGCGCAGGCTGGCGCTACAAGCCGCGAGGCTGGCGCTACGAGCTACATGGCGCCTGCGCAGCGCGGGGCGCCAGCAGGCGCACCACGCCGCACGCGTGCATCGCGCCCAGCGCGTCCACCAGCTGCCGGAAGTAGTGTGCGGCCATCGGCTCCGGCAAGCGGCCGCCGCAGCGGTTGATGAAGTCGAGCATGTCCGGGCCCTCGATCATCTCCCACTGCGCGCCGCCAGCCGCGCCGCGCGTCAGCTCACAATGCGCCACGCGCCAGCGCGCGCGCCAGCTGCACCGCGAGCTCCCGCCGGTCGCCACCGGGCTGTGGAAGCGCCGGGCTGCCCCGGCGGCGGGCGGAGGCTGCCAGGCGAGGCGCGGCAGGCGGCCTGGCAGGCCCCATGGCGATGCTAGACGTCAAGATTGGGCCGGCGCGCGGGCCCGCGGCGGGGCCGCGCACCACCAGCACGAGCTGGTCGCCGTGCGCAAAAACATCCAGCAGCCGCGCGACATTCTGGTGCTGCAGGCGGCTGGCGCATTCGATCTGCGCGCGCGCACGGGGCCCCGTCAGCGGCTCTGCGCACAGAAGGCGGCCCCACCTTGTACTGGGGCCGCTCGGTGGCCGCCCCGAGCGCGCAGGCCAGCCCGGAGGCGATCCAAAGCCGCCCTCATTGGGTTGGTGGCAGCTGACAGTTTGTGCGGGCGCAAGGTGGCGGTGCCCGAAGGCCCGGACACCACAGCACGGGCGAGCAGCCAGGAGCTTTTGTAGCGGCCTTGGGCAGCGGCCTACCTCTCGCTGCGCAAGGTGGGCCACGCTGTGCGACAGCGCCGCCACATCCGCGCCGCCCTGCGCCCGCAGCACCTGCACGCGCGCGCCGCAGCGCCTCAGGCTCCCCCCCCGCGCCCGCCAGGCTCAAGGGCTGCCCAGCCACCACTGCCGCCAGCACAGGCGGTGCATGCGAGCTGCAGCCTAGGGCAGGCCGGCAGGGTAGCACCTTCAGAGCCACCACTCCGCTGCCTGGCCGCCCTCCAGCCTTCAGGTCCAGCGCACGCCAGACGGTCGCGGTCGCTCCCCCTGCAAGCCAGAGGCCGGCGTCACGACCCAACGGGCCAAGGGCGATGCATTGGACCGCCCCAGCGCAAGGCGTGGCCATTGGGTGTACACGCGGGCAGGACACGGCTCTGTGGGCCGAGACGCACGGTTGAGTTCGGCCTGCACGAGGTATCGGCCTTCCAGCACCGCATTTTTGCTTATCGCGCCCTTCGGCCCCCGCCGTTGGTGTGCGTTGCACTTAAACGTCATAGCAGCCTTAGACCATTGTGGGAAGCGGCATAACAGTACACGAGCACCCGGAGGTCCTGTCTTACAGGCGCCCCTATGGTGCCAGGGTTGTAGGGGGTTTATATAGGGTAATTTGAGCACCTGACACTCCGTCTGACTAACTACTCACCATTCTATTATCCATTCTCTGAATTGTGGAGAAGCAAGACCTGCGCAGGCGCCCTCCACTTCTGGCCTCACGCGTGACTCTGGGCTTCCGCAGCGGTCCACAGGCGCACCGCCCAGTCGCGCAGACCCTCTCCAGGTCACGCAACACGGGACACGGGCGCGCCTACTGTTTGACGTGTTGAGGGGACAGACAGCAGCGCGGCGGAGCACAGCCTTTTTTAAAAGGCAGCGATAGTGAGTGTGCGGCGCGCCCTGAGCTCCGCTCGCTTCGTGCCCCGCTCTGGCTACAGAGCAGCTGGCTCGCTGCCGGCTGCTGCGCGGGGCTTGCGCCCCGTTGGTCCCGCCAGGCGTGCGTCAGACATGCAGCGTGCGCCACGCCCGCTTGCGCTGGCCACCTGGTGTCCAGCGTCAGGCTATGTGAGCAGGCCCTCACGAGGCTTTGCGAGCAGCCTGCAGTCACCATAAGGCGCGGCTGCGGCACGTTTGCCACAACAGAGGCCCTGACTGCTTACAGCTGTGCAGAGCGCCAGGGAGCTCCCGCCCTTCCCCGTAAGCCTCACCGTGACGCCTATGCTGCTCGCTTTCTACACCACCAGCCGCTCCAACATGCCACCAGCTGCTCCAACACGCCTCAGCTTGGGGCCCTTGGGATGCCTGCAGCGCCCAAGGAGCACAAGCCGCACGCGCCGTCCTGGGCGCGCGCCCGCAGCGCCGCACAGCTCACCCGCTGCCGGCGGGTTGCTTGCCCTTTGCCTTGGCGGCCGCGGCCGCCGCGCCTGCCGCGTCACTGCTCCCAGCTGCCGGCGCGTGAGGCGCCTCATCGTCCTCGCCGTGCCCGCTGAGCACGGCCCCCGGGACGCTGCCCTGCGGCTCGTGGCCCGCATACTTCTCCTGGGCCTCGCGAATTCTGCGCTGCGCTTCCTCTGGCAGCTTGATCACCACCGGCGGGTGCTCCGCGTCGCACGCCGTGACGGGCACTGCTTGTGGCGCCATGAGCCCGCACCTGGCACGCTGCAACGCCAGTGACGGCTGTGCACTTACAGGTGAACTGCGCTGAGCATACAACGCTGTGCACCTGCAAAGACATAACACCATGACACGTTCTTACACCAGACATGCACCTTGCAGAGCCCTTGAAACAAACACGCACCTTGCACAGCCCTTTTACGCGCTCCTACAAACTGCAAGGCACCCTGACGCGCATGCGCTCAGCCTGCCCATACCTTGGCGTGCTGCTGCTGTACAGCCAAGGACTTCGGACGCTTGAGTGCAAGAGCACCACCACAAGTGTAGCGTAGCTTGTCAGGCGGCTGCTTGTGTTGCTTCAAGCTCAATTCCGCACGACATGAGTCAGCACTGGCAGCGGTCTCAGCGCAGTTGCAAGTGACAGGGGACTGAGCAGCCTTCGCAACGTTACGAGCTGCCTCACTACGCGCCAAGTGTGGTCCTAGGAGCAGGCCTTTGGCACGGGAAGCAGAGCGAGCTGGAAGAGAGAGCACATTCCTCGATGAGCGTAGCCCGATGAGACCTCCTCTCACAGCAGACTCACAGGGCTTCGCTCATGGGAGATGCCAGACGGTGCCTGGCACTTTCAGTGGTTCAATAAGCGCTTACGAGCTAGGAAGCACTGCTCACACAGACCTTGGAGTTGTAGCGGTTGCGGCGAAACCTTTACACAAGCACAGTTCTGGTACAGTGTAGTAGCTCCGCGAGAGAGGTAGCAGGGCGTGTGCACCATGCAGAGGTGTCGCCCCTGCCTGCTCAGGGCGCTGGCCGCGGTAGCCAGGAGCGGCGCGGCAGCAGGTGAGCTCTGCCGCACACCTGCCCTTGTGACATGACTTCTGAGCTATTCGCTCTGCCACGCCCTCGTGTCGCCTGGGTCTGGCCTGAAAAGAGCGTTGTTGCAAGTAACAGCAGTGTACACCCGGTTGCGCAGGCGTGCCACTCGGTAGGGACGCAGCGCATTTATGCGCAGCGCAGCTAGCCGCGGCCAGGCGCGCGTTCACGGGCGCGGCAGCCTGGCCAGCGGCGCACGACGCGTGCAGCTCGCCGTGGGCAGCGCGGTGGGTGCCGTGGCAGCTCCACAGCGCGCACGGGCTGGCCAGCGCACCAGCGGCAGCGGAGGCGCCTGTTGACCCGGCAGCGGAGTCAGATGCTGCTCAGGAGCCCGTGCGGCTCACAGACAACGCCGTGCAAGTGCGCGCCCGCGCTGCGCGCTGGCCAAGCTCCGCTGTGCGTCATAGTGCGCGCTCACCGGCGTCGTCACGACCGTGGGTTGCGGGGAGACTGTGCGTTGCGGAGAGTTCTACGGCAGCTGCCAGGGCCTTGAGTCGCTCTCACAGCTCACGAGCCTGGGACACGCCACTGAACGCAGTGCTTGGTGCGCAGAGGCTGCGGGAGCTGCTGGCGGATGTCGCAAAGCCCGAGGAGAAGGTCCTGCGGCTGACTGTGGAGGCCGGCGGCTGCTCAGGCTTCTCCTACAGGTCCACGGCACTGTGGGCGGCTAGGACGCCTTGTATCGGCCGCAGGCTCCTTGCCTGTGGAGGGCAGTTGACTTGACCTGGACGCGCGCCAGTTGTCCGCAGCGCTGCAGAGGTGCAGGGTGTCTTGACCGCTGTCGCGTCAAGCCCTAAGACTCTGGCGGGGCGCTGTGGAACACCCTGTCTGACACGGCAGCTCTTGGGTAGCCTGGCAGTTGCTGAGACCTGCACACCCCTGCGGGGCCATGGCCGACAGCGTTGCTGGGATGGGGAGGGGCCGAGGCTATGGCTGCACCTGTGCCGAGTGCAGCGCTGACAGGTAAATGCAACATGCGCAGCTTTGACCTGGCTGCCGGCGCGCGCGATGACGACCTGGTGTTTGAGCGCGACGGCGTGGCGCTGGTGGTGGACGCAGTGTCGTACGAGTTTGTGCGCGGCGCCGCCGTCGACTTTGTGGACTCGCTGATCAAGTCCACGTTTGAGGCGCGTGCCGGCGGGCCCGCAAAGGCGCAAGCGGCGCCTGCCTTGCATAGAGGCCTGTACGGCAGAGTGGGCTCTGCCGCTGCTCGCTCTATATGCTGCTGGTGTTGAGGCCGTGCATGCGCGAGCTGTGTTTCATTCCCACGTATATGGGGCGCCCAGCCACGGCGTTCCCGCAGGCGCGCGTAGGCCAATTTCTGGCAGCTACCTTTACCGTCTGTGGTGGTGTGGCTGGAATGCCAGCGTGCTTGTGGCTGCGCGCGATTGTATGCACAACTTTGCCTTGTGATACGAGGGCGCCCACAGCTGGTGCTCATGCTTGACCGACTTGACCAAACGCTGTACATTCATTCTGTGATATGCAGACACTCTATTGACAAGCCTGGGCTGCTGCGTGCAGGTGGTGCAGAACCCAAATTCGGCATCCAGCTGCGGCTGCGGGAGTTCCTTCACACCGAAGTTCTGAGCGCTTGTGGCGGCGCATGTGGCTGTAGGCCCTCTGTTCTCAGGTTGTCTGAGCAGTGATTGGTTTGGTTTTTGTTCAGAAACCCATGCAAGCGTTGTAATGGCCATCAGTGTATTGTGGCTATGTATGTTGGCTATGTAAGCACTTGGGTCAGCAATGCCCGCTGTTCACACAGCACACCAAGTGTTCGCTGGGTAATGCGAAATGCTCAGATTCCTGACAGGCGCATCTTCACGCATCCACCAAAGCCCAGCTTACAGAGCTGCTGAGCAGGCACACGATGCCGGGTGCAAACGTCATGAGCAGGTCATAGCGCCGTGTCGCGCTGAGACTGCTTGCAGACACGCTACCCCGAACGCATCACGTCAGACCCTACCTCCTCCATAGAATAACAAGTATCTGTCTTGAGGCCTGGCATGTACGCTGTGGTTACGCACGTCTCTCTCCAGACCTCTGCGCATGCGGCGCACGCAGCGCTGCTGCCCGCCGGCAGCGCCGACGCCCTCCTGCGCGCTCCGCGCTACCTGACCGCCGTCCGCCCTGGCGCTGCGCTGGCATGGGTCGGCGGTCGCCGGAGCGAGCCCACAGCGGCAGGCAGGCAGCCACGGCACTGGCTGGGTGCGCACGCCCGCCGCTGCCACCATGGCGGTACATGCACGCGCCTGGGCGCCCAGCACACAGCTTTGGCGCTCGAAACTTCTTATCTGACCCTTTGCTGGCTCACTGCTTCCGCCCGACCCGATGATGGACTTAAAACGTCCACATGCAACCACCTCAGCCATGCCTGCCTTGCTGCGTAACCCGCACGACCCAAATTCGTTCTCAAGCAACTGGAAAGGAAGCACGTGCCTGTGCACGCATTCTTGCACAGACCGGTGGAACGCAGGTCCGGTTTTGTCAACCAAGACCGCATCATGCATACGAACGAGTCCCTCCATGCCAGCGCCGAGACTGCAGCAGGGCCAGCGCGCACCAAGATCAGGAGCCACCACACGCAGGGCAACGCGGCTGCTGCAGCGCCCGAGGCGGTTGCTGTGCACCCCGCCACAAGCGCCCAGCCATGGTGCACGCCGCGGCAGCCGCCATGACCATGGCAGAGTTCCTCACTCACTCACCTCCCCTCCCTCACGAGGGGTCAGGGCCAGGACGGCGATGGCGGCTGCTGCCAGCCGCGACGCTCCCCAGCTCTGAGTGGCGTCACGCTGCGGGTAAGTCGCCGCTGCGCGACCCCTGCTGCTGCCGCTCGCCTAGCCCAAGACGCGCCAGCAGGGACACGCGCGGCACACGGCCGGGACCGCCGCCGCCGGCGCCGCCACTGCCGTCTGCGGCGCCTCCGCCGCTGCCGCCGCCGCCGCGCGCCCACCACCAGGCGCGGTGGGGACGCAGGCCGGGGCTCCCCCGCCCAGCCTCCGCCGCCGCAGGGCGCTGGCCGGCCTGCGCTCGCGGCGGCGCCGCGACGGCTAGGCTGTGCACAAGCGGCCCGGCGCGGTCCCCGCGCGCGTCCTGCCCCCTTGCAGCTTCGCTGGCGCCCCTGCCGTGCAGGCGCCCCACGTCATAGGTCGGCCTACCCGCCTCTGCCGCGGCCGCCCCCGCGCCCCTGCTCGCGGCGATGCCGGCCACGAGCGCCGCGGCGCCCCAATCCGCGGCGCCGCCGTGGCGCCGGACAGGCGCGTCACGCGCCGGCGGGCTCGCGGCCGGCGCAGCTGCCGCCGACGGTGCCGGCGGCTCTGCGGCCTGATGGCCCACCCGGTCCGCCGCGCCGCCGGCGTCGGCGCGCGCGCCTGCCTTCCCTGCGCGCGCGCCGCCCCCCGGCGCGCCCGCCTCGCCGCCGCCCGCCAGCCTGCGCGCCACGTGGACGCTGCCGTCCGGGCCGATGACCAGCACGGGCGGCCCGCTGTGCCCGCCGGCGGGCGCCCCGGCGCCGCCGCCGGCGCCGCCGCCGCGCCAGCCCGCGCGGCGCCGCGCCGCTGCTGCGTGCTCGGCGACCGCCTGCGCGAAGATGGCGGCTGCGGCGGCCTCCGCGTGCGCACGCGCCTGCAGCAGCTCCTGCGCGCCCGCCGCGGCGGCTCACGGCGCGCTGTTAGGGTAGGGTTTCCAGCCTGCCCTACACCCTACCACGCTCGGCAGGCGGAGAAGCGCAGCGCACGCTGGTCGAGCGCACCACGGCGGCGCCTGCCGCGCCGGGCACCCGGGCACCCGCGCAGCACCTGACCAGCTGCAAGGCACAGGACGCGCGACGACCCGCGCGTGCGACGGTAGGGTCGGCGCCGTGCCAGGCGGCTGCCCTTGGGAGCAGGCACACAGATGCCCCAGCAGGCTGCGCCGTCCTGCAGGGCGGCCGCGCGGGCGCGCCTGCTGCATCTGCCGCCTGCGGGTGCTGCGCCCGAACGCCGTCATGAGGCCCAGCAGCAGGCCGCCCGCGATGACGACCGAGATGGCGATGGCGCAGGTCACCTGCGCGGGCCGCTGTTTACTGGCCTGCCTTCATGGCCCCAGCTTTTCACACATTGGGTAGTACGATGGGCAGGGTGATGACGTCAGCAGTGAGGACAGCGGGGCTGTCTGCGCGCAGGTGCGCTAATGTCAACCCCTGGTGTGCCCCACCTTCACCCATACCCGTGCCGCGCGGCCCGCGCGCCTGCAAAGTGCTCTGCACGCTGCCGCCGCTGCCGCTGCCGCCGCCGCCGCCGCCGCCGTCCGCGGCGGCACCGGCGGCCGCGGGCGCCGGCGCGGCTGCGGCGGAGGCGCCCGCGTGCGCCATGCGCGCGCTGCCGCCGCCGGGGCATGCGTCGCCCTGCGGGAGCGTGCCGTCGGCCGCGACGGCCGCGTCGCGCCACAGCTGCGGCCACGCGCACAGCGCGGCATTGCGCGACAGTTTCCTGCGCGCCCGGTCCCCGGTCAGACGACCGCCGGCGAGGGCGGGTTGCCCTGGGTCGCAGGTCGGTGGCGTCGCGACACGCGCCCGCCATGTCAGTCAAGCTGAACGGCCGCACACAGACGCCAAGTACCGCAGCGCTGGCAAACCAACTCCCCTCAGCAAGCGGACCGCTCCTCTCAGCAGAGCAGCAGGCACGCTCGGATACAGGCACAGCTGCGCATGCACAGCGCGCATGCGGTCTGTCGGCAGCCCCCTGGTGCCGGCCCCGCAACAACCTAACGTGGTATCAGGAAGCGGGCGCGCGCACAGGGAGCGCAGGCCGGCCATGCTGTACCACCGCAGCGGCAGGCTGCCCTGCAGCGCGTTCCCCGACACATCCCTGCGGGGACATGGCACCTCGAGTCAGCGCCGCATTGCACACACTCGCGCATTGCAGGCTCCGATGCTGCTGCACACCGGCCTGTCTGCACAGTGAAGCGCGAGCACCGGGCACGGGATGCTGCCGTGCTTGCAACATCGCTTCGCATCGCGCCGCATTGTTACACTCAGGTGTTGAGGCTGGGATGATGCCAGCACGCGCGTCGCAGCAGCCCTGGAGCGGGTGCACCAGCGCGAGCGAGCAGTTGTGGGCCGACGTTATGCTTGGTACTTTAGGTTAAGGGTCAAATAGGGTCGGGCAGGGCTGCGCACAGCTGCGCCAGCGCGCCCAGCGCGCCCCACTCCGCCGGCAGCGCGCCGGTGAGGAAGTTGTCGCGTAGCACCTGCGCGCCCGCGCTCCAGCCCGTCGCGCCGCTCCCGGCTGCTCACGCCCGGCCATGCGCCCACATACCCGACAGCCTACCTGACCTGCGAAGAGAAAGCACCAAGACCTTTGGCTGCATCTGCTCTCGCAGAGCGCAGCCTCCACCGACGGCGCACGCAGCCACACGCAGCAATCGACATGGTATCAGCAAGGCGGTGCGGGGCGCGTGGGCGGGCGCGGGCGCACGAGCGTTGTGAGGTTGCTCAGGTTGCTGATGTTCGCTGGCAGCTGCCCGGTGATCCTGTGCGCGCAGGCGCGCGTCAGGCGAGCAGGGCTTCGGCAGCCAGCCAGGAGGGCGCTGCCGTCACTGCAGCCCTGACCGCACGCCCGACTGATTCACGGCATGGCACCCCTGAAAAATGGAGGTCTGCTTCTATACATTTAACCGAAAGAAAAAAACACAACACCCCACCACTGCGCATCCCAGTCGCTGAAACAGTACTAGTGCCGCCAGGCGCCATGAGCCCGTCTCTGCTCGCCCGCCGCGACCACAAGGAGCCCTCACACTGGGCGGGGGGGCCCACATGCGCTTACCCGAGTCCTGGCAGTTCCAGCGCCTGTACCGCCGTCAGCAGCCCGATCGCCGGCGCCAGGCCGCCGACGCGCTGCGGGGGGCTGCCGGCAGGGTCCAGCTGCAGCGCGGTGACGCGCCAGCGCCTGCGCCACCCGCCAATGCACTATGTATTAATGTTTGTTATGTCAAAGTAAGCCCAGCCGGCACCGACAATCGAGCATATGAAAAGTGAGTCGCTCTGCCGAGAAGAGCGCATGTGCCGCGCATGATACGCGCCCATGGAAGAGGCAGCGCCCTGGTGTTGCATGACGGCCCCATGCATGCTGCACTGACAGGCGACGCCCTGCAGGCGCACTGGCCCTGCTAGGGTTGGACGTCATACACCCCGTGTCGCGCCCAGACGCGACCGTCCGGCCCTGCTGGGGACCGCGGCGGCCACGCGCGGCGCACCTGCACGTTGCGCCTTCCCAGGCGCACTGGCCGCGCTCGCAGTCGGGGGCGCCGCAGGGGTCCGCGCGGGCGTTCCACTTGGGCGCCCAGCCCTGGCCCGAGCGCGGGGCCGCCAGCAGGCTGGCGCGCAGCGCCAGCAGCGCCATGACGTCGCCCACCGCAGTCCCCTGCCGCTGGGCCCCGCAGGGTAAGGGAAGCCCCCGGAGGGAGCGGAGGGGCCCCTTGCACACGCCCCACCTCCTCACAGAGCAGTCCCTGCTTCCTGACACACATATGCCCATGCGCAACTGTTGCTCTGCCAGCCAGGACAGCCATCTCCCAGCTGCTGGGGAGTGTAGCGCTAGGTTGACGGCAATATATCAAGGCGAAGCGTGGCACAGCGTAAAGCAAGCCAAGAAGGACCCCGCTGCAAGCAGCTGCCTGCAGGGGGCCAGGCGGCGGCGCGCCTGGCTGGGCGCCTGGTCGGACGCGCTGCCGGCCGCAGCGGCCGACGCGCCGAGCGCGGCCCGCTGCTGCATCGCCGCCTGCACGGGCGGCCGGCCCAGCGCGTCCACGGTCACCGTGCTGCGCGCGTCCTCGCCCGCGCGCGCCGCGCCGCCCT
>JAABUY010006909.1_pt1 | contig 10954 bp, 9 predicted proteins | sample 5560271 | NCBI WGS metagenome assembly JAABUY01 (sample SAMN10711886, study PRJNA513374) | rock metagenome | isolation source: Antarctica rocks | place: Antarctica: Victoria Land, University Valley
TATCTCGACATCGGCTGTGGGGGCGGAATCTTTGCTGAGAGCGCTGCTCGCCTTCCTAGCACCGCGAGTGTCACAGCGATTGACCCGAGTAGCGAGGTCATCGCAATTGCAAAAGCGCACGCCCGGCACGATCCTCTGTTAATGGAGCCGCGGCGGCTAGATTATTCGAACCAGTCCATTGAAGACCTCACTTTGCCAAGCACAAGGGATGACCAATTTGACGTAGTCACTCTTTTCGAGGTCATCGAGCATATCAGCCATCCAGCGCCCTTTCTGAGTTCGTGTCTTCCGTTTGTGAAGCCGGGTGGATGGCTTGTACTCAGTACCATAACGAGGACGTGGACCAGCTGGTTGACGACAAAGGTTGTGGCGGAGGATGTAGCGAAGTTAGTCCCCAGGGGGACGCACGATTGGAATCAATATATCAATGAGCAAGAGTTGAGGCAGTTCTTCGGGGCACAAAAGGGATGGGGTGAGCAGGGAGGGGTGAGAACCGTGGGATGCGTGTTTGTCCCCGGGCTAGGTTGGAATATGGTTAACGGGGGAGAGAAATGGGGTAATTATTTCTTTGGGATTCGAAAGAACGCTGTGCCATAGTAACAGATAAACACCATTATTATACCCCTTAACGAGGAAAAGACCTTAGTTTTGAATACAAGAAGGCTTATCCTAATCCCTAGAATAGCCTACCAAAGGTAGCCATAACCGAACTTTCTGAAGTGGCTTCTGCTCATGCATTCCCTCATCCCGAATATCATCCTAAGTCCTTAGCAAATTGGTATCTAGTTTTTCCAGCCAAACTCCAAACACCGTTCTTCAGATGCAGCCATTCCCCATCCCATCTGAGAGAGATCTCATCATTTCTTTAGATGCGAATAATCCCTCAAAACACCCATCATATGCGTATTGGTGGTCTTGCCCCCCTTTCGTGGTTTTTTGGTCTTCTTCTCCGCTTGCTTTGGCTTCATCTTCATGCCCCTACTCTTATTTGCTGGCTTAAGGCCCTCCCTTTCCAGCTCGTCTGCCAACGCTCCGGCCTCAGGAAGCTTGATCTTATGCCAGATTTGTTGGAATTCTTCGTCAATCTTGAAGGCAAGGGACGGATCATTCGGCCAAACCATCGTTGCATGATTATCCTTCTTATTACGAGTCACTAGTAGCTTCCCTTCTGCCTCGAGCTTGTCGATGGCTTCCTCGGCATCTTGCCAACCGTCTCGAAGCTCACGAACTTTAAGGCCTTGAGCAGTTGGTTGAGACTGTAGGTAGCCTAGAAGTTGCTCTGCAGAGCGGATGTTGTGGATTGGTCGAAATGTATATGTAGCATTTTTCCTATCGAAGTCCACCTTCTCATGACTTATCAGAATTGTAGAAATCATCTTCTTATATTCTTCGGTCTGATATTGGAGCGATAAGTACAAGAGCAAGTCCGTAAGTGTTTGAGGAATATCTTTGTCTTTGAGGTATGCAACGGCGTAGGTGACTTTAGTCATTATATTCTCCCCAGTACCAGTATCTGTTGGCTGAGAGAAGACGACATTGGTCTGCTCAGGCCGTTTCCGTTTCAGGTCTGGCTTATTTGATGTCGAGGCTTGAGGTGGCGCGGGGGAGGGACATGGTTTCGCAGGAGCAGCGACAGTCCGCTTAGTTGAAATCTTGCTCGCGGCCGACGCAAGGTTGGCTTTGAAGCCACTGATCTGTTTGTCGAGATAGGACATGATGCTGACAGCCACAGAGACAGGATTGGACGGGTGTGACCCTGTTGTACGCTACGACTCGAGCCTCGAGCTGCGATCCTGTCAAGGCGTACAACGGCGGCCTTGTGAAAACACTGCGAGTAAGGAAGGCTGAGATTGAGGGTAAAGTCAAATAAGTGATCAGTCTTGGCAAGCTAAGCCGTTTTCGGCACAAAATGGTTCGGGCCAAAACGCGAAAGTGAAGCACCTTCATTGAACAAAGCCAACAGCACAGATCTTCTATGCCAAGTTGCCTCGAACTGTTAACTCAGTTGGTATACTCGGTGATTTCCCATGTATATCTTAGGTTCCTGGCTAAGCTTGACCGGAATGACCGATTGAGATACGACTGCCCATCGTCACTCCTTCACACAGTCATTCAGCAATTAAAACTTGATCTCAGGTCTAACCACCCTCCAAACGACATGAAGTCATTCGCATCTTAAACCTGCGTTATCATGGCAGCTGTGGGGCTCGATGTTGCGCGCCTGTCCGCGTTTTGCTCTCTGCCTCCAACCACAATCGAAAGCCTACTTGACACCCCAACCATTGACCTTGTCCGGACACTCCTCAGCAACATATCAGAGAGGGCTCAAGAATTCGATGAAGTGAAGTCGGAGAAGCTCAAGCTCGCCGTTGAATTGGAGAATGCTGTCCGAGGCGGAGAGTCGAAAAGCCGTTTTCTTAAAAGTTCTATCAACCAGGGCCTAAAGGAAGCTGCAGATTTGAAGGAAAAGCTTCAGGCAGCAGGCACGTGCGAATTTTGGGTTTGGGGAGGCAGTTTTGCTAATATGATTTACTCCAGAAGAATCCAGGCTTTTACTAGAAAAAGAATTCGAAGCATTCAAGTCTTCTAACTCATCATCGGCCTCAGAGACGTCTGCCTTTAAAGCACGTATCGAACTACTCGAGTCGTCTAATCGCGACACGTTGTCTCTTCTAGAGTCGAAATCAACGGCCCATGACAAGCTAGCGGAAGAGCTTGCTGTCCAGCACCAGAAGACGGTGGAGCTTAGACGTGAGGTCTCTACTCTAGAACAATCTATCCAATCCGCGAATGCCGCTTCAGCGAGCGCATCGTACCACGAGCAAGGCCTTCAACAGGAAATCGAACATCTTAAGAGAAGCAATGAATGGCTAGACAAAGAGCTCAAGACAAAGTCTGAAGAGTATTCGAAGCACCGTAAAGAGAAGGGCGCTCGGCTTGCCGAGCTCCAACGCCAAAATGATGAAGCTGCAAGCAAACTAGATGCTCTCAGTCGCACGGAGAGCAACTTACGCAAACGGTATGAGGAAGTGAGTCAAAAGGCCGACGATTGCCTATCAAGGATCCAACAGATGCAAGAGGAGGCATCTAGAAAGGATGAAGCTTTCAACGTCGAGATCGTTGCCGCAAATCGTCTCACTGAGCTGATGAAGAATTCCGTAAACACCGAGAGACAGCGTCAGCAAGACCTTCACGATCAATTAGAGACTACGAAGGAAGAAGCAGCCGAGCAGATTGGTCGGATGGCTGCAGAGATCGATACAGAGCATCGTAACACGGAAGCGTCTGAACGGAGAATTGCAGAGCTTGAGGTCCAGGTGGAGCGTCTTGAGGCTGACGTACTGACATTGAAAAGCTATGGTGCTCCACATCAAGGCGTTAATGGGCATACCACACCTAGTCAGGTTGATTCTCCGGCTCCAGGGGTCTCTCCTAGTCCCTCGCGGTTGAAAGGAGGCTTTAGTGTTACGCAATTACTCAGCGATCTCAACGATTCCAGAGCAGAGTTGAACGCGGCAAATGTCAGAAACGAAAAGCTCGCCTCTGCAATGAACAACATGTTACAGGATCTAGAAATCAAACAGCCCGAAATTGAGGAGGTTTACGCAGATAATGGTCGACTGCAATCCGAATTGGCAGAAGTATCCTCTTTACTCGAAGACGTAGGCAAGGAGCGAGACCAAGCCTTGAAAGATATGAGAAAGAAGGAAGGTCAGGTTGAAGCCAAGATAAAAGAAGGCGAGGTACTTCGACAGCAGCTTCGAGACCTAAGCTCCCAAGTCAAAGTTCTCTTGATGGAAGCTCACCTTAAAGACCAAGGGGTTGAGGATCTCAATGGAGAGAGACAACTTCAGTTGGAGCGACTGGCTCTAGTACAAGCCAACGATCTTGCCGACGATTCAACAGACACAGATCGGTTCATCAGCGAGAACCTAGTTACCTTCAAGACTATTGCCGAGCTTCAGGAACAAAATACCAATTTAATAAGGGTTACTCGGGAAGTTGGTGAGCGGATGGAACATGAAGAAGCATTACGGAAACAGTCAGAGACCGCGCAAGACCAAGAGGAATTGCGGCAAAACTATGAACATTGCAAGGATGAGATTAAGTCGCTGGTTACACAGTCCCAAAGCTATATCCGGGAGCGCGATATGTTCAGACGCTTGCTTCTCCATCGGGGTCAGTTACAGCCTGGTAGCGATATGAACTCCATGTTCGGAGAGTCCATCAACGACGGCCAGCCACCGACCACGCCGAAGCAAGCAAGTGTTCTCGACAGCTTGGAACAAGCTCCAAGCTCAAAGGATATGGCTGATTATGCTAAGCTTCTGAAGGACATGCAGTCTCACTTTGATGCTTACCGAAACGAAGCTGCAACCGACCGCTCAACTCTGAAGACACAAGTAGATAGCCTTTCCAGAAGCAACAGTGATCTCCGCAGCGAGGTTGCGCGGAGCAATAGCCAAGTCACACTCGCTCATGAGCGTTACCAGATGCTCCAAGCAAATTATCTTATGCTCAAGAACGAAAATATTGAGTTGCAGAAGAAATCCCAATTCTTCTCAGACAATGTCGCAAAGCAAGACCTGCGAACGCAGCAGGTTGCGGAGGATCTGATAGAAGCTAAGGGGCTCTTGGACAGCATGAGGAATGAAATTGCAAATCTCAAAGTGGAGAAAGAGTTCTGGAAGAGCGTTGAAAAGAGGCTCACCACTGAGAATCAAACGTTTTTGGAGGAGCGGGCCCGGATAAACAATTTGAATACCAATCTTCAGAACATCTTGAACGAGCGCGAGTACTCGGAAACGGAATCGCGACGACGCTTGCAATCACAAATTGAGAGTCTTGAAAGTGAGCTGCGGGCAGCCAAGGCGAAGCTCTTAGAAGAGACTGAGGAGAGCAAGAAAGTTGCTCTTCGTCGGGAATATGACCACCAGCAATCGCAAAAGAGGATCGATGATCTAGTTTCTAGTCTTGGGTCCACTCGCGAAGAACTTGTTGCTGCAAAAACTACTCGCGACCATCTGCAAGCTCGATTAGACGAAATGGCTATTGAACTGCGGAGTGCTGAAGAACGTGTACATGTCCTGCAGCCAACACCCAGAGCCCGTTCAGAGCCTGCCCAGGATGGAGAAGCGCTCCATGAATCAATCGAAGGCGGAGAAGGACTAAGCAAAGAGCAAGAGCTTGCGATTGAGGTTTCGGAGCTGAAGCGCGATCTTGAATTGACCAAAGGTGAACTTGTGAGTGCCAAGACTCAAGTGAAGCAGTACAAAGCAATCAGTCAAGCTTCCGAAGAAGAATTGCAAAGCCTGAACGAGACTCACGACCTTTACCGCCAAGAAACAGACAAAACTATTGAGGAGCGCAACATCAAGGTTCAGGAACTTGAGGAACGTATTAATGATATTTCCTCTGAACTCGCTTCTACAACTTCGGAGCTTACGGACCTACGTAACCGCCAAGCTGAGAATGGTCGACGGCTGGAGGAACAAAAATCGGCATTCGAGACAGAGATGGCGCAACTGAGAGATCAAGATGAGCGTCACGCTACTGCCGCAAGGTATCACCAGGAGGATCTCAAAGTCCAAGCAGAAATTGCCCAACAAGCACAGTCAAACTACGAGAACGAGCTGGTGAAGCATGCTGAAGCGGCCAAGGCGTTGCAGAAAGTTCGAGCCGACTATAACCAGGTTAAGGTTGAAATCGTTGAGATGAAGACGGAGGCAGAGTCGGCTCGGACAAGACTACTTCAGAGCGAGGAGAGCTGGGCTGACACAAGAGAACGCTATGAGAGGGAACTGGCTGATCTAAGAACTGGAAAAGAGGATCTCAACGCCCAGAACAATCGTCTGCACCAGCAACTGGAAAATATTAGCGCCCAAATATCCAGTCTTCAGAAACGTGCTACAACTAGCGACACAGAAAACCCTAGTGCTGATGCGCCAACTTCAGGTTTGGAGAATCTCCAAGAAGTAATCAAGTACCTCCGACGTGAGAAAGAGATCGTCGACGTTCAGTTGGAATTATCCGCACAAGAAGCGAAACGCTTGAAGCAGCAGCTGGATTACACTCAAAGTCAGCTAGATGAGACCCGGTTGAGACTCAATCAGCAGAGGCATGTAGAGGAAGACAGTGAACGTTCGGCATTGACCCACAACAAGCTTATGGAAACTCTCAATGAGCTCAATACGTTCCGTGAGAGCAGCGTCACATTGCGTAACGAAACCAGGCAGGCGCAGGCAGCTCTAGCGCTCAAGGCTAAAGAAGTCGAAGAGCTTCTGTTGAAGATTGAACCGCTACAAGCTGAGATCTTAGAGCTCAAGAACGAGAAAGAAACGCAACAAGGCGAAGTCACGCTTCTGAAGGAAGATCGCGATCGATGGCAGCAGAGGACGCAGAATATACTTCAGAAGTATGACCGGGTGGACCCTGCTGAGTTGGAGGCACTGAAAGAGCATATTAAGAACTTGGAGACTGAACGCGATGAACTGCTTTCAGCGAAACTGACTTTACAAGAACGGCTAGGTCGCATGGAAGGCGAAGTCGCCAAGGTCCAGGACCAAGGCAGTGAAAAAACGGAGGAATTGCGACAACGTCTTACGGAGCAGTTCAAGACAAGGTCAAAGAATCAATCGGCTGTTATCAGAGAGAAGGATTCTGCATTACAGTCTGCGAACAAAGAGAAAGAAGATCTTCAGCAGCGAGTAGCAGACCTGCTGAAGGAGTCCGAGGCTACGAAGCTAGAGAGGGACCAGGCTGTGGACAGAGCTACCTCTGCCCAGTCGAACACAGCGGAGGCCAACGAGCAAAGCGGTGCTGAAGAGGGTCAAGTCGATGAAGATGAAACCCCTAGGCCCACAGAATCAGATAACCAGGCTCTAAGGCAAACACTCAACAATACACAGCTTGAGCTAAGCCAATCAGAAGCCGAGCGTAATAGGTTGGGGAGTGAATCTCTTACGTATAAAGAAAAGATCCAGGAGCTGCAAGGGCGCATCTCAGAGTTGGAGCTTCAGATAGTGAGTCTCTTGCATGTCTGCCGTTTTAAGGTCGTTTTCTGATTTTTCATGTAGACGCAGAAGCAGCGAGACCTTGATGACACTACTGTAAAGCTGGGCCAAATACAGCAGCAACAATCAAGCCTTCCTCCAAACGCTGTATCAGAAAAACAAGCCGAGAAATTCCGACAAGACCTTGCAGAAGCTCACCAAGAAGTCGAAAACCTGAGAGCGTCAGCATCGATCAACGAGTCCTTGGCAAGTGCTCCGACGGATGATGGTAGTAAATCCGTTGCTGAGCAAGTCATGGAGCGTGTCGAGCAGATCCGTGCCGATCTAGAATCGCGGCATAACGAGCGAGTGAAGCAAGCCGAGGAAACTTACCAGAAGAGAACCGACTTGATGAAAACTCAATTCAATAAGAAAGTCCCCGAAATCAAGGATCAACTCCGGCAAAATTTGACAGCAGAGCATGAGAAGGTTTTACACGCTCGTAAAATAGAACACGAGCGAGTTCTAGAGGACTTAAAGGTGAAACATCAAGCCGATCTCGACAGACTCAAGGACAATGAAGCTTCAAGACTCGAAGAGCTAAAGCAGACCTGGCTTGCTGAACAGTCAACCCAGGACAATGCTGGCGGATCAACCGTCAAACCTGAAGGCCAGACTTCGCATCAACCATCAGAGCCAACCGATGCCGAAGCCAGAGAACTCGTCATATCAAATGCCACTATCAGGGGCATTCTGTCGAGAAATATCACAGAGAAAGTGGCTAAAGCAAAAGAGATACTAGCAGGTCAGCTCAAGGAAGAACACGAAAAAGCGTTGGCCGTCAAGCTTGCAGAGGCACAAGGCAAGGCAAATACTGCGAAGGAGCAGGCGGTCATGACTGAAGAAAAGCGCAATTCTGTGAAGCTCAGTATGGCGGATAACCGAGCTAGGGTCGCGACTTTCAAATTGACCTTGGTCCAGAAAGCCGCCGATGAAACGCCTCAGAAGCCGGTTGTGGAGGTTTGGGCATTAGTGAAAGACGCCAGACTGCCTCAAGCCAGTGCTCAACAGCCTCAGCAAAAGACGCCTCAAACGGGCACTTTCAGGCAGCCGACTCCGGCTATTCAAGCTAGTCAGCGACCCTCATCAAACTCTCCGGGACACCCAAAGCAGACGCCTATGTCGACGGGCACCTTTGTACAACCGACCCTCATTGCGCCAAATGCTACAGGTCAATTACAGCAAATACCTATATCTACGGGCACCTTTGGGCAACCGACCCTCACTGCGCCAAATGCTGCGGGTCAAACACAGCAGACGGCAGGAACAACTGGCACTTTTGGGCAACCAGTTCCAATTACACAACCCACCCAAATAAATCCTTTCGATGCGCAAGGGAAGCCCCAACAGGCGCCTAGACTGGGGCAAATGCTTCCTCCACAGAATGGGAACCAGCAACCGACTGCGACGTTAACAAACCCTCCAACGCAAGCGCAACCATCTCCAAACTCTCAAAATCGTTCAAACTCATCCGCCTCTCAGCCATCTCAAGGATCTCTAAACGGGATCCAACGCGTGAATCCGCAACCCACCAATAATATCCCAACCAAACCCCAAACAACCCCTAGTAACCAAGCGCCTAACGCAGGATCCGGCCCAGCCACCCTCCGAAGTCTTCAGAACTCTGGCCTCCCCATCGCCAGAGGCGGCCGCGGTGGCCCGAATCCACGCGGTCGGGGCCGAGGGGCTGGCCGTGGAGGAGTTCCAAATCCGACAAACACTAGTCAACAGCAAGGACAGCAGGGACGGGCGAGTCCGACGGGAAGTCAGTTGAGTGGAGGAGCTAAGCAGTTTGTACCGGGGAACAAGAGACCGAGGGAGGATGGTGAGGAAGGTAGCCAGGGGCATGGGAGCGAAGGAGAGGGAGGCAGGGGAAAGAGGGTCAGGGGGGGCCTCGGAGGAACGTAGTGAAGGCAGGGATGGGAAGAAAGTAACTCGCGGAGGTGGAGGAGATTGTAAGTTTTGGGGTCGTAAGCCGACTTTTCATTCGAGTTGCGTTTTGCATCGGTGTGGTCATCTAGGAGCAACATTCAGAAATGTAATCGTACTTCGCCACATGCATAACCCATATGCTCAAAGAGCCATTGACAACAACAATAATCACCCACAGCACACATCCTTCCCTCCGCCATTACCGGTAACGTGTGATTACCATAGTTGGAAGGATGATTAGATAAGATAAGATAAGGCCGAAATCCAGACACCGTCATCGTGTTTTTGTACTTTGTTCTCACCAGCTATCCTTCAAACAACAAACACCATTTCCTTCTTCCTTCTTGCCATACTCCCCTTCATCATCCTCCCTCTCCTTCTCGTTCCCATCCCCACAAACATGCCCAAGAAATCCCAACCCCAACCCACTCCCTCACCCGCCCCTCCCTCCCAGCTCGTCCCCCAAACCTTCACCGACGGCCTCCCCCTCCCAAAAATGTTCGTCTTTGACCTCGACTACACCCTCTGGCCGTTCTGGGTCGACACCCACGTCGCCCCTCCCCTCAAGGCAAAAGACGGGGGCGCTAGAAGTGTAGACCGGTATTGATCCCCTCCCCCTCAACTTCTCTTTCTCTGGGTATGGAAACAATACGCTAAGGTCTAACCTGCAGCTGCGGCGAATCTTTCTCCTTCTACCCCGACGTGCCCCCAATCCTCCAAGCCCTAAAATCCCTCCCGCCCCTGATCGCCGCCGCCTCCCGAACCTCGGCCCCCGACCTCGCCGTCACCCTCCTCAAACAGCTCCAACTGCCCCTCTCATCCTCCGCTACCACCACCACCACCACCGCCGCATCCACGAAACGCGCCTACGACGTCTTCGACCACCTGCAAATCTTCCCCGGGGACAAAAGGCAGCATTTTACGAAACTGCACAAGGCGACGGGGATTGCGTATGAGGAGATGCTCTTTTTTGACGACGAGGGAAGGAACCGCAATGTGGAGCAGCTGGGGGTTTGCTTTTGGTTGGTGGTGGATGGGGTGACGAGGGCGGAGGTGGATCGGGGGGTGCAGGAGTGGAGAAGGAGGAGGAAAGTGGGGGCGAGGGGTGGGGATGGGGAAGGGGGTATGGATGGTGCGGTGTATGGTGGGTGATTGGGGTTGAGGGTGGGGTTTAGAAATTGTAGCGACGCGCCGGGAAATATTACATTGTTGTATCTACTAGAATTAGACGAGCAGACTAGAAAACAATCCCCCAGAAACAGAACCCAGTTTTCCTTTCCACCACCCCTCATCCCCCCCCTCACCCCACCACCAACAATGCCCCTCCTCCCCCCCCCCAAACCCAACCCCGCCCAGCCCTTCCCCCCCATAGCAACGCACCCGACCGCGCTCCTCTCGCCGCAATGCTCTCTCGTCGGCACCTGCCCCGTCACGCTAGACGCGAACGCAGTGGTGCAGTTGCGGGCGAAGGTGATTACTTATTTCGGGCCTGTGGTCGTGGGTACGTAAATTATCAGTCTCCGTTGCTGTTCACATGTCCTGGTTGGCTGGTTGTATTGTTTGTTCCAAGGGGGAATATGCGAGAAGAGAAGAGAAGTTTCTACAGTAGCGTTGTCTTCCTTTTTTTTTGGGAAACCAATGTCCCCTTCGCTCTTTCGCCCTCCCCACACCCACACACTAACCCAATCTCACACACACACACACACACACCCACACGCTAACCAACCCCCCAACAACAACAGGCGAATCATGCCTCGTCAGCGAAAAAGCCATCATCGGCGTCCTCACCTCGGCCACGGACCAAGACCCCACGTTCCTGATCTCCGGCGGCGGCAGCGTGGCGCCCGGCCCGGGGGTGCGCTTGGGGCGGGGCGTGGTGGTTGAGACGCGGGCGGTGGTGGAGGCGGAGGTGGTGGGGGAGGGGACGGTGGTGGAGGTTGGGGGGAGGGTGGGGAAGGGGGCGAGGGTTG
>JAABUY010006910.1_pt1 | contig 10952 bp, 11 predicted proteins | sample 5560271 | NCBI WGS metagenome assembly JAABUY01 (sample SAMN10711886, study PRJNA513374) | rock metagenome | isolation source: Antarctica rocks | place: Antarctica: Victoria Land, University Valley
CCCACACATCGCCGTCGGCGCCGTGGCGGTGCTGTCCGCGTTGGGTGTCGTCGGCCTGATCGACAAGCAGCCGCTGGACATCTTCTTCGACCAGGCGACCGTCGGCGCCGACATGATCTTGTGCGTCTACCTGATCGCGTGCGTCGCGGGGGTGGCCCTGGCGGTGCGCCGGCGCAAGCCCCTGCTGGCAGTGGTGTCGGTGGTCGGGATCGCCGTGCTGGCGCTGGTGATCCGCTACACCGTCTACCCGATCGCGCAGTACCCGTTCAACCGGCTCCAGATCATCGCCGGGGCCCTGGTGCTGCTGGGCTTCGCGATCCCGCTGCTCATCCCGGGCTTCCACCGCCGGGTCAAGGCCTCACCGCTGTTCACCGGAGAGCTCGCCACCGCAGGCGACGCCGGTGAGGGCCCCGAGACCCCGCTGCCCGCCGCCACCCGCGGCTGAGCCACGACCCCGATCGGAGACCTCATGTTCGACGAGCCGTTCACTACGATCGACTGCGGTGTGTTCCTGGACCAGGCCAACTACCCGCCGTGGGGGTTCACCTCCACCCTGGTCCCGCACGAACGCGGCGCCGCGGCGATGGCGAACTTCCTCAACGTGCGGATGACCGACCCCGACGATGAGCGCATCAACCGGCGTGACTTCCCGGAGGCGCTGGGCCTGGCCTGGATGGACGTGAAGATGTCCGACCACGCCGGTAACCACATCGACGCGCCCTACCACTTCGGCCCGACGGTCGCCGGTGAGCCCGCCAAGACCATCGACCAGGTGCCGCTGGAGTGGACGATGGGCCCCGGTGTCCGGCTGGACTTCCGCGGCCACTCGGGCCGTGACATCACCGTGGCGGACCTGCAAGCCGAGATCGTCCAGGTCGGCGCGACCCTGAGCCCCGGCACGATCGTGCTGCTGTGGACCGGAGCGGACGAGCACATCGACGACCCGGAGAAGTACTGGCAGCTGCAGGGCGGCCTGTCAGTCCAGGGGCTGAATTACCTGCTCGACCAGGGCATCAAACTCATCGGGATCGACGCCTACGCCATGGACGTCAGCTTCGACACGATGGAGGCGGCCAAGGGACGCCGGCGACCCGGATTTCTTCCCGCTGCACTTCGTCGGGCGGGCCCGCGAGCACATGCACCTGGAGAAGCTCACGAACCTGGGGGCGATCCCACGCCCGACCGGGTTCTTCTTCGTCGCCACCCCGATGAAGCTGCGGGGCGGCAGTGCCGGGTGGGTCCGGCCGGTCGCCCTGGTCCCCACCAGCCACTTCACCGACACCGAGATGGCAACCGACCGTGACTGACACCAGCCCTGCCGAGCTCACCGGCCAGCAGACCTGCGACGCAACCAAAGCCCTGGTCTACGACACCGGCGCCGGCTTCATGCTCGCCCCCGCTACCACCGAGCTCGGGGTCTCCCACGGCTACGCCGACCTGCTCGCGTTCTACCTGGCGGGCCGCTGCGGTGTGCTCGGCGACGTCGACTCCGACGTCGTCGCGGCGGCCTTGGGGTTCTTCAACCCCGCCGCGCTGCGCCCGGTCTGGGACCGGGCCCTGCAGGTGCGTCCGGCCCGGGCCGGCGCCGAGCTCTACGCCCAGGCCCTCGCCGATCAGGGCCGGGCTGCGTTCACGTCCCTGGACGGCGCCGCCCGCCTGGTCGAGCTGGCCGAGCGCGTCACCGACGCGGTCAGCCCAGCCGGGCTCCCGCTGTTCGCGGACCTGGCGGGCCCAGGACCGACCAGCCGACCCGGCCGGGCGGGCCGCGCACGCGCTGCAAGTCCTGCGTGAGTGGCGAGGCAGCGCCCACGTCGCTGCCGTCGCCGCCCTGGGCCTGGACCCGCTCGAGGCCGTCATGCTCAACGGCGGCGACGCCTACGCCGAGTTCTACGCCTGGCCGCAGCCATGGGGCGCCGGCGGGGGCCACGCACAGCTCAGCGCCCGGGCCGAGGAGCTCACCGACGCGCAATGCGCCCCGGTCTTCGAACGCGCCCTGACCGGACCGGGACGGGCCGAGCTCGCCACGCTCCTGCAGGCCGCAGCCACACAAGCAGCCACCCCCGCCTGAGCCGCCCCCACCCTCGGCCCTCCGCCCGGCGTATCCGTCCCGAGGGCCGGCGGGCGGCGCGACCAGCTAGACCTGACGCCACTTCGTCCAGCGCAGCGTCATTTCCGGGGCGGGCTAGCGCGCAGCCTCGTACGCCGCCAACACCTTGGTGCTGATCCGACCCCGCGCGCTGATCTTCAGCCCGTTCTCCCGAGCCCAAGCGCGGATGTCGTCCGGGGTCGGGGCACTGGTCTTGGCCACCGGCTGCCTTTTGGGCCGCACCCTCGCCGCACGTCGGCCACCGCTGGTCCGGCGTCCCGCCTGGGCGTAGTGCTGCAGCACCGTGCGCAGCTCGTCAGTGTGCTCATTGCTCAGGTCGATCTCGTAGGAGGTGTTGTCCAGGCCGAAGCGGACGGTTTCCACTGCCTCGCTCTCCCCGTCGAGGTCGTCAATCGTCGTCACCTTCGTCTGCATCGCCATCACTAAACAGTAGCCGTCGAACAAAGCGCCGCCCGACTTCCCGTCAATGACATCCCGCTGCAGTCTCGGCTTTGCTGACGGAGGTGTCGTATGCCAACTCCCCAGGTGGGTCAGCGGGCGACGTGGGGCGGCAGCTCGATGCCAGCGCGGACGGCGCAGGTCCTACCGAAGACCCTGCGCAGCGGCGGGAGGCTCCTCGGCCCGTTGCGAGGGCGCCGTAGACGGTCGGTTACTGGGACAGGCCCCAGTCAGTGCTCTGTGGCATGGGCAGCGGGACCGGTGGCGTGGGTGAGGGGCGGGCCCGGACGTGCATGCGTTCGCCTTGCCGGCCGAACAGCGAGAGGAACTCGACGGGGCCAGGGCCGGGGTTGCCGAACCAGTGCGGGCTGCGGGTGTCGAACTCCGCGGCTTCCCCGGCGGCCAGGACGAGGTCGTGCGCGCCGAGGACGAGCCGAAGCCGCCCGGCGATCACGTACAGCCATTCGTAGCCTTCGTGCACCTGCGGGTCGGGCTGCTGGTGGCCCGCGGCGGCCGGCATCAGGTGCTTGAACGCCTGCAGCCCGTCGGTGCGCCGGGACAGCGGCAGGATCGTCATGCCGTGGCGCTGCACCGGCCGGGGGTGGATGCGCGGGTCCCCGGTGGCCGGTGCGCCGACGAGTTCGTCGAGCGGCACGCGGTGCGCCTGGGCCAGGGGCAGCAGCAGCTCGAGGTTGGGCCGGCGCTGCCCGGACTCCAGCCGGGACAGGGTGCTGACGGAGATGCCGGTCTGGTCCGACAGTTCCGCCAGGGTCACCTGGCGCTGGTGGCGCAGCGCCCGTAGCCGTGGGCCCACCGCGTCGAGGACGTCGCCCAGCTCGTCGGTCACCAGCTCAAGGCTGGCCACGTCTTGCCGGTTTGGCAAGAGGGTTCGCGGATCCGACGCGGTGTGCCTGACGCTTGCTCCGGAGGTGGTCACGGTGACCGTGTTGAAGGAACAGCAGGTGGCGTCGTACGACGTGGTGGTGGCAGGTGGCGGCCCGGCGGGCCTGAGTGCGGCGCTGACGCTGTCGCGGGCCCGCCGTTCGGTGCTGGTTGTCGACGCCGGGCGGCCGCGCAACGGCGCCGCCGGGCACGTCCACAACTACCTGGGTCGGGAGGGGACACCGCCGGCCGAGCTGCTGGCGCTGGGGCGTGCGGAGGTGCAGAGCTACGGCGGCCGGGTGGTGGGCGGCACGGTCGTGTCGGCGGAGCGGACCGCCGGCCCGGAGGGCGGTTTCCGGGTGGAACTGGCCGACGGTTCCCGCGTGGACGCGCGGCGGCTGCTGGTGACGACCGGCCTGGTCGACGAGCTGCCGGACGTGCCGGGGGTGGCGCAGCGGTGGGGACGGGACGTGCTGCATTGCCCGTACTGCCACGGCTGGGAGGTGCGCGACCAGGCTCTCGGTGTGCTGGCGACCGGGCCACTGTCGCTGCACCAGGCGCTGACGTTCCGGCAGTGGAGCGTCGACGTGACGCTGTTCCTGCACACCGCGCCCGAGCTGACCGCCGACCAGGCCGAGCAGCTGTCCGCACGCGGGATCGAGGTCGTGACCGGCCTGGTCGAGGCACTGGAGGTCAACGACGACCGGCTGACCGGCGTGCGGCTTCGCGACGGTCGCGTGTTCGCGCGGCAGGCGGTCGTCGTCGGGCCGCGCGCCGTCGCCCGCGCGGGTCTGCTCACCAGCCTGGGGCTGCACCCGGCGGAGCAGAAGATCGACGGTCATGTCGTCGGTAGCGTCGTGCCCGCCGACGCGACCGGGGCGACCGCTGTGCTGGGGGTGTGGGTGGCCGGCAACGTGGCGGACCTGCGCGCCCAGGTGCTTAGCTCAGCCGCCGCCGGCCTCGGCGTCGCTGCCGCCATCAACGCCGACCTCATCGCGCAGGACACCCACCTCGCCGTCGCTGCCCAACGGGCCCGGCGCGCCGCCACCGGCGCCGCGACGGCAACCGCTGGTACGACCGGCGCAGTCTTCTCCGCCCGAGGCGAGCAGGACGTCTGCGACATGGTGCTGGGCGAGCGCCGCCACGGCCTGCAGCCGGACCCTCGATGAACACGCCTGGGCACGGCGCCGACGGGCCGCGACCGACCCGCCCGAGGACCCGGACGTGAAGGTCTTCCTGACCGGTGCCGGCGGTTACATCGGCGGCTCGCTGGCGCGACACCTGCTCGCAGAGGGCCACCAGGTCCGCGGCCTGCTGCGCGACTCTGACAGGGCCGACGCGCTGGCCGCAACCGGCACCACCCCCGTGCTGGGGGACCTGGACGACGTCGACCTGCTGTCTGGTGAGGCGCGCTCCGCCGACGCCGTGATCAACGCCGCGAGCAGCGACCACCGCCCCGCCGTCGAGACTCTGCTCGCCGCCCTGTCTGGGTCGGGCAAACCGCTGCTGCACACCAGCGGAACAAGCGTCATCGGCGACGACGCCGCCGGGCAGTTCCTGTCGCCGCACGTCTTCGACGACACCGTGGCTTTCGCCGCCGGTCCGCACCCGGTACGGCAGGCTCGGCACGCCATCGACTCCCTGGTCGTCCGCGCCGCCGACCACGGGGTGCGTGCGGCGGTGCTGTGCAACTCCCTGATCTACGGCACCGGCACCGGTCTGCGTACCCAGACGGTGCTCATCCCGCCGCTGGTCGACCAGGCCCGGGCCAGCGGGACGGTCCGGGTCGTCGGACCCGGGTTGAACCGGTGGTCCACCGTCCACATCGGGGACCTGGCCACCCTCTACAGCCAGGTCCTGAGCATCCCCACCGCCGGGGGCTTCTACTTCGTCGAGAACGGGGAGGCGAGTTTCGCCGACATCGGCGCTGCTATCGGCCGGCGCCTCGGGCTGGGTCCGGTCCAGCCCTGGAGCCTGCCGGAGGCCGCCGCAGCCTGGGGTGAAGGGTTCGCCCGCTACGCACTCGGCGCCAACAGCCGAGTCCGCGCTACCCGCGCCCGTCACCTCGGGTGGACCCCCACGAGCACGTCCGTGACCGACTGGATCGAACACGACATGGCCATGACCTGAGGCCGCCGGGGTCGAGCCACGCCAGGCTCACACCCCCGGTAAGGACACCTTAAGGATCTTGTCCGGTAGCCGATCGATCAGTGGTTGCTGGCGTAGCCCATCCAGCGGGCGCCGGCGATGGTGTTCCAGCGCTCGGCGGTGACGATGTGCAGGCCGAGGAGGTCTGCCAGGACGCGGGCGGGCAGGTGCTCGGCGAGGTGGAGCAGAGCGCTGTTGCGGGCGGTGCGTGGGTCGATCCCGAGTCGTCGGAGCCGGTGGCCCAGCGTTGTGGGATGGGTAGCGCGCCCAGGCCGTCGTCCGGGGAACAGCCAAGGGTCGTCGCCTGCAAGGCCGCGTGCCGCGCCCGTGCTGACGAGCACTGGGAGGCCCTTCAGGAGGGTGGTGAGTGGCTCGCCGATCTCGATGTCGTCGGTACCGAGGCGCAGGTGCACGACCCTGCTGGGGTCGGTGGCGACGTCGAGGTCGGCTCGTCGGAGTCGGCTGATGCGGGTGAGGGTCTGCCCGTAGAGCAGGACGAGCAGTCCGGCGACGCGGTCGGCGGCGGGCAGGGTGTCGTTGTGCAGGAGCTTGCGGGCGAGTTGCCAGCGCTGGTCGGCTGGCTGTGCCGCGCCGAGCTGCCAGGTAGGTGTCGCCGGGACGGTGAGCACGGTGGGCAGGTGGTGCTGCTGCTTTGCCCAGGTGAGAAAGGCGGGCAGCAGCCGACGAGCTTGCGGGCGGCTGGTCAACCAGACATCGAGCTCGGCCTGGGTGCAGCTGCCCGGGTCGAGGTCGTGCTCGCGGAGGACGTGTAGGAAGCTGGCGGCCTCGGCGAGGACCTCGCGGGCGCGGTCGGCGGCGGTCAGCGTGGGCCTGCCCTGCTCGGCGTGGGCGCGTAGCCGACGCAGGAGCTGCCAGGTGGCGTAGGCCCGCAGCACGGCCTGGTCGTCGGGGTGGGCGGTGTCGATGACGGTGGCGAGGCGCTGCTGGAGCCGGTGCAGGTGCTCGTCGCGGTCGGGCAGCGCGCCGCTAGCGACCAGCAGCTGCCGCAGGTGCTCAACGGCGAAGGAGCGGCCACCGCGGTCGGCTCCGGCCGTGTCCAACGTCTGGTGGTGCAGCGGCGCCCGTCCCGCCACCATGGCGGCCAGGACGGGTGCGGCCGGGCTGCGGGCCAGCCAGCCCAGGACAGTGCGGGGCTGCTCGACGTCGCGGAGCGCCTGCAGCAGCGGCCGTAGCGGCGTCGGGACGTGGGCGCCGAAGGTCTGCTCGAGCTGGCAGCGCCAGCAGATCGGGCTGCGGTCGGGAGTAGTGGTGCGGCACGGTGCGGTCTGGCCGCACCGGCCGCAGACCAGTGTCGGGGCCTGGTGGCAGGTCGGGCACAGGTCCGGCTGGCCGTCGCGGGCCGTGACCGCGACCCGTCGGGTCCGGCCGCACTGCCCGCAGGGCCTCTTCGGGTGCGCGTGGCAGCGGACGCACAGCCGCTGGCCGCCGCTGCGGCACGCGATCGCGGTGACGGCGCCGCAGCCGTCGCAGGCTGCGGTGGGCGGCTGGTAGCAGCTGCCGCAGAGCGCGCTGCCGTCCGGGGTGCGGGCGTTCACAGGTCGGTCACGGTCGCAGCCCGCGCAGCGCTGCCAGGTCGCCGGGTCGCGCCGGCGGCAGGCGGAGCACTGCGGCCGGCCGGCGGCGTCGCGGACCTTGGCGGGCCGTAGGCGTCCGCAGGTGCGGCAGGTCTCGGGCGGCCGCTGCCGGCCGGACCGGTCACGCCTAGCCCCGGCCGCAGCCGGCCCGACGCCGCCCGCGGGGACGGTCATGGGTCGTCGATGATGCGAGCGCGGCGGGGCCGGTCGGGCCCGGAGCCCGGGTCGGCTGGTCCGGCGGCTCGGGTGGCGGCGGTTTTGCGGCGGGTCGCGGAGCCGGTGACGACGTGCGGCTCGACGAGCTCGCTGGGGGTGCAGCCGAGGGCGTCGCAGAGGGCGGCGAGGGTGTGCAGGCTCAGGCGTTCCGGCCGTTGCACGACCAGCCGGTAGACCTGGGTCGCGGACAGCTCGACACCGCGTTCGGCGAGCAGCGGCGCCAGGTCGGTGGTCGAGAACAACCCGCGGCTGGCCATCACCTGCCGCAGGTGCCAGCGGTAGTCGACCTGACGGCGGCTCAATGCACGCCTCCGCCGGCGCCGGCCGGGCCGGGCCGGTCGGTGAGGCCGGCCAGGGCACGGGCCAGGGCCTGGTTCTTGTAGTCGGAGCTGACGCCGGTGTAGAGGGCGGTGGTGGAGCCCCAGGCGTGCCCGACCTGCTGCTGCACGAACAGCGGGTCGAAGCCGTCCTCGATCAGGTGCGTCACGTAGGCGTGCCGCAGGCAGTGCGGGTGCAGCTCCTCGGGCAGCCCGGCGGCCTGCCGGTAGTCCCGGAACCGGGCGGTGACGTAGTCGCCGGAGACCCGGCCCTGGCGTTCGGTCGGCCACAGCGCCGGCCGCTGCCCGGGCGTGTAGTGCGGCCGGACCTGCTCGAGGTACTCCGCCAGCACCTCCGCCGACCAGCCCATCGTCGCCAGCACCGTCCGGCGCCGCGGAGCGCTGCCCCTGACCGCCTTGCCGAACCGGACCGCGCAGACCCCGAACAGCCCGAACTGCGGCGCCTTCGGGTTGGGCCGGAAGTCCCCGACGTCGAGCATCACGGCCTCGCGGCGGCGCAGCCCGAACGCGTAGATCGTCTTGAACAGCGCGGCGTCCCGGAACGCCGCCGCCCAGCCCTTGCGTCGCTCACGCCGCGCCCGGTCGACCTGGTCGTCGGCGGCGTCGAAGAAGGTCTGCAGCTCGGCGCGGGTGAACGGCCGCACCGACGGCCGACCCTCGAAGGAGGACGTGTGGGCGGCGGTGTTCCACTCGTGACAGATCTGCACCGGGTGCGTCCCGAACCGATCCTGGCACTGCTGCGCCCAGCCGTACCGGGCGTCGATGAGGTAGTCGCAGAACATCGCCAGCGCGTTCTGGTAGTTGCGCAACGTCGAGTGCGCCGGCGCCCGACCGGACCGGAGCTGGACGGTCCAGTCCTCCACGTCGACCGGCTGCCACCGCCACGGGTACTCCCCCGTGAACGTCGCGAAACGACGCACGACGGCCTCCCGCGCCTCCACCGTGCCCCGCGCCAGCAACCGCGAAGACTGCTGCGCCGCCCAGCCCGCGAGCATCGCCTCGAACACCGCCTCCTGCGGATGCAGCAACGCCACCGACGACGGCAGCACCTGCAGAGCGGCACCCGGCACCAGCCCGCGTCCCGCCATCTCTCACCCCGATGCTGCCGTCAGGACCGATGCACGGGTCATGCGTCAGATGCAAGACGGAGGGCAACAGCCCAGGTCAGCACGGGTCCATGACCGCGGTGTGGCTGATCGCCGGCGCAGGAACAGAAGCGCTGGTCAGGCGGGTCAAACCTCGATACCGACGCCCTCGAAAACCTCACCGGATGCAATAATGCAGAGTTTTAGTAGACCGAGATGTGGACGTGGTCGTAGTGGCCGCCGGTAATGCCGTCCGGGGTGCTGGGGGTGGTGTTGTAGACACCGGCACCCTGGTAGGGCCGCCAGCCCTCCCGGGCCCGTTCGGTGTTCCAGATCCGGCCGTACCAGATCAGGTAGTGCACCCCGGTCCGGGCGGCGCTGGCCTGCAAGGAGGCGGCCAGGGCGTCCCCGGCAGCCTTCTGCGCCGCGGTGGGGAGCACGCCGTAGCTGCCGGGGGGTGCGTCGCAGGCCTTGCCCAGCGGGTGGTCGCTGTGCGCGACGGGGTCGCTGGGGCGGTAGCAGTCCGGGTGCCAGCCTTGGGCGACGAGCTGGGTGTAGAGCGCGGCCATCCGGGGGGTCAGGCAGCCGGTACCGGTGGACGGGTCCGGCACGACGCTGCACGGCTGCGCCGGGAACCCGCCGCCGGCGCCAGCGAAGCTGGCCGAGGTGGCCTGGGTGGTGCAGGTCAGTGCGCCGCTGGTGTGGTCCCACAACGCGTCGGCGACCGCCGTCCCGACGGCTGTCCATTGGGCGTAGGCGGTGCCGTCGGCGCTGCGCTGCACCGCTTGGGCGGCCTGCCACAGCGGCTGGTGCTGCCAGCCCGGGACCTGCACCAGGCTGCGCAGGAAGGTGGTGGCGGCGTAGCCGGGGTCCATCAGCTGCCCGACGGTGCCCCAGCCTTGGGAGGGTCGTTGCTGGAACAGCCCGATGCTGTCGTGGTCGCTGCCACTGCCCTGGTGTGGATGGTCGGTGCTGCCCGGCACGGCTGGGTTGGCCAGCACCAGCAGTCCGGATTCTTGCCGGCCGGTCATCACCGCGATCACGGCGGCCTGCCGCGGCAACCCCAGGGCCTTGGCGGCCGCCACGATGACCCGGGCGTTACCAGCCTGCTCACCGGTCAACGTCAACACTGAGCTCATGAGCGGCGCGCCGGCGCCCGTGGTGGTCACCGGCGTGAGGGTGCAGACCGTGCCGGCCGCTGGCGGGTCGGCGGCACCGGAGCCCAGGAACATCGTCACCGCCACGACCGGGACCGCGAGCAGCCCGGCGCCGGCGGACAGCAGCAACGGGGCAGGCACGCAGGGCTCCTGTCAGCAGTGGGTTCGGGTCAGGCGCGGGAGTGGCGGGGTCAGCCGGTGCCGGGCACGGCATCGACGTGCCACCGGCCCTTGGGCTGCTGGACCAGGCGCAGCGTCCACACCTGCCGTTGCGGCCGGCCGCTGCCGTCGCCGCGGTAGGTCAGCGTGCTGGTGAACGACACCTGCACGTACCGGGTCGTTGCGGTGTTGGGCGCTTCCCCGTCCGCCTGCACGGTCAAGACCTTGACGGTCGAGACCTCCCGCGCGGTGCGCAGCCGGGCCAGGGCTGCAGCGTCGGGCCGGCTTCGGGCAGCGAACGCCGCCGTGGCGTACCCGGGGACGGTGAGGGCCGCCGAGTAGCCGGCCACGTCGTCATAGCGGTAGGTGTTGCGGACGGTGACGTAGCCACGGGCAACGGCAAGCGGGTCATGGAGCACGGCTGACGCGACCGCAGGCCGCTGCCGATGAGCGGCTGGCAGCGCGGCCACCGGCATACCTGTCGACTGGGTGACGGATACCTCCTGCGGGGTCAAGCTGTGCAGAGTCGGTGCGGCCCGGGAGGCGACGGGAGGCATGTGCCTTGAGGCGGACGGGGTGGCCGCACCGCCGCATCCCGCGAGGGCACTCACGGCGAGCGTGCCCATCAGCATGGCCCGGCTGGCAGACCGGCCATGCGCCGACCGGTGATACATCCGTCCTCCTTGAGCCGCCACCTGCGAGTTGACCGGTAGGATTTACACTAGTCGCGATGTGCACAGAGTCTGTCTACAACAGTACAATGCCAGATATGGACTGGGGTGTCCGGCAAGCCGTCACGGGTAGTACACCGGTCGTCGGGATCCTTT
>JAABUY010006912.1_pt1 | contig 10951 bp, 14 predicted proteins | sample 5560271 | NCBI WGS metagenome assembly JAABUY01 (sample SAMN10711886, study PRJNA513374) | rock metagenome | isolation source: Antarctica rocks | place: Antarctica: Victoria Land, University Valley
CGCTCGCCGTGGCGGCCGGCGCGGCGGCGGCCCTGGCCGCCAGCAGCGCGGCAGCCTTGGCCGCCATGTCGGCCTCGGCCTTGCGTCGGCGCGCCGCGAGCAGCGCCAGCGCGTCGGCGTCGTCGCCGTTCTTGGCCGCAGCCGCCGCGGCGCGGCGGCGGGCGCCCTTGCCGGCGCCCGGCTTGCCCGCCTGCGGACAGGCAGCTCCCTCCCGTCAGCGCAGGGCAAGTACAGAGCAGTTTTCTGAGTACAAATGCAGGCCGCCCTGGTGACGTTGGCGACACCGGTGCCTTTGCCTGCACGCTCATGGTATCAAAGTGTTGCAGGCGTAAGCATGCAATGACAACCTTCACGAGTTCTACAGCACCTCCTGCCGTCCGCACTGCTGCAACTTGCTCCAACGCAGATGCCTTTGACGAGTCGCCTCACCTCGCACCCGTGACGGCCATGAATGATGCCAGCCACGCGCGGCACACAGCTGCACAGCCAAGCGAGCGCTGTGCGCATCAGGCTTGCCACCATATCAATGCACACGCCAGGAAGATGCACATCCAGCAGGCTGGCAATAGCCCTGGGCAATCATGCAGTAGGCGTGAGAGACGTGGGCGTCGCCACACGAGCGCGCCTGGCGGGCGGTCGGTGCGGCCTTGGGCGCGGCGGCAAGCGGCGCCGGCGGCTCGGCCGTCGGCATAGTGGCAGCGCAGACCGGCACGGACTGCCCATCGTCGCTGCCGGCGGGCGCTGCCGGGGCCGGGGCGCGAGCTGCGGTAGTGCCGGCGGCCTGCTCGGCGGCCCTGTGACGCGCACACGCCGGTCACCAATGCATGCGGCTATGGGAAAATGGCTTCACCGTATGCGGCTCGTGCAGCCAGTGACAAGCTGCTGTATTATGCTCGCATACGCAAGCAGTGGGCTGCACAACACATCCTGCATGCACGCACAAGCAATGCTGCAAAGCGGTGTCGGAAAGCACTACCGTGAGCGAGTCAGGCAGCGCCGATCCCATGCAAGCATCTCTGTTGCTGCCAGCACATGCGAGCCCGACCTGGGCCTCAACCCCCGCTTCGGTGCACTTGCGGCGCCTGAATAAATAGGGGCAAGGCTGAGCATGGAAGCGGGCCCGTGCCTGTGGAGGTTCTTGGCAAAGGCGCACCGCGCCAGTGCGCCGCGCCAGGCGGCCTGGATGCGGACCGCCGCAGCGCGGCGGCGCGCCAGGGTCGAGCGCGCGCGCGCGCCGCGCCAGGCCGCCTGCAGGCGCTGCGCAGCGGCGCGGCGGCGCGCTAGGGCCAGGCGCACGCACGCGCCGCGCCACGTCGCCTGGACCACCGCGGCGGCCGAGCGGCGGCGCGCCAGAGCCAGGCGCGCGCGCGCGCCGCGCCAGGCTGCCTGGATGGCGATGGCGGCATGGTGGCGGCGCGCCAGGGCCAGGCGAGCGAGCGCGCCGCGCCACGCGGCCTGAATGTGGCCGGCGGCCGAGCGGCGGCGCGCCAGGGCCAGGCGCGCGCGTGCGCCGCGCCAGGGCCAGGCGCGCGCGTGCGCCGCGCCAGGCAGCCTGCAGCCGCTGCGCAGCAGCGCGGCGGCGCGCCAGGGACAGGCGCGCGCGCGCGCCGTGCCAGGCCGCCTGAATGTGGCTGGCGGCCGAGCGGCGGCGCGCCAGGGCCAGGCGCGCGCGCGCGCCGCGCCACGCGGCCTGGATGTGGGCGGCGGCCGAGCGGCGGCGCGCGAGGTCCGTGCGCACGCGCGCGCCGCGCCATGCGGCCTGGATGGCCGCGGCCGCCGCGTTGTGGCGCTGCGCCAGGCCCAGCGCCAGCGCGCGCCACAGGCACCTGACGCGCTCGGTGGCGACCAGGGCGGCGCGGCGGGCGGCTGCCTCGGCGTCATTGCTGGCGCCGCAGTTGCGGGCGTTAACGTACGCCGCCGCCGCGGCCTCGGCCACCGGGCGCCGCAGGCCCCACGTCCGCGCGTAGTGCTTTGCCTGCGCGCCGGCCGTCAGTGGTTGCTGGGCGCGGGCGTAAGGTAGCGTGGCTGTCAACCAGCGTGCACTACCTGACACTCCTAGCTGGCAAAGCATATGCACTTGCACTCAAAAAATATATATATATATCATATAAATTCATAAAGAATGCTGTGCCTGAACAAATTGCTTCAGTCTTGAGTTCATGTGCAATGAATGAATTCACTGAACAAAGCCAAGCAACAGCCCATCTCCCCACACTCACCCAAGTAGGCTGCAGTAAACGAGCCTGCCAGGCCCTTGGATGCAACAATGCGGCCAAAGCCGATGGCAGAGCAGCGCTCACAAGGGCAGCAGGCTTACAAGCCCAGCAGTCCCCTGCTGCCAGCATCAGTCATTTGCAAGCAGCCAGTCAGGGTAGGTGTGCGCGGAGGCGCAGCAGGGCGGGGCACCACGGTGCACAGATTGAAAGGTCTGTGCGGGCGGCGTGCACTGCTCATTTGCTGGCAATGATAGCGGCTCAGGTGCAGGTGCTCTGAGCGGCGCTGCCCGCAGCCCCTGGCAGGACCCCGCAGAGCTCACTGCCCGCCCACAAAGAGCACCTGGGTGCGCACCATGTGCTGGTGAAGTGCTGCGCGGGTCAGGGCGACCACGGGCACCAGTGCGAGCGTCGCGCCGGCGGCCACCAGCACGACGCAGCCCCTGGGCGGCGCGGTGATGCAGAGCTGGCTGCCGCGCGCCAGTCCGCGCGCCAGCAGCACGCCTGCACGCACACCACAGCCGCTCAGCCCGCGCCGCTGTGCCAGCACTGGAGTTTGGCTCAGAGGGTGCAGCAGGGGCGGCAAGAGCCCCAGCATGCAGGGACAGCTGCTCCGCAGTGCAAACGAGCCGCGGATTACAGTGAGCCGGCAACCAAGCTCAGCATCGTTGCAAGCGCTCAGGGTGCGCAGTTGCACACAGGCTGGGCGAGCGGGTGCGCACCGCATCGTGCAGCCGACGCAAGCACCGAGCCCAGGCCCAGATCAGAGGACCTGCACACGCCCCGCGGCTGTGCCGGTCAGCAACACTCTCTGCCTGCAAGCTGTAGCCCAAGCGTGACCGACCCTGAGCACCCAGCTCTTGCCCCGGGCACACGGCTCGCTGTGACGCAGCCCGGCATGCAGCCCGGCATGCAAAGGCCCCGGCCAGCACGCTACCCAATCCCGCTCCTGGCGCTAGCCCGCAGAGGATCCGGTCTAACGTTGCATGCCCGGCTGCCCCTGAGGCCCAGCAGGCCCGCATGCCCCGCCTGCAGAGCACTTGGCAACCTATACGACAAGATGTCAGCGCGACCAGGTCTTGAATCTTTGCTCAGCCGGGCCAACGTACCGCATTGTCTCGCCCTTTGCCGCAACACAGTGGCCTAAGTGTGGCCCAGCAGCCTTGCCATGCAGACTCCGCGCACGCAGATCAGCAGCAGCCCTCCGCGGCTGCAGGAATGCTTCAGCGGGCAGCAGCAAGCTCACCCCTCTCCTCAGACTCTGCTGACACTGGGCTCTAAATCTCCCAGCTCAAGCTTTTTCTATGGTTAGGGTGCCCTGCAGGTTTTTTGGCCCTCACCTGCAGCTGCGCACCAGAGCCCCGCCTCCCGCGCGCGCTCTACTAGTAGACGGTCAGCGGTGGCAAGCCAGTGCGCGCTGCGGCTGCTGCAAGCGCCCGCGCCCGTGGCTGCGCGGCCTCAGCTGCGCTACCCGCGCTGCGCAGCGCTCCCACCTAGCTCCGCTCCTCATCTGCAGCGCGCGCCTGCAGCGTCAGGCAGAGCTAGTGAGATATCGACTCTGCTGGTGAGACAAGAAAGGCCAGCTAGCGCATCGGGGCATCGCACTCCGCAGCATGCCTGAAGCAGGACCGGGGCTGGGTGTGCACAGTGCGGTTTAGAGTGTGACAATTTTTTTAGATGTAATATATAGCTACGCTCTGCGGCCTGCGCCCCTTGCTCCGCATGGCTTAGGGCGCACCGAGCTCCAGTGCCCCGCTACTCCTCCAGCGTGCGCTGTCCAAGCGCGCCACAGCGCGTGCGCATACTCTCACTCCCCTGGCGCTTGCTTGCTGACACGCCGCTGCGCGCTCCACAAGTGCTGCTCCTGACAGATGACACATGGTGACTGCTTCGCAAGGTCGAGCGCCGCCCTGCGCCGCCCTGGGCAGAGACAGGTCATAAAGTGCCTGTCAACTGCAATGATAGCAAACCTGGGTGCCTCTCTGCCACACTCGGGGCACCGAGCTTGGGATGGGAGCAGCATGCCCTACGCGTGCGCCAAAGCAGCTGGTGACGCGCTTTGCAACGCTTTCAAAAAGTGCACACAAGCAGACAGTCTGATAGAAAGGACAGCCACAGCCAAGCTCGCTGTAAACATGGCAGGATGCAAGGCACATTCTGTTGCGAAGTTGCACGGCCCTGTGCCACCTGCACCTGCCTGCAGTCAGGTCCCTGTACGCCCACTGAGAGCACTCCAAGGCGTACCAGGTCCCTGGCGCGGCGGTCACCGCGCGACAGGCTGCGCCAATCCGTTGGCTGGGAGCCAACACGCCTTGGTCTCGCACCACACTGGCTGACAGAGGCGTAACGCAACTCCTCGACATAGCCGAGCAGACACTGCTGACTGGCAGCGTGCCTGCCGCTTGAGTGCGCATCCATGAAACCCCAAAAGCAGGATGCACTGCAGTGCGTGGCCTGCATGTCGCAGCAAGCACACCACAGCGTGCAATGTTGCTGCATCAGTGAGCTTTGGGCAGGCGCCTTTGCGCTGCTCTCATTATTCTGCTTCTGCCAAGGACTCTGCCCTAGACCTTTTCAGGTCAGGTGGAAACACTTTATTAGTCTGTGTAAGCACCACTGTGCACCATGGATGGCCAGCTTACAACTGATGGTGTACACCCAGTGCAGCCTTCTGCATAACAAGGAAACCTGCACGTTGTGCCATGCGGCGCTCTGACCAGGGCTTGATTGGCCGACACATGGCTGTGACATGCGTTACATGCAGTCTCCCAGCGCATCACGCGCACGAGAGTCAGGCAGCAAGACCGCGCTGTGCCTATCGCTGTCTAGAGTCACGCACGGGTGCATGCACGCGAGCGCTGCTGACAGGCTCTTCTTGCTACTCTGCCGCTCTGGCCTCCCTGGACTCCTGGCGGCCCATGCATGCTGGGCGGCCAGACGGGCCCCACTCCAGACAGGACTCAGGCCGAACGCCGCACCAGCGGCATGCAATGCAGGTACACATAAAGAAACAGGCAACACAACCAGGGCAAGTGCAGATCAATGTGCCTGACACACAAGGCATGCACCCAGCGAGGGCGCTGTACACGGGCGCTCAATGTACCTTGGTGCGCGCAGGCGGACAGCTCGACAGCCCTGGCGCAGGCCTACATGCGCACGCGCATGCACGTACTGCCCATCATGAGCTCCATGCTGACCTGGGTGACGAACGCGCCGCAAGCGGCTGCGCTGTTCCGCAGCGCGCCCAGCTCGTGCGCGCTGCGCGGCCGGCGCCCGGCGGAGCGAGCCGCCGCGCGCGCCCGGTGGACCGGCGGCGCCTGCGGCGCTCAGGGAGCGGACAGTCACACGCCGCATGAATTCGTCAGGGCCTGGCCGGCATCAGCGCAAGGAGCGTGTGGCCGTCCCTTCGCCAGCGGCGACCCTCATGCAAGGCGCAGCCGGGAGGCGCTCGAGGGCTGCAAACGCAGGCCGATGCACAGCGTGGCCTGGGCTTACCAGGCCGCTGCGCATGTCGCGTGCGGGCGCGGCGGCGGCAGCCGCCGGCGCTGCCGCAAGCGGCCGGGCGCGCTTGGCAGGCGGGGCGTCCTCGGGCCCGCGGCGCTTGGCGCCCCGGCAGCCGGCCGCCGTGGGCGCGCGCCATGCTATGCTGCGCGGGCATGCAATCAGGCGCTGGCCTCTTGCGCGCCCAGGGTGCAAGGCCCAGGCATGCTGAGTAGATCAGGTGCAGAATCACAGGGTACAACTGTGCATATGGGTACAACTTAGCATATATAACCCTGGGCATATATAACCCTATATACCAATAGTGCAAACCACACCACCCTATTTCGGACCTGGAGGCAGCGCCAGCACTGCACAAGCCCACATGTTCTGGTGCGACGCGCTGAGCGCACCGGCAGCAGCGGCGCGGCGCTGGCCGCCGCGCGGGCATCGTCCTCCAGCATTGCATGGTTGCGGCGCGCGAGCTCCGCCCAGTCGACCGCCAGCGAGGAGGCGTCTGCCAAAGTTGAAGAGCCCGCCAGATGCGCAGGCCACAGGCCGCAGAGCGGCCCCCCGGGTACTTACTTACAGCAGCGCGCCCGTGCACGCAGGCGTGTCCGCGCGCAGCGCAGGCGCGCATGTGCTGCTGGTACTGCCGCTGGCGGCGCTGCTTGTCAGGCCCACCATCTCACAGGCGGGCGCAAGCGGCATGTCCTGGCCCAGCTCGGCCAGCCAGTCCTCAACCGCCGCGCCGGCGTCCACGAGCTGCGGCAGGGGTAGGGTTAGGCTAGGGTGCACAGAGTACATCCACGTGGTGCGCACGCAGGTGCTGTTAGCAGGCAGGCAGTGGGTAGTGTCGAGCCCTGCCAGTGGCTGCGAAGAGCGCCGCTCAGACTATATGCATTGGTGCTGCTGCCAGCAGAAGGGCCACTTGCGCTGCCCGCACAGAGCGTCTTTATGTGCACCGTGGTGCCCCGCCCTGCTGCGCCTTGGTGCACACTCACGCTGACGGGCTGCTAGCGAAGGACTGATCTGACAGCGGGGCACTGCTGGGCCTGTAAGCCTGCTGCACATGCATGCGCTGCTCTGCCATATGCTTTGGCCGCGTTGTTGCCTCAATGCGGGCCTGGCAGGCTCATTTTGCAGCCTACTTGGGTGAGTGGTTGGGAGATGGTGTGTTTATTGGCTTTTGTCAGTGCACATGAACTGCAAGATGCAGCGGATTACAAGCAGCACATTCTTCACCTTTTGTGCATATGTTTAATTGGAGTATCACATGGTGCGCAACTAATTGACCGCCACGCTGCGGTGCACCCGCGCTCAGCCACCATTGGCGGCCGGCGCGCAGGCAAAGCACTACACGCGCAAATGGGGCCTGCGGCCCGGTGGCCGAGGCCGCCGCGGCGGCGTACATGGACGCCCACAACTCTGGCGCCAGCGTTGACGCCGAGGCAGCCGCCCGCCGCGCCGTCCTGGTTGCCGCCGGGCGCGTCACGGGCCGGTGGCGCACGCTGGCGCTGGGCCTGGCGCAGCGCCACGACACAGCGGACGCGGTCGTCCAGGTCGCATGGCACAACGCGCGCGTGCGCCAGGCGCTGGCGCGCCGCCGCCGCGGTTGTCCAGGCCGCGTGGCGCGGCGCGCGCGTGCGCCTCAACATGAGGCCTGGACGACTGCGGCGGCCCGCCAGGTCGAGGCGCACGCGCGCGCCGTGCCACGCTGCCTGGGCGACCGCGGCGGCGGCGCGCCAGCGCCTGGCGCACGCGCGCGCCGCGCCAGGCCGCCTGGATGTGGGCGGCCGCTGTCGGCGGCGCGCCAGCGCCTACCGCGCGCGCGCCCCGCGCCAGGCGCCTGGATGCTGGCAGCAGCCGCATCGTGGCGCTGCGCCAGGCCCAGCGCCAGCGCGCGCCACAGGCTCATGACGCGCCCCGTGGCGACCAGGGCGGCGCGGCGGGCGGCTGCCTCGCCGTCAACGCATGCGCGAGAGTTTCGGTCGCTGAGGTATGCCGCCGCAGCGGCCTCGGCCACCGGGCGCCGCAGGACCCCCGCGCGCGAGTAGTGCTTTGCCTGCGCGCCAGCCTGTCAGTGGTGGCTGAGCGCAGGCATACCATAGCAGAGCTGTTAGCAGAGCTGTTAGCAACCGCGCACCACCAGACATTTCTAGCTGGCAGCAATGATTGCACCATGCAATTGCACTCGCACTGAAACAGGGCAACGCTTGCAATAAGACTGCAATGCCTTTGGTGCAACCTTAAGCCAAGCAACTCCCCAGCTCCCCACCACCCACCCAGCAGGCTGCAATTGCCGGCAGAGGGCCTGCGAGCCCTTGGATGCAAAAACATGGAAAGCTGATGGTAGAGCAGCGCTCACATGTGCTGGAGCAGGCTTACAAGCCCAGCAGTGCCCCACTGCCAGCATCAGTCCTTCGCTAGCAGCCCGTCAGCGTGAGTGTGCACCAAAACGCAGTAGGGACGGTGCACATACAGAGGCTCTGTGTGGGCAGCGTGCACAAGCCCTTCTGCTGGCAGAGCCCCAATGCAGGTGCTCTGAGCGCCGCTGCCCGCAGCCACTGGCAGGACTTGGCACAGCTCACTGCCCGCCTACAAACAGCACCTGGGTGCGCACCTTGTGGTTGAAAAGCGCGGCGCGAGCGAGCGCAAGGACCGGCACCAGCGCGAGCGTCACGCCGGCGGCCGCCAGCGCGACGCTCGCGCTGGTGCCCGTCGCAGCGCTTACTCGCGCAGCGCTTCAACCACATGGTGCGCACCCAGGTGCTGTTTGTAAGCGGGCAGTGAGCTGTGCCAAGTCCTGCAAGTGGCTCCGCGCTCACTCGCGCAGCCCTCTTCAATTATCTGGCCTGGGCGGCGCGGTGATGCAGCGCTGGCTGTCGCGCGCCAGTCCGTGCGCCAGCAGCACGCCTGTACGCACACCACAGCCGCTCAGCCCGCGCTGCTTCGCCAGCACTGGATTTCTCCTCACAGGGTGCAGCAGGGGCTGCAAGAGCCCCCGTATGCAGACACAGCTGCTTCGCGGTGAAAAGGAGCAGCGGGTCATAGTGAGCCAGCAACTGAGCTCAGCATTGCCCAGTCGCTTAGGGTGCGCAACTGAACAGGCTGGGCGTGCGGGTGCGCACCGCATCGTGCGCCCGATGCGAGGGCCCCGCCCAGGCCCAAACCTGAGCACCTGCACACGCCCCGCGCCTGTGCCGGGCAGCAGCACTCCCTGCCTGCAAGCTGCAGCCCCAGCGCGACCAACCCTGAGCACCCTGCGCAGCCCATGGTCTCCTTGCTGCAGTGCCGCCCGGCACGCAAAGGCCCCCGGCCAGCACACTCTTGAGGTTATGCAAACTGGGTGCCTCTTTGCGTTTTGCTCTTTTCGTGCTTCACTGGAGGGCGCCAAAAGTGGGATGCAGCAGCATGCCCTTCTCCTGCGCCAAAGCACCCAGTTGACGCGCTTAGCATCGCCTTTCTAGACCAGGAACAAGCAGGCAGACTGAAAAAAAGCAGGGCCAACGCCAAAGCCCGCTGTAAACGAGACATGTGCAGAGCAAACATTGTTGGGTGTTTGCGACGCCCTGCCACCGGCATCTGCCCGCAGTCAGGTACGTTGTACTCACAGAGTGCAATCCAAGGCATATGGTTCCTAATGCCTGGGCATCCAAGGACAGGGCACTGTCCAATGGATGGGAGCGGACTTGCTGCAGCCTCGCAAGAAGACTGGCTGCTCCAACACGCGGCGCAACTCCTGGGCATATGCGAGCACACAACGCTGACTGGCAGCGTGCCCGCAGCGCGGCCGCGCTTCTGCAAGATCCAAGCATAGGACGCACTGCAGAGCACAGCTTGCCTGTCGCAGCAAGCACACATTACAGCGTGTACCGTTGCTGCGTCAGTGAGCAAGAGAAGGCGTCGAGAGGGCCAGCCAGGTGCCTTGCGCTGCGCTTGAATGAATTAATGAAGAGCTTGCATTTGTGGTTGTGTGCGAGCATTTCTTTCTTGCCTGTTCAAGAAGCCAAACACTGCCCCCGGACCATTTTAAAGAGTCTTCACCCAGCACATCCAAGACCATGCTTTAACAGACCGCAGATGGGCGTAAGAACACAGCACAATCTTCCCTGCGTTGCACGAGCATGTGTGCACGCTGTGTCGGAGGCCACAAGGCACTTTGACCTGCGCTTAGTTGGCTGACAGGGGCTGTAACTTCATTGCATTACATTCAACCTCGCAGCGCATCATGTGCACAGAAATCATGCAACAGCAAACCTTGCTGTGCACATCGCTATCTGCAGCCACGCACGTGCGGGCTGGCGCTGCTGAGGTCACTTAAAGGTGCTGGTCTCCCGGGAATCCCACCGCCCCATGCATGCCGGGCGGCCAGCCGGGCCCCACGCCAGACAGGAGACGGTGCCAAATGCCGCATCATGCGGCATGCAAAACAGGTGAACATAGACAACAGGCAATACAACTGAGGGCAAGCATAGCTGTATGTGCGTGACACACAAGGCACCCAGTGAGCGCGCTGGACATTGGGCGGTTCAATGTGACTGGGGTACGCGCAGACGGGCGGCCAGCCAGCCCCAGCGCAGGCCTACACGCGCACAAAATAGCGCGTGTTGCCCAGCATGAACCCAGCAACAATTGTCCCGCAAGCGGCCGCGCTGTGCTGCAGCACGCCAAGGATAGGGTGCACGCTGCGCGGCCGGCGCCGGCCGACGGAGCGAGCCGCTGTGCGCGTCCAGCGATTGGGCGGCGCCTGCGGCGCTCAGGGAGCAGCAGTCACTCGCCGCACGGTCTCAAGAAGGCGCGGCCGGCATCCGCGCAAGGAGCGTAGGGTCATGAGTGACGAACGGTGACCCTCACGCAAAGCATTATTCGGAAGCGCTCAAAGGCTGCAAGCGCAGGCCAATGCACTGCGTGGCCTCGGCTCACCAGGCCGGTGCGCGTCTCGCGCGCGGGCGCGGCGGCGGCAGGCGCCGGCGCTGCCGCGGACGGCCGGGCGCGCTTGGCGCGCGGGAGGTAGTCTTCGTCGTCATCGTCGCTGTCGCTGCTGGACTCTGGCTGCTCGGCCGCGGGCGGCGCCGGCGCGGCGGGCTCCGGCCGGGCGCGCTTGGCAGGCGGGCCGTCTTGGTTGTTGCTGGGCCCGGAGCGCTTAGTGCGCGGGTCGCCGCCGTGGGCGCGCGCCTTCTGCTGCGCGGGCACGCGATCAAGCACCAATTTGATTAAATTTCATGTTGGCCTAGGGTGCTTGTCAGGGACTGACA
>JAABUY010006914.1_pt1 | contig 10948 bp, 10 predicted proteins | sample 5560271 | NCBI WGS metagenome assembly JAABUY01 (sample SAMN10711886, study PRJNA513374) | rock metagenome | isolation source: Antarctica rocks | place: Antarctica: Victoria Land, University Valley
CACCGTTGCACAACCCGCCGACAACCCGATTGGTGACACACTCGTTTCGTACAGTGCTTCTGCAACACTCGGCGGCCCCGCTGACCTGCAGGCCACTTCCGCCGCCGGGGTGTTGCTTTAACGATCGATTCTGCGACGAGTCAGTAGCGCACGAAGTGAGCTGTAACTTGCAGCACGGCACCGCTAGGGCCAACAACGACTGGGAATACGTCATCGCGCTCAACCGCCGCACTAATGCGCTCGACTTCTTTCTCCCTCGGCCACGCGTCCAGTTCGGAGGGTGCTGCGAACGGTTGGAACTTGTCACTTGGCGGCAACGGTTGGTATGGATGTTGGATTAGGTTTTTGAGTGCCCAAGCCGCCACCGTCACGAGAAAGAGGGCCCATGCCGTTGCGGCTAGATACGAGCGGTCACGAATGGAACTGACGAGGCCTTCGATGCTTGGTACGAACGCCGCCGCGAGGCCGAGGTAGGTCGCCACACCTATCGACCGGCTTGCGTCAGAACCAGTGAGGAACTTGTGTTGTAGGTGCTTGTGCGGCACGGGCCCCTCCTTCCTCTCCGCAAACGGAGTCGAGCGTGTATAGCACGGCCCGCCCGGCTCGCCTGGCCCCTGACCGCCGGTGGCCACCCGTGGGACGCGCCACCCGCCCGAATAGTGGCCTGCTCGGCCAACCAGGCACCAACCGCAGCGTGCTTACCGCAGCCGCATCCGCTCCGGTAAGCACGGGCCACAGCATGGTCTTGGGCGGGTCAGCCGCCACACCACCAAGGTGTTACTCGGCTACACGCCTCCAACACCGACCCGAGTTAGGACGATCCGTCCATCCGCCGCTGGCGATGTCGGTCCACACTCTCCAGCACCCGGCGACGTTCAGATCAGAGCGTCGAGCTGCAGCGCGGCCTCCTGTTCGGCGGTCGAGACGCTGGCATAGCCCAGAAGTGTGTTGACAAGCCAGGACTGTCTCATAACTCACCGATTGTGGAACGAGCTACACGGCGCTCGTCCGTTACTCGTAGCTGTCTACGCTCACACCCGAGGTGCTCGGGCTACAAAGATCAGCTCACCACGAGGCCGCGGTGTTCCTAACCACCGCAGAGTTGGTGTTGGATCTGCTTCCATGGAGCAATCAGCTCGCGACCTGCTTGACTCTGCGTTCCAGCCACATGAGGTTGGTAATCGATCGGCAAGCGCAGCGATGCTCGCCTGGTTCCTACTCAATGTCGAGCGTCTCGACCCAGAACTCGTGCCTGACGCCTTGTGCGATGGCAGCGGGGACAAGGGCATCGACGCCATAGTCGTAGACGACGAGCTGAGCGAAATCACCCTCTACCAGGGAAAACGCATGACCAGCCCTACCAAGACCCAAGGTGACAACGATCTCAAGCTTCTACTCGGCGCAGCGCACTATTTCGCCACTAGCGAGACGGTAAGGGGTCTGCTCAACAGCAAGCCAAATTTGGAGCTGCGGCGACTTCTGCTGCGCAACGACATTGAAAATAAGATCGCGGCCGGCTATAAGGTGAATCGCTTGGTCTTCGTCACCAATTCCGACCTTGACGCCGCCGGCAAGAGCCTCGAAGCTGCGATGATCAGCCAGGAACCACCTCTCGACATTTGGCACGGCAACCGCCTCTCGGCCGTCGCGGAGCGCGTACAGCGCTCTGACCTACGCTCCGAGAGCGTCACGCTCAGGGCTGCTTCAGCCCCGCTCGAAGATGACCTTGACGGTCAGGCGCGGCTCGCCATCGCCCTGGTACCAGCTACCGAACTCGTCAAACTTCCAGGCATCGACGATATGACACTGTTCAGCCGAAACGTGCGGCTGTCAGCTGGCAACACTCGGATCAACAAAGAGTTGACCAAAACGGTCGTCGACGCCGCGGAACACAAGTTGTTCCCTGCTTCGCACAACGGCATCACCGTTCTGACCCTCGGCCTATCCACCGATGGCTCCGACCTCAAGCTGGACGCCGTCAGCGTGGTCAACGGCTGCCAGTCGCTGTTGGCGTTGTACCGAAACCGGAAGGCACTCACCCCAGAGCTCAAGTTGCTGGTGAAGGTAGTGGAACTGCCCGACACCGGTAGCAGTCTTAGTGACGTAATTACCTACCGAGCGAACAACCAGAACGCTGTCAACATCCGGGACCAACGCTCGACCGACGGTATCCAATTAGACCTCCAACGCCAGGTCGAGGCGGCTTTTGGTCAAACATTCGGCTACACGATCAAGGTAGGCGAAAAACTAGCTACGGACCGTACCCTCGACAACACGTTAGCGGCCCAACTAATCACCGCAGCGTATCGGCGGAAGCCTTGGGCAGCAGTCCGCAAGGTCCGTCTCTTCGACGAGGATTATCACGATGTCTTCGCGGCCGATCTCGACGCCTACAGACTGTACCTGCTACAGCTCCTTAGCGAAGCGGTCGACGCTGCCCGTGACGACCTCCGCGGCGAGCTCCGATCCTCGTTCTCCTCTGTGCGGTTCACCGTAGTATCGCTGTTGTCCGACGTGCTTCGTCTTTCCCCACGTGGCTTGGAGCTGATTGAGACACCTCGGCGATGGCTCCCGACCGCACGGATGCCGTTCTGACTTTCCTGATCGACCGAGCGCGAGAGATCGCGCTTAACATCAACGATTACGTAACTGACGCGGCTCGCGATGCAGCAGAGGACGAGAAAGACTTTGATGCCAAGACAGTGTTCAAGAGCTCAACGGGAGTCTCGCCGCTCCGGCGGGAGATCATCACCGTCTCCCGCCGCCTCGACAGTCGCGACCCCGGCTACCTCTTCGACTTTGACCCCGTCTCGCCCAGTTGATCGCTGAACCACGTTCTCGTGAGCGAACACAGCGGTGACCGCGGCCACCGCGCGGCGCGCCGGGTCGCGGTGGCGGGAACGAGTTCTGCTGGGTGATACAACTTATGGGTGACGAGTACGGGCGCGGCAGGGGTGCGGGATCGGCGACCCCAGTGGCGTGGGGAACGCAAAGCCGTGCTTGTACGTATGCCCGTAGAGGTGGCGCAGCGGTTGGCTGCTGCTGCGCAGCGGGAGAACCGGTCGGTCAGCGAGCACGCCGCCGCTGTCCTCGCTCAGATCCTGCCGGCGAGTGAGCAGGAGTGAGTTCCGCAGCTGGTTCGACGTTCGACGGGGTGGTGGTTGCGGACACGGCGTCTTTACGGAAGGCGCGGGGTGCGTTCTTCACCCCGGCCGACTTGTCGGACTTCATCTGCCGGTGGGCGATCCGTAAACCTGCGGACCGGGTGATGGAACCGTCGTGCGGGGAGGCCGCGTTCTTGGTGTCGGCGGCGCTACGCTTGAACGAGTTGGGTGCGCCACGTCGGGACGGGCAGCTCGCGGGAGTTGAACTGCATGAGGCCAGCGCGGCCTCCGCACAGGGGCTTATCGCCGCTACCGGTCGCACCGCTCAGGTGCAGGTGGGTGACTTTTTCGAGGTGTCCAGTGAGCGTCGCTTCGATGCCGTGGTCGGCAACCCGCCCTATGTTCGCTATCAGGGGTTCGGCGGCGAAGCCCGGGCGGCGAGCCGTAGAGCCGCGCTGCGCGGTGGAGTAGGACTGACCGGGTTGGCGTCCTCGTGGGCGGCGGCCACGGTGCACGCCGCAGAGTTCCTCCGTCCTGGGGGCCGGCTGGGTCTGGTACTGCCCGCGGAGTTGCTCACCGTCAACTACGCCGCGGATGTACGCCGTTACCTGATGCAAAGCTTCGGGCGGGTGCGGTTGGTGATGTTCACCGACCGGATCTTCCCTGGTGTGCTGGAAGAGGTGGTGTTGCTGCTGGCCGATGACGCGCTCGCCACCGGTGGCACCGACCACTGCGAGCTCCACCAGATCACCAACACCAGCGACCTGGATGCTGTGCTCGGTGAAGACCCCAGCGGGAGCCCGGCCCGGCACCGGTGGTGGCCCACCGATACGAGCGCGAAGTGGACACCGGCGTTGCTGTCAAGGACCGCGCTGGGTATTTACGCCCCGCTGGTCGCCGGTGAGGGATTCACCGGGCTACGGAGCTGGGGCGAAACCACCCTCGGGGCGGTCACCGGTCGCAACAACTTCTTCGCCCTGTCCCCCACCCAGGTACGCGACCTCCGGCTCCGCGATACTGAGACGTTGCCATTGTCCCCACCGGGCAGCCGTCATCTGCGGGGTCTCTCCCTCACGACAGCAGCCCACCAGCAACTAGGAGACGCCGGGGCGCGAACCTTGCTGTTCCGACCCGGACCGGATCGGCGGGCAATGTCGGCGGGGGCGCGGCGCTACCTCGCCCACGGCGAAGCACACGGAGTCCATGAGGCCTACAAGTGCCGGGTCCGTACACCGTGGTGGCAGGTCCCGATCAATACCGCCCCAGACCTGTTCTTGACCTACATGAACGCCGACACCCCACGACTGAGCACAAACACCACCCGAGCACTGCACCTGAACAGCGTCCACGGCGTCTACCTCCATGACGACACTCAACTCCTGGGGCGCGAGCTGCTGCCGCTGGCCAGCTTGAACACCCTCACCCTGCTCGGCGCCGAACTCGTGGGCCGCGCCTACGGCGGTGGCATGCTCAAAATCGAGCCCCGCGAAGCCGACGTGCTGCCCGTCCCCACCCCGGCCGCTGTCGACGCCGCCCGAGTTGAGCTGCAGCAGCGTCGCCGCGGCGTCCGCGACGCTCTCAGCCGAGGGGATCTCCTCGCCGCGGTGCGCATCGTCGACCAGCTCCTGCTCCGTGAGCAGATGGGTCTATCCGAAGACCAGCACACCGAGCTGGTCGCCGCCCACGCCCTGATGACCGCCCGCCGGGTCGCCCGCGGCGCCACCCGCCTGCCGGTGGGCAGGTGACGGCCCGGTCGGACTCATTCAGCCAGTTCGACCACCTGCTGACCGGCCCGTTGACCGACCCCTGGACCCATTCCCGCGGCGCTGAGCCGGTCTACGCACCGAACTACGACCTACTCGGGCAGCTCCTCACCATTCCGACCAGCGCGGGTGCCGTGTCTGAAAGCGGTAACTTCGCTAACGGTATCGACGCCTGGATCGCCACCGAACTCCGCCGGGCCGGCTTCGGTGAGGACGAGGTGTGGCCCCGCGCTAGCCGCCCGCGGGTCCTGCCCCGCGACATCACCACTCTGATCAGCAAGGTGCCCGCCGCGCTGCGAGCGGAGCTGCTGCACCGGGTACAGAACATCCCTGCTGTCGCACCCGTCGATGCCCGTGTCCTCGGCCGCGCCTACGAAAAGCAGGTGGATGTCGTCATCGCCCGCTGGGACCGCGGCCCCGAGCTACTTATCTCCACCAAGGCACAACTGTCGAGCTTCGGCAAGAACCTGCCCAACAGGTTCGAAGAGTCTTACGGCGACGCTGGCAACCTCCGCGGCCGCTACCCCCTCGCCGCCGTGGGCTACTTCTTCGTCCAACGCGCCACCATCCGCACCGCCGAACCCGATGCCTTCGAACGCAGCATCGACATGATCCGCAAACTCCGTGACACCGGAGACACCAACGGCTACACCGCCACTGCCCTGCTCCTCGTCGACTGGGATGCGACCACCAATACCGTCAGCGCCCACCCCGACCTCGTCCCCACCGACGTACGACCAGATCAGCTGTTCATCCGGCTCATCGACCGAATCCTCGCCGCCACCCCCGTCTCCTTCCACGTCACCGTCCGAGAACGCCGAGAACGCCGCACCATCCCGATCGCCGACCCTGAGCCCCCCACTGTGTGACGCCACAGTGGGTTGCGCTCACCGTGAAGAATGTGGAACACCGAGCGGCGTCGTCGCCACCGCCGGGCTCATACCCCGTCGCCGCCGCTACCGTCAGGCATCATGGTTACCAAGCGCCCGCATTATGTGCCAGCAGGGTATCTGCGGGCGTGGGCGGATAACGAGACGGTTTGCTGCCGACGCCGCGATCGCGCTAATTCATTCCCGACCAACGTCAAGAATCTTGCGGTAGAGGCCGGCATCTACGGCACTGGGTCGCTTGGGCAAGCGCGCGAAGACATGTTTAGGCAAACCGAGGACGCCTGGCCAGCCCTCCGACGGCGACTCACCTCAACGGGTGATTTGCATGGAAATGATCGAACCGTCGTGGCGCTGTTCACCGCAATCCAGCTGATTAGAACACGCGAGAGTTTGGCCCGCAGCAACTTCATCGCTGACGCCGCGGCATCCACGGATGAGCGGCCGATTTCCCCGGCTGCCATCCGCCGTTTCCTCAGGGAGCAACATCTCGGCTTCGAACCGAACAACGCTGAGGTCGAAGCCGCCTGGACGATGGTGCAGTACGCCACGGACCAGGACAATCCCCCGTCACGCGATGAGATGCTGAGCATCATGCTGGAGGTCGCGGTGACTGAGCTCGCCCCGCGGCTCGAAAAGATGCAATGGACCGTTGAACATTGCAGCGTCCCGATGCTAATGACCAGCGATCGACCCGTGATGATGTGGCGGCGGCCAAACAGTAACGGCGATCCACCCGAGGAGGGCATCGGGTTGGCTAACGCGGATGAGATCCGTTTACCGCTTGCTCCGTCTGAACTGCTGGTGATCGCGCACCAGAAGCGATCCACCACGCCGCTCCGTTTTGGGCCAAAGCGTTTCAGAGCGGTGAACAGACACACCGCCGCTCAGTGCTACGAGTTCGCTGCGGGCACCGTTCAGCAGAAGCATCGTCTGGACGAACTGAACCTTGCAGGGAGGTCGCCGGTGCTGAGGTTCAACATCGCCCCGGGGTACCAACAGATCGGGCAGGGCGCGGAACCAACGGGCAACGACATCATTCATACATGGATCCCCTACAGCGAGGAACGCTGAGATCGCACGACTGTCGGTGTCCTGGCTAGCGTGGTGGCGTGGACTCTGGGCTCGATTAGTACCAATTCGTCAAGGCAACGCTGCTGAATCCTTACTGCGCATTGCGCCCGCGCTTCCTCGGGGTCGTCGACACTGACGCGCTGCTGAGCAGCGTCGATAACCACTGCCGCATCGAACGGCCTTCTCGTCTTGTGAGCATGACGGGCACGGACACGGCGACCCTCTACGCTGCCGACCAGAGTCCCGGGTAGATTGACAGCTGGGCGTCCACTTAGCCGGACACGCGGCGGCCCGGCATTTTTTGTCATGTTTCTATGCTGATGCGGTGACTGCCCCTTCACCGCTCGGCAGCGGTGCTGATGACTGAGCTAACCAATCTGATCGCGCGGCTGGAGGCCAACCCGGTTTGGGCTATGTCACTCGGCAGCAAGGAGCTGTTCCACAGCAACCTGCTCGCCTGGTACATGGACCACCAGACATCGGTACGCGACGCGATCGTGCAGGCGTGGACCGAACCTGAAGCGACTCTGAAGGACCGTCTGAGAGGGCCCAACACCCCACCAAAGGTGCTTCGTGAGTACAAACATTTCGACTTGCTGGCGTCAACCTCAGGCCGGCAGGCGTTGGTCATCGAGAACAAGATGTTCGCCCTTCCCGACGAGGGACAGCTGGCCGCCTACTCCGCCGAAGCCGTGGCCACCCTGCCCGGAATGCCAGCGCTCATCCTTCTCAGCCTGACTGACCCCGGCTGGCCGGACGGTCGGTGGACCGCGCCTACCGGCCAGAGCTGGCGTTGGCGCAGCTACGATGACCTGCGCGGGTTGCTTGCCCCGCTCGTCCCAGCTGTCAGCCGCGACGACCCGTATGTCGGCCAGACGCTCAGCCGGTGGCTGGATCTCCTGGAGTCTTTGCAGCATCTCCTTGTTGCCCTCGGCTCGCCCGTCGCCGACGAGCCGCTGCTGATGATCGCCACGGACCGTAAGCTCCTGTCCGCGGCGCGGTTGGACGCCCCGCTTCAGAAGATGCGGTTTCAGCACCTGGTGCGTCAGGCGCGGGTGCTATTGCCCGAGCAGACGCCGCCAATGACCCTCGCACCGGGGTTGACCCGCACTATCGGGCTGGCGGAGGGATTCGCCCGCGGCCGGGAGCCGATGTTCGGGTGGCAGCTCCAAGGTGACCAGTTCAAGCTCTGCGTCGAGTTTCGATCCGGTCCTGGCGTCGGAACCGGTCTCGCCACGGTCGCCGCCCGGTACGAACGCGCCCGCAACTACCTAGAGTTCTTCGACTTTGACGCCGTTCGCCGCCTCACAGGCAACGCCACACGGGAGATGCCTCTCGTCACGGACGGCGAAGCCCCCTCATTCAACAGATACGACCCCGGGTTCTGCTACCGATACTTGCGTTTGGGCTCGATCACCTTCGCAGGCGTCCTGAGCCTCGCCGTCAGTTACTCAGAGCACGTAGCCGCGTACGCGCGGCAGCACAGCACACCTAGTGTCTGACTCGCGTCACGCCCATCACGACGCCGGACGGCGGGCGTGGGATACCCCGGCGACCTCTCTTTAGTCCTAGCTGAGGAAGCTGAACCCGTCCACAGCGTTCAACACCTGGCCGGTTTCGAGATAGACGCCGGCGAGTTGGGCACGGTCGCCGCCCTACTGTGCGCTGCTCAGCACTCCAAACGCAGTTTCGATGGCTACGTGCTCGTGATGGCCCTGTTGTTGGCGTTCTTGGATAGCAAATGTTCCGTTGTGGCGTACGCGGGAACGGTGGCGCATCCCCCGAGCCGATGTGCGCGGGTAGAAGGTCCAGGTCGACGCGGCGGTCGCCCAACACCTACCGCACGGCGCTATCGGGCGGCCGACCGCCACCTCAACTTCTGCGACGCACGACCAACCTCGGGTTCGTGTGGCCGTTTGGCGGCGTGGCGGCATGGTGAGGACCTCGACTCCGTTCTATCCTTTCTAGAACACCAGTTCTAAGCAACGGAGGATGGCATGGGCACAGCAAGCGGCAGCACAAAGACATCGCCAGTCCCCGGCCGGCAGCGCGCCACCACCCACACGAGCGTGGCCCGTCAGATCACAGACCAGCGACGCGGCTACACCCGCGCTGTGCTGCAAGCACTGGCCCGCACCCAGCACGGCCGGCCCACCACCCAAGTCCAGCGCGTGCTGCGCGAGTCGCTCACTCCTCTCGGCGTCCGCCTCTCGACCGCCAGATTGCATCAACTTGCCACCGACATCACCGCCGGACGACCCGTCGAACTGACCTAACCCAGACCTGATACTCAGCGACGTTTATCAGCGGGCATTGCAGCCCGCGCCCGCGGCCGCAAAGGTGGACGCAAACCCAAGATGACCGGCGACCTCATCGGCAAAGCCCAACTCATGTACTACTCCCGCCGATGCACCATGACCGAGATCGCCCAATTCTGCGCAGTCACCCCCATGGCGATCTACCGCCACATCAACACCCGTGAGCCCAACCTGACCCCGCGAGAAGGGGTTGAGCAGCCACGGCACGCCCTCCCTTTGATAAACGGGCAGTTCAGGACGCCGCGACCCGCTGCTCCAGTACTTCTCGGGCGAGTTGAGAGATCGTCTTTCCCTCCCGGGCCGCGACCGCTGCCACACGGTCTCGCACGGCCGGGGGCGACTCGGAACGCGATCTGTGACTGGGTCCCTGTAGGTGGTGCCAGTGCTTGTGAGAGTCCGATGCCCGAGGATGGGCGTAGGAGGACTTCACGATCATGGCGAGACGACGGCATACCCCGGAGCAGACGATCCGCAAGCTCCGCGAGGGCGAGAAGCTGCTGAATGAGGGCAAAAACATTGACGAGGTGTGCAAACACCTGGAGGTGTCGGCCCCGACCTGGCATCGCTGGGTGGCCCAGTACGGCGGGATGAAGGGCGAGGACGCCAAACGCCTCAAGGAGCTGGAGAAGCAGAATCAGCGGTTGAAGAAGATCGTCGCCGATCAGGCCTTGGACATCGACTTGCTCAAGGAGCTGACCCGGGGAAACTTCTAAGCCCGGACCGTCGACGCCGCGCCGTGCAGGTGCTCGGCGAGCGGTTCGGGTGTTCCCAGCGACGGGCGTGCCGGTTAGTGAGCCAGTCCCGCAGCTCCCAGCGCCGCCCACCCACGCCGCCGACCGACACCGAGCGGGTGCTGCGCGCGCGGCTGCGGCAGATCTCCGCGCAGCATCCGCGGTGGGGGTGGCGCAAAGCCCACGCCATCGCCCGCAACGAAGGACTCGTGACCAACCGCAAACGCACCCACCGGCTCTGGCGGGACGAAGGATTGAAACGCCCGGCACGGACTCGTAAGAAACGCCGCCTCGGTGAGGGACGTAACCAAAGGATGCGGGCGCAGTGTCCGGATCACATGTGGGCGTTGGACTTTCAAACCGACCTCACCGTCGACGGACGCCAGGTCCGGTTTCTGAACATCATCGACGAGTACACCCGAGAAGCGTTGGCCACCCGCCCGTTCCGCTCCTGCACCGCCGACCAGCTCTGCACGGTGCTCGATGACATCATCGCCACCACGGGACGCAGCCCGACGCATATCCGGATGGACAACGGCACCGAGATGACCGCCCACGCGATGGGCGACTGGTGTCGCTTCACCGGCGTCGACCCGTCGTTCATCGACCCGGCCTCGCCCTGGCAGAACGGGACATGCGAGTCGTTCAACGGGCGTTTCCGCGACGAATTCCTCACCACCGAACAGTTCGGCAGCATGCTCGAAGTCCAGGTACTGGCGGAAGACTGGCGCATCGAGTACAACACCTACAGGCCCCACGGCTCGCTGGACTTCCTCACCCCCGAGGCCTACCGGCAGCAATGGACCCACCAAGAGAGCGCGACCCAACCGACGCTCTCATAAGCCCTGGCACCACAACCGGGGTCCAGTCAGGTGCTCGGCTTCACCACCCAAGCCTTTTACGCGTGGAGGAAGAGCCCTGTGTCCCAACGAGACTGGGACAACGCACACCTGCTCAACGCCGCGATCGACATCCACGCCGATGATCCCGGCTTCGGGTACCGCTTCATCGCCGACGAACTGCCCGCCCGAGGCATCAGCGCGGGGGAAAATCGGGTCGCCCGGCTGTGCT
>JAABUY010006916.1_pt1 | contig 10948 bp, 11 predicted proteins | sample 5560271 | NCBI WGS metagenome assembly JAABUY01 (sample SAMN10711886, study PRJNA513374) | rock metagenome | isolation source: Antarctica rocks | place: Antarctica: Victoria Land, University Valley
TTGGCTGACCTGAATGTGCGTGCAGCCACGAGTTTCTTATACAGCTCCTCTGGGAGTGGGTCATTGGTTTCGTAGTGGCGTGCAAAAGTGTTCAGAGTGGCACGGTTGTAGCACCAGTTCTCCATGAACTGGGATGGCAGCTCCACTGCATCCCACTCAACCCCTCTGATGCCTGCTACTAGCCCCTCCGCCTGCTTCGTCATCATGTGCTGCAGTGCGTGACCAAACTCGTGGAAGACCGTTTCCACCTCCCTGCGAACAAGGTGCTCATCTGACACAGCACTCACATGTGACAGACATCCACACCTGCTGTAGCAGCTGCTGGTGAAGCAATGTCTTGCACCAGTGAGTCGTAGCGGGTGTCTCATGCTTTACGCTACTAAGTATGGCTGTAAGCTGGCAAGGGTCATGAGCACAGCAGACGTTTAGTCACTGCACGCCAATTGCAGATGCAACTTTCAGAGATACTCCTGCATCTTCATCTCACAGGCACCAAACTTGGCGGTGCACAAACTTCAAAGTTCCAAGTTCTCTGAACACGCCTGTCTGCAGGGAGCTGACTTGCGTCGCACGCACCTGATGCCTGCCTTTTGAGCAACATTCCTATTAGTCTTGAAAGGGAAATGGTGACTATACCTGAAGGTCATGAGGCTGGGTTTGTCCCCAACAGGCGGCGTCTGATTGCAGACCATGTGAGCAACAGGCAGTCGTACAGACTCTCCAGCAGGCGCAAGCAGCCTGCTGCGCCCCACCACCTCGTCCATCCACGCACCCCCCCTCTTTTCAGAGGGCCGGCTGTATGGGTCCTGCAAGATGTGTTGATGAGATCTTGTGCTGTGCGCAGTGTATGTAGGTTTCACAACGACAAAAAAATTCATCACAGCAATAGTGCTGTGTACAGCACGCCATGCAACTGGCCACAGCTTGTTGGAACACAGAACTCCAAGCAGCGCTTCTAATCTACATGGAATAAGCCATTGCTTGTGATGCGCTTGATGCAGAGCTGAAGGGTACAAAAGCATGGCTGCTTGACATCTATTGACAAGGGGCCAGGTGAATGCTTACAAAGAAGAAGTAAGCTCTTGGCTTGCCATCTTGCTTGATGCAGAAGAAGCGCACATCAGAGTTCCAGACAGGCGCCTTGCCATCTGCGGCTTCAACTGTAACACCAAACAGCTGTCCAGCAACCTGCAGAACAACACCCTAAACTTGTGACACCTATGCATGACTGTACAGTTTGTGGCAGCAAACATGGATTTTTCTGAAAACAGATGACCCAAGTCCAACATGTGAACTAGCCAGCTTCCTTTTGTATACTAAAAGTGTGGCCATCAAACACACCCTGTGGTCCAGTGTCACCTGTTTGTCCAGACAAGGGCAATACCATGTGGACTTTCACAGACAGTAGACACCAAAAAAAGGACTGAGGCAGCCAGCATGGAAGATGAGGCATGACACTCTAGTTTGATGAGAGATGAAGATGCAGCGACACAGCAAGGCAAGACGGCCAGCACACATCATGCAGTGTGAATTGGGTGTAGCATGATGGGGATGCGGCATGACAGGGATGCAGCATGATGGGGATGCAGCATGATGGGGATGCAACACGATGGGGATGCAGGTGATGTGGAGGCAGGTGATGTGAAGGCAGGTGATGTGAAGGCAGGTGATGTGGAGGCAGTAGGTGACCGACCTGGAAAAGACCCTTCAAAACGTTGGGCAGAGCAAAGTAAGGTCGCAGCTCCTCATCAGTGATGTTGAACTTGGCCTCTCGCAGCCTTTCAGCCCAGAAGCTGACATCCCATTGCTTCAGCTCCTCCTTGAATCCCTGCAGGCATGCAAGACGTTTTGACATCAACTGCATATGCAATACATACCAGTAATGGTTAGTCTCGCGCAGTAACATCAGTGCAAAAGTGTGAAACTTGGTTTGCTCCTGGACAGTCTTGTTCTGGGAGCCAAGTGCCCAGCCATAATGACCTCGGGATTTGCCTGACATTTTGGTGTGCAGTCTGGAGTGCATGCATACCTGCTTGGCAGCAAAAGCTTTGACATCGTCCAGGTCTTTGACTGCAGCATCCCAGGAGGCTGAGCGCAAGTCCTCAAGCAGTGCCTCTGCCTTGCTCAGTGTCGCCATCTGCACACACGACTCCATGTCTTATTGTCGCTGACACATGCGCAAACAGCAGATCCAGAACTGCTGAGCTTTTCACCCTGGCTGTTGGCTGAGTCTGCGTCGAGCAGCCCAAACGGCCGTGACGGCTTGAGACGTGTGTTACATGCTGATAGACACATTGCGACTTTGGCCAGTTGTGTTATTGCTAAATTATGGTGATGCATCTGAATGAGTCTGTAGAGTCAACAAATCGCACCTGTGCTAATCAAGGTGCATGTATGTTGCATGGCAGCACATGGCAGCCAGCAGATGCCATGTATTTTATGCAGGATGAGCTTTGAGCAGTACAGATACATGAGAAAGGCCCAAAGCTGACCTTGCTTGCCATGGACACCTCTGCAAAGTTGTCATAGCCCAGCAGGTGTGCCTTCTCCTGCTTGAGGGACAGCACCTTCTCAATGATGGGGGAGTTGTCCTTCTCCCCACTGGAAGCCCTGGTGATGTTGGCCCGGTACATCTCCTCACGCAGCGCCCTGCAGGTTCATTCACTCATTCATTCATTCATTCACTCACTCATTCAATTCATTCATCCATCCATCCATCCATCCATCCATCCATCCATCCATCCATCCCTCCCTCCCTCCCTCCCTCCCTCCCTCCCTCCATCCATCCATCCATCCATCCATCCATCCATCCACTCATCCATTCATTCATTCATTCATTCATTCCTTCATTCCTTCCTTCCTTCCTTCCTTCATTCATTCATTCATTCATTCATTCATTGAAAACATGTCCTCGCCTAGGGTCAGGTATTTAGAGTCCTGGGTAGCTCCCTATGTGTGCAGGTCTGTATGTGTACATCTAGCTGTCCCGCACCAAGTGTATGGGCATGCAGAGTATGCATGGGCCCTCCAGCAAAGTTGATGGAGCAGACAGCATCATGCTGGGGTTTGTGTGTGCACTCTAATTATTCAGTCGAGGCCTAGCTTTTTCTGATGCTGATGGCAATGGCGACAATGATGAAATAAGAAACAAGTCTGTGTCAGTCTGAGCAAGGTGTTGAGACATGCCTTTGCAATGAAAGCTGAAAGCTGAAAAACTTCAGAGATTGTGCATCCAGATGCAGCAGAAAGGGCCTTCTGGGCAGGCCTTCTGTTTATGCAAAATATGGTAAGCAGCCAACTACCGTTGTAGGCTGATGTTTCTCCCAAGTCAACACCATGAACTGCAATGCTTTCAAGAGGCACAGGCAGCACTTTGCAAAGTATATCGGGACAACATGCAAAGTCGTACTGCTTTCAGTGAATGTTGTGATGCTCTACAAACCCTTACTGGCACCATGTTCACGCATCATTGTTGTCTGTGACCATGCCTGCAACAGCAGCAGCAGCCTGTAGCACAGAGTCTGTCCCACCTGTTCTTGCTGTGGGTGATGACTGGGAAGAAGGAGGGGAAGTCCAAGGTGAAGAGCCAGGGCCCCTTCTCAGCTGTGGCCTCTGCCTCACCCTCACTCTTGGCCTGCTGGGCTGCCAGCTCCAAAGCTGACTGAGGTAGCCCCTCTACCTGTACAGCAGAGCAAGCCCACTGGCAACCACTGTGCTGTGCCAGTCACCAAAACATATGACAGGTGATGAATGGAGAAGCCAAAAATAAGGACATCAGCACTAACAAGCAGAGCACATGCAGAGACGCCAAACGGACAGCAAGACTCACTGCAGCTGTGTCAGTGCTGATGGATGGCTGGATCCAATTGACACAATGCCATGGCCAATGCGTGCCCCAGAGCAGCAGAGTAGGTGTGAACTAGCTGGACCAAATGCACAAGTGGTGCAGATGTTCTGTCCAAGTTGTTGTCCACAGCCAGCTGGTCACCCAGGCAGCCAGGTACCATGTTGATCAAATCAGGTCTATTGCAAGTTAAGCATACCTCAGATGGCTCCTTCAGCAGCTTCTTGAAGGCTTTGGTAGCATCTAGCAGATTGTTGCTGAACTTGGTTGAGAGCTGACTCAGCTCCTGCTGAATCTCATTGAATCTGTCCTTGGAGGAGCCCTGCAACAGGCGCTTGGCTTTTCAGGCCAAGGTAGCGGCTTACGCGGTCTCAGCAGCAACCTGGCTAAGCTGCAGTGCTCAGCATGGTTGATTTTAGCAACTTTGTGACATGTGGGTGCCCGCTCTGTTCCAGTTTTACTAATGTGGAGGGTTGATGACACATTTCACTGGCACAGCCTGTGCATGATGTGACCACAGACCTGCTTGAATGGTCAATACTGCAGGGGTTACTGGAGCAGCCCAAAACACTGGCATCTATGCCATCAGACCCTCACCTCCAAAGCAACACCTCCGAGAACAAAGTCACGCAATTCGCCATCAACGATGCGCTGTTGGGCCTCAGACAGCTGGCCCCATAAGTCGCCCTCCTTGATGCCCTTGAAGGCCTCGTACAGCGGCTTGCTCTGAGACAGGCGCAGGCTGAGTTTGACCCTTTCAGGTTGCACCTCGTCTACAGCAGTTCTGAGTGGCTCGCTGTCCTTGACAGCCTGTCAACATCAACGACAGTCCTATCACGTGCATATTGCAACTGCTCCTGTGTTCGGCAGCATGGTCAAATGACTTGCTCTGGGGGTCCCATCAAACAATGACACCATGCATAGCACACACACCTGAACAATAGCCCAGGACAAAAAATTCAGGACTAGCAATTCATTTTAGCAGTTTCTGCACCTTGAGATGACTGACTGCTCCCCAGGTGCGCTCAATTTTGTCAGAAAGGCGCTCCAGCGGCTCCACCAACCCCTCCCAAGTTGGTTGCACACTTATTTCCAAATTATCCAGATTTTCATTCAGCTCAGCAAGCAAAGCTCTGATACCAGGAACCACATGCTCTGCTTGTATTTTGTCAAAGGCTGGAGTGACGGAGTCCTGCAGGTGCTTTGCTGATCAGTGCGGTTTTGATAACGCTTCGATTTTGTACCTTTGATCGCAAATCATACTTTGTGCTATACCATACAACGCTTTGAGCCACACCTTCAGCAGAGGATTGTCGGTGGTTGTAACCGGTTCTGCAGTGGCTGTGGCTTGCGTGCTCATACTGTTTCTTGCACTGAACCGCAGTGCAGGGGAACACCGAGACTGGTTTATGGAACACCTGATACTTTGCGCTGCAACGTAAGCTGCGCAGGCGGGTGAGTGCCGAGACTGGGCACGATTACGCGATAGCAGAGATGGTCTACTGGAGGTGAAACGTGACAAAGATCGAGCAGGTACCAGGTGCCTGCGTGAACAGATGCTGCTTAGACGGGTGCAGACAGATATGCTGCTGGACGATAGATAGCTCATTTGTTGGGAATGTGATGTCGTCAAAGGACTTGTGACGTGCTACCGTATTCGATGACTCTTCACTCGTGTTCGTTCGTTTCACAGCTTTCCCAGTGCAGTCAAACTCAGCAAATATGGCAGCAAGAAAGCGGATGCAGTTTTTGAGCAGAACTTTGCACGGCAAACTATCGATTTGAGCTTGACCATGTTCCTCTTTCACTAGCTTCACAAGGTCCTAGCGCGCGGGCGTATCCACAGTAGAAGCCATGTACGGGAGTGGCCTGGTCAAGGCCGAGGATGATGAGGAGGATTTATATGCTATGGTAATGACGCATTACTGCAGCTTCCAGAGATTGCTCATCATGACTTGCTGGATGTCAAACGGCGACGTTTGTTGTTTGTGTAGATCTATGGCGAAGATGCGCCGAAAGCACCTGCAAAGCCTGTGCCACCACCTCCAGTACAACAGGAAGACAGGCAGCTGCAATTTTCACATCCCGAAGTTGCCAATGGTAAGTTCTACCACGTCGGCCGTTTTGAGGTCCCCACACGCCTTCCTCAGAACAAGGAACATATTTTGATTGCAGGTCAGCCAAGTGCACTGCCGCAACAAGCGCATCGACAGCAGCAACAACATCAATATGACACACCACAACAACAAGCATATCAGCAGCAGGCTGCGCATGTCACCCAAAAGCCCGAAGAAGATGACGATGATGATTTTGATATTCAGCTGGATATACCACAGCCAGCAGCTCAGTTCAGACCAGAGGCAGATGACGTGAGTACAAAGCCATGCAAGCGCGTTGTACAGCTTGTGCAATAGTGCTGGTGCTGTGCTTCACTCACGGCAATACCAACAACTGCAATTGCTGCGAATGCCAAAAGCGTGCCACGCAAAGTATGATCATCTTCAGGCAGCAGTGCTTAAAAAGCAGCAGAACAGCACAAGGCTAACCTGCACGCCAAAGCCCATTGCTGCTGTAGCCAGCAGTCCACACGCTTGGAAAGGAATTGTCTGCTTGTTGGTCATTGCTGATATCCATTTCAGTAAGCACCTGCATGCTACCAGAGACTTTGGACATGCTCACAGGATGATCTGGACATTCAGCTGGACGAGCCTGTGGCCGGTTTGCCTCCCTCTATAGCTCAGAGATCATCCTCAAATCAACTTCCTACAGCCACAAGGCAGAGCAGCTCAGGAGCATTACCTCAGGGAGCTCAGCCACCTGTTCCAGGCCCTAGGCCGCCACCAGGCGCTCCTTCGGGGCCACCCCAGGCAGCCCTCAACCCCAGGCCAGGAGTGGCACCCCCCAGGCCGCCCCCTGGGCCCCCACCCCCTGGCCACCCTGCTGCTGTCTTGGCACCCCCACCCATGCCTGGTCAATGGCCTCGACCACAGTTCGTTCACACTGGAGCAGGCAAGAGCAACTTTGTCGTTTGACCCCAAAGCTTGTGTCCATGCTGTATCGTGCACAGCAGCAGTAGCAGCCGCCAGTGTTTCTTTTGCTGCTCATGATTGCTTGCCAATATTGGTGCTGCTCGCCAGTGCTCACCCGTGCTCGCCCATGCTCACCGGTGCTCACCATTGCAGACAAGCACATGATATGTAGGCAGGCGAAACCTCATGTAGACAAAGTCAGCAGATCACATTGATGGGTTGAAAGGCATGCATGTTGATGCTTTGATAGTGACACGCAATCCCCAACAACAGACACACTCATGATGCAGTTGATCACGCACATTTGTATCCTCACATCGCATGCACCGTCAGCTAGGTGTGTGTGTCTGAAGTGCAGGAGCATCAAATCTGCCACGTGATGAAGGCAACGCAGTGCTACCTTCTCAGGCAGGTGAGCATCAGCTGATCAGGCTACCAGGCCAAACCAGAGTGTCTCCAGAGGAGTACAAGGAATTTTTGGGACTGGGCCATGGCGATGTTTTTGATCTTGATCCTGACAGGTACTTTTGCACCTGTAGAATGAGGTTTCCTACACAAACAGATATTCTGTCCTGACTGTGAACGGTGCAATCAGTCAAACCTGTGCTTCATCCTCTTCAGCTTCTTGCCCAGCGATGTGGAACAGCATTGGGCCAGCATCAACTGCTTGAGTGATGTTGTACATGGCCTCGTACCGCCATATAACATTATCAGAGCCACCGGCAGCTGACGGCTTACACTGCATAATTCTCACCACTATCTTCAAATTGAGTCGTCAAGGGTGAAAAAACACAAGGGATCAGTGCCCCTTGTATTGCTAACAGCTCTCATTGTTACCCCTTTTCAGACACACTGCCCATGGGATGTTGCCCTTCACCAGACATACTGCCTACTGAATGCTGCCCTTTGCGAAGCATACTGTCTACTGGAAGCTGCCCCTTGCCAGGCATACTGCCCACTGAATGCTGCCCCTGACAAGGCATACTGCCGACTGCGTGCAGGGTGGTGCAAGCCCCATGGAGGATGCCAGGGGCAGACCCAGCTGACTTTTTCAACTATGGCCTCAACATCAACACCTGGAAAGAGTACGTGGGCCGCATTCACCAGTTCAGGCTGGAGTTCAGCATGCAGAAGAAGATCCAGACCTATGAGAGCAGCAACGACACACCTGCGCTGGACCCCGATCTTCCCCCAGAGCTAGCTGCTGCTGTTGCTCAAGGCCGCCAGGCAAGCTGCTGCCCTTTGCCGTCTCTGGCATCGACTTCATTGTCTGCTGCCAATTGTCTGTTCAAGAAGCTTGCTTCATCAAACATGTGTGGATCCTGGGCCATATAGCCTTTCTGGTAAGCTAGAATGTACAGAATTCATGCTTTCAGAACACATTGCTGCGTATGTTCGTAAGCTTCACATCCAGAAGGCAAACGGGCGGCAGTGAGCTGCGTTTGCAGATCATCATGAAGCGTTCAGTCAATCAATCAATCTATATCTGTTTTTGGGACTCGTCAGGGAGTTCAACAGACGACAATCTCGAAATAAACATACACTCAGCAATAAATGTTCAAAAGTGTTTGACAGTAGAACATCAAAGAACTTGCGATAATCATGATATGATCATGCATTGCAGCTTCGGATCCTGCACACATGCTTAGCTCTTCTATTTACGTTTGCTGATGCTAGTCAAGGCTTCCAGCTTGTCTAGCAAAGACGGACTGTCAGCATTAGCGGCTGCTGCATACAGGGCATGGCAAATGCTGGAGCTGGTCCACCCAGTACAAGCCAGAGCTCTAGGCCCTTCCCTCCCCACCGCCCCCCAGCACCTCCCCCCAAGGTCCCTCCTAAACAGGACACAGGCTCAGCCATTGCCCTGACTGGTGACTCAGACAATGCCATAGCCTTGACTGGAGGACCACCTTCAAGTACAGATAAAAGGGCTCCTGGCACCACTACTGCAGCTAACCAAGCAGCTGCAGAAGCTGTCTCAGCGGAAGAGGGACAGATAGCGCAAGCCAAGGCCTCACAAGGACCAATTGCTGGCAAAAGTGGCATTGCTACGAATGGCTTGCAAGGTGGTGGCAAGCCGCCGCCATCTGGAACCCCTCCCTCTTCAGGGCCTGCTTCCAGTGGGCCACCCCCCAGTGGCCCTGGCCCAAGCCCTCCAAACCCAGGCATGGGTCTGGGGTCAGGCCCACCATCCTCCAGGGTTCCACCCAATGGGCCTGGCTTCATCCGGCCGCCATCTGGCATGCGGCCCATCGAAGGCAACCCTGACAATATGAACGGGAATCTACACATGTCCATGGGAATGTCCGGGCCTATGGGTTTCCCGCCCTTTCGGCCAGGCTTCCCTCCCATGGGCCCATACCCTATGATGCCTATGGGACCTTACCCTATGATGCATGGCATGCCTGGGCCCATGATGATGGGGTCAGGGCCAATGAGGGGTGGTCCTATGGGTCCAGGTCCCATGGGTCAATTCATGCCTGACTTTGGGCGGGAAAGCTTCAGAGATTTTGGCGAAAGGTGCACTATTCCTTCTCACAGAGACTGGTGGTCTAATCTCCAATTCTCTGGGGTTCATACGAGTTTATATACTCCTGCTGCACGCATCTTTGGCATGCATCAAGGGCTACCACAGTGGTTCATCCCTCATGCTGGACACTTGCTGTATGGCTCTCATGCCAATATGTAGCTGACAGACATGCCACTTCTTGCCAGTGATGCAGAGCCATTCTGCACAGCAGAGGGAACAAAAATCATATGTAGAGTGAGTGTCTTGCTCAAAATTTGCTTGCAGGCCATTCTAGTGCTCCTTGCAGGCCATTCATGGGTGGGCCTCACATGTTTGAAGAAGATGACCACGGCCAGCAAGGATTCAGGCAGGATGACAGTGGGTCTGGGGATGCCCTGGCCATGGGCATGGATGTGGACATCCCTGCTGCCACCACATCTGGGGACCGGCGGGAAGCAGAAAGGAGGCGAGGCAGAGAGGGCAGGTACAGCAAGTCAGGCAGTTGTGATGGTCTCACCATGTTGACTTCCTTACAGGCTACCAGTTGGGCAAAAGCCTGCACCCTGGTTCAAACCCCACAATCTAAGCCTGCAACCCATTCTGCCAAGACTTCAACCTATTCTGCCAGGTCGACCAGCATTTGGGAAAGTGTGTACAGTTTCTGTGCACAGTTGCAGGACCTGTGGTTGCAGTGACAAGGCCTGCCAGATTACACAAGGTCATGGGTCTGGCTTTCTGATCATAGGTCTCCATCAGGAACAGTTTTGCAGACCTGCCTGCCTGCCTGCCAAGGATTGGTCTCTCAAGCACATGGCTCAGCAATTGCCCTGTGACTGTCACTGTGTTGTTATCCTGACATGTGGCCAATGTTTGGTCAAGACCATGCAGCATGATAAAAGTCGAAAGTGGTTGTGGTCGGCAGGTATGAGCAGGATGAGTGGAGGCGAAGCAGCCACAGAGACTTTGACAGACAGACTGAAGAGGAAGACCGGTCCAGGCACGGCAGGAGGGACTGGGAGAGAGAAGAAGACCAGGACAGGGGCAGGGACCGCAGCAGGGACAGGGATAGGAGCAGCCATCACGACAGTTGGCACGACTGCTCTGAAGGCTATGACAGACACAGCAGGTAATGCACAAATGCTGTGGTGGCCAAGTGTACTCAGCTGTCAAATCGCTGCAAGCGTACTTGAACTTTGTGTATAAAGTGATGAATAAGTACGTAAGTGATGTATGCAACGACTAATGTTGTAAAGGGTGCCCAAGAGCTGAATTTTGGCAGAATCAATGGCATGCTGCTCTGCTACAAGGGCTGCATGTATGGCGGCGCTCATTTTATATAGTATGTGCTTCAGGTACAGATGACCCACACCCACACACGGTATAGGACAGTCAGCATACACAAAAGCACTGTGACACAAGAAAAGGACAAAGGATTCCATGTCAAGACCATTGAGGACCAGTCATATCTCACTGTGCCAGTCCCAGATTGATGCAAGTTGCCTTAGTGTCGTGATGTACTGCTATGTATGTGCTTTGTACCCAACAATGATTCCGAAGTGCTTGGAT
>JAABUY010006917.1_pt1 | contig 10942 bp, 11 predicted proteins | sample 5560271 | NCBI WGS metagenome assembly JAABUY01 (sample SAMN10711886, study PRJNA513374) | rock metagenome | isolation source: Antarctica rocks | place: Antarctica: Victoria Land, University Valley
GCAAGTCTTGCTGTCTTACCGCCATGAATGGTCTCGTGGCAGTGTGCGCTGAGTCTGTGTATGCTCAGCAAGCAGTCTGCCCTGGAACAAACTTGACAACCAACTACAAAAATAACGGTCGTGTATGGCCAGGGGCTGTCTCCGTAAAACCCGTAGCACGGCCATGCCCTGCATTCATTGCACTGCATTGTCACTGCAGCTGTCCATTCCAGCGCTACCGCACCGTGGGAGAGGCATTGTCATGATAGGATGGGACTTATGGTCATATCATGCGAGCTGTCAACCTGGTCCATGGTAGGTGAGGCCCTCGGCACAATGCTCCACTTGATTCGTGCAGCACAGCTGGGGGACTGCGTCCATGGAGCTGCTTGCAGAATGCGGTGCCGGTGGAAGAACAGCCCTGGTGTCGCTCGCCTCAACACCCTCCCCTGGCCCTGCTAGGCAAACCTGATTGACCATCTACACCGCGTGCATGACACTCAGAGCTGCTTAAATGACAATTGAGGACACACCCGAAGCTCGGTACTTCTGTGATGCCTGATGAGCCCATTTGGGCCTCACACATGCATCTACATCTGCCGACGATTGCAGTGCACTACTCAACAGAGTGCGCCGTGACATAACGAACGCTACTCGCAGCATTGCTACTGCGCTCTGGCTTGCCTGCTGCACCAGTCTCGTCGGGCTGGACGTTGTGCACGCCACGTCATCAGCAACCCACAAGAAGGCTGCTCTGGATGGTCAGCACCCAGGTCATGGCCTGCGAAGCTGCAAGCCAGGCAGCAGGACCGCTGGAAACCCGACACAGAAGAAGGAAAGGACAACCAGCCCCACTGCTGACTTGGCGCACGCGTGCCGCCCAGCGGGCGAGCAGCAGAGGGTGCGGTAGCCCGCGGCGCTCAAGGCGCCGTCGGGTGCAGCACCAGGCCGCGCACAGGCCGGATGCGCCCGCCGGGATACCTGAAGTCGATGCCCAGGCGCGTCAGCTGCGCCGGCAGCGCGGCGCGCGCGGCCGCCGCGTCGCCGCCGGTCTCCCGCCAGGTCCGGTAGTCGAGCAGCCGCGCTGCGCGCCCGGCGGAAGGCGCCGGGTGGTGCAGCGTCAGGCAGGCCGCGCGGTCCGCGAAGGAGTCCAGGCCGGGCTTGGCCACGCCGGCCAGCAGGTCGTCGCGCACCAGGAACGCGTCCAGCTCTGCCAAGCGCACCCGCGGTCAGCCTCCGCCGGCAAGCAGGGGCCGCATATCTTCACGGCGTTAGTGGCGTGGGCAGTAGCGGGCGACGCCGGTAAGCCCGCCACATGGACTGGGCCAGCAACAGCGGGGGCGGACGCACCCGGCACGATCGTCGCCAGCGACCAGCCGTGCTCGTTCGCGACCAGGTCGACGGCCGCCAGCGAGGCGCACTGGATGTTGTCGCCCTCCCAGGGCATGTCCGGGTCGTCCGGGTAGGTGGCGGCCACCGCGTCGGTGCCGTAGACGCAGTTGTACTCCACGCTCACCACGCGCGGCCGGACGGGCGAGGCCAGCAGCGCGCGCAGCACCCACAGGTCCGTGCTGTCGATGTCAATTGAGACATAGTCGGGCTCGAGCGGCACGCCGTGCTTGCGGAAGAGTTCGAGGACGTTGCGCGAGCTGATCAGCTCGCGGTGCAGGTTGATGCTCGCGTTGGCGTGCCCGCGGTCCAGCAGCAGCCCGGTCCAGCCGTAGTGCGACCGCAGGTGGTGCGTGTTGGAGCCGCCGCCGCCGCTCAGGTCGTCCGCGTCGTAGCCGCACTCCTGCGCGCGTGCGCGGCGCATCGGCATGCGCTGCACACGCCCTGCCACCCGCTGCGCCCTGCCGCCCGCTGCGGGGGCGCCGCGCCGCGCACCACGAAGAACTTGTTGGTGGTGCCAATGTGGTGGAAGATGTACTCGAGCGCGCCGTCCTGGCCGCCCTGCGACGTCACGCGGCGGAAGTGCGGCGTGCGCAGCAGCCACGCGCTCGCCCTCGCGCGCGCCCCGGCGGCCTGGCTGTGGCTGCTGGTGGGTCCGTGCCGCTGCGTGGGCAGCACCAGCTGGGAAGCTCACCCCGGCTCTGCCTGCCCCGGGGCGCGCCAGCGTGCTCGCCTGCTTGCTTTGGCAGGAGTGTTCAAGCACCCTGGCAAGGGCCGGGCTGCTCACCGTTGTCTGTAACAGCGCCTGTGTGGTGGGTCGGGGTCCTGGGAGCTTGCGCATGGGTGTGGTTCTTGGCGCTTTTACACTCGACACAAAACAGCGCACGGCAACACAAGCACAGCCACAGCACGCGAGCTGCGGCTCTGCAGGCGACCATCAGCTTGCCTGGCCTGCGCTGAGGACGGCAGACCCGCTTGGTTCATACCTCAGGTTTGAACGCATTCGAATTCCCTAATATAACTCCCTCTAAAACCCTTACATCCCAACAGGCTCGTTCCCGGACTCTCACACTGAGTCATAAGAAACGCCAGGCTGACGCCGCTGCATGCGCGTCAATAGCTATCCCTTTGCTGGTCCGCGCGCCCTTGCGGCGCTACTTCTGCAGCATCCTGCGCCCGCCCCGAGGGGCGCGAGCCGCCGCGGCCTCCCCTGCGCCAAAATATGCGTCAGGTTCCGCACGTGTGCGCTCGTGCGCAGCAGGCAGGCGAGCAAGCAGGCATTTACCGATGCCGCTGCCAGCAGGAGACGGAGCCGCGTAGGCGCTGCCGGTGTAGGTGACCGCCCTCAGGGCGGAACCAGGCTGCGCCGCTGCCACGCCTGCGCGCGTGCCGCGGCTCAGCATGAGTGGCGGGCGTGTATGCAGACAGGCGGGGCGCAGGAGCGTCAGCACCCACGCGTGCGCACCGGCTGCGCCCCGCGCGCTCGTCGCCGGAACAGAGGCCGGCTCGTACGCCTCCAGCGCCCCGGTCTGGGCGGCGCGCTGGAGCGACGGCGAAGCAGCCGTGACGCCCGGCGCTGCAAAGTCTGCCTGGCTCGGGGTGCCGCTGCCGGCCTGCAGCGCGGGCGTGAGCGGCGGCCCGGCCGCCGTCGACGCTGCAACGCTGGGCGGGGCGCCTGCCCCCGCAGGCGTCGCAGGGTTCCCGGTGCCGGTCGCGTTGGTCGCCGCGTCGTAACGCGAGCCGTCGCCAGCGCCGGCGGCCGCGGTGTCCGCCGCGGCGCTGGGCGCGCCGGCGGCCGCGCCGCTGCCGCCGTCCGCCTGCGTGTTGCCGGCGGCGCGCGACACGGCCCTGGCCATGGCCTGAACGGGGCCCAGCGCATTGTCCTTGTTCAGCGTGACGCCGTTGGGCCCGATCTGCGTCCAGACGGGCGCCTGTCAGCGCGGGCTGCGCCCAGAACGGGGTCCAGGGGCCGCGCGCGCGGGGACGCCGCCCACACCGAGAAGATGCCGGGCGACAGGCCGCCGTTGACCAGGGTCAGCGTGCCGTCCTTGCTGAACTGGAGCTCGTCGCCAGAGTCGTTGTTGGAGATGATCTGGAAGTTGCCGTCCTGCGTGCTGATGCTGGGCAGGGCGCCCTTCTTGTGCTGCAGCTGGTGGTCCTCCGCAAAGTACTCCCGCGCCGCCGCCAGGCTGCGCCGCGTGCGCCCCGTCAGTGCGCCGCCCCCAGCAGAAACCAGACAGGCGGGAGCTCGGCATGCGCAGGAAGAGCAGCGGGGTCAGGCATGCGCGCGAGCGCGGACGCCTGTCGGGCATCACCCCACAAGCTACAACCGGCTGTGCCAGGAGGCAGTGCGTGCAGCTGTGATGCACCGCGGGCAGGCGGCGGGGAGGGGCTGGCACGCGCACCCAGCGCCAACGAGGTCCGACGCGTTACGCGTAAGTGCGGGCTGCTGCAGCAGCCGGCGGCCGGCGGCCACCTGCTTGCTAATGTCGCTGCCCAGGAAGCGCGCAAGCGCGAGCATCGCGCTCCCGGTCGTGTCGTAGCGCGTCACGTTGCCGCTGCCGTCGTTGAAGTAGGCTCCGCTGGCCCGGTCGGAAACCATCACCGTGGGCATCGTGCCCGACGCCGAGCCGTCCTCCACGCGGTTGGCCGACCCGATGCCTTCTGAGAACGGCCGGTTGGACCCGGACACCATCAGGTTATCGGCCATCTGCGCGGCCGAGCAGGCCAGACAGGCCGCAAGCACGCACGCCACGGCGCGAGGCTGCATGGTGGCAAAAATTGACAACGAAATCAGGACGAGTGATGCGCGTGAGCTGTGGTAGCATCCGTGCGCCTCTCCCTCCCCGGTCTGAAGCTCCGATGCCCTGTGTGATGACGCCCTGCCAAGCAGGGTTTGCTGCCGTCTGGCTCAGTGCAGAGCCCAGGCTTCTTGTGGCCCATCTGATAGCAGCTTTCCAAGGAGTGTCACAGCTCGTCTTGGTTGCTGCTGCGGTGCGCGTTGGAGACAAGCCAGTAGCGCATGTGCACTGGTGTCCGGGCGTGCGGCGTGCCCAGCAGAGGCTCATGGCGTCGGCCGAGCGGCGCACGGGCCGCCAGCAGCTCTTCTTTGAGGTGCGTGCCTGCACGCTCGGGGCGCTCCGCTGCGCACCGAGTCGGTGAACGCGTGCGGCGTGCGGACACCTGCACAGCACAGCTCTTCAGTTGGCAAGGCACAAGGGGCAGGATGGTAAGACAGTGGTGTTGCAGTGAGTTGCGGGCGTGCCTGCCGTCACCGAGCGGGCCCGGGCAGGCGGGGGCGCGCGCTGAGCCGGGGCGTGCGGGCGGCAGCTGGCGTACCTGGGCGTCACCTTCCTCGGCGCGACGCTGCTTATGAAGTGGGCCTTCTCCCAGATTGACCCCAACAAAGTCCCCAAGGAGAAGGCGCGCTGCCGCTGCTGCGGCTTGGCCCCCCCTGGCCGCGTAGCGCGAGCGCCCGCCTACTCTTTAGCACGCTCGGCGCGGTCTGCCCAGCTCCGGCGCTGGCCGCGCAGGCCCTGGCCAAGAAGAAGGACATCCAGCGCCGGATTGGCAAGCCCATTATGACCGACGGCTACGAGGACGTGCGCCTTGCCGCTCGCGCAGCCCTGCTGAGCCAGGCTGTCGCGGTGCTGCTCTGCGCTCGAGGTCGTGCGGCGAAGACAGCGGAGGAGCCCGCGCGGTGCTGCCGCGCCTCCCCTGGGTGGCGGGCGGCTCGAGCGGCGCGGTGTGCCTGCGCCGCAGGTGCTGGCGCAGGACGTGGTCAACCCGGCGGTCATCGACGTCTCCCTCGACGACATCGGCGGCCTGGACAACATAAAGAGCACGCTGGTGCGCGCGCGGGCGGCCGGCCCGGCGCCCCGCTGCTGCACCCGGGCCGCGGTCGGACGCGTGACCGGGGGGGCTGCGCGGCGCGCAGTACAATGCGGTGATCGCGCCGCTGCAGCAGCCGCACCTGTTCTCCACGTCGCTGCTGCGCCAGGCCAAGGGCGTGCTGCTGTACGGGCCGCCGGGCACGGGGAAGACCATGCTGGCCAAGGCGCGCGCCCCGGCCCCCGCCGGCGCGCCCGGTGGCGGTGCCGCGGGCCGGCAGCGCTCTGCCCGACGCGCTGCCCCTGCCGGCGGCCGCAGTGTGCTGGAAGGGCTCTACCGAAGCCGGGGCGCGCGGGGCGGCGCGCAGGCGCTGGCGCGGCAGTCGGGCGCGTGCTTCATCAACGTGCGGCCCAGCACGCTGCAGAGCAAGTGGTTTGGCGACACGCAGAAGCTGGTGCAGGCCACGTTCACGCTGGCGTACAAGATCCAGCCCTGCATCATCTTCATCGGTGCGGCCCGGCCGCGCGCCGCGCCCTCACGCCTGCAGCGGCGCGCGCGGGCGCGCCGCTCGGCCGCGGGCTGCCGTGACGCCCGCCCGATAGCTTACGCTACCATATCTGCCGCGCGCGCGGCGCAGACGAGGTGGACGCGCTGCTGGGGCGGCGGCGCGACCACGAGCACGAGGCGGTGACGAGCATGAAGACGGAGTTCATGCAGCTCTGGGACGGCTTCCTGACCGCCGCGCGCGCCAACGTCGTCGTCCTGGCCGCCACCAACCGGCCGTACGACCTGGACGAGGCGGTCCTGCGCAGGCGCGCGCGCGCAGGGGTGGCAGTGTCACTTCCCAAAAACCCACCCCAACGTTGTCAGATATTAAAGTCAAAGCCATTCCGTGTACACCCTCATTAAAAATCTACCATTTCTCCTGCCTCCAAGCGCTGTGGCTGCCCGGCTGCCCTCGCCGCTGCACAGCGCTGCGGCGGCTGCCGTGCCCCGACCGCCCGCGCTGGGGGCCGCGGGGTGCGGACGAGTTCGCTCCGACGGGCGCCGCGCGCCGCCAGGTTCTCGGTGCAGTGCGAGGTGCCGATGCCCCGAGAGGACGAGCGCGAGAAAATCCTGCGCCTCATCCTGGACAAGCACTGCCGGGAGTCCCTGCAGAGCGGCCAGGCCGTGGACGCCGAGCTGCTCGAGGCGTGCCCACGCTGCGCGCCCGCCCCCCACTGGCCTGACGCAGGCTGCGGGGTCTCCGGCTGTGCCGCGCCCTGTGCCGCGCCCTCGCTGAGGCGGGCGCGCGGGCGCTGTGCATCGGAGCCCGCATGTGTGAGCGCGTGCAAGGGTGGGTGTGCGCACTGCCGCGCGGAGCCGCTGCGCCGCTCCTGGCAGGGCGCCGGGTCGCCGTGCGCCGCCACCCAGTGCTCCGCATACGCTTGCAGGCTGCAGGGTCATCATTGCGGCCGTCTCTGCGTGCCCTGTCTTTTTACCCCGCCCCGGGCTTGGTCTCTGGCGTGGGATCATGGGCGCGCGGCTGCTGACCAGGCCACGGCGCGCGCGCAGAATGCGGCAGTGGAGCGGGATGGGCGCCGGGTGGGCGCGCTGACGCTGCTGGCGGAGCGCACCGAGGGCTACAGCGGCAGCGACCTGCACGACCTCTGCGCGCTCGCCGCCCAGCAGCCGATCCACCGCTACATGGAGGAGCGCTCGTGCGTGCCCGCCGCCGCCCGCCCCGCCCCATGTCGACCGCGCGCACTGCGGGGCCCCGCGCGTGTGCTCTCAGACGGTCTGGGTGGAGCAAACACTTTCAGAGCCAACACCCTGCACCCCACCAGGAAGGCCAGCTGAGCAGGCCGAGCGCGAGCGTGCCGGTGTGATCACAAGCCTGCCTTACTGTGACCGCGCACATCTCTGAAAGGCGAGCGCCGGGGGCGCGGCGCGCTGACGGCCCGGCGCTGCGCGCGCAGGGAGGCCGGGGGCTGGGAGGCGGCAGCGGGCGCCGAGCTGCCGCCGCCGCTGGGCTTGGACGACTTTGAGGAGGCCCTGGAGCAGCACCGGCCCTCGTCGCACCACGCGCAGCAGTACCACGCCGCCGACCTCGCCCGCACGCAGGTCGGCGCCACCGCCGCACCCGTGCATCATGCATGGTGCATGCCATGGACCCCAACACTGTGCTGCGTTCGTCTGTGCTGCCGAGGAGCGGGGCAGCTTCTGAAGCGGGCGCGGGCGCAGGGGCAGTCGACCCCGGACCTGCTTGCGGCGCTCATGGCGGCCGCGCAGATGGCGGCCGTGCCCAACGGCCTGGGCGGCCTGGGGCGCGGCGGCCGCGGCAGCGCGGGGCAGCGCCCGGCCAGGGCCGCCGGCGGCAACGGCAGCAACGGCAGGCACAGCGGAGATTGATCTGCGGGCGTGATGTAGCTCTTTCGTGTCAATATCACACGTTGCGTCCGGTCGGTCTGTTTAACCAGTGCGTTGGGCCCTTTGGCAGTGGCCCGCCACGGTGTTCGCGCAGTCGCATCACTGCGGTGCTGCGGCAGGTACACTGCCTTCCGGACAAGCAAGCAAGAATAGCTAGGCGCCTCCGCACATTCCATTCCCACATTCCCAAGCTTCATAACGCTCCCACAGTGGAGCGTGTTGGGGCACTGTGCACGCATGCACAGAGCCCTTGGAGTATTCAACGCACAGAGCGCGAGCGCGCTGGAAAGAAAACTGAAAAATAAAGGCACGCAGAGCGGCGCCGCAGCTACGGTTGTACAGGCGCTGCCATCGACCAGCTGCGCAGCATCCTCCGCCCGCCGGCGCCCGCATCTGCGCGTCCGGATGTGCTCCGGGCCGTCGTGGCGCCCGTCACAACCGGCAGACCGTTGCCGCCCTGGCCGGCGCCGGCGCCGGCGGCCTGGGTGGCGGTCGCCGCGCTGGGGCCCGCCGCGCGCTGTGCCTCCGCCCCGTCCTCGTCCGCCGGCGCCGTGGCGTCAGGTGCCTCGGCCTCTGCCGGCAGCGCGACGGCGGGCGAGGGCAGGATCTCGCCGCTGTCCTGCCCGCCTGCGCCGGCGCCTGCAGCGGCCGGCGTGGCCGCCGCGACCGCGCGCGCAGCCGGCTGCCCGCCGCCTGCGCCGCCGCCGCCGCCCGCCGCCGTGCCGCCGCCGCTCGCGCCGTCAAAGCGCTGCGGCAGGTCGCCCGCGTCCGCCGCCAGCGCGCTGGCGCTGGGCGCCGCGGCGGCCGCGGGCGGCGCGCGGCCGGGCGCGCCCGCCGGCGCCCACACGCGCGCCTGGCCGGCGGAGTTGGTGGCAAAGTAGGGGTTGGCGCGCGTGGCCGCGCTGGCGCCGCCGGCGGTGCCGTTGCCGTGCAGCTCGTAGCTGCGGAAGCCGCGCGTCTGCTCGCCGGCCGTCCTGTTGGAGTCGCCCAGGCTGATCTGCACGTTGTTGAGCGAGCCGTTGGCGGCCTGGCCGGCCACCTGCGGCCCCGCGCGGCCGGCGTCAGGCCGCCGTCCGCGCACGGCGCGCGCACGCGCGGGCGGGGTGCGGGCGACGGCCGCCGCGCCTGCTGGTCGCCCAGCCGCAGGTTGGGCTTGAGGTAGAAGTGGCTCTGCCCCGACCCGGTGGGGTTGCCCTGGATCATGAGTCCGTCGCCGGTCACCTGCGCGCGGGCGCAACGCGCGGGTCAGCCCCACTGCGCTGCGCGGCTCGGGCGCGCGCCGCCAGAGTCACAGCGCGGCCCGCGGCACCTTGACGGAGGAGTTGAGCGGGCTGCCGTTGTTGACGAGCACCCCGGAGGAGCCCACGTGCACGTTCTGGACGCCCAGCGTGCCCTGCGCCAGGTCGGCGGTGCGGTTGACGCGCGCGCTGGCCGTGTTCGGGCCGACCACGACGCCGTCGGGGCCGACGCGCAGCGCCTGCTCATACGCGTCCTGGCCCTTGGTCGGGTCGCGCGTCAGCACAGCCGCGCCGTCGGGGCCGAGCTGGACGCCGGCGCCCAGGCTGGGGTCGGTCACCGCCCACTCATGCGTTCGCGAGTTGACAGGCACGCTCAGCAGGCTGCGCGCGCGCGCGCAGGCTCGTTCGGTACGTTGGGTGCGGTGCACGCTGACGTCGAGCGCGCGGCAAGGCAGGTGGCTACATGTAGCTTGGCTGGCAAGCAGGGCATGGGTGGTCCAAGCACCGCACAGACGTTGGCCCTGAGCCCTTGGGCGGCCAAAAGCGCTCACAAGCTCGGGCAGAAGAGCGCAGCAGTGCAGGTGCCTTACGTGGCAGCCTGGCAGCGCGCATGCGTTCGCACTAACGTGCCCCTCCCTAGCCAGCTGGGCACGCAGCGCGCCTGTTCATAAGCGCCGTGGCGTTTGTGGCCACGGATAGTAAGTTCACGCTGGCAGCGCCTGCGGGGCCCGGCGCCTGCGGCGGGGACGCAGCGCCCCGGTCCACGCTGTAGAAGGTGGGCAGCGTGCCCAGGAACTGCCTGACGTCCGCCACCAGCTGGCCCTGTACCCTGCTGCTGCCGGCCAGGGCCAGGAGCAGCAGCGTCACTGCACACACACCCTGCATTACTTCAGGCCAGGGTGCGCATGCACCGTAGCCCCGTCTTTGGCAAGCACCTGTCCCCTGCACGACTTCCCGCTCTGGGACGGTCCAGGGCGCTGTCGCAGGGAAAGGATGCAGGGTTGAGCCATCTGTCGCAGCCAAAAGCGTGCGATGTCTAAACCCCTGCTTAACCTGCAGCGCTTACTGAGTCAGGCCTGCTGCTTGCGCTCTGGCTAGGCTGCTTTGCGCAAGCGGCGCGATCTTCGTCTGCGCGCTTCACCTCATCTTGGTCAGATTTTTGTGAGCTGCACATAGGTCTAGCACAGTGGAGTCCTCTTTTTAACAGCCTTACAAAGGCCCTGTACGCAGCCTGCAGCGGGCTGGCACACGGAGCAGCAATTAGTTACATGCTTGTACGGCATTGCGGCCCCTAGACGGGGACGCAGGCCCGAGCAGCTGTACCAGGCTGTGAGGTGCTGCGGCTGTCCGCCCTGTTCTTATCACCGGCCTGGCACGCGTGATGGACGCGCTGCCACTGCGCACGGCACACGCCCTGTGCTTCCCGGCAGCTTGCCCGCCGCGGGGTTCATGCAGCACTGGAGCGGCCGCGCTCTTGAGGCGAGTGCACCGGCAGCAGCCGCGCACTGCCGGGCAGGCTGCGCGCGGCGCCAGTGCCACCCCATGGCACGGCGGACGGGCGGAGTGCAAGTGCGGCCGGCACGCGGCGCGCGGCCCTTGGCGCGAGCGGCGCCGCTCGGTCGCAGCCAACGCGGGGGGGCCGAGCGGCGGGCTGGGCAAGTCCGCCAAGCGGCCCGGCGGCGGAGAGGCAGGCGCCCCCTGCTATCCGGGGGGCAGGACCTTGCTGCGCCCGGGGCCACTCGCCTGCGCGGCGCCGGTGTCGCCGCCCTGGGAGCGGCGCGCTCAGCCAGCCTGGCGCGCAGGTGGACACGCCCGGCAAGTTGGCGCTCGTGTCGGTGGCGTTCTTCTATGTGGGGCTGGTGCTGGTCGTCCCCACCTTCAACGTCTTTGTGCAGGCGCGCGGCGCACCGCTGCGCTCCAGGCCTCTGCCCAGTGTCTCTTCCCGCGCCTGCCTGCCCGACACACGCGGACCGGGCGCCCGCGCAGGCGTTCCACAAAGGCGTCGGCCCCTTCCTCACGCACCTCTCCGACCCGGACTTCCTCCACGCGGTGCGCACGGCCCGGGGGCCGCGCCACCCGGCGCCGCTTGCCGCGTG
>JAABUY010006918.1_pt1 | contig 10942 bp, 13 predicted proteins | sample 5560271 | NCBI WGS metagenome assembly JAABUY01 (sample SAMN10711886, study PRJNA513374) | rock metagenome | isolation source: Antarctica rocks | place: Antarctica: Victoria Land, University Valley
TCCGGCGGCAGCAGGCGCGCCACCACGCGGTCCTTGAAGGGTTGTCCATATCGAGCCAATGCCAGTGTCCTGCGCCCCCGGGTTTGCCAATCCTATCCGGGCGGCAACTCCTCTGACACAGGGGGCGGCGGCGCTGGCGTGGCTGCCGCTGGCGAACATGGCGGTGCCGGGAGTGGTGCTGGGTGCCGCGGTGATCATCGCGTTCAACGGGCCGCCGCTGCCGCTGTGCGGCACGCCGCTGGCGCTGCTGCTGGCCGAGGTGGCGATGCAGCTCCCGGTGCTGGCGCTGTTCCTGCGCGCGCCGCTGCGGGCGGCGGGCGGGCCGGGCGAGGATGCCGCGCGCGCGCACGGCGTGGGGCTGGCCGTGCGGATCGAGCGCATCCGGCTGCCGCCGCTGGCGCAGCCGCTGGCCTGGGCGTGGTCGATCTCGTTCTCGCGGCTGTTCTTCGAGCTGCCGCTCGCGCAGATGCTGGCGCCGGCCGGGGGCGAGCCGGTGGGCGTGGCGCTGGTGGCGCTGCAGCAGTCGCTGCACCTTGCCGCGGAGGCGCGGCTGGCGGTGCTGGCGCTGCTGCTGTGCGGCGCGATCGTGGCGCTGGTGCTGTTTCTGGCGCGGCCCGCGCGATGAGGACGGGCGAGGGCGAGGCGGTGCTCGAGCTTGCGGCGGTGCACCAGCGGCGCGGCGGCACCGCGGTGCTGCGCGGCGTGACGCTCGCGGTGCGGCGCGGCGAGGTCGCGGTGCTCGTGGGCGCGTCTGGCTCGGGCAAGACCACGCTGCTGCGCGTGGCGGCCGGGCTGGAGCGGGTAGAGGCCGGGCGGGTGAGGCTACGCGGCGTCGACGTGGACGGCGCGGCGACGCGGCGCTTCGTGCCCCCGGAGCGGCGCGGGCTGGGCATGGTGTTCCAGGAGCATGCGCTGTGGCCGCATCTCGGCGCGGGCGAGAACGTGGCGCTGGCGCTGCCCGCGGGCGTGGACGGGCGCGCGGCGGCGGCGGCGCTGCTCGACGCCGTGGGGCTCTCGGGGCTGGCGGCGCGGCGGCCGCACACCCTGTCCGGCGGGCAGCAGCAGCGCGTGGCGCTGGCGCGCGCGCTGGCGACCGGCTCCGACCTGCTGCTGTTCGACGAGCCGCTGTCCAGCCTCGACGCCCCGACCCGCGACCGTCTGCGCACGCTGATCGGCGACCTGGCGCGGCGCGAGGGACGCAGCGTGCTGTTCGTCAGCCACGACCGGGTGGACGCGTGGCGGCTCGCGGACCGCATCCTGGTGCTGGAGGACGGCCGGATCTCGCAGCAGGGCACGCCGCAGGCCCTGCACGGGGCGCCGGCCACGGCCAGGGTGGCGCGCTACCTCGGCGCCGAGGGGCATCTCGCGGTGCGCAAGGTGGGGGATGGCTTGGTCGCGACCCGGTGCGGGCACAGGCTGCGCGCCGTGTGCGCCGGCCTCGCCGAGGGGGCCGACGGCATGGTGATGGCGCACCCGGAGAGGGTGCGCCTGGCCGGCTCGGATGGACTGCCGGCGCGGCAGATCAGCTCAATGTTCGAGGCGGGGCGCTGGCGCACGCGCTGGCAGGTGGGCGAGCACGGCGAGGAGCTGCTCGCGCTACACGACGCGCCGCCGCCCGGGCAGGCCAGGCTCGCGATCGATCCTGGCGCCCTGTTCGCATTCGCGGCGGTGTAGTGAGCCAGCACTTTAAGCTAGTCGTAACCTATCTTGATGGGTTATAATATTGGCATGGTCACCGTATTGCGTGCCGATGACCTGCGCGTCGTCATCTACACCAACGACCACCTGCCGGCGCATGTGCACGTGTTCGGTGACGGCGAAGCCAAGATCAACCTGCTCGGACCGGAGGGTGGTCCGAGCCTGATCTGGGCGGACGGCATGACACGCGGTGAGGTTCGCCGCGCCATGCGGGTCGTGATTGAGCAGTGCGCGTTCCTGTTGCAGAGGTGGGAGGACATCCATGGACGAGCTGACTGATGCCCAGGTTGACGCTGCACTGCTTCGCGGCCACACGGCGAGGCTGCATGAGCCGCGTGCCACAGCGGTGCGCTATGACCGGCACTCAGGACGGGTGATCGTCGAGCTGACCAACGGGTGCACCTTCGCGTTCCCACCCAGACTTGCCCAAGGGCTGGAAACCGCGACGGAAGAGCAGCTCTCGCAGGCAGAGATCCTGGGCGCGGGATCAGGACTGCACTGGGAAGCTCTCGACGTGGATCTCTCCATTTCGAGTCTGCTCACCGGCCTGTTCGGGACAAAGGCCTACCTGGCCCGGCAGGCGGGCCGGACGACATCTCCGGCCAAAGCGGCAGCAGCCAGGGTGAACGGCGCCAAAGGTGGCCGGCCGCGTCGGTCTGCCTGAGTGGAAATTGTGCTGGCAACTTCAATCCTGGCGGAACGATGCAAAAATCCGGAGTTGTGCATCTGACCCGCAGCCACTGGTCGGACACAGCTTACATAGGTTTTCCGTTCGCTTGCTCCCGGGATTCCAGGAACCACACCGCGAGCCGGGTCTCCAGGCTTCCACGCCGAGCGCATCATGCCTCGACGCCCACGGCGAGAGCGATCTGACGGCGGATGGTGGCGAGTTGCTCGGCGGTGACCCGCGAAGGCGTGGCGGTGAGGTGAAGCTTGGAGGTGGTCGCCACCAGGTGCGAGGCGGCCCAGCACGGCTTGGAGCAGCCGTTCTCCGTCGTGGGTGCGATGGCGACCGCTAGGTCCGGGATCACCAGAGCCGCGTCGTCGGTGAGCGGCACCAGGATGACGTTTGGGTAGCCGGGGGGCAAACAACCCGTCGTCCTCCACCACGATCGTCGGGCGAAGCTTGCTGGGTTCCTTGGGCAGGGCGTCGCCGCGCCAGTCGGCCAGCACGATCTGTCCTGCCCGCGGTGACAGGGGCCGTGGCTTAGCCGGCATCGGCGCGCGGGGTGCCCCAGCCCTCGTAGAAAGCGCGGGCCTCCGGGGAAGTCTGGACGTGACGGCCGATCTCGGCGCTGGCTTCGCGGATGCGGGCCCGGCGGGCGTCACGCGTGGCCTTGGTGGCCAGTTCGCGCAGCAAGGTGGAAAGGCCGACGCCGCGCGCGTGTGCCTGCGCTTCCAGCTCGTCGCGTATGTCGTCGTCGAGGCGGATCGAGATCGGCACACTCATGGCTACCCTCGCTGGGTGCTCTGACGAACTACAACAGTGTAGTTGTCAGCTGCAATCTTCGCGCGCATTTTTTGGGTTGTCGGTCCCGGTTCAGCGTTTCACGATTCGTCAAACGGACGGACACTGTTGGCGAAGTCTGGAGCGTTTGGGCCAGCGGCGGCGTTTGGTTGGCTTCCGCTCTGGAGGCCGCCCGTGTTGCTCCCGTCGCAGCCGTTCCCGTCCGTGCCCGGCGACACCGCCCACATCGCGCGTGCTGCGTTCCGGCGCGGCAACCCGTATGTGCTGTTGCGAGACAAGCTCGGGGCGGTGTCGTATTGCCTCATCTGGAATGCTGCCAGATGGCAGGCTGTTGCCTCACCTGATTTGCTCTCCGGCGGTAATCAACGGCGGGGGCGGGAATGGGGCGGATCAGCATGGCCGCGCGTGACGAGTTGGTGGCGGCGGTTGCGGGCCGATACGCCCGGGCCACGCGGCTCGAGCGCGGCCGCATCCTGGACGAGTTCGTGGCCGTGACCGGTCTGCACCGCAAGCACGCCATGCGGCTGCTGCGCGGCGGACAGCCTGGCCAGCAGTCCGGCCCACGCCCGGGCCGTCGGGTGTACGACGGTGCGGTGCGCGAGGCCCTGATTGTAATCTGGGAGGCATCGGACCGGATTTGCGGCGAGCGGCTGCGTCCGCTGGTGCCGATCCTGGTGGAGACGATGCATCGGCACGGTCACGTGCAGCTCGCACCAGAGGTTCGCACCGGCCTGCTCGCGATGAGCGCCGCGACGATAAACCGGGCCTTGCAGGAGGTGAAAGGGCAAGCGGGGAACAGGACGGTGCGGCGAGCACCACCCTCGGCCGCGGTGCGCAGGAGCGTGCCGGTGCGCACGTTCGAGGGCTGGGACGACCCTGCGCCGGGGTTTGTGGAAGCGGACCTGGTGGCGCACGGCGGCCCGACGGCCAAGGGCAGCTTTGTGCAGACACTGACCTTGACCGACATCGCCACGGGCTGGACGGAGTGCGCGCCCTTGCTGGTGCGCGAGCAGCGGCTGCTGACGGAGGTTCTGGGCGAGGTCCGCAAGCTGCTGCCGTTTCCGCTTCTCGGGTTCGACACGGACAACGACAGCGTGTTCATGAACGAGACCGTGCGGGACTATTGCAAGGAGGGCGGCATCGAGTTCACGCGGTGCCGCCCATATCGCAAGAACGATTAGGCGTGGGTCGAGCAGAAGAACGGCGCGGTGGTATGACGGATCGTGGGCTACCGGCGCTTCGAAGGGCTGGAGGCGGCAGGGATGCTGGCCCGGCTCTACCGGTCGATGCGGTTGTTCGTGAACTTCTTCCGGCCCTCGTTCAAGCTGGCGGACAAGTCGCGCGAGGGTGCGAAGGTGAGGAAGCGCTACCATCCTCCGGCGACGCCCTGCCAGCGTCTGCTGGCAGACCCGCGGACAAGCGACGAGGTGCGTGGCAGGGTGGAGGCGGTGTTCGCCACACTGGACCCGGTTCTGCTGCTTCAGCGGATACGCCTGGCCCAGCAAGGTCTTGTGGAGATCGCCGACAGGAGTTCGGCGGGAAGCGAAGTCGCCGCGGCGGCGGCACCGGGCGCGGCAACCCTGGAGCAGTTTCTGTGCGGGCTGCGCACGGCGTGGCAGGACGGCGAGGTGCGCCCGACCAGCAGGGCGAAGGGGAAAGCCAAACGCGAGCGTCGGCGCCCGGACCCGTTCGTTGTGGTGACGGCACAGGTGCGCGAGTGGTTTGAGGCGGAACCGTGGCGGACGTCACGCGAGCTGTTCGAGCGGCTGCAGACCGAGCACCCCGGCCTCTACCCTGACGGCCAGTTGCGGACGCTGCAGCGTCGCGTGAAGGGCTGGCGTCGCGAAGTGGCGCACATGCTGGTGTTTGGGACGGCCGGGCCGGGAGATGAGGAGCAGGCTGCTGCGGCAACGGGAGCGGAGGCATGATGCAACGGGAGCAGGCTGCTGAGGCAGTGACCAGCGCGTCGGGAGCATCATCGAATGAGGCAATACGTGCAACCATCCTGATCGCCGCGCTACACAAGACGTTTTTGGGCTTGGCATGGTCGGCTTCGACCTCAGCCAGCTCCCGTGGGCGAGTGCATCGTTTGATGACGACCGCACCCTTATGTTTGATGCCATTGTGGCGGCCAAGGCGAAGACAGGATGGAACAGGCTTGGGTTTGCCCCTTTCAAAGCGTGGCTTCAGCCCCGCCTTGATCAGTTCCGCACGCTGATCGAGGTGTTTGCTATTGCAGATGCGTCCCAGAATAATGCAGATGTCTGGTCGTACGGCGGAAAGCCAGAGCATTGGACTAATCGCTCAATTCACGAAATCTATCAGAATAGTTACAGATGCGTCCTCTGCCACGACTAGCATGGACTCCGTGCCAGTCTCTACTAGGCTGATCAGATCGAGCACGAGTCGCGAACTTGATGCCGGCCGTGATGGGTTTCATTCTGCACACCTACATTTCTAAACTGCCCGTCACACAGGTTGGGCGAAGATAGGAGCGGCCCTTCAGAAACGCGACGAACGCGCGCAATGCCGCTGATTGGTGATGACGGCTCGGAAAGTAGAGGTAAAGCGCCTCCAATGGGGAAGACCATGTGGGCAAGACCCGTGACAACTTTCCAGCGTCGAGGAGGTCGGACACGCTCGCAGCCGGCGCGCTGACAATTCCTAGTCCCCTTACAGTCAGCTCGATCTGGGAGGCGAGATCGTGAACGATCGTTGCCGCTGGCGAGGCGATTTGTATGGTCTCGCCGGCGGATTGCAGGATCCATGGCTTGATCAAGCCGGTGATCTGACTACGGCACACCACAGCGCGGTGATTGAGCAGATCGCTTGGGATATTCGGCATCGATCGAGCCTGAAGGTAGGCAGGTGAAGCGACGAGAACCGCTTCTGACCTGGGCGCGACTGGGACGGCCGCCATGTCCTTTTGGAGGCAATCACCATAGCGCAATCCTGCGTCGAAGCCCTGCTTGACGATGTCAATCATGCGCGCTTCAACCGCGATCTCGAGATTCACGTCAGGATAGGTGTCCTGGAAAGCTGCCAGTGCTGCAGCAATGAGCAGGTCGAAGGGCGCGCGTGGCATGGTGAGACGCAAAGGGCCGGCTGGCCGTCCGCTCCGCCCCGCTGCCTCCTCCGCGGCTCGCCTCAGTTGCGACAGGGCAGGAGCTGCCGCGAGCAGATAGTCGGTGCCTACGTCCGTCAAACTCACGTTGCGGGTCGAGCGGCGTAAAAGCGGCGTACCGAGCCGCCCCTCGAGATTTCGGATCGCCTGACTTACTGCCGATGGCGAGATGCCGAGACGCCTCGCTGCTTCGGAAAAGCTGCCAGCTTCGGCCACAGCGACAAATACGGCTACGCCTTCGAGGGAATCTTTCTGTCGCAATTGACCCATTTGTAAGTTTTGCTTCAGACTTCATGCGCGATTGATGCGCTAATAGCAAGCACCCGATCGGCTTACGATTGCAAATGTCCTTGATCCAACACCATTCCGTCGAAGGCCCGATCCCGATCGAGCACTCAGTCCAAAAGGGAATGGCGCTACGGTGCATGTCGCCCAAGCCGGCGCGGGACGCTCGCTACTTGCTGCATGGTTGGCTCGGCGGCGCGGTCATTCAAGCGCTTGCGCGAATGGCACGCGACTGGAGTATTCGACCATGACAGCCTCACTTCAGCCGATCAGTTCTGCAGCCGGACTGACGCTCGACCGACGTTCCATCCTCCTCGGGATGTGCGCAGCCGCCGCCCTGTCGGGTGCAGCAGGGGGAACACCCTTGTCCACGTTGGTCTCGCGCACGTTCAGCACGCCTCGTCATACAACGCACTACATCGAGTGCGGGCCGGTCGACGGACCGCTGATGATCTTCCTCCACGGCTGGCCGGAGCTCAGTTTGATGTGGCGCGCCCAGATGGATGCGTTCGCCGCCGACGGTTGGCGCTGCGTCGCTCCTGATCTGCGCGGCTATGGCGGCTCTTTCGCCCCTGCAGCCAACGACGCCTACACCCACGAGCACGTCGTGGCGGACATGGCGGAGCTCCATGACCACCTTGGCGGCAAGCCTGCGATCTGGGTCGGCCACGACTGGGGCAGTGTCATAGCCGGTGCGTTGGTCACGCATGAGCCCAAGCGCAGCCGTGGCGTCGTGCTGATTGCGGTGCCATATCTTCCCGACGCGAACGCCCTGCCGACGATCGTCCCGCTGGTCGACCGATCGATCTATCCGGCCGACCAGTATCCGGATGGCCAATGGGACTACTACCGCTACTATACGAAGCACTTCGAGTCGGCCGTCGCCGACTTGGATGCGGACAAGGCGGCATCGCTGGCGTCCATCTTCCGGTCAGGCGACCCTGCGAGTGTTGGCAAGCCAGCGGCAAGTGCGATGGTCACGCGCAAGGGAGGGCGCTTCGGCGCCGCGCATCGCGCCCCGCCGACCAAACCTGACCCGGCCCTCTGGCCAACAGCGGACTTCGACGTGCTGGTGCAGTCGTTCAAGGCTCACGGCTTCCGCGCGCCGTGCGCGTGGTACCTCAACGACGACGCCAACATCGCCTATGCGCGCAAGGCACCCAATGGCGGCCACCTGTCGCAGCCGGTTCTGTTCGTCAACGGCGACTTTGACCAGATCAACAGCATCAACGGAAATCGTCTGAGCGACCCGATGCGCGCGGCCTGCTCGGACCTTACCGTGATGAGTATGCCCGCCGCACATTGGCTGCCGCTGGAACGCAAGGCAGAACTCATTCAGGCCATGCACACCTGGCTCCAGAGCAAGAAGCTTTGATGGCGGCAATGGGAACGTGACGTCCCACACGCGGAGCGGTTCTCCTGCGCTGGTTCAGCCGCTCCGCCACGTGTCACCGGCGTTTTGCATCGGGTGGTGACAAAGCAGGACGAGCATGATGGCGGCAACCGAAGAACGGGCTTGCAAGTGAATAGTGCGACAGCCCTCAGCGATCGCGCTGTCGGCCTGTTGGCGTTCGCCTCGGCCATCGCCGTGGCGAACGCTTACTACATTCAGCCGCTGCTTGTTGAAGTGGGCGGAGCGCTTTCCATCTCCAGTGGCCTCGTTGGGATCTTGCCTGGCCTGAGCCAGATCGGTCTGGCGTGCGGGCTGGCATTCCTGTTGCCGCTCGGGGACATCATCTCGGCGCGCAGGCTGCTCCTAACGGTCATCCCGATCCAGATCGCAGCGCTGGTCCTGTTCGCCACGAGCGGTTCGGCCCTTACTGTCGCGGCGGCATCCCTGTTGGTCGGTTTGTTCGGCATCGCACCCTATATCCTGCCGCCCTATGTTAGCCTGCGTGTACCGGCTTCGCGGGTCGGCCAAGTTACGGGGATGCTGACGCGCGGCATCATCATTGGGATCCTGCTCGCTCGAACCGCATCAGGCATTATCGGGACGCATTTCGGCTGGCGTGCGGTTTATTGGATCGCCGCTGTCATAATGGCCATAGAGCTGGTCTTCCTCAGTCGCGTTGTTAAGCCTGAACCGACGATGCCTTCTCCAGGCAGAGTGCCTTATCGTGATCTTATCGTCTCCCTGGTGCATTTGCTTCGAACCGTCCCTGAACTCCGCATCGCCGCGCTGTGCCAAGCTCTCAGCTACGGTTCGTTCATTGTGTTCTGGCTGGGAGTGACACTCCATCTGCAAAGCCCAGCGTTCGGCTGGACACCGCAGGCTATTGGCCTGGTCGCGTTCGTCGCAGCGGCCGCGGCAAGTGCCGCACCAATGTTTGGGCGAGCAGTCGATCGATCCGGACCGCACGCTACTCGGCGGGCGGCGCTCGCGGGGATGGTGATCGCGTGGATCCTGTTGGCGGTCCTCAAGGGACATCTGGCCGGGATGGCGGTGGGACTCATCGTCCTGGACATCAGCGTGACCATCGTGGACATCTCGAACCGCACCATCCTCTATGGTCTCGACCCCGGAATTCGGACACGTCTGAACGCGGTCTACCAGGTCGCCATGTTTTCCGGGGGCACGGTAATGTCGGTCCCCGTCGGCGTCTGCTGGTCACTGGGCGGATGGTTCGCCTTGTGTGCGCTCGGCGTGGTCCCCGTTGTGATGGCCTCCATAAGATGTTGGCGTAGCTTACGGTGAGGTCGTGTCGGTGAGATTTGCGATTGGCGGTCACCACGTCGCGGTTCCGCACTCATGGCAACGCCTCCTCGCGCTGCCGTTGATCATCCTATCACCATCCCCACAAGCCATTTAATAGGTCCTGAGCCTAGCGAAGCGAAACGGGCAAATGTGGAAACGCCGGCCGAGCGGTCGGAGTGGCTTAGCGTGCAATCTTGAGCAAACGGTCAGGAAACCCTTGATCCGCACCTTAGCCGGCAAGTCGCACGGGCTGACCAACAGCGGCACGGAGCCGTTCATTCACCTGACCGCGACCACGCCTCCGATCGATCTGAGAGTTTTTTACCGGATCGCCGCGACACAAGAAGAGGGAGTATAATGGAAGTGCTTCGGGTAGGGATCATCGGCGCGAGCGCCGAGGGCGGCTGGGCGCGTGACGGGCATGTGCCCGCCGTGCAGGGCCTGGCAGGGATGGAACTCGCCGCAGTGGCCACGAACAGCCGGAAGACGGCCGACGCCGCCGCAAAAGCTTTCGGCGTTTCTGCCTCATATGGCAGCGGCATGGAACTGATCCGGGCGGGAGGCATCGACCTCGTCACTGTCGCGACCCGGGTTCCGGACCACCGGGAGTTAGTGCTCGCCGCTATTGACGCCGGCCTGCACGTCTACAGTGAGTGGCCGCTGGGCCGCAGCGTAGCGGAGGCAGAGGAGATGGCGTCGGCGGCCCGTGCGGCCGGCATCCACGCCGCGATAGGCCTCCAGCTACGCGGCAGCCCGGTCGTGCGGCGGGCGCAGATCCTGATCGCGTCCGGCGCGATCGGACGAGTGCTGGGCATGAGCATCTATTCGGCCACCGCCGGGTTTGGTCCGGACGTGCCGGCGCCGTTCGTCTACCTGGAGGACCCAGAAAGCTTTGCCAATCTCGTCACCATCCAGGGCGCCCATACGGTAGATCTGGCCCTTGCAGTAGCCGGCCCCATTGCCGAGGCGAACGCGCTGGCGACGGCGCGGTATCCCGAGATTGACGCCGACGGCGAGCGGCGGTCGCGCATCACCTTCGATCACCTGCTGATACAGGGACGGCTGGCCGCGGGCGGCACGCTGTCGGCCGAGATAGCGGGCGGCCGTCCACCTGAAACCCCGTTCCACCTGAACCTCGTGGGAGAGAAAGGAACAATGCGGCTGGACGGCGGCGCACCCCGCGGGGTGCAGTCAGGGCGCCTCACCCTGTCAATGGACAATGGGCAAGAGCAGGTCGAAGAGGGAGAACTCGCCGCCATGCCGGATGCAGCGGCTAATGTCGCGGGTGTGTACGCGGCCCTGCGTGATGACATCGCAAATGGAAGCTTTACCGTTCCCCGATTCGATCACGCAGTGACACTTACACAGTTGATTACCGACTTGCTTGCATCTTCGAAGTCGGGTTGGCGAGCAATGGCTTCAGGTTGGCCGGAGTGACATCCGCTTACCGCAGCCGGCTTCTCCCAGGGCTGTTCAACGCTATCTGACGCCCTTGAACTGCAATAGGTTTTCGATGCCAGCGAGTGCTGCGCGGTAGCGGTCCTGGCTGAACGTGGATGGCGTCCGTCAAGCTGGTGTAAAATGCGGTGTAGTTGAGGTGGCCACCGATCACGCGGCTATGGTGGCGATCTCGGTGGGCACGCCGTCGATGGTCTGCGGCATGAGGTCGGCC
>JAABUY010006920.1_pt1 | contig 10940 bp, 13 predicted proteins | sample 5560271 | NCBI WGS metagenome assembly JAABUY01 (sample SAMN10711886, study PRJNA513374) | rock metagenome | isolation source: Antarctica rocks | place: Antarctica: Victoria Land, University Valley
TTGCTCAACTCAACTCAGATTGAGTTACAGTGTTGAGTTGAGTTGAGAAAGATCAACTCAACTCGATCGAGTTGAGTTTGACTCTCAATTCAACTCGATCAACTCAACGAGTTGACTTGAACTCAATGACATGTCTAAACATTTTACTTATTTGAAATAAGTACTAGTAGAATGAAATTATGAAACTTTAAAATGTGTGTATATGAATGATCTTTATTCACATGTCGAAAAGAAATCTATATGTATGTAGAGAAATGTCTTCAACTCTTCTATTGTTGACTCAGATCTCAGTCACTGTTTCTAACTAAACTGCTTGAAAAATGCGTAAGTAATTTCATGAAAACAGTAAATTGCAAAATGAATTGCAAAATGAATTGCAAAATGAATTGCAAAATGAATTGCAAAACTATCTACGTGAGCTTTTTATTGATGTTTTCTTGTTTTCTTTGCTCAGACAATGCATTCAATTTAGCTTTATTCTTAAATGATGATTTCTTCTTGAAATTAGTCATCTCAAAGCTACGTTTACATGTTACAGCAGAACTCAACTTCAAAGAAGAAGTCATTTTGCGCTGTTCTTTTTTCAATGCTAAAGATGATGATCTAGATTCTTTATTCAATTTAAAGACTGCAACGAATTTCATCAAATTTCTTTGATTCATTATCTTTCATAATGATTGATCATTCTTCTTCAATCTGTTTCTCTCAGTTAAGTGTGATGTAACTTGATCAAAATGAGCAGACGCTGAAAATCGAGCATTCAAAAGTGAAGTTGTCGTAGATCTTGCTGTCGTAGATCTTGCTGTATTAAATAACGTAGATAACAAGAGTTCTTTGAAGTTTGAGAATCTAGATTGCGAAGATGATATGAAAAGATCAACATCAATTGTATCATCATTCTTCAGCTCTGATATTGTTAATTAAATGTTTGATGATGAACAATATAACATTACTTATCACGCTCGTTATCATCAACATCATCATCTGATGATGCATCGCTGATATACTTTAAATCTTCATTAACGTCGATGATGAAGACTAAATCTTTGTTCTTTTCTTGTTTCTGTGCATCGAAAGCTCTTTTCTCTTCAATAAGCTCGTGAGACTCAAATTCTGCTTTCAACTTCACAGCATTTGCATGCTTAATCATCATGATATTCAATATGATGTTGACAACAAGAGAGCTGAAACGATAAGATAATATGTCTCATTTCAAATTGAAAACTCGTTCAACATTTGTTGAGATAGCTGAAATTGCTAAAATATCTCGAGACATTCTGCTTAGATGAACAAAGTCTCTGAGATGATTTCTTCAGAACTTAATGAGATCGATGTCTTGAACAATGTTTAAAGCTTATTAGAATTTGATATTTCAAACTATGTGACTGCGAAATCGATTGCAAAATCAATTGCAAAATTGATTACAAAGAAATTATGAGACAACATTAATTGTGCAACGAACGAAACAAAGAGAAGAAAAACTAACTCTGATTCAAATATCGTTTTGCTTCATTAGTTGAAACAAGTGATGATGAATTGTGACGTCTGAAATTTCGTCTAGCGACTATATCTGCAATGAAAGATGATTATTGCAAGACTCTTTCTTGAAGTTGATCTTGCAATGTAGTTGAGTCGAAAGTGTAGTATCTAGCATAATAATCTATAAACTCTCGTTTGTATCTTTGTTTATAGTCGCTGTCTTGTCATGTAGATCGCTCGTATAGATTTAGTTTCTGATGAGAATCTATAATATTTTCGAGATTGTACATTAACTCTCGATCATGACTGACATTTGTGTAATATTCAAATAATTTAATTCAAGCTTGCGTTAAGACTTTCAAAAGTAAACGCTTTCAAGAACGCTGCTTTCTCTTCAGAGCTGTCATGTGATCTTCGATATGAAAGAACAAAACATCATAAACAATGTAAATTGCATTGATGCTGAGTTCGTGATTACGTTCAAGTAAATCAGTGAATATCGCGAATGATTTGAGTAGTTCTACAAGATATTGAACATGTGTTTATTCTTCATTATTGAGAGATAGCTTTTGAAGAGTAGTATTTTCATTTTCGTGAATAGAAATATAACTCTTGATGAAAACTTAAAGACGAAGTGCTCTTAAAAGCATGAGACAGATAAAATTTCAGCGAGTTTTAATATCTTGTATCATCTTGAGATGAAGTTCGAAATTACGTTGAGACTTGTGAAAGTTCTCTATTCTCTGAGAACTTTTGTTCATATAAACAGAAAGCTTTTAAATCTAATTAAAGATTACTATAATGTCATGAATAAGAGTGTACTTTGTATTTTCGATCGCGATTGCAAAATCGATTGCAAAATCAATTGCAAAATTGATTGCGAAAATAATAGCAGAGCAAACTAACATGATAAATAAAAATTATTAATTATCTTGAACAGTGTTCGAAATAAACTCTCTTGTATAAACATGCTTTGAAGACTAATCTTGAGTATTCAATACTCTTTCTCATTTTCATTCTTGAAACTTAACGTCAGTGATTTGAGTAACTGTTTAACAGCTAACTGAATTACATGTGCTAAACATGATAAATATGAAATAGTTGAGAACGTTTGCAAAGTCTTGTTTAATGCAGTCATCATGACGTCATTATTGCTGACGTTGTCTGTGATTACAGTCATAACTCGATCTTGAATATCAAGTTCTTGCAATATTCGTTCAGTAATACTGCTTAGATTGCTTTCGATATGCTTGTCTTTAATTTGTTTAAAGCTCAACAAGACTTTTTGATACTCTCAGAACTCAATGTAGTAAAATCTCATGATGACTAGAAAAGATAATCTATTAGAACTACTTCATTCATCTAGACTAATGAAGATTTTAGAATTCGTTGATAACTTCTTGAGTATGTTGACTCGAACAACAGTCGCTTGATTCTTGAGAGAGATCGTAAGTTTGATTCTGTGCGACAAAGTAATGCTTAATTGTGTCATTTCAAATGCTCGTCAAAATTGAACATTGTCAATAGCGACATAAGAGATATTCAAAGCAACGAAAGTCTTTTGAAGTTGTAGTGCAAAGACTTCTGAAGTATATTCTTAATGAAAAGCGTAATGCTGTGATTTGTTAATCTTTTGCAATCTCTTTTGCAATCTGTTTTGCAATCTATTTTGCAATCTGCAGCTAAGAAGCAACTTATCAAAGCTTTAACTTTAACAAAGTTATGAATGTCTCAAACGTTCATGATCTTAGTTGCTAAGTTTGTGCGTCTATCACAATCTTTGCTATTCAGATGACGTTTCATGATGCTGTTATTGATGCTTCTATTGTTAAAATGCTCGTAGACATGCGAATACAAATGACAAATGAGTTTGAGTCTTTCGCTTTCGACTAAAGCTGTCTGATAGAAGTTATTTCATATCTCATCTGTTCATGACTGTAAGATTCACTTTGAATGACGATAGTTTGATACTTTTCGTTCTACTTGCATCGCATATTGAGTTTGCTTTCATCAATTCAGAAATATATGTTGATATTCTTGCTCATGATCGTATAGCACATATTGTTCATCATGTAATAACTGCAGTTCAATGAGCACGACAGAAGCAACGTTAGAAGAAGAAGATCAAGCACTATCATGCTCGCTGTTGTCAAGATTCTCTGAAAATATATTTATAGAACTGAATAAACTGTTCATACTTGCTTGCAATTTCGATGTTCTGTTTCAAGAAGATGACATGATAAGTAAGTTAAACGAAAAAAAGACTGCAAAAAGAGTCGCAAAAAGAATTACTAAGAGAGTTGCAAAAAGAATTAAAAACAAGTTTGATCTTTCAAGCATCATTAAGCTTAGAGTTTAAAGATCAATGCAAATCATGCGTCACTGTTGACTTGTGACTGATTGATTCTTATCTTTTAAATTAACTGTTAATTATTTTAAAAACTAGCACATTTTAATAGATTTTAAACGTCATGATTGACTAAGAAGCTTATTACAAATACAATGAAATAATTATACAGAGATGAACTGAAGTACAAAATAATCGTTGATCGTTGCACAAAATTATGCGAAAAGAATGTTTAATTCTTCTGTTCACTTCTGCTATTTATTCATTACATGAGAGTATGCTGTGATGCTGCATGCAATAAATGATTCTATCTATCAGCTTGTGACTGCGAAACTAGCTAGATTATCGATTTAGAAACACTCGATTTCTAAGATATGAATATTAAGAGAATCAAAAAGAATACTTGACTTCTTGATTTTGAATATCACTTTTTATATTTCTCGTGTCAATTTGTAGAAAACATTTGATGTTCATTCATACTTGTTATAGTCAAAATTTGTCGATCAATTCTCAGTCTGATCTGATAGCACAATTCACTTGCATGACTTGTTCTTAATCGTCTTTCTTTTCGATCATACTACACGTCATAGAGTTCTCTCAGACGTGATGAATGATTCTCGAAAGTGCTTTGATATCAATTTGCGATCTCGAGAGATATGACAATTTGTGAAGAAGGCTTGACGATACTGATCGCTCTTTGCTTTTTTATATGTCACAATGTTAGTATAAATATTGAAATACAAGTCGCGAAATTGATTGCAAAATTGATTGCAAAATTGATTGCAACATCAAGAGCAAAATCAAGAACAAAGTTCAAATAGTAAAAGAAATAATAATCATGTTGTAAACAAAATTACAAAAAGAACTGTCAAAAACTTACACAATAAGATGATGTGCTACGTCTTTTCAGAAATTCTGAAACTGTTGAAGAATCTTCACTGTCAATGCTTTTCTGATGACATTCAAGTCATTCATCATCTTTTCGTTCATCATCGTCTTGAGCTTTTCGCTCAAAAGCAAGTCATTCACCTGATATCATTCTTTCGTCTGAACATCATTGATGTCAGAGAGCTTCTTTCATTGAAAACTCTTCACACTCATATTGAAACAAGCGCTTAGTATTGAAGAATCTTGATTGAGACTTGCAACATCGAGACGTGTTCTTACATGATTCACTGTATTTTCTTTCGCAATTCTATGAATTTATTAATATTTGATTGCAAAAAAGATTGCAAAAAATATTGTTGATTTCATTTGCTATTCACATGCGCAGTCAACAAGAACTCACAATCATTATTCAATGCTTGTAGATAAACATTCGATTTTTTGAATTGCTTGATTCAGTAGAAATGAATATTTCTATCTCTGTTTTTCGCATCTTCAATTTTCTTCTCATTGTCTGTCATATTTTGCATATGAGTTCTAGTTTTTTTTGAATGTGTATTGTTGAAATAATCTTCAATAGTCTTGCGTTTGTGAGTAAACGTCATTGCGAATGCAGAACAGTAGTTAACTCATAAAAGCAATGATGTAATGATTTAAATAATGAGATGAAATAATGAAGATCAATCGCAATGATGAAATATGAAATTTAAACTTTGATATCTTGATTTAAGATTTTAAGATTTAGATCATCATCATTTCAACACTAATTAAGTCGTGTAATCATCAACTTTTTTCTTCTTTTATCTTCAAACAACAACAACATACTGCAATCATGATCACAACAGCTCAGTAAGTTATGTATCAGTCTTACGAGTTTATAGAAGATTGCAAAACTGATTGCAATACAGAAACAATGAGCTTAACTTTAACAACAAAACGTTATTCAGCATCTTTGATTTTGCAACTGACGAGATTTTGAAATCGATTTTGAATTCAAATGAATTCTTCAACTTGCATGAATCTATGTACATATTTCATTTCTTATTACTCTTGAATTGATTGCAAAACTGATTGCAAAGTAGAAATAATATCGTAGCGAATTCTAAATTCAAGCTTACAAGATCAAATCTCGATCACGAGTTAAACAATAAATCGCGATTGTCAAGCAGCTCAGAATCGTGATTGTCAAGCTCATCATCATCATTCTCATCATCATTCAGTAAAAAACCTTTTAACAAGCAATTTGTTGAAAAGATGCTTTGAAAACAGTCAATAGTGAAGTCGAGAACTGATGATAGAAAGATGAAGCTCATCAGAGTAAGTTTTGAGTCTTACTAGATTGCAAAAATGATTGCAAAAGTGATTTCAAATACGCTGATTATATGTTAGAATGTTCGATTCATTGAGTCAGCTTGTGTTATCAATGTCATCATAAAAAGTTATCTTATCAAGCTCAAGAAAATGCGAAAATATTGCAAAGAAACTGTGATATTTCGTGAAATTCGTCGATATCAAAGAACAATTGACTTACTTATTTCAAAGCTGTCGTTTCAGCGTGTGATTCGCGAAGTGTGTCATGAATTGATTGAAGTCGATTTTCGCTTTCAATCAAAAGCTATAGAGACATTGCAGAAGATGACAGAAGTGTGACTTGTTGCGATGTACAAAGATTAGTTTCACGATCAATTTTGCAATCAATTTTGCAATCAATTTTGCGATTCAAATACTGATTACTTAACAGACATCAATCTTTGTGCAATTCACGCAAAGCGTGTAATTATTCAAGCGAAGAATATGAGGTTGATTTTTCGTCTCACGAGCGAAAAGTTTACATTTGAAGCTTGTTCAAATTACATGACGAAGTAGATAGTCATGTTACTATGCAATCAGAATGCAACGCTGTCGCAAAGCAAATAGATAGTAAATACAATTTTTGCACTGTCACACTGTTAGTGATACTATTGCTTTCGCGTATAATTTAAGTTAATTCTTATCGCTTTTGTCAAGAACTTTAGTTTTTTTTCTCTTGAATGTAAAGTCAATTGATTAACTACTTGTATGCATGAGATTTCAGCGCAAACGAGGTTTTCGCGCACGTTAACTAAAACTATCTATATTGATGTCATTTTAGCACGTCAAAGTCGATACTATTTGTTGCTAATCTTTCTAGATTAAAGTGCGTGAAAATTCAGTTTGCGCGAAAACCTCATGCATACAAGTAATTATTCTATTTTTAGAAATCGAGTTCGAATTCAGTTTGCATGAAAATTCTGTGTATATGAGTAAGTATACTATTTTTAGAAATCGAGTTCAAGCAACTCAACTCGATCTTGAGTTAAGCTCAAGTTGAGAAGAATCAACTTAATCTCAACTTGAACTCAGAATTGAGTTGAGTTGACTCTTCTCAACTCAACTCAATTCTAACTTGATGACAGATCTAAATTTAAGCATCTTGATTCAATTCTTGCTCTGTCTCAATCTCATCATCATTTTTATTTTCAAGAATGCAAGACAGATGATTTAGAATGAAATTCTTCTGAGATAATTAAGAAAGTTATTCAACATCAATGATAATATTTGCATAATCAAAATAATGTTTCTTTAAAAAGATCAGTCAAACTTCTATGTTACAATAATATACATGAAAAATATGCTTAAATTAATGATTCATGTTACTGTTCTTAATGATCAAAATGATGAGCTTTAAAAGAAAAACTTGCAATTCAAAAGAAAGAGAAAGTAATTAATTGACAATCTTGAGAGTGTTTTGCACAAAGTTAACTACATGATCAATATATTAATACTGATGTTTCTTTACATGATGAAATTTCATAATGATGTGAACTCTGACTATCAACATTTTCTTGATCAGAGACAATTCAGAAAAATTGATGAATAAACATAGTGAATTCATGTTGTTCTTGATGAATCACAGCATAAAATCATCAAGATTGATTCTTCTGTTTTTAATGCATTGATAACAAAAGTATCATTTCTTTTAATCAATTAACTTCATGTCAAAGTCAATCTTGTTGCAAATGTTGCAATCATTTTGTTCAAAGTTTTCAAGAGTGTTGTAAAACTCATGAATAAAATTTCAATCATTCTTGTCAGAAACTGAGCTAAACTAGAGATACTATCAATATAAAAGACTGATATTATTATTATTACTTTGATAGAATCTAGATACAAGACAATACATCAAATAATGTATAAGACGAAAGACAAAGAGTGAAAGAAAGAAATGAGAACTCAACTTCTATATACATGAATCAAACAGAATCAAGACTAAACAATAGTTTTATTGACTTAAGATTGCAAAAGTTCATGCACATGACTGAAATGATCAAAACAGAATTGCTGAGACTAAATTAAAATAATAATGACTAAATTAATGACTTGATTCATTGAACTGCAAAACAAATTCAATGAATCAAGATTATTTAAAATATTGATGATTTATGTTTTAAATTGAGTTAATGATCTGACATTATGACAGTAACTCTTTTCTTCAAAACTGAACTTCTGCAAGATGATGAAAAGAAACAAGATGAAATAAGAAAGAATTAAAAATGAAGATTGAAATGAAACAAGAATTGATGTGAATGCATTTTAATGTAATGAAGCACAGATGAAACTAAAATAAATCTGAGTCACATCTGAATCAGATCTGAGTAAGATGTTTGAAGAATGAGACGAAATGAGACGCATTTTAACATGATGATGCATAATAAAATTGAAACATATTTAAGTTACATTTAAATCAGATTTAGATGAAATGTTTGAGTCAGATTTAAACAAGATCTGAGTCAGATTTAAACAAAAGAAAGATGAAATGCAGTTTAATGTGATGATGCACAGATGAAACTAAAATACATCTGAGTCATATTTGAGTCAGATTTAAACAAGATGTCTGAGTCAAATTTAGACAAGATCTGAGTCAGATCTGAGCTGAGTTGAGATGATGAAGATTGAACTTAAAGTTCTTGACATTGACATTAAAATATCACACATGATAGTACATGTGATTCTTTGATGACAGAGTTGATGAGATGATATTCATCAAGCACTTATTCACAATTATTCAGAAGATGAAAAGATTCTTAAGTAAAAAAGTGATCTTTTCAATCAACATAATACTTAAGCAAAGATGAATTATAATGTTTATCACGCTTGAAGTTTAGTATGCTGTTTACATATCAGAATCTTTTGTCATTCTTGATGACAATGAGTTTTTAAGATTTTTGACGTTGACTCAAGAGAAAATTACTTATGATATGATTCAAAAGAATGACATGAAAAATTAAATAAATCTTCATGAATGCTGAAAGATTTAACTCAATGATCAGAGAATTGTTCTTGAAAACATGCTTGATCTTGAAGAAATCAACATTATAATCATTTAACTTGACAGTAAGATGAATGATGCTGAGATTGTAAGCATTCAATCAAACTTCATCTTCAACGAAGTATTTAGAACAAAAACAATGAGAGAGACTGACATTGAATTCATAAATGATCTGAGCTATAAGCATCTCATCATGTAGATGCTTAGTTAGTTTCTTCATTTTCTTGATGAACTCTTTGACATTGATTAACTTGTCTCAAGCTTGAAACATAAGATTCTCAAGCAAAGACTCAAAAAACTTAAAGTTTAAACGTGAGTTTTGACTTAAATTGATCAAGAAGAATGATGTTAAAGTGATTAATAATGATGCATTATTGATGATGAATTTAACTTCAGAAAGTCACTTAGCTTAGTCATTCTGCATGTAATTGACGAAAACTTAAAGATAATGCTTCATGACAGCATTGACTTTCTCAATTTGATCATTGATTTCAAAGTGATACATCATTGATAACTTAGCATTTATCTTCAACATTTTACACATATGCTTTCAGACATTGAAGATGAATTGTGTATTTCAATCAGACATGAAAAACTCAAGTAAATCATAATGTTTTTAAACATAAGCATAGAAGCAGTTGATAACTTCTTCAACTTTCATAGAAATGATGAGAACTAAATGTCTCATTTTGATAAAATGATCAACAAAGATTAGAACATATTTATATATGATACTCATGAAGATACTGAGCGATAAAGAATTTACATAGTTCATGAAGATATCACATCAACGACGTTTGAAAACTGAAAGAAAACACAATCATTCTTGAGTTTAGACTGATCATCGAGTTGAATTTCAAGTTGACATTTTGAACTCGAATTGAGATTGAGTCGAATTGCTCACATTTTCAACTCGATTCAAGTTGAATTGCTCATATTTTCAACTTGATGTGACTCGACTCGACTGAGAATTGAATCAACTCGACTCGACTCGTCAAGAACTTGAGCTTGACATCAAAAGAACTAAATATAGAAATTTTTTCGACTTTTGCATTATCTTTTTGCATTATCTTTTTGATAGAGTCGTAGAAAGTCATGAAGAGAAAACATGAAGATCGTTTGATAGAGAAACATAAAGAGAAACATAAAGAGAAACATAGAGAGAAACATAAAGAGAAACATAAAGAGAAACATGAAGAGAAACATGAAGAGAAACATAAAGAGAAACATAAAGAGAAACATAAAGAGAAACATGAAGAAGAACATAAAGAGAAACATAGAGAGAAACATGAAGATCGTTTGACTTTGATAGAGAGTCATGACGAGAAAACATGGTAGAAAGTCATGAAGAAAATCATGAAGACTGTTCAATCAAGCTATTTACATCTATTTAATATCTTGTCGAATCGAGTCGAGTTTTCGAGTCGAATTATCAAATCAAGCTTCTCAATTCGACTCAAGTGCTTGAGTTCAACTTCTCAACTCGACTCGACACTTTTTCAAAAGTATTTCAACTCGACTCGACACTTTTCGAGTCGTGTACTCGACTCGAACTCAAGTACTCGACTTGACGTGATCAGTCTACTTGAGTTCATTGTCTAAAGAGCTTAAAACATATGCACACATAATAGTTTTATACAAAGCATTGAACATACTTATAAATGTTTGATCATCAGTAAACTTGATTGATCAGTTCATAACTTTTTGCTCTTTTTGAATGATCATTGATGACATTATCATGAATGAGCTGAATGATACAAAGATGTAGTTTATCTGAGTTGAGCATGTACTTTCTTTCTCAAAAGTACAGATGATTCTCGTGTTTTTCACACTCAACTAGAAAGATCTTGTTGTGATGTTGTGCTTCATTGCAAAGTGCTT
>JAABUY010006923.1_pt1 | contig 10938 bp, 20 predicted proteins | sample 5560271 | NCBI WGS metagenome assembly JAABUY01 (sample SAMN10711886, study PRJNA513374) | rock metagenome | isolation source: Antarctica rocks | place: Antarctica: Victoria Land, University Valley
GCAAGTTCAAGGGCGTGACCAAGCACCGGCGCAGCGGGCGCTGGGAGGCGCACGTGTGGGTCCGCGAGGAGGGCAAGCAGGCCTACCTGGGCGGGCGCGCGGCCCCCATCCGCCCGCGCGCTGCCTTACATCCGGCTTGGCGGAGTGCATGTGAGCGCCGCATGCGGTGACGGGTGGGCTACTCAGGCAGCATGGCGCGGTGCCAGCGGTCCGTTGTCCTCGTTCAGGAGCATCCGGGTGGGGGCGGCGTCCGGCGCTGCCCCTGCCCTGCCCCGTGACACGAGCACCGCCCTGGACGAGCAGGGAGCGCAGCAGCACCTGCCCAACACAGCCGGCGCTCGCGCATGCCGGCAGGGCCATGCATGACGCAAAGGGCCGGCTGCTAGTCAGATGCAGTGAAAGTGGTGGATGGAAAGACTGAAGTTCGGCCAGAGTGGATTTGGAAAATGCTGCGCAGGTACTCCACGGAGGAGGAGGCGGCCGAGGCGCACGACGTCGCGGCGCTCAAGTGCCACGGCCTGAAGGCCAAGACCAACTTCCACCTGAGCCGGTGCGGCGCGCCGGCCCGGCGGCGCGCGGCGCGCGGGCAGCGGCAGCCCTGCCTGCGCCTGCCTCCCACCACATACGACCCCATGGGGCCCCCGTGGGTCCCCCGCTCTGTCCCGCAGGGCGTTCGGCCAGCTCATGCGCCGGTGCTGGATCACCCAGACCATGTCAACATAAGTGCGCCCTGAAAGTGTGCCTCATGGGGCGCCTGGCGACGTGCGCGCCGCTGCTGGGTCACCCAGACCGTGCTCACACGAATCTATCGTATCCTCGCACGAGCACCCAATGACGTGCGCCGCTGGGGCGCCCGGCCAGGTATGCGCCGCTGCTGGACTGCCTGGACCAGGTGCCCATGAGCGAGCTGGTCATGGCCATCCGGCGGCAGAGCCAGGGCTTCACGCGCGGCTCGTCCGCCTTTCGCGGCGTCACCCAGCACAAGACCGGTGCGGGGCCCCCCGGGCAGGGCAACGTGCCATTCTTACATCTGTGCCCAGCGCGGGTGCCAACGCTGCGCTGCCTGGCCCCGGGTGCGACGGCGGGCCGCAGGGCCGCCGGGTCGCCAGGCTGCGCAGCGCTGGCAGCCACGCCGGTGACGCACGTGAGAACGGCGCTTTGTCCAGCGCAGTAGCAGGCACGCCCGCGCCCGCACGCGCGCTCGAACGGCGCGGCCGGCCGCGGGGGCGCGGCGCGGTCCGCCTGCCCTGTGCCCTAACCCTGCCCTAACGCAGGGCGCTGGGAGGTGCGCATCGGCCTGAAGGGCTTCAAGCACGTGTACCTGGGCCTGCACACCAGCGAGGTGGATGCGGCCAAGGTCTCACCCTAACCCCACCCTAACGCAGGGCGCTGGGAGGTGCGCATCGGCCTGAAGGGCAGCAAGCATGTGTACCTGGGCCTGCACACGAGCGAGGTGGACGCGGCCAAGGTGTACGACCGCGCGCTCGTGCTGCTGACCGGCGCGGCGGCCGCCACCAACTTCCCGTCCATGCAGTACACCGCCGAGCTGGCCGAGTTCGAGGAGTGCGCGCCCCGGACGCCCCGCCCCGCCCCGCCCGGCTCTCGCCCAGGCAGCAGCAGTCGCGCCTTTCTTCCAGCTCATTCAGAGTGCTCTGGCTTGGTCCTCATCCTGTGCTGGTCTGCTGCGCAGCACGGCGGCCTGTGACGGCCCGCTGCGCTGGTGCGCTGTCGCCGGCGGGAAGCCGCAGGCTGCACGCGGACCCCGCAGACCTTGGCCGCTCATGGGGCTGGGCTGCGCCTTTTCAGGCGCGAGCGGCTGGGCCTGAAGCCGCCGGGCATGATGGAGGAGGGCGAGCCCAACGAGCGCGCGTTTGAGGCCTGGCTGCGCGACGCGGCCATCATCAAGGCGCCCGAGCCCGCGCCGGCCGCGCCGCCGCCCAAGCCGAGCGGCCCGGTGAGCGGGGTGCCAGCGCCCCACGACCTGGTCTGGCTGTGTGGGGCTCGATATCACATGCGTGTGCGGCGCAATTGCAGCGTCTTTGCGCTGCCGCCCTGCTTGACGGTCAGATGCGACAAGCAGATGCGACAGGCTGCTGTTTGAATTCTCTCCCATGCCTTTGTCTCTAATAAAATTGCTTCATCTTCATCCCCGTTGTCACTTGTACGGCCATGTCGCGATTTTGCAATTGTGTGCGAGGCGCGCATGCATTCACATTCCTGCATTGTGATATCTCACATGCTGATTTGCCTCATGAATGAAGCTGCATCCACTGCCTTGTCCTGATGTTAACCGCGGGGAGCACGAGAGAGCAGGATATGCTGGGCCTTTGGCCCTGCAAGCGGCCGCGCGCAACCCCGGGCCCGGTGCGCCGAGCACCGCAAGTGCGGAGATGCCAGGTGGTGGCCCAGGCGAGCGCGGCTTTCACACGCGCAGGTGACGCTGGGACGCGATGGCGGCGAGCGGCGCGCGTCGGCGCTGGCCGCGTCCACCGCCTGGCGCCGCGACGCGGATGCGCCGGACTTCCAGCGCCCCGGCCGCGAGGCGCCCAAGCCGCGCGGCACCAAGCACCGCGCGGCGGCGCAGGCCGCCGCGGCGCGCGAGGCCGACGGTGCGCGCCCGCCGGCCTCCATCCAGGCCGCGCCGCATGCCCGGGGCTGCGCTGGCGCCCTTTGCCGCGCGTGTGCAGCAGAGCCGAGTGCTGCGAGACACGCAGAGGGATCTGTGAGCTGAATGATCTGAGTACCGTCTGGGTCTGCTTGCACCACTTGGTCAGAGTTGCCAGTGAGAGCACTTTTAAATTTGTTTGGGGTGCTGTTCCATAGTATCATGCACTGGGCAACTCTTGACGCACGTGCCCATACGAGCACACGCATGCTTGCATTTGTAACCCCCAGTTGGCCTGGAGCCAGCACATATTGAGCATTGCTGAGCTACCTTACAAAGTGCTGTGCAGCTGTGCTGTGCAGCTGTGCGGCAAGCCGCGCTGGCAGCGCAGTGTTCGTGCACGTGACCGCCACGCATTGCACAGTGCGTGAGCGCATGCTGACGTCTGCTCGCCCGCCGCAGAGCGGCCGCGTCGCGGGCGCCCGCGCGGCGCCGGGCGCAAGGCGCAGCGCATCACCGCGGAGGCGGACGCCGACACCGCCGAGATCCTGGCCGCCATGGCCGGTATGCCTGCCTCGGGCTTCATAGCGCCGGCTCGGCCCGCGCGCAGCGGCGGCGCGCGGCGCGCAGGCGACCCCACAGACCCTGCAGACCCCGACACGGACGCCCGCTGCACATGGAAGCCATTCAGCGTGCCGGAGCTCGTGTTCTGGCTCGGCCTGACCAGCGCCGTGGGCTCGCTGGCGCACGCGATGCTGTGCGCGACGGGGCGCGCCGGCGGGGCCACCAGCGGGGCGGCTGGCCCGGCGCGGCACGCGCGTGCTGCCAAGACGCGGCCGGCGGCCAAGGGGACGCGCGCCGGGGCGCTCGCGGCTGTGCGCGCCAGCTCGGCGAGAGCACTCTGAGCTCACGTGCTGCTGCCGCTGCATGTACAATGCTGTCAGTGGGGCTCTTGTGCATGCTGTGCGTGTAAAGCAGCAGCGGGGGGCAGGGCAGGGCATGGGAAGCGCGCTGGTGGAGTCCTGCGGCCGGGAGTGGGGGTGCGCGCAGCCAAGGTTATCTGAGACACAGGCTCTCAAGCTTTCACGTATGGTCTGTGGGAATACTTCAGAGGCAGGCAGGCGGGCAACCTTGCGGCTGCCTGCCTGCAAGTATGCCGTAAACTGTATGCCTGTTGGTGAGTCAGCCGCTCACTCCAGGGCGGGACGCGTCGTTGCGTGACACCATCCTCTGTGTGCCTTTCTTAGCCGCTCAGCACTTGCATGTTGTGAAGTACCTGTGCAGCCTGTGTAAATTCGATAACCTTGCCACCCGTTCCAACCTCTGTCGTTCATGAGCCTTGCATGCTGCTGGCAAGGGTCTTCGAATGTGTCCTAATGTGCCCCCAGCCCCCAACAGGCGATGCCGGTGTTTGGAAAGGACAACCAGATAGACCCGGTGGAGTAGGCAGGATGATGCGCGTGTGCCTGTTCGTGGCAGCAGCGTGCCTGTCGCTGCAAGGTGGAGCTCACCGCTGCCAATTCGCGCAAGCTTGTTCTGCCTGATCATCTCGGAGCTCAGTCTGTCCGTTTTGTATGAACGTAAACACCTGATGCGCAAGCTGCTGTGCAGGCGGCGCAAGTGGACAGCCTGGTGCCAAACATCTGCTGACGGACCTGCCGGCTGCATCCACGGATGTGCACTCTCAGTACTGGGTACCAAAGTACCCGGAGTTGCAGTTTCCGGCGGGCGACAAGGCGCGCCAGGCCTGCCGTGATCAACGCACAAATGTGCAGCGCGCGGCGTGGTGATCTCGTTCTCCCGGGGGCTGGCGTGAGCGCCTCTGCTGTGATCCTGGCGCTGCTTGGCAGCCTCTTGCTCTGGCGGTGCACAGACGCCGCCCTGCAGGTTCCGCACCTGCTACGCGGGCTGCCTTGTGCCGGGAAGCAGCGCCGCAGCACTGCCGCACGGCCCGGGTTGTTTGTCTCAACTATGCTCGAAAAGCCTTTCAAGGTAAGCCATGGACCAAAGCCTTGTTGTTGTCAGCTCCAAGCGGCGTGCTATTTTGAGGCAGCTCAGTGCGTCTGTACCGTGTTTGTCCTGCAGGTGAAAGGGGCAGTCTGTGCGGCCTTCCAGCCGCTGGGCTTTGTGTGCCTTTGCATCTGCTCACTGTTTGCACTCTGCAAGCAGCTGGCGCAGGTTGCGAGGCACGGCGCCAGGCCTGCATAGCCAGGCACTACGTCAGAGTTCTGGCATTGGCGGCCGCCTCCAGACGCGGCAGCAACGGGCTTGCACTGTGCTGAGGCGAGGGTTGCGCGGCGCTGTCAGCGCATACGGCGCAGGTGAAGCAGCGCTCTGTGCGCACGGGCGGCAGGCCCGCCGCGCTTTTCCAGCGCGGCAGGGGTCGCCGGCCGGGCGCAGTGACTGCGTGCGCGTGCTGCTGCAGCGCAGAGGTCATGACAGAGGGTTTGTGACCCCGCGCAGGTGGAGGTCGTGGTCGGGCTGCACAACCGCGGCGCGTCCGACCTCAACGTCACCACGCTGCAGGGCTCGCTCAACTCGGTGCAGAACTTTGCCATGTACTTCCAGAACTTCACCGAGCAGGTGCGCGGCGGGCCGCGGCGGCGGCGGCGTGGCCCTCTGTGGCGCGCTGGGGAGTGGGGGGAGCGGTGTGAGCCTCGATGCGGCTGCCAGCGTGCATGTGTGCGGAGGTGTGGTTGTCCGTAGCCAGGAAATGAAGAGAGTGCGGCAGGTGGGGAAGCAACCTGAGCTGTGTGCCCGGGGCGCGCAGCGCCAGGGCCCGTACCAGAAGGGCATCCCGCTGAAGGCTGGCGAGGCGCTCTCGCTCAGCTACTGGCTGATGCCCGACCCCAGCCTGCCGCCGCGGGAGTTCCGGGTGCGTACCGCTCTGCTCCAACGATGTGTCAGTCGTGGTCGCCTGGACTTCTGCCTGCCATACGTTTATCAACTGGCCATTCCTCCTGCTTACCTTGACACTGCTTGCAAGTTGTTCGATGCTAAGATCGCTCGCAAAGACGCTTGCACCAATTCGTTCAAATTCATGCGTATGCAGCACGCCAGCTGACAGGCCCAGCAGCATGACTCGCATCCGCTGGGTAGCGCGCCGAGCAGTGCAGCGCCGTCGCCCCTGCCCCCGCCCTGTCCTGTGCCGCACCGCGGCGCCATTGCGGCGAGCCTGGCAGCACGTGGACGAGGCGCGCACGCCAGCGGTCGCCCGCGCGATGACGCACGCCGCCGCGCGCAGGTCGCGCTGACGGCGTTCTACCAGACGGCGGACGGGGCGGACGTGTTCCCGGACGTGCACGCAACCACGTTCTTCAACCAGACGATCGACATCGTGGAGACGAAGAAGCTGGTGGACGTGGAGCTCATCTCGCTGTACGCAACCATCGCGGCGCTGCTCGCCGGCCTGGGTGCGCGCCGCGCGCGCGCTCTCGCTGAGCGGCCCGTGCGGGGCGGGGCGGTGTGGTCAAGGGGATGAGAGGGGATGAGGAATGGGATGGGGAAGTGCATTTGGAAGGGGAAGAAAAAGAGAAATTGACGGCTGCGACAGATCGGCAGCGCCTCGGAGGCCTGAGCGCCGTTCTGTTTGTCCAGAGTGGCCGTTGATGTCCATCGACGATGGCGTGATTGCACTCTGCCCATTTCATGCTTGAGTTTGCGCAGTGTCCGCAAAACCAAGGGCGTTTACAAGGTAAGAGAGTTCTTGGCTGCTATGAGCACGGTTGTTTTTCTGCAGCAGCATGGCGGGCATGCCTGCTGTGAGTGATGCGAGCGGGCCTGGGAGGAGAAAGCGGGGGGCAGCTGGTAGCAGGGGCGGCGCTGGAGAGAGCACCTACCTGACAGCGCAAGCCTCGCAGGGTACGTGGTGTACAGCAACGTGTCCGGCATGGCCGTGGTCAAGAACGCGACCAAGGGCAAGCAGAAGAAACGTGTGGAGCCGGCGCCCAAGGCCGACACCGATGCCTCGCAGTGGCTGAAGGGCACCAACGCCAACTTTGGCGACGCGCGCGCCAAGCCGCGCGCCAAGCCGCGCGCGGCGGCGGCCGAGCCGGCCGTCGTCAGCACGACGACGACGGTCGTGACGGAGGCGCCCAAGGCCAAGTGAAGCGGCCAGGCAGTGGACCGGCTGACGCACACCCTTGTCATGGAAACGCGCGGGCCAAGCAGAGCGGCCGGGCGACAGGCTGCTGGGCGTGCCAGGCGGTGAGGAGTGCATCGCCACTGCCGCGCAGGTCCCCTGTCAGCCGGGGGCGGCCTGCCTCCAGGTGATGCAGCCTGCATCGTGCCGTGGGTATGTGCATCTTGCTGACATATGGTGCGGGCGTGGCTGGCGGGCACCGTCATAGCCTGCATGCAAGAGCTGCGGGCTGTGGTATTGCGGGCTTGTGGCTCGGCAGTGAGCGAGGCGATGCCAAAGTGCTGCAGGCTGGGCAGCTGTGGCAGAGGCAGTGCCTGTGGCAGACGCAGTGCCTGCGGCCTGGGGGCGCTGAGGCGTGGGGACTGGCAGTGGGTGCGGCTGGCGAGTCTGGGCATTGGCATTTGGGCATGGGGCGTTGGGGCGGTGCTGCAAACTTGGGCTCGCCCGAGCATGCCCGTGGCAGCATTCAGCATACTCTGGGGGCCTGCACCCTGATCCTGCCGGTAAAGGAACACCGGCGTGGTTGCTCTGACTGCCTCCTCTGCCTCCCGCGCGCCCCCAGGCCCGCCTGCCTTACCTGCCTGTCCTACTTGCCAGGGCGGCAGCGCCGCCCGTCCTGCATGTGGCATCTCGCACAGGCAGAGTGCCTGGGCTGACAGCTTGGATGGGTCTCCTGGGTGCCAGCACGAGGGTTGGACAGTTTTGTGTGCAGCACTGCCTACGTTGTCGTCTCGCTGGCGCGCGACGCCCGCAGCCGCGTTGGCTTGGGTTGCCAGGTCAGCGTTGTTGTCTTTTGGGTTGGCTATTTCATAGCATGAGCGCGGCAATGTGCCTGTTTTGTGGCGCAGGAGCAGCGCTCTGCACATCTGGACTGGCGTGCCTGCACATGCTTGTAAACGCCAGCTGGACCTAGAAACGCACCGCTGACATGAAGATCTCAGACCTCTCAAATTTTCAACACAGTGGCTTTGAATTTACTACAGTTCACTTGCCATGGTACTGGAGTGCGCTTCCACACCACCCAATGCGGCCAGCAGGACGCTGCTGTGTAAGAAGGGCGATGCTGCGGCGGCCTTCACCCCGGTATGCCTGCCGAAGCGCATGTCACGCAGCCGCTCCTGGCGCGTGCGCTTCCGCAGGTCATCCCGCTCCTGCGATGCATTTCTGTTTCGGCTTGTGTTTCTCGTACTCGCTGCTGCCAGGCACCGCTGGGCATGCAAGCACCCATGCCAGCCCTCGCTGACGATGTATGTCACCAAAGGGCGCAGCAGACAACTGTGTCCAGTGGCAAGCATTCAGCAAGCACCAGGCTGCTCAACAGGCCTGGCCGCATCCTTGACAGCCGCGCGCAGCCTGCAGCGTCACCTACGCACCGCCCCCGCGCCTGTCCAGCCAGGCACGTCTCTTCTGATATGGCCCGTTCCCTTAACAGGCAACCATTCCTAGAACCGGCAGCCTCTGTCAGCATGTGCAAGCCCGCGCCTGCAGCACCTCGCGCACGTCGCGCTCGCGGGCCTCCAGCCGCCGCACGTCGTCGCGCGCCGCCTCCACGACGGCATGCTGCGCCAGCACCTGCGCACGTGCTGCCATTAGGCGTATGCATTGCCGACAGGCTCACGTGTCAGCCGGTAGCACACGGCTGGTGAACACCTGCGCCTTGCTTATCACCCTGCTCCACCATCATCTACACTTGCATGGCGCGCATGCTGCACCCTCATGCCATATACGACACTGCATGTGCTGCTGGCCAAGGTCTGTGACACAGGCAGGCGCCCTCGCATCAGTCACATTGGTGAAGATGCCCTGTATGTGTAAAGCTAAGCCACACCCTTGTCGAGGCCAATTTTAGGAACGTGTGTGCATTACGAAGGCCGCCCCATGCTGCGCAGATACATGTGCACCGCTTGCAAGCACCAGCACGTCAGGCAGTCACACAGGGATGCAGCAACAGGTCCACAAGCACAGGCGTGCCTCGCGCGGGAGGTCGCTGTAGTCCTTTTCATAGTCGTCCCAGGCCACGGCGGGCTGGCCGACCAGCAGGCGCGGCCACCACATCTCGCTGTGCAGCCAGTGCCTGCACGCCGTGGGGGCCAGGTGCTGCCATACGGTTAAGGTATGCTTGCAGGTTGCACATGCTGTGCTTGCAGAGGGGCCAGCACAGCACGTGCAGAATGCTGCAGTGACATGGGAGGGCAACAACCCATATCACAGCACTCCGCCTGCAAGGCTTGCATTTTCAAGCTGCCTGCAGGGCTCATCAGAACGCATTGTCTGCAGGCTTCCATGAGTTTGCAGCACCATACAGGAGTGATCAGCACAGGCGCCAGCGCAGCAGGGGCTGTGCGCGCGCACTGGCGCAGAAGCTCCAGGTTCATCTTGCGCAGGAGCAGCAGGCAGCCGTCTTCGCCCTCGCCGCCGCCGTGCAGCCACACGGACTCGTCCGGCACAATGCCCCGCTCCAGCTCGCCAGCTAGGTACACTTCGCCCCTGCACATTGTGCACCAGGTGACCAGTGGGCCATGGAGCAAGGGAGCTCCCTGCCATGCCATGTGTTGTTGCCACTGGGCAACCCTTGCATGCGCCGCTTCTCATCCAGCATGTCGGCCAGCTTCAGCATTGTGTCAAGGTCGCCCACAGCCACACATTGCATCCCTATGCAATCTCACCTGAGTTCCTGATGTATTCGTTGCCTTTAGAAGCTGTCAACACTTGACCACAGGCCCCATGCAGGAGTGTATGCTAGCCACATTGATGAACACAACCCTGCACCAGGCACGCTTCCAAACATGCATCAGCCAGGGGAGGCACACGTGATGCGGTGCGCGACGCGCAGCGCGTAGGGCTCCAGCGTGACGTCCAGCGCGCGCGGCGGCACATCCTTGGGCACCTGGCTGGCAGCGCTACGGGCTAAGTCGCCATATGTATCCCACCTGTTTATAGCTCAGCGACGACTACACAGTCTAAACAGGCATTGGAGTAGGGTAAGAAACAAGCTGCTGGCGCCGTGCGGGGCAACACCCGAAGCGCGATGACCTTGACCTCGGAGCCGCTCTGGCGCCAGCGGCAGCTGCCGTCAGTGAGCTGCGCCCAGCGCTCCTCCGGCCGCTCGGCCGCGTCGTAGAACACGCGCGACATGCAGAACGGGTGCTTGTTGACGCGCTCCGGCGCGCTGCCGTCTGCGCGCACGATGCGATAGGCGCCGTACGGCAGCGCCAGCGCCTGCTTAGGCGGCGGCACCTGCCCAGTCCCCGCAGCACCCTCGCCACTGCATGATGACATGCAGCAGCTTTGCACATATGGCAGAAGTTGCCATGGTGCGCGTCGCTCTTGCAGGCATGCCGCTTGCCTGCGGCAGGCCTCTTGAAATGCACGCTTACTGTGATGGGTTGTTGGTTGATACTGTGAACGGCTTGTGTTTCGTTGCTTTCTCAATTTCAACATATGCTCTATGAAGTTAACAGGCAGGCAATTACAATCGGGACAGGTAGCAAAGTGCATGCAACAACACAGGCACACGTGCGCTTACAGGAAGCCTTCAACGCGCTGTTCTTGCTGTCCGTGCCAGTGATGCATTGCTGGGTGGGCGCACCACTGTCAGCCGGTGTTCTGCCAGCTCGGGCGTGGTCGGCCGCTCGCTCGTGGAATCAGCAGGCAAAGGTGAAGCGGCGGCTGCGGGCAGCTGCCTAGCCGCATGCGCCAGCTCGCCGCCCGGCGCTGCGCCCAGTGCGCGCGCTGCAGCCGGCGTGACGTCAGCAACGTCCGCATCGGCGCTCTGCACCTCGCCCGCGCAGCCGGCCCCCAGCGTCGCAGCCGACACAGAGCCATCCTGCGCACGCTGCCTCTCATTGGCCACTTATGCTGCGACAATGCTGCAATACGTTATTACGCATGAGAACCTGCTGTGTCTGACCTCTGAACTCTCGAGCGCATAAAGGGCCTTGTAAGTAGTGAGCAGAGGGCTGATGTGATACATGGCACATGTCACCCCCCCACAACGTGTGCATGCGCGGCTATCAACAAGTAACTATGCGGATCATGCGCATCTTACAGGCCTGTGCGGCCCGCGTGCTGATTGCCCTTCCTGTTGCAGCGTGCTGACCACTCCCAGAAAGTCAACTAAAGTCAACTGAGCCCAGCACGATGACTTATTTCACAAAGAGCCAAGCGCACCCGCAGCTGCGCGGCCAGCCGC
>JAABUY010006925.1_pt1 | contig 10933 bp, 12 predicted proteins | sample 5560271 | NCBI WGS metagenome assembly JAABUY01 (sample SAMN10711886, study PRJNA513374) | rock metagenome | isolation source: Antarctica rocks | place: Antarctica: Victoria Land, University Valley
GCCGCACCAGCAGGGCCCATGGGCGGGGCCGCGGGCGGCCCCTCGGCGGCGCGCCCTGCGGCCGACGACGGGTTTGGCAGCAGCGCGTTCGGGCAGGCCGCACAGCCGGCAGCGCCGGCGGCCGCGCCGCAGTCAGACGCAAACGGCTTTGAGACCAAGTTCAGCCCGCCGGAAGCCAGCGGCAGCTTGATATAGGAAGGTCCTGAGGTTAACAGTGGAGTGCTAGCTAGCTGCGCAAGGACGGCGGCCTGTCGGGGTGCCGAGGCGGGCGGCGCAAGCAGGGCGCGGCCCGTGCGCAAAAGACGGGCAGGCAGGCAAACATAGTCTGTCAGTGGCCTTCTTGGACTCGCCTTTTCTGTGCTTGGGCTGTCAGCCGCAAGGCGCGGCAGATTTTGCAGCAGGCGCACTTGCGCGGACTGTTTTTTGGACTTGGTGGCAACCCTGGCATGCCTCTGTGCCGTTGGTGTGACACAGCCTCTGTGCTGTTGGTGTGAGCACCACTGTAATACTGTTGGGCTTCCTGGCATGCCCTGGGGCATGCCACTAGTGCTGAACAGCAGACGCCCCACCACATCTACATCAAATGCAGCAAATGTGTCCCCCGCTTCCATCCGTTCAAATGCGAATGCGAAGCTGCAGACGCAACTCCAAGGCAGCAAACTGATGGGGGAAGAGGGTCATCGGCCGTGTGCGCACATGCCTCTCACAGACCTGGCAAGCTGATGGGCAGTTCGCGGCGCCACCTGCAAGCAGTCGGGCACAGGGCTGCGAGCGCGCATGGGCGCTCTCTTGGTGCTCGCGGGCCTCCTCGCGGCTGCAGCGAGCGCAGCCCGTGCCGCAAGCGGCGATGCCAGCGCGATCGCCCCGGCGTTTGAGCTCAACGGGCGCGAGGCGGGCGGCGTGGATGCGTGGCACCCTGCGCCCAGCGCACGCGCGCGGGCAGTCCGCTTGCTCGAGGCGGATGCGACATCGCCGCAGGCTGCAAAGCTTGCGGGCGGCGCGCCCGCGCTGCAAGCGGCGGAGGCCGCCAAGGCCAAGCCGCTGCGGGGCGTCGGCATCTACGGCGCAAACATGCCCAACGAGCTGCAAGTCTTCTCGCAGGCCGGCCTGAAGTGGTTCTACACGTGGACGTGAGCGCCCGGATGCCCTGACGGTGGGCGCCGCAAGCACCACACAGTGTCCTGATGACGCGCCCGGGCGCGCAGTACGTACTCGGACCCAGGCACGCTCAACGTCGCGCGGCTGACCGGCATCGAATACGTGCCCATGATTGTGCGCCCGCTCCCAAGGCGCAGCGGGAGAAAGAGCGGAGCAGGGCACGCGCGGGCCGCGCGGCAGCGCTGAGACCGCCTCTGCGCCGCGCAGTGGGGCCAGACGCAGCTGGCGGAGATCCCGCCCCAGATAAAGAACCAGACCTATGTGAAAGGCAGCTTCTTCCCGGCCAACACCAAGTTCCTGCTCGGCTTCAACGAGCCCAACAAAGCGTGCGCCCCGCCGGCCAGCGGCAGGCGCCTGCAGCCCTGACGCCGATCCGCGCTCAGCTGACGCTGCGCCCGCGCAGGGAACAGGCCGACCTCACCTCCCAGCAAGCGGCTACGCTGTGGCCCCAGGTCGTCGCGGTGCGGACCCGCCCGCGCCGCTCTCCGCGCCCTAAACCCAACTCTAACTTACCCCAGCAGTCATGCGCCGGCTGCGACATGCGCGGCCGGAGGGCCGCCCACCGACGCGCCCGTGCGAGCATGGCCGCATGCAGCCAGCCAGTGGTGGGGCCCGACGCACGAACCGCCCGGCGCCGCTCGCGCGTGCAGATCGCGAAGAACCTGAACCTGAAGCTGGGCTCGCCGGCGCCCGCGCACTGCGGGCAGCCGGACTGCCTCAACCCGAAGCAGGCCCCCTTCGACTGGTGCGGCCCCCGTGCGGCCCGTGCAGGTCAGCACGCTCTGCTCTTGGCAGCGGGAGGGCAGGCTGTACCACCAGGGCAGCTCCTTCTTGCCACGTGCACGCCCCCTGGCTGTCCCGCTTCTGATGAAGACCGACTCTTGAGGGGTGCGTGCACACGTATATGTCAAGATGACTGTGCTGCAAGCGCGGCGCCAGGCTGGACGACTTCTTCAGCAACTGCACTGCGATGTACGGCGCACCCTGCCAGGCCGATATCATGGCCGTGCACTACTACGGCTGCACGGTCGCCGACCTGCAGCGGTGCGCCTGAGCGGGCCTCGGCACCGCAAGACCCTGCCATGCGGTGCACTGGCGCTACCTCTGTTGTCCTGGGAGGCGTGCGGTGACATGCGTGGTGACATGCGCTGGGTGCCATGCCATGACGGAGGGGGACAAAGCAGATGGGTGTGCTTGCCAGGCGTGGTCAGCCTGCATGCAGCCGAGAGCGCGCGGCGGGGCAGCGGCACCGGCCCCACGTGGCGGCGCGCCCGCGCAGGTTCATGGTGCAGGTGGCGCAGAAGTACAACCGGCCGATCTGGCTCACCGAGTTTGCATGCCCGCAAGCGGGCAAGCCCGCGGCCGCGCTCGCCGAGATGCGCGCGCTGCTGACCATGCTGGACCAGCAGCCGCGGGTGGCCAGGTGCGCGCGGCCCACGAGCAGCCGGGACGGCTCAGCGCTCGCGCGCGCCATGCCATGCCATGCTGATCACGTTGCCGCACCAAGCGCGCGCTATGCCATGCCATGCTGGACACGTTGCCGTTGCCGCATCGAGCCGCGCGCCTGTCCGCACGGGCGGACTGGGCGGCCACCGCGCCGCGCGCGGCGTCGCAGGTACTCGTGGTTCGCCGCGCACACGCAGGGCACCTTCCTGGGCCCCTCAGCCTCGCTGATGCAGAACAGCTACTCCTTCGCGCGGCTGACCAACCTGGGCCGGCTGTTCGGCAGCTTCGGCAGCACGTCCGGCATCTCTTCCGGGGCCGCGCCGGCGGAGGACCTGCGGAGCGAGCAGCTCGCGCACGTCCAGGCGCGCCCGGCGCATGGGCCTGCGCGCGCCGTGCATGCGCGTGTGCAGGCAGCATGTGTGACGATGTCATTAGGGGCGTGCTTTCACGTGCCGTGACCTTTGTCAATGTGAACACGGTCCGCTCTGCTCGGGTGGGAGCGCGTGAGCTGCTGCTGGCCTGAGCCATGCAGGCCAGGCTAGGCTTGTTCAACCCTCCGTGTCTGAGCAAGCACATCTCATGCGCAGGCGGAGGTGTGTCCCACGTGCGCCGACGCAGCCGCCAATGCCTCCGTGGTCGTGCCCAACCTGGCCCTGCGCGGCGTGTGCGAAGCGCAGTGCGGGGCCAGGTACTGAGTGGGCAGCAGGCCCTCTCAGATTTAGCAGGCTTCATTCTATTACTGCGCATGCCTGCAAAGCTGGGGCGCCCATGCGTGCGGCCCATGAATGCCATGACCTGCACAGCAGACGGGTTTCTGCTGTACAGGTCATCGGTGTCTGTTTCATTCATTGATCAGTGAAGTGCGCTTGCCCGGGTGTGCCTGCTTTTCGTCTTTGCATGCGCTTTGCATCTACTCAACTCTGGGTTTGTGATCTTGTGCATGCAGCTTTACGGGGCTTGAACGTCAGCACATGATGCTGGCATTGTTATGGGAGTATACTGCCAAATTGGTCAGCAGGGCATCATATGTAGTGAACGTATGGTGTACTTTTCTGTAGTAAACTGTTCCCGTGCCTGGTGAAGTCGTGCAGCACGACACAGTCCATCCGTCTGCCTTCATTAGGCAGCAACACACTTCTTCTAATGCTTCAATAAACCCTGCGTATAACCCCATGCGCTTGATTTTGAACAGCGCAGGACAGCAGGCCTGTTTGACAGCCCGCTGCGCAGATAACCAGCGCGCTCCTGTGCGCCTGATGCCCGCGCCGGCACCCCGCTGAAACCCAGGCTTGCCAGTCACAATGCCTGTGCGCGCTGCGCTGGCGGGCCTGCTGGCCCTCCTGGCAAGCGCGAGCCTGGTGGCATGCAGTGCCGCTGTTCCTGGCGCGCCCCAAAGCGCGCCCGCGCCCGCGCTTGGGCATGGTGAGGGAATACCGCTCAAGACTCCACCGCACGCCTCGCATGCGCCCTCGCCCGCGTTCAGCCTGACCGCTGCCAATGCGACGTCGCTGCAAAAGCTGGAGGCTGCAAAGCCGCCGCCGCCGCCGCCCCATGTCCTGCCCAGGCGCGGGACTGGCGAGTATGGCCCAAACGTGCCCAACGAGCTGGCCGTCTACAGCCAGAACGGCATCACCTGGTGCGCTCACAGGCGCTCTCGTGCGTTGCATGCTTAGGCGCTTTCTGTATGCAAGAAGTTGCAGTCCCTCGACATGAATATATGAGTGACATGCTGGCCTGGTGTGGGGGCCACAGGTATTATGACTGGACGTACGCCCCGCGACCCTGTGTGCACATGTCCTGGTGACATGCCTGCTCTGCCAGGGTGCGTGACCGCGCATGCCTGCGCAGGTTGTACTCTGACCCGGCAACGCTGAGCATTGCCCGGACATACAACACGGAGTATGCGCCCATGGTGGTGCGCGCACCCGCCCCGCTGCGCTCCCCTCTGCTGTCAGCGCCTGTGGGCCTGCCCCTATTTCGCCGACCCTGTCACAAAGCTCCTTTGACCCGCGGCCCTGCGGCTGTCGCAGTGGGGCAACATGTCACTGCAGACGATGGCGCCGGTGCTGAACAAGAAGCCCTACCAGAAGGGCGCCTACTTCCCGCTCAACACGCAGTACCTGCTCGGCTTCAACGAGCCCAACAAAGCGTGCGCTCTGCGGCCCCGTTCTGCACGTCGGACGGCCTCCCGCGCGCGCGGGGCACGCTGGGCCGTCCTCACGGCTCCGGCGCCTGCGCGCAGGAGCCAGGCGAACCTGACGTCCATGCAGGCGGCCCAGCTCTGGCCCCAGGTCGTTGCGGTGCGCGCGCCCACCAGGCGGCCGCCCCGCCGACGCGTGTGGCGCTGTCCCACCAGCCGCGCTCGCACGCGTCCGGGTGCCTTCTCTTGTGCTGGCTGGAGACGCAGCGAGTCCCACAGCAAGTCCCGCACGAGTAGCTGAGCGCCTGGAGCAACAGGCCTGGCAGGCCAGCGCCTCCGCGTGCTGGTCGAGCGTGCGGTGCCCGTTTGCCGGGTGCGCTCGCCAGGCGCCGGCACTGCCTGACGCGCGATGTGCGCCGCAGACCGCCAAGAACTTTGGGCTGAAGCTGGGCTCGCCGGCGCCCGCGCACTGTGGGCAGCCGAACTGCCTCACCCCGAAGCAGGCCCCCTTCGACTGGTGCGCCCCCCGTATGGCCCCATGCAGGTCAGCACGCTCTGCTCTCGGCAGCGGGAGGGCAGGCTGGACCACAGCAGCAGCTCGCTGCCATGTGCATGGGCCCCGGCTGTCCTCATGTGAGGCTCACCTCAAGGCACGCGTGCACATGTACATGTCGACATGGCGGTGCTCCGGCGGCACGGCGCCAGGCTGGACGACTTCTTTAACAACTGCACCGCAATGTACGGCGCGCCCTGCCAGGCGGACATTATGGCCGTGCACTACTACGGCTGCACGACGGCGGACCTGCAGACGTGCGCGCCCTGGCTGGGCACGGCGCGCCTGTCCGCCACGCTCCGCCAGGCGCCTCCTCGCCCGCGGCCGTCCAGGGCGCCTGCGCCTGCTTTTGCCGCGCGCTCGCTCGCCTGGCAAGTGTGTGCTCGCAGCTGGGCCGCAGCCGGTTCATACAGGGCAGCTGCCGGCACCGCCGGCAGTGAGGGAATGTCGGCAAGGGTGCGCCGCGGACGCCCCGCGAGCGCGCTGAGGGCGGCGGCCGCCGCGCGCAGGTTCATGGTGCAGATGGCGCAGAAGTACAACCGGCCGATCTGGCTCACCGAGTTTGCGTGCGGCGGCGCGGGCACGTACGACCAGATTGCGCAGGTCATGCAGTCAATGCTGACCATGCTGGACAACCAGGCCATGGTCGCCCGGTGCGCCCGGGCGGCCCACGCGCGCGTTATTCTGGCGCCGGCGCGCCGTCTCATGTCCGACCAACATGTTCCATTGCGCGCTGGGTCCGCATCCTGCCTGCCGCCAGAGTGCTACATGATAGCCTACCCATAACCTATCATCTCCTCACGCCTGGCTGCCGGGCCCGCCCTCTGCCTCGCACTGTCGGCGCCCGCGCTCGCGCCGAGCGCTGCGCTCCGCTCAGGTTTGCATGCAGTCCATGCATGCCAGTGTGGCGCCGCCGCGGCGGTGCAAGGGCTCACGCGCCGCTCGTGCCCGGGGGCGCAGGTACAACTGGTTCGCCTCGCACACGCAGGGCACCTTCCTGGGGCCGCTGGCCTCGCTGATGCAGAACAGCTACTCAAAGGCGCAGCTGTCGCCGCTCGGCAAGCTCTACACCTCGTACAAGTCGAAGATCAGCAACGCCGCGCCGCTCCCGGACCCGACCAGCGCGCTGCACGACCACATGCAGGCGCGCCCCCGGGCCGATGCCCCGGGCCGCGCCCGGCCCGCCATGCCCAAGCGCGCCCCCGGTGCCGCCCTGCCGTGGCGCGGACGTGCCGCCGGCTGCGCCGCGTGTGCATGCCGCCGCGTGCGCACGCCGCCGCATGCGCTCCACATACCCGGCCAAGTGGGAAGTTCAAGGGGCAGGCAGAGGGTCAGCGCCCCGGTTCGCCGCGCTGCTGCGGGGCACCGGGCTGGCGCGGGGCCGACGGGCGGGGCGCGCGCGCGCAGGCGGAGGTGTGCGGCACGTGCCAGGAGGCCGCCGCCGACGCGTCCGTGGTCATCCCGGACCTCGACCTGCGCACGCTGTGCATCGAGCACTGCGGCTTCAAGTTCTGAGCGCGCGCGCCGCGCGCGGCCTGCGCTCCGCCGCACAGCCCGCCCGCGCGCAGCTGGGCGCCAGAGCTGCAAGGTGTGGCAGCAGAGCGCTGCCTGTGTGTCGGCTCTGGCTGCGCTCTGCAGCAACAGCTGGCGGCGCTGCCTCTGGCCCCCAGGGGCCAGAATTGATTCAGCAACATGAGTAGTGATGTCCTGGGCGAGGAAATGTGGCCCGCCAGGGAGCTGTGCGGCCGGTGGCTGAAGGTTGCTGTAGGTTGGAAAGGCTGAAGTGCAGTGCTTTCCTGGGGCACACCACTACAACTGGCCATGCAGTGAATGTTCGGCTGCTGAACGCATGTTGTCAAGTGAGGTGCGCCAGGAAAGCAGGCTGTGTGGTGAAGTGCGCTAGGGTTGCTTTGCCCTGCTCTTAGCTTACTGACCGGGTTGCCAGCCGCTTTTCATTTCATGGGTTTGCATGTTGTGTTGTCAGCTGGGGTGCATGGGTTTTCAACCCTGACGTGCACCGTAGCACTTTGTAGTGTTCAAGGGTCTCGAAACATGGATGCAGCAGCTTTTGGGCCTCTGATTTGATGGGGTACGCCCGCGAACTTTGATGGGTGCGCCCGCGAACCGCTCATCACGTCGTATGCTGCATAGAGTGACGATGACGGGCGACACCGACACGCGTACATGCAGCTGTTGCGCGGATGCTGCGCAACCGTGCTGGCCGCATGGTGTGCTTGTGCGTGCTGCCAGCAACAGCTATCTATCTGCATTGCGTTGATGCCTTCCGGGATGCCTATAGCCCCGCGGTCCTCTCCTGATCAAAGGCAGCGTGTAAACCATTGCAAGACGTAGCTCTCGTCAACGCCTCGCTGCCACGCCCGGGCGCCTGGACAGTTTTACTCTGTCACATACTGCCACCGGCCTCACTGCGCGCAGACCTGAGCTGGTGAATGGTAGGATTAGGAGCGAGGCCCCGCTTACCCATGCTGCTCATCGCCCCATGACGACGCCCTGCTTGCCGGAGATGGAGCGGAAGAAGGTTGACCAGCTGCCGCAAGAAAAGTGCTGCACGACAAGGTCCTGCGCCTGCCAGCCCACGACACACCCATGTCTGCCGTTGAGTTTATATCCGTCGCGAAACGGACGCGGGTGCGCATTTCGTCCAGGCGGGGCAATGGACAGCCTGAAGCATGCATGTGCGCTCCGTCTAAGACTACAGCATGCGCACTTGCAGACAGTTGTGTGCTCCGCAGGCTGCAGGAGCGAGAGCGCGCCTGCATGCACATGCATGCAACTTCTTGCATCCGCACATGCATGCAAACTGATGAAAGCGCAGCCAGCATAAGCGATGCACCCGCGCACGACACCAGCTCCCGTGAAGGGTGCGGGGATGCAGGACCGCAGGTGCGCCTGCTCCGTGCGGGTGGTGGCCCGGAAAGAATCTTCGGCGTGTGGCCGCAGCCACTACGCTCTGGAACGCAGGCCCGCACCGCCAGGCGCTGGCCAGGCAAAGGCGCTGGGGCGGCGCAGGGGCGGGCGCGCGCGCCTGCTCCGCGCAGACAGTGGTTGGCGACGCGCACGTGGCGCGCCCGCCGCCGCGCTTGTGGAAGCAGGCGCGCAGCTCTTCGTTGTAGGCAAAGGATGTGCAGGCCGGCTGCGCCATTTCGCACGCCACCTGGCAGTCCTGTATGCTGGCGGGGCGCAGCGAGCCCAGGCCGCCCTGCGCCCGCGGCAGGGCGACAGTCTGTCACGGCATGCCTGGTTGCTGCCGCGGGCGGCGCCGGCGCAGCTGCAGCCAGCCACCGAGGCCCATCCCGCGCGCAGCCACGAGGACCGGCACGGCCGCGCCTCTGGGGTGGCACGCCGGTCTAGGGCCGACACCCCCTGCGGTCAGGCTCAAGGCTGCATAATGGAAACTGCGTGGCGGGTTGGCAAGATCCTACGCTGCAAGGTACCACCACGGCGTGCATGCAAAGCAGACAGGACGCATGCGCACAGGGCCACGATTGTCAGCACGGCTTTCCAGCGCATGAGCTTTAGCCCAGGGGCGCACGCTGTGCGGGGACCCAGCAGCGCTGGCGGCGCCGGTGGGGTCGTAGGCGAAGCCGGGCGCGCCGGCAGGGTAGGCCACGCCCGCGCCCTCCCTGCAGGCCACGCGCGCCGGGCCGTCGCTCACGTAGCGTTCGCCCAGCGTCGCCAGCTGCGGCTTCGCGCTGCAGCCACTGTACCCGTCGCCTGCACGCGCACGAACGGCATCAACACTCCACAATTGCTCTGTAGCGCCCTGTCTCTGTGCACCAGTTGCATGGCTCGCCAGCTTAGGCCGCACGCCTGGCCGCGTGCATGTATGAGCAGCAAACTACGTAACAAGAAGGCTGTGTGTGACGTCTCGCCCTGCCCGGCGCACCACGACTGGCCTACTTCAGACTGGCTCTGGCTGGACCGACTGAGACTGGAGGTTTGTGACACCCGAGGCCGCCGGGGACAGAGGGCTGCGGCACCTGCGTAGCCCCAGTTGCAGGCGCAGGCAAAGCCGCCGGCGCTGTTGGTGCAGCCGGCGTTGGCGGAGCAGCCGGCGGTCGCGCGCACGCACTCGTTGATGTCGATGTCGCAGCGCGGGCCCTCAAACCTGCACGCACCCCCGCATGACCCACCATGCTTCTGCTGCATAGCAGGACTTGCGCCAGTCATGCCTGCTGCGGTCCAGGCATGCCTGGGCCGGCACGCGCATGCGGGTTCAGGCCATCAAAGTTGGTTTGCGCGTCCAGTGCCAGCCAGCGGGCGACCTCCCGCTCATCCCGCGCGTCTGCTGCACAGAGTGTCCCGTGCAGACGGAGGCTGATGTAAACATCAGGGAGCGAGCGGTGTCCAGGTAAGTGGTACGCACCCGGTGCCAGGCCTGCCGCCTACCCAGGTGCTGCTGCAGTCTGGAACAGGAGGCGTAAAAGCAGCCCCGCTGCCGCCGCTGCACCCCGCGATGGGCCCGCTTGCCCTGCGCGTGACCGCCACATGCATATTCACATGCACCATGATTTCAACCCTGACTGGCGGTTGCCGAGCAGAGCATGTGCCGCGTGCATGCGACTCTTGCGATAGTAAGCAGCGTAGCCGCCAGCAACACGGGGGCCGCAGGAGGGCGCAGCACATCCGCATCGCCTGCGCAAACTGCTGCACGAGGCTGAACACGGCGTCCGTGCGCCGCACGCCGTACAGGCCCGCGCCGCCGCCTTCCGCCAAAGGCGCCACCTGGGCAAGCATTCGTCTTCACCGCTCCGTTCCGGAGGCAGACAGACTCCTATCCGGAAAACGATGCAGCGCCGGACGGCGGCTGGACCTCCTAGCCTGTCTGCAGGGCGGGCTGGGCGGGCCGGGCCGCGGCGCGCTTGCCTGGCCGTCGTGGATGTACTGCCAGAAGGCGGCGCCCTTGATCAGCCCGCCGCGCCTGGCGCCCTGCGCGCGCGCGTCAGGCCGCCGGCGCGGGGGCAGCACGACGGTCGACCACGCGCATGCATGTGGAGCGCGTGCGCCGAGCCTGCAAGCTGGCGGCGCCTGCGCACCGCCTGCACAGCCGAGTACGCGGCGCGGAAGAAGATTGCGCGCTCCTGCGGCCCCGCTCGGGTGCCTGCCTTGACCCTGCGCGCACAGCGGCGTTGATGCTGCTGCGCGCGCACCACTGGCCGCGCGGGCCTGCCGACAGGCTGGGGGAGTCCCAGTAGCGCGGGCGCCGCACCATTTCCCGAACTCCTCGAGGAGCACCTGCGCGGCCGCCGCACCGGCCTCACTCCCGGCCGATGAGGCGGCCCGCTGGCGCGGGGACTAGCCCGGCAGCACTCGCGGGCGCGGCGCGCAGGCCGCGCACCGGCTTCCTCAGGATGCGTTTACCCTGGGCGTAACCTAAACCTACCCTTGGCACGCAGGCCGCGCACCGGCTTGCCCAGCGCCGCCGCATCGGCCGCGTGCTGCCTGAGCCAGTTGGTCTGGAATCCAAGGTCGTCATCCAGCCAGCTGCGCGCGCAGGCGCTGAGTGAGCGCGTCTGCGCTGTGAGCCGCCGCCCAGCCTGCCCCGGCGCGCGCGGGCGCACTTGTCCACCCAGCAGTGGATCGTGACAAAGTCGATGGCCGCGACGCGGTGGTTG
>JAABUY010006931.1_pt1 | contig 10926 bp, 6 predicted proteins | sample 5560271 | NCBI WGS metagenome assembly JAABUY01 (sample SAMN10711886, study PRJNA513374) | rock metagenome | isolation source: Antarctica rocks | place: Antarctica: Victoria Land, University Valley
GTAAAGCCGCGCGCCGCGGCTTTGCCATGCGTGACAGTATATAGATAGAGCAGCCTGTGGCTTCTCTCCACAATCTAGATAGATTCCATCATATGTGATACTGTTCGCCCTACCCTTTCAATAAATTTCATTGTTTTTTTTTTAACATGTATTAAAATAGAATAAAAACAGAATTCTTGATCACATATTTATAGTAGCAGTCTGTTGTATGTCAGCATTAAAAGAGTTTTTTTTTTTAATTCTTACTTGATTCAACACTCATTATGAATTTATGCAAAATTCTATATATTGTAGTGAACGCTGCATTAGCGCAACGCTTTTTTCACATCAAAAATCGCTTCTTTCTGCGCTTTATACTATAATTGTTTTCAATGCAAGAACTCTATGAATTTGTTTCTTTTCTATTTTCTCTCTTTTTCATTTAATTCTTTAATGACATCACAGCTTGAAATTGATTCAGTATACTCATTGAAAGTATCATTTGAATGATCATCGTTGCTGCGCTTATGATTTCTAAGAGCTTTCTTAAGTTCATGATGTTCTTTTTTCATTACATTACTTTTCATTTTATCTTTCATTTGAAACATGTTAATAAAATGTGCTTGATCAACATTTGATCTCTGTTGCACTTGCATATTATTGTAATAATATCAAGTACTCATCTTTCATATAGAAATTGATTGAAGTCAATTTTTCTTATGCATAGCTGCATCAATAATGCATTGTAAGACTTTGCATGACTTTTGTGCAGTTGCAAATGTTGATGTATCATCTTTGATGTCAAATATTGAAAATGAGTTGCATTGAATCTTTCTTTTCAAACTATTCTTCATGTTTATTTGATTTGTTTCTGTATGAGTATCAATCTTGTCATCATTTTAGTGCATTGATGCTCAATCAGCAATAGAGACAACTCATGTACATCATCAATCATTTTGTTCATTGCTTCATTTTCAAGTACTTTTGCATATCTCATCATTCAATGTAACTTCAGCGTGACTTCTTAAAATTGAATGCTCTCATGTGCAATCTGAACTCATTGCAGACATGTTTAATTTTTTGTTGATATCATAGCTTTTACTGTTTTCAAAGAAGTCTGATTATCATTGTATACTTTGTATATTTTTTCATGACACTTTCGATTTTCTGTCACTATGTCTGCAAGATGTTTCATTCTTACAATCAATTCTTTCAATTCTTCATTATGAGTGATGACTAAAGTCGATTTTCTCAGTCTTTTATTTAGCTCTCAGTTAATTCTCATTGCAATCATTATAACATTCTTTCTACTGTTGCTATCATTCAAGTAAACTCTTTGCTTCAACGTGAATGTGTTGAAACAATGTTGATTTATTGACATTTTCTTGTTTGCAACTATAACTATCTTTGATGACTCTGATCAGAAGATCATCATGTACAAATGACTTCGCTTCATCTTCATTTATTCAAGTGTTTCTTTCATTCACTTTTACTTCAGCTACAGAGATGTCTTACACAGCTTTGATTTTCAATTTCTTTTGAGTATCAAGTCGTTGCAAATTCAATGCATCATCATTTTAATAACTTCATCTGATTTTCAAAAGTTCATGTTCATTATCGACTTTTGTATCAACTTTCGTAGATGAATATTTATCAACGTTGTGTTTATTTCTATCTGTAGAGTTTTTATTGATGTTGCATGATAAACGTTTATTGAAAATATGTTGTATACATTGCATGCAACATACATAAAGCATGATTTCTATGCTGATTTTTCTCTTAGACTCAAGAGATTACTCAAAGAGAATTTCTTGTGACAGATTCACAGTTCAAGATGAACGAAATTTTTCACTGCTCAGATTTTGATAGTTTACTTCTTAAGCATGAGTTGTAGACAATTCATCTGCAATATGCATGCTTATTGCAGTCAATTTCTTCTTTAATCACATTGACATATGCTATTGTTCTTTCAAACTATACAGATGATGTCTTTGACTAGAGATTGACTTTATCATCAAAACATTCAAGAGTCAAAACTTAGTGAAGAAGTGAGATTTTTAAGATTGACAGTTATCGTCATTGTATATCACGTCTTGCAGACGCTCACTTCGCTCAAAAGTGTGCAACTCATCTGTTTTGCATTATCTGTAAAGATTTTTCTCATGCAAATTGATTGTATTTTGCAAAGATGTTCATATGTTATACTTTTAATCAGACAGCGTAGTTTGATCATTCTTTACTAACTCGCTTATGTTTCTCTTCTTTTAATAAAGTCTTTTCATTAATGTATCATTCTCATATAAAATGTCTGTGTCTGAACGTTTGTTAAACAATATTAATGAGATTCTTGAGTTTACTCATGTTGAACTTAATGAGTCTCATGAGTTGCTTGTGTTGTAGTAACAGACACGCAGTCTTAACAAAATTTATACGTAGTTAGCATGTAAATTTAAAGAATGTTCGTGATTCAAGTTCTTTCTGCTAATCACTCTTAACAGATCAAACGCAAGAATCTTCTATCTCAATTCTCATTATCACAATGACAAGATACTGAATCGAATGATTTTCATAAGCGATTTTTCTTGTAGTTTTATGTTTTATTTGATTTTCTCATCTGCATGCAAATTGCTTGTAACATGCACATTGAAATTATCAAAGTCTGTGTGATCGCGAAAACTCTGCATGTGATCAACGCACAACGCTTCATCATCACGCAGCATCTCAATGTCATTCACACTTTTAATAATCTCTAAACTCTACTATAGCTAGACAGTAAATTCGTAGTCAGCATCGCGTACAAATGAGTTTCATCGCTGATCATTAAAAAAGTTTAACAATTTGTTTTAAGATGATAAACATCTCATTCTTAAATAAAGACAGTGTAAGTTGAATACTTCATGATAAACAGTAAATTTTGAAAATGTGACACGTCAAAATGCAATGAATAAAATACATGCTAGTTTAATAATATGATGAATAGAATATTTACTAGTTTAACAATATCATAATCTTTACTAAAACTAAAAAAAGTACAGAAAGTTCTTTAATGATCAGTTATGCAATTGCATGCACTTTGTTATCAAGCAAAGACGCAAGTTGAATGTTTCATCAGAATCTGTAAAATATGAAAATGTGATACATTGAGATGCAACAAATAGAATACATGCTAGTTTAATGATATCATAATCTTTACTAGAATTAAAAGAGATCATATAAAATTATTTAAAAGCATGATCTCACTTATTCTTTAATCTCTTCAGCTTTTCTATCTCATTTTGTATATTTTGCTCACTTCTTCATGCAGACTAGATGCATAATATAGTTTGAAGATTAGTCACTTCTGTCTTGCACTCTCATACTCACTACATTCAATAACTCGTGATGAACAGACAAACTGAATGATGAAGAACAGATAGATACTTATAGTAAAGAAATGATATTAAATATTGTTGTTTTCATGTTTCGTAGCTTGACATATTGTATGCAGAGCAAATTTAATCATCATAATTCTAACTTCAAAATTGTTGATTGATCTCACTCATATCTTGCAACTTCTTTACTCACTCACTTCTTGCAACTTCTTTATAACATCATCAGTTCACATATTATATCTTTCGATAAAACATTGTATAGCACTCAGTGTCTAGAGATTTCATCATATTATCAAATCTAGTCTCATCAGCTTTTTTCAAACATCAAGTAATTAATATCATCAAAGATGAAAGTGAATCTCAGTAGAAAAGTTTTATTTAAGCGCAATGAGTTAATTCATATCAAGATATCTTCAATCTTAGTTGAATCTTCAACATAATCATCAAAGCATTGATATGATAATTCTTTAATTAATGTGATCATCAAGATCTGTCAGCAAGAATTTAAATGAATGAAAGCTCAGTTTGATGTTGTTCAAGATGAGATTCAAATGAAGATGATAAAAGCACAGCTGTTGAATTTGAAAATAAAGTTTACATTCAAGATCTTAAAGATCAAACTAGTTACAATTTTTAGAAAAATTATCACAGATCAGATTGAATGACAAATATCAAAGCAATGATGAATAATGATGCTCAGAGTCATGAGTCTGCGTGTCTTCAATGCACTCAAGCGTGTAAAAAGTGAGTTGATGAACATTTAATTGTTTTCATCAATTGCAAAAAGAGAAGCTTCTGTTGTAGTCTTAAGCATGATGATGATGAGATTCTTTGATTTGCAGTTACTCATTCTCTTCAAGCTGCTGATCTTGAAAATTTAAGCTCACAAGTAATGAACAATGTTTCATACAGAAGAAATTGCAAGACAGAGTGTTGAAAAGCTCAGCTGACTCATTCATCTTGATTATCAGAGATTTTGAATGATCATAGATGAACAATTGCATTCAGAAAAAAACAATCTAATTTAAATGAAGTGAAAGAAGATATTGATATCAATCTTCAATGAGATGTTCTGAAGAATCATAATCAAGAGCAGTCATTAGAATAATTGCAGAAAGATTATTTTCACTGTGCAATTGTAGAAACAGATTACGTTGTCTCAATTCTTAATTCTAAACTTTAATCAAGAAAACATAATTGTATTTTTTTTAATTCTTACTCGATTTAACACTCATTATGAATCTATGCAAGATTCTATATACTGTAGCGAGCGCTGCGCTAACGCAGCACTCTTTTCGCATCAAAAATCGTTTCTTTCTGCGCTTTATACTATAATTGTTTTCAATGCAAGAACTTTATGAGTCTGTTTCTCTTTTATTTTCTCTCTCTTTCATCTGATTCTGTTATGATTTTAATCTTCATCTATTCTTTCTAGTTCTGATCTGAGTTTCATTCTAATTGAGTCTAATGAGCATTCAAGCTAGTAGTGATGTCATTGAAACTTTGCATCATATGTGTAAGACGTCAATTTTTTCGAGCCTAGCACAGAGCTGAGAAACATACATATAAAGAATCGAGTTCTTTTCTGTAGATACTTTTCTTTCTTAGCATTTATCTATTAGTTAAATGACACTCATATGACTCACTCTATGTCGATCTCTAACATTAGATAAATGCTCAATCAACTACTCTGCTATCAACGTGTAGATGATACGAAATAATCTACTTCGTTTATTCAGAAAATTCGCAAGAAATTCTTCGAATTACTTTCATCAAAACACACATTCAAATTTACTCAATCTTATCACAATCAAATCTATCTATCTATCTTTATCTTTCTCACAATGACACGCGACTCTGAATCAGTTGAGTCATGAACAGCTCATCTGCTTAGAAGCACTGTTAGTAGACGAGTTTTTCTTATTTCTTTCAACGCTTCAGCGAGATCTCAGAATGTCGCTATTTCATGAAACATCAACACAAGTCAACAACTTCGTCAATGAGCTATTAATCAGTCAGATGAGATTATCAAGATGCTGATTGAGCTAAGAGATTGTTGAGATTATGTCTAGAAACTAATCAGAGTGCGTGCATGACTAGAATGTTTGATCTATAGAGATAGTTATAACTAAGACTTTAAGAATACAGAAGAAAGAAGATACAAAAAGCAAGAAGAACACGCTTTATATAGTAGTTACTTAGATCGACGCTAGTCTCAAGAAGAACGTGTTGAAACACAAGAAAGATGTTGATTTGAAAAATGTTTGTGACACAAAGAAATGTGTTTGTCATAGACATCTGTTAACTACTCGTAACACAAAGAAGTGTGTTTGTCTAGAAAACAATAGAAGCTGATTAGAAGATGCTAGAAAAGAGAAAAGATGCTGAGTCATATCTGAGTCAAATCTGAATCAGATCTAGGTCAGCTTTCGACTAAATCATTGACTAGTTCTAATCAATACGCAGTGAACTCGCTAACGTTCACTGTGAATTGATTAGAGTTTGATCTTTGACACATTCGTAACATTATCTCTCTCTTCGAAAATTCATGTTCGCATGAATAGAATAAATGAAACGCAAAAATTTTCACTGTTTTTCAATTTAGTGTGACTTGTCTGAATAGAACTTATGAAATTCAACTAGAACTTCTTTCGAGCTCTTGAATTCTTCTTTATCGACATAGTATCATTCATCGTCTCGATCTAGTCTCGTTCATTTGATCTTATATTGTATTCGATCTTGATATCATTTAAAGTTCAGAATGTCATCTATCTTTCAATGCTCATCGTCTTCAATAGTGAGAAATCTAAATGATTCTGAATGCTGTTCTGATAAGAAATCGTTGAAATAAGAACGTAATAGCTTCAAACTGAACATTGAATGCAGCTGCTTCATGCTTATCAATAGATGAAGATGATAGAAGATCTCAACTTTGACAGTGATTTGATAGAGTTCTAGCTGTTTATCTTTCAAATTCTTACATGATCTAGTTGTCTTTATGTTTCTAGAGAATAATCAAATTCAGTCGTCTACTTCATAGATGATGTCTCGTCTATGTTTATTGATCTGAGCTTTGATGATCTGCTTCGTCTTTTTCAATTGCTGATGATCGAAGATAAGAAGCTCTTTCATTTGAATGATAATATCGTTTGCTTTTCTAGCTTCAAGACGTTCATAAGTTGTTTTGTAGTCAGTCGTATCTGAATCGAAACTCATTCGTGAGTGAAAACTCTTATTGACGTAGAACAAAGTCATTGAGATGATCGAAAAGATATTGAAATTCTCGCTGAATTCTATCATTGATAGTCATTTTGCTCAGTCGTTCTGCATGTAATTGCAGTAGATTCTTAGTTCGCGTTCAACATCTTGATTAGCTCATTTCAGTTAATCATTGATCTCAGAATAATAAGCTGTTGATAGACTAGCTGTGATCTTTAGTCGCTTGCAAAGACTTTGTCACATGATTGATATAAATTGAGAGTCTCTGTTCGAAACAATAGAACTAGATAGATCATGAAGTTGATAGACGTTTCATAGCATGATTCAAACCGTTTCTTCGACTGAGATGTCATCATCTTTTCAATGACAGAGAACATAGTGATGTTTCTTGATGAGTCAGCATATGATTGTGCAAATGACGTTATAATCTTCTGATAGAGATAGCTCAATGATGAAGTTCATGTTACGAGCGTATCAAGGCTGAACAAGACTGAAGCTCTAATTAATTCGCAGTGAACGCTAGCGAGTTCTCTGCGTAATGATTAGAACTAATCAGCGAGCTAGTCAGGTTTGACTCAGATATGACTCAGATATGACTCAGATATGACTCAACACTCTTTTTCTTTCTTCACACTCTTTTCTTTCATCAACATCTTGTTCATCTACATCACATTCTTTTCGTGTCACAAACACATTTCTTTCGAGTCTAGCGCAGTCTCTGAACATTACATAAATAGAAGCTTTTGTATCAATCTTCTTCTGTATTCTTAATATTCAGTTATAGCTATCTCTAAAGATCAAGCACTATCAATTCTGATCTTCACTGATTGTATCATCTAGACACGATTCTGACATTATATTAAGAATTCGTTAATCACACGATACTGATCTCATTACTCATTCAACATACTCGTCTAGACAGAACGAGTCTAAAGAAATTCATTTATCTGATGATCGACGATAATCAAAAGATAGAACAATACTAGAGAATTGAATAGAATCAACGACGAGACTGTTTGAATTGCTAGACTACTTATCGCTCATTAAGTACGCAAAGTTCACTCGATTATGAGAATCACGATAAAGAATCTTCGTGAATTGCTCAAGAATCAAATCGATCGATAGATTCAACGATAAAAAATCTTCGTTGTTTGCTAGAGAATCAATCAAATCAATCAACAAACAAATCTCATCTTCTTTGTTGAAGATTAAACATCATTCTATACGTCTTTCTTCTTCAATCGTCGAGCATCGTCATTCGTTCAACTCTCTTTCAAAACAAATCTCATCATGTTTAGTCGTTCGCTCACTGAAGAGCGTTTCAAAGAATTTCGAAATCGTTTCTCTCAAACCTCTGATGCTGATTCATCGAAATCACGAACGAAATCATCAAGTGCTGCATCATTCATTCATGAAGATGACGAATCATTCACTGAAATGATAATATTCTTCGTGTTCTACGAAATCTGAAAGGCTCGAAGTCTAGCTCATGATGAAGAAACAGATCGACTCTACGAGTTATAGAAACAACAAGAAGATGAAATCAAAGAGTTGAAGACTAGACTTCAAGCTAAAGAAAACACTTCTTCTGATTTCATTTACTCTGAGCGTTCTAGATCTCAAAAAATACCTGATTCTTCGCTGTTTACTGATGAAAAGAATTCTACTTGAAAGAACTGATACGGAAAAATTCAGAATAAACTAGAGATCAACGTCGATCTCTTTTCTAATGAATGAGTCAAATTGAGCTATATACATTCTAGATTATTCAATGACGCAGCTGAGATCATTCAAGCTAGACGTGAACGTAACTATGTCAATCTTTATAGAATCGTCGACGATTTTTTGAAAGAGCTAGCTCAGTTGTTCAATGATTCGAATAAGAAAGTCAACTTTCGTAGAAAATACTACAACTTGATTCAAGAATTCAAGAAATTCAATGAATTCTATACTCAGTTTCAACATCTATCTTTCTATCTAGACTATCACAAGAAGTAACTGATCGCTGATCTGAAAGATAAAATACATCTTCGTCTTCGATTCATTTGAGTAGATCAACTAGTTTAATCTAATTCTTTAAAAGAAATTCGTTTCTATCTGATTCGTTTGAATAATGATCAGCGAGTCATTCGAGAGATCAAAGACAAGATCAAACGCGTCAATGATCTTTCTAAGACTATCTTTCATAGAGCGACTGTTGTCACTCAGTCAGTCGATTACTCGAAGTCTGATCAGCTAAAGTCGCGCGACGCGATTTTAACTAGCGTCAAAGAAGCAGACATTCTAGTCGAAAGCTGTTTCATATGTCATAAATCAGATCATAGCTCTAAAGAGTGTCTTGATCGATCTACCAGAATCAATGCAGTGAACAATGAATATGATCGCTTCGATTTCGATTCGAATTTCGATTCAAAAAACTAGTCATCTCTTCAAAAGTCATCAAAGAAGTAGAGATTATATCTTTGTGCAAACTAGACGAAATTGTATTGAAAGAAAATTACTTTGAAAAGTCGTTTCTAATTAACACTCATCTCATCTCTTTGAATCGATCTTTCAGTCTTCGTTCTTTAATAGACAGTGATTCAGTCATCTACACGATCATACATTCTAATCTAGTCAATAAAGTATGCAAGAAACTGAAAATTCAATCTATATCACTGACAAAAGAGAAGCTAATAAGAGATTATGATGAGAAGATATCTAAGAAGATCATCACTCATAAAATTCTACTCAATCTCATCATCGAAAGTCATAAGAAATTGACTGTATCAATGCTGATAGCTGATATCGATCATCATGAAGTCATATTGAGTAAGCTCTGAATGAACAAAAACGAAATATTATTGAATATGCAAAACGACGTCATTGTTTTTTTGAATCAATTGAATACTTCTATTTCGATTTTTTCGATCTCTCTCAATTCAAAGCACTCAAGTTGATCGCGATCATCTTCGTTTTCTTCAATCATTCAAACTAAGATCTCTATGATGCTCAAACAACTCGTTTGAGAAGAGTCATTCTCGATTCGAAGCATAGACGCAGCTTCGTTCAAAACACTGTTGAATCGTTCAAAGAGAGACAAGATCGAAGTCTTTGCTCTATTCATGATGAACATCAATAGAGAAATCGCGTACAATACTCAGTGCGATTTGAACGCTCTAAACGTCTCTTCAATCAATGAAACGACTCAGAATTTGAAAGATATTAAAGCAAAGCTGTCATTGAAATATCATGAGTTTTTAGATGTTTTTGATTGAGCTCAATCGAATAAACTATCTTCTCATTGCTTCTACGATCATAAAATCGAGCTCATCAGTGATTCAACGCTCTCTCACTGTCGAGTCTATCAAATGTTCTCTGTCAAACTTCTGAAAGTAAAGAAGTACTTAAACGAGAATCTGTCGAAGAAATTCATCACTTCTAGTCAGATTCTCTATTTCTTTCTCGTTCTATTCGCTCTTAAAGCAAATGAAGATCTTCGATTCTGCATGAACTATCAAAAGCTAAATGTCATTTTCAAAAGAAATAGATATTCTCTATCGTTGATAGACGAGATCATTGATAAAATAGTGAATTGCAAGCATCTGACTAGATTGAACATCATATCAGCGTTCAACAAACTTCAAATGCATCTCAATAGCGAGAATTACATCACTTTTATCACTGTTTTAGAAGCATATAAATACAAGATGCTATCATTTGAACTGACTAACGAATCAATCTTCTTTCAGCAATATATGAATGACGTTCTATGAGACTTTCTGAACGACTTTTGTCAAGTCTATCTAGATGACATTCTCATCTATAGCAAAATGAGAAAGAAGCATAGAGATCACGTCAAACTAGTATTGAGTTGACTACGTGAAGCTGAACTGCAGATGAATATTCGAAAGTGCGAATTCGATGTAGAAGAGACTGTCTTTTTAGAAGTCATCGTATCAGAACTAGATCTTCATATAAATCTCAGCAAAGTGACAGTCATAGTCAGCTGAATCACTTCGATCAACCTAAAAGAAATTCAAGACTTCGTGAGATTTGTTAACTTCTATCGTCGTTTCATTAAGAACTTCTCGAAGCTAGTCAAATCGTTCACTCAGCTGATTAGAAAGAACACATCTTTTGTTTGAAATGAGATCTGTGTTCAAGTCTTTGACAATCTAAAGAAACAAGTCAGCTCGATCTCAGTACTTCGTCACTTCGATCTCAAACGACAAGCTATTTTGAAGATCAATGCTTCGAACTATGTAAAAGATGAAATACTATCTCAGTACGATGACGAGAAAGTTCTTCATTCGATGATCTTCTACAGTAAAAGCATGATTCTCGCTGAAATCAATTATCACATCTATGACAAGAA
>JAABUY010006933.1_pt1 | contig 10925 bp, 12 predicted proteins | sample 5560271 | NCBI WGS metagenome assembly JAABUY01 (sample SAMN10711886, study PRJNA513374) | rock metagenome | isolation source: Antarctica rocks | place: Antarctica: Victoria Land, University Valley
CCCGCTGCAGCCGCTGCCGCCGGTGAAGCACCACAGGGCATGGCGCGGCCGCCGCTCAGACACCGGCAGGCGCTACCGGCACACAGCCGCCAGCAACGGCTCCATGGGGGTTGGTGTCAGCCTGCAGACGGGGCTATTGGGGGCATTGAAGGCGAGTCGCGTCTGAAAAGCAGGCGGGCCATGCATTGCATGCGATGCGAGCGCGCTGGTGATGCAGCCAAACAAATATCGACAATAGGCAGCAGCGGCAACGCGCCGCAAGCGCCCACACACATGGCCCAGCAGGGCAACGAAACCCTCTTGAATTCATGCGCCGGACTCTGCGCTGCACGGCCCTGCACACGCCATGCACTGACAGCCGCAGCGCGCGCCGCAGGCCCTCTGCAACGACCTGTTCAAGGCCAGTACGCCAGTCATGTACAAACTCGTAGCGCGCGTTGCGTGCCGCTGCACGGCCTGATCCGGTCTTGTCGCGCCCCCGCGCCCCCAGCGCATGCCGCAGCAGGCCTGGCGGAGCAGCAGGCCACGCGCTCACCACACAGCAGACTCGCCGAACGGGTCAGCATGGTTGCGCGCAGCGGCGGGGCTCGACACACGGTCCGCGCCGCAGGACGAGTGGCCGGCATACGGCGCCTGCGCACCGGGCGCAGCAGGGTCAGCAGCGGACTGCTACCCACACTGGTACAGTGCGTGGACGCTTGCAGGGGCAGGCCATCTGGTGTCTGCGCGTCTGCCGACGCCGCATGCGCGCTCAACTGTCAGCCTCCTGAGAGCGGCGTGCCGAGCATAGAACGCCCACAAGCTGTTGGCGCGCATACAGGCCGCAGCCAGCGGTCCTAACACACAGGCGAGCCTTCACGCTGGTCCAGCGAGGCGCACCGGCGCATGGCGCCAATCGCGGCGGGCGGGCGGCGCGGGCGCGGCGCGCGGGGACAGGTAGGCGGCGAGGTCGCCCGCCGGCAGCGGCGCATACCCCACCACCCGCAGCGGCGCCTGCGGCGGCGGGCTGGCGGGCGCGAGCAGCGCGGCGCCGCCCGGCGCGCCGGGCGCGGCCGCAGCGTACACGGGTACCATACTGGCCGGCGCAGCGTGGGAGCAGCCGGGCGGCACCGGCCCCTGCGCTGGCGGCGGCGCCGCCCACGCCGGCGCGGCAGGCGCGCCGTCATGCACCAGCAGCACCTCCACCGCGCCCTTGCCTGCGAGTTGCGCTGCAGCCTTGACCGACTGCGCACCGCCGGATTCGGCCAGCCACAGCATGAGCCAGCCGCATGGCAGGTTTCACGCGCCGCTCTCTGCCGACCCTTCTGGCAGGTGTCCAGGCACTCGCGCGAGGCGAGCAAGCGCAAAGGGCCTGGGTGGCACAACGGAGCGAGGCGCTTCAGCTGCCTCGCTACCTCCGTAAAGCTCAGTAAAGCAGGTCAGACGGCTCACATGCCTGCTGGGATCCTTGAAGAAGCCCACACTCAGCAGCCGTCCGTGCACAGGGCGCGCACCCGAGGGGCTGCGGACGAGCGCGTGGCGCCCATCCGCCGTGGCCACCGCGCGGTACACGTCGCGCTGCGCGTCCAGCTCGTCCCAGGAGATCAGCGCCGCCTCCTCCCGGCGCCCGCCGACGTCTTTCGCTCCCAGCTGCGGCGCAACCTTCTCTTCTTCTTTTGCTGACCCGGGGCCCCGCGCGGCGGACGCGGCAGCCGCTGGTGCGCCCGCGGGCTCGCCAGAGGCGCTGCCGCGCCGCTGCAGCGCGGCCGCCGAGCCGATGCGCTCGAGCTCGGCCCGGAAGGCGTCCCCGGGCTCCGCCAGCGCCCCACTGCCGCCCGACTCGATGGAGCGCGAGCGACGGTGGCCCGCCGGCGGCCGTCCCACGCCTGCGCGGCGCCGGAAGCCTCACCCACATGCACAGGGCATGTGCCGAAGCGCTCTGCAGCGTACCTGGGCTGCATCAAAACCCGTGTAACCGGCAGAACAGGCTCGCATGCAAACTGCCAGGAGCAAGAGCCGGACAACGCGCTGGCGTGGCTTCAAGGGTTGGTCATCAGAGCACCACCGTGCTTCTCAACTGGGCGTGCCTGCAGGAACCGCAGTGCTGGCGCTGCTCCACGACGTCGTGCGGCGGTGGCCCCGGCTGCCCGCGGGCTCGAGCGCGCGCGGCGACAGCCCTCTTGGCGTCGCAGTGGTAGAGCTGGAGGCAGCCTACGCAGCGCCATAAGCTCTGTCTTTTTGAGCACTGCAACGCGCCCCACGTGCCACCGAACACGGTACCATAGCATCCATAGGGCCGGCGACCATAGCGCGGCTACGCTCAACGTCCGTAAACACCTCGCCCGTTGAAGCTCACTCGAAACTCAGGCGCCCTGCACAGCCAGGGACGACGCGGGGCCGCACCGCGTCGCTGAGCGCGGGCTGCACCCACGCCGCCTTGATCGGCGACAGCGGCGGCGTGGTGGAGCCCGCGCGCTCCGCGTTGCCCGCCGACAGCTTCATCGCAGCCAGCTTGAGCGCCGCCACCGCGCCGTCGCCCAGGGCCGCCCCCGCGGGGGCGCAGGTCGCGGAGCTCAGACGCGGGCTGCCGCCTGACGACGCCGTGCGCGCGACGCCCGCCGGCCACGCCCACGCTGCGCCGCATCCACCGCTCGTCGTCAGTATGATTTAAAAAGCAGGGGGGCGCGTGTCGGAACGGTTGCTTGTCGGAGCGCTTGGTCAGCGTGCGGCGGGGAAGGTGTGCTCAGGAGGAGGGCTGACCTGGACCCTCGCCGGCCTCCTCCCGATCCTGCGCTTTGGCCATCAGCGAGCTGGTGCGCTTCCTGCACCCGAGTGAAAGCCGCGTCAGCATACAGACTGGCAAACAGGCATCCACACGGTGGCGCTCCTTGTCGGCTAAGACCGGGCAACCGACGCATTGGTAGAACAAACTACAAGGCCTCAAACCCGGCTTATTGACGGCATGCCATAGCGGCGGCCGCGCACGGGCCGGCCTGGAGCTACGCAAGCACAGCGGTTAGGGCATCAGATGGCGCCCGAGCGCACCATGTCGGCGGGGGCCTGTCTGCCTGCGCGCTCAGGCTGCTGCTGACCATGGTGCAAGTCGGCTCAGCGGGCTCCGGCCTGTGCCTCTACAGTCTGCAAAGAGGCAGCGCTTCCTGGTCCTCTGTTACAGCGCCCGACGTGACAAGCGCCTGATGCACCGGTCAGCTGTTGCCAAGGCAGGCACAGGAGCAATACTTGGTCCTTCTATCAAAGCCACACGACGCCCCGTGCGAGCCGAGCTGGCACCGACAGGGGGTCAAACCAGGTTATATCAATGTCTGACTGTTTCTCGGTTCCAAGCACACTGTGATCACGAAGGAGGAAGGATCAGGCAGGTGATTGAGCTCAGCACCGTGTTGCGCGCGCCTGTACGCAGGCGCTGCTGGGGTAATACACGTTACTTGTCAATCCTTCCATCATTCCTTTGCTCTGTCAGCCCAGTTTAAGCGCCTGTTGCGGGCTGAACAGGCACAAAAAGCTGTTACATTGCTTGCAGCATGCAAGCGGAGGGCGCCGCGCAGCACACAGCACTGGTGGTCGCAGCTTGGACCGCCGCAGCCGCGATCGCGGCCGTCTGCCTGCTGCTGCACATGCTCAAGCGGCCCAGCAGCTTGCGCGGCAAGCATGCCCTGGTCACGGGCGGGTCAGAGGGCATTGGCCTGGCGGTAGCGCGCGAGCTGGTGCTCCGCGGCGCGCGCGTGTCGCTCGTCGCGCGCACGCAGGCCAAGCTGGACCGCGCCGCCGAGCAGCTGGGGGCCGCGGCAGCGGGTCAGCTGGGGTCCGCAGCAGCGGGCCCGCCCGTGCACATGGCCGCGGCGGACGTCACTGACGCGGACCAGGCACGCCCGCGCGCCTGCCGCGCTGCGCTGCCCTAGCAGCCCTTCCCAGCCTGGCAGCGACTCCTGGCATGCCGGCCCGGGCAGGTGCGCGCGGCCGTCGCGGCACTCGAGCGCAGCGCCGGCCAGGTAGACCTGCTGGTGTGCTGTGCGGGGACCTCGGTGCCCGGTGAGGCCTCGCGCCGTCCAGCAGCCCGCCGCCTTGCCCAGTGTGCGGAGCGGCCCGCACACGAGGCCGCGGCCGCCGCGCAGGGCGGTTTCTGGAGCAGGACGCGAGCGTGCTCCGCACCACCATGGACCTCAACTACTTTGGGACGGTCAATGCTGTGAGGGCCGTGCTGCCGCGCATGGCCGAGCGGCGCGCGGGCCACCTGGTGCTGGTCGCCTCGGCCGCTGCTGTGTGTGGTGCGCGCTGCCTCCCGCCGAGCATCGCTGCCCCCGTGGCAGCAGCCAAAGCCTCGCGCATAGCACCGCGCGCGCTTCTGCAGCTTGAGGGGGCTCGCGCAGCGCTTACCTGAAGTGACAGATGCTCTCGAATGGTCTCCTGATGACACAGTAAAGCGTTGACGGCGCTACAAGCTGGCGGCAGGACTGGTTGGGCTGTCGAGCTACTGCCCCACCAAGTACGCCGTCCGCGGCCTCGCAGACAGCCTGCGGAATGAGGTGGCGTCCCGGCTGCATGCGCCTGTGCACCGCCTGCATGTCCCTGCAAAGCAGCATGCGCCTGCTGCGGTGCACATATCACAGCTGCGCGGCCGGGCGTTGTCAAACACTGCAGGTTAGCATTGCGGAGTCCTCGCAGATGCGAGCCGTTGCCATGGCTTTGGTTTCAGAGGGAGAGTGTGCGAAGGCGCTCTGCATGCGCACAGCCTTGGCATGTCGTACATGCCTCCGGCTGCTAGCGCCCCACAGAAATGACTCCATAGCGCACAGCTCTGGCAGACTCAAGACGTCCTGCGCGGCGCAGCTGCTGGCGTCAGGCGTGCGCGTGAGCATCGCGTACCCGCCCGACACCAACACGCCCGGCTACACCGCGGAGCAGAAGACCAAGGCGCGCCGTGACAGCCGATTCCAGCGTTAGAGCATGCAGAGATGCAGCTGCCTGCGACGGCAAGTCCAGCAGAAGGCAGCGACTGGCTGCATCTGAATGACTGGATCCCAGGGCTGGCTGCCGACCAGTTAGCAGTAGCATGTGGTGCATGGCTTGGTGGAAGCAGCTTGCCTAGAGGTGGTGCGAGCACATCGCCATCTGCAGAGTAGCACTCAGCTGGTAAGAGGGAGCGGTGAGAGCTGTGGGGTGTGGGGCCGCAGCCGCCCGAGTGCCACGCCGCCAGCCGCGCCGCGGGCGACGTGCTCTACCGCCCCGAGCAGGTGCGCCAGCGGCCGCGCTCTGGCGCGGCCTGGCTGCAAGCCACCCCCTAGACGGCCGAAGCTCAGCGCAGTCATGTCCTCGCATGCTGCCTAGCATCGCAGTCTGCTGCTGAACAAGCAAGGACTGCTGCATGCACACAGCTGAGCCCTGCAGGTCTCCCGACCATGCACCCGCCGCAGGTGGCGCAGTGCATGGTGCGCGGCATGGAGGCCGGCGCGTACCACCTGCCCTCGCCCGACTTTGGCCACAACGTCATGGTAGCCGCGAGCGCGGGCCTGACGCCGCGGCGGTACCCCATCGTGTTGGAGTGCCTGCTGGCGCCCGTCGTGGTGGCCGCGCTGCGCGTGTTTGGCCTGCTCGTGGACGCCGCGGTGGTAAGGGCCACGCCGAAGGCCGCTACGGCGCCTTCCCTCCATGCCAAGTCAGCGGCTGCCTGAAGCGGGGGTTGCGGCAGGCTGTGCACCACTGCATGCTGTGCAAGGAGACCAGAGCGTCTCAAAAGCGCGTTCTGAGCAAAAGGTCGTGCACCATAGACCAAGGCCCTTCCAAACCAGGCTGTGACACTCTTATGCACCTCCTACCTGGCTGCCGAGCTAAAATGCTTATGCGTCAGAGAGCCACACCCTGTTCAAACAGGATCCGGCGTCACCTGGCCAGTGTTGCGCTCTCGTCTGACGTTGGCAATAGTCTGTGGCGGTATGTTGTCATCACAGATTTAGCTGCTTCAGAGGTGCTCAGGCGGCCAATCCACACATGCGGGCTGGCACCCCAGAGTCAGGGGCCCAGATACTCCTTGACACACAGGCAGTATTGATGTCAACATCCGCCATGGCGCATGCAGTCCGGCATGAACTTGTATTCAGTGCCCCTTGTAGGTCTAGGTTCATTTGGGAACCACCGCCCCAGCTCCCGCCTGCCCGTTCAGCCTAGTAGCGTGAAAGAGCCTCCCTGCTGTGAGCACTGAAAGACCTGAGGCATACCTGGTTGAATCTGCTTAGCACAGGCACGCAGCGCAAGCGACCAGGCAAGAGCCGCCGGCCAGTGCGCCGCCATGGCGGCGGTGTGGTCCCACTCCAGTGCCGCAGTCTGCAGCAGAGCGTGTGCAAAACCTCATGCTGCTCTGAAAGCAAAAGAGTGTCGTGATGTGCACTCTGGTTGTAAAGCGTAGTCGCTGCGAAGCGTCACGCTGCGCCGTGGCGTTGACGGTGATTACTGACTCAAGCTCACGCATGACGACGCAGACTGTGCCTGTCAACCCGAAGCCATTCCTGAACGACCTCACCGGCAAGCCCGTGATTGTGAAGCTGAAGTGGGGGATGGAGTACAAAGGTGCGCAGTCCTGGCAGGCAGCGGCTATGTGGTGCGCTTGCCAGGCTGCGTGTGCTGGTGCGTGCACCTGTGTGGTTCGCTGCGCTCGGTTTTGACAAGTGCATGCCTGGTGCAGGCTACCTTGTGTCCGTGGACGCCTACATGAACCTGCAGCTGGCGAGCACGGAGGAGTACATTGACGGCCAGTTCACTGGCAACCTGGGAGAGGTGCTCATCAGGTGTGTGCCCGTCTGCTGCGCCCGTGCGCGCAGCCAAGCCGATGACGCTTGCAAGCTGCCGCCCTGCCCATCTCCTGCGCTTCCTAACCTTCTGCGCACAAGGCAAGATCAGGGGTTGTTGGTGGTGGGTGCACAGGTGCAACAACGTGCTGTACATGCGCGGCGTGCCCGAAGAGGAGGAGGAGCAAACGGGCGCAGTATGACACCACCGCCACCTGCCTCCCTCTGTGCACAGCTGCCGGGAAGCGCGTTGGCTCATCCTGCATAGCGCCCGCGCCTGGTGTGCTCCCAGCTGCCCTGGCGCAGCCTTAGTGGAGGGTGGCGCCTGCTGGTTTGCGGGGGGCTCGCGTCCAGGGGCGAGAATTGGTGCGAGATAAATCATGTCACAGCTGGGGTGGGTGCAGTTGCGCCTTGCGCGTTGAGGCAGGTGGCGCGCTCAGCACAGCTGCAGATGGGACTGCGCTGTGGGAGGTCGAGCGCTGCTCGCCGATGCAGCAGCACGCGCTGGTCGGTGCAGCACCTATAATGCTGGATTCATGGGCAGTGTTTGGTCCCAACATGCACCAGTACCTTTAGAGTGAAGGTGGCGAGAGAGTTGATGTGCATCTGTGCGACAATGGCCCTGTGCCTGCACGCATGCTTACAAGCATTGGCATTACCCTGCGCACGCACCGTGTCACACATGAATTAACTACACATGGTGCTTGGAGCGCCAGACCGGCGCCCATGCCCGACCCCACTTTGCGCTCTCGCTGCCAGCGCCCAGCGGGAAAAAGCAGATGCAGCCACAGGGGCACAGCATGCCTGTGCACAAGAACCATAGAGCTGTCCAACTCTGAATACTGAGCCAAAGCCTTTGGCCCTTTCGCTTTCAACATATGCGCAAAGCCTGCACATCCTTCAGTCTGCAGCAAGGGAGTCAGCGAGAATTGAATATGCCGCAGACCGCCCAGCTTGTAGCTGGCCCTCCCGCACAGCATCTACAGCAGCAGTAGCGGGGGCACTGGACTGCAGTGCAGCCCGCATGGCTGCATGTCAACTACACAAAACGTTGTACTGATGCGGGCTCCAAGCAGTGCGCGTCTCCCAGCTTCCAGCGCCCAGCAACAAGCCGGGCACGCCATGCAGCAGCCCTCTTGCAAGCGCCCAGCGCTGCACCTACAGACCCTGCTCACACACAGGCCCCAATCTGCCAGGCCAAGCATGCGTGCCCGCCCCCGGTCCCGCGAGGAGAAAGTCAGGCGCCGTGCGCCCGGCGGCGCAAGGGCAGCCGCCCCACCCTCCCCTGCCGGCCCCGCCGCAAGCCCAGCAGGCAGCCCCTACGAAGCGGCCCGCGCCGCCGCGTCCCCGGCCTGCGCGCGCGTTTCCGGCGCCGCAGGCGCGCCGCTCAGCTGGCCAGCTGCGGCGCAAAGCGCTTGAGCGTGCGGCCGAGGTACTTGGCGATGGGCGTGTAGAAGACGTCCGGGTAGAGCGCGACCGCGTCGACGTCGCCCGAGCCCAGCGCGCCCAGCGTGCCAGTCACCGTCATCGCGCGCTGCAGCTGCAGCATCCCTTTGGCCGCCGGGTCCTCCGTCTCTGCGCCATTTCGCAAGTCTATTTAATTTAGGCAGAGCCATACGCTACCTGACCGCGCCGCGCTCGCAGCGCATGGCTGCTGGACAGCGCTGCACAGAGCGCGGCAACGCGCACAACCCGATCAGCGACACCGGGCAGGCATGCCCGGCAGGCTGCGGCGGGCCGGGCGCCGCGCGCGCCGCACCCGCGATCTTGGCGTCCAGCTCGGCGGCCGAGATGACGTTGCGCGTAAGGCGGCCGCCCACAAAGTCGGAGCGGAACACCTTGTCCTCCCAGATGTACGCCTGGAGCGTCCGGGGCATGTGTCAGCAGGGCAGCCGCCCATCTCTTCCCATTTGAAGCTCCATGAGCGGCAAACCTGCAGGGCAGCCATGCAGGCAGCAGGCTCTGGCATCTACCCGTGCCAGCGCCCGGCGCGGCCCCCTCCAGCATGCGTCACCGCGGCAGCACCAGCGGCCATGCATGCTTGTCCTCACGATGCGGCTCGTGCGCAGGGCTTGCCGCACCGCGGCGCGCGGGGCCTGCCCCCGCTGCGCCTGGGGGCGCGCCAGGTCGTGCTGGGTGAGCGTGTTGAGCGGCGGGCGGATGTGCAGCGACTTGTTGACCGCGCGCGGGTCGCCGATCGCCGCCACCGTGTACTTGGCGATGTCCTCCTCCGTGTTGATCACGCCTGCGCGGCGCGCGCCCCACGCTCGGGCGCCGCGCGCGGCCCGAGGCCGCCGAGCGGCCTGCTGATGTGTGGCGCCGCGCGCACGCCTGCGCTCTGCGGAAGAGAGAAAACAGGCGGGGAGCCGCCGCTTCTGCTCCTACGCAGCAGCGTTTGATGCTGCAGGGGGCAGGGCGTCTGCGGCGCGCGGCCCGCCCCGCACCCCGCAGGCAGGCCTGCGCCGCGAGGGGGGGCGCGCGGGCGCACAGGGCGTGTGGCCGTCGCCGTAGAAGGTGACGGGCGCGCCGCGCGCCATCACGGGCGGCACCGCGTCCAGCTTGCCGACCGCGCCCAGGCCGTTGGCCCAGTACCGCGCAAACCCTGCCGGCCCCGGACCGGGTCACCTGCAGCGCCCGCACAGAGGGGCGCGCAGGCCAGCAAGCAGCGGGTGTTCTGGGCGGACAGGCCGCGGCCTGTCGCGCGCCGCGCCGGGCCCCAGCAGCAGGCATCACCCAGCCCCGGAGTCTGCATGGTTGAGCATGTGCGAGGCATCCAGTCTCGCGATGGAGTGCAGCAGCAGGCGCGCAGCTGGGCCAGGCCAGGCTTGCTTGGTGCCGGCGCCCAGCCCAGCCCAGCCCGCTTCCCCGGAGCGGCCGCCAGACCCAGCGCCTGGCAGGCGCGTGGCCCTGGCACGCCCGGGCTGGCGCAGCAGCTGCGCTGGCTGGCCGGGCCTGCGGCGGCCGCGCGCATACGTGCGCCAGGCACGGGGCCGGCGGCGCCGGCCTGGGCGAGCGCAGGGAGCCGAGGGGGCGCGCCGTATGACACCACGTACGTGTATGGCAGCTTTGCGTCCTGTATCGCCTTGCGCACCGCCAGCTTGGGCTGGAACATCTCCGGGCAGGCGTCGTCGCCTGCGCGGAAAGTGCCAGCTGCGTGAGTCAGGGCTGCGCCAGAGCCGAGAAGCGGGTACACATCGCTCTGCACTGCTGACAATTGCATCCCAAGGCGGCCGCTCTGCCCCCAACCTTTCTGACGCGCAGGTGCAGTAGCTGCCACGATGGTATGCGGGCAGTGCGAACAGCGCTTGCTGCGTCATGTGGTACACGCTCCTTCAGATACGCAGCGCAGGCGTGGCGGGCTGCCCAGGGGCGGACCCACGGCGCCCAGGATGCCAAACTCTGAGGGGAAGAACTGCTTCACGTTGCCCGCGGCCGCGGCCGCGTGTACAAGGTTGACCTGCGCCTCGGTCGCCTCCCTCGTGACCACGCAGATGATCTGCGGGCGCTCAAATACCGTCAGCGACCAAACCATGTCTGCGACTCTTGCGCACGCGCAATTACAAACACGGTAAGCGCGACTGCGCACCACGTCCGCCTTCTTGGCCAGCTCGACGAGCACGCTCTGCGGCGACTCCAGCGACCCCTTGGCCAGCTCCACGCTTGCGGCGGTGAGCTCCTCGATGGCAGACTTCTTGCCAGGATCGCCCTGGCTCCACTCGCTCACCAGGGCGGTCACGCGGTGGCCCTTGGCTGCGGCCTCCTTCGCGACCAGGGACCCCAGCATGCCTGTCGCGCCCACCACGAGAACGCGCTGGCTGGTCGGCGCCATCACGAGAATTGTACGAAAAAGCGAGCAGTGCTCGGCTGCCTGCGCCTCTCTACACCAACCTCCCTTGATCACCAGCGCTGAGGCCGGCACCTGGCGAGGCGAGGAAATGAGGTTGCTCTTCGGTGCCGAACGCCCTACATATGCCAGCCCTGAACCTCGGGCAAGTCACTTGGGCGCCTGGGCAGAGACTGTTATAAGCGTGAAGCAGCGCGAGCGGCATGCCGGGCGTGGTGTTCAGCCAGGGCACGCGCCTGAACACGCGCGGCCAGCGCCTGCACACGGTCGAGTACCTGCCGGAGGGGCACCCCCCGCGCGCG
>JAABUY010006936.1_pt1 | contig 10922 bp, 10 predicted proteins | sample 5560271 | NCBI WGS metagenome assembly JAABUY01 (sample SAMN10711886, study PRJNA513374) | rock metagenome | isolation source: Antarctica rocks | place: Antarctica: Victoria Land, University Valley
TGTTTCATCTGAACCGAAGGACTAAAGTAATGCAGAGATATTTCTGGAATTCATGAGATCGAAAAATTGTATAAGAAAATCGTGGCATTGACAAGGAGGTTGGCAGTTGAGAGCTGTCGTCATGCTCGAGGTGTGTAGTATAGTTGACAGTGATAAGAATCCATGAGGAATGAAATTTACGACATGTGCGAAGCTAGAAAACGCAGTGCAGATTGCGGTGTATTTGGAAAAAACGATGCTGAATTCCATAATTGACAGGCTACTTGGAACGATACTTTCCTACCTTTCATCCCACGCTTTCAGAGTCGCAATCATCAGTTTCGTTTTTATATAGCCTTCTCCGTCACGCTGGTGTGATTCAGGTATAGCGCTCAATCTTGGATATGCCTCTTCCGGTTTTTGTCAGTTCCATCTTAATTTAGCTAGCCATGACCAGGCAGACCGTCAATTGTTCGCTTTGCTGGTATTATCACTTCCCACTAAGCTCAGCTTCTCCTCTCGTCCGAAGTCGTGAACTACGGCGCCTGGGCTGCTCAGAGTGGGAACGGAAGCGAGAGTCAATCCTGTCCGAACGAGGCTGTCTGATCCCTTGCCTTGGGCGTGGAGATGGACTGCGAGCTTCAGCAGCGGGCATGATCATACTGAAATTTCGAAGATTCTGCTTGTGTTTGTCCTTGAGTCGCCCACTCGGTTCGTAAGGCTCTGTCCGCATCCAGGCTGACCACTTCTTGACAGCCGTGACGGCATCTGGGGCTGATTTCTCAAACCACTCTTGGTGGCTTGTATGGCAGGTGTTACATTTCAACTCCTGCATCCGAAATTCCCGAAGCTCTGCATGAACTATTGCTTCAACCCGCTTGACATGAGGTATCCGCTGCATGTCCTCTAGTGATTTGGGGTACACAAGTTTTGGTTCGTGGCCGCATTTTTTCTTCCACTCCCTAAGGCGAATATCTACGCTGCGCGTAGAGACGCCTATCTTTAAAAGACCAAAATTCACAGGGAACCAGTAAATGTAAATGAATCCGTCTTTAGCTATGTCCGTTCGCGAGAGATCTTTCATTATGACGCCTTTAACCAAACTCACCGTATCGATCATGCTCTTGACTTTTGGATCATATGGCACAAGATTTCGGATGTATGTCTTTATCCCCAAATTCCCCAGATGACTGAATTCCATCTCCAATGGGCGCTTCGTTGAGAGCTCCAAATCGTCTACGGTTCCTGAGGTATTTTTCACCTTAAGTTCCTGTTTCGCTTCAACTGTCGAAGTGTGAGATCGGAGATCCCTATCCGGTAATTTCGGTTCATTCGTACCCTGAACAGAACCAGAAATCGAGCTTTCCCAGGCTTCCGCCAGATCTATAGCTTGGTCTTGGTGGTCACGCTTGCAATGTATGAGACAGGCCAACAGCTTGAGTTTCTTTGCATATATCCCTGCATCATAACAAGGATCAAAGCCAACAAGACGATATAGAATTGTATGGACGTTTTTCCATTTCGACTCTGATATGCGGCGCTTGCACCTAAGTCCTTTTCTGGTCAATCCAACGCATGTCGGCTGGACCACAGTAAGGTCAATATCAAGCTTTTTTGCGAGACTTTCACAATTCAGAGAAGACGGATCTTTGGCTGCTGTGCTCATCTGGGCAAGTTCGGCTTGACCGCCTATTGCATCATGCCTGTAGGGGCCAGGCCGCAGACTAGTAGTTCTTGAAGACTTTTCCTTTTTCGAGTCGTGTTTGAGGTCCAAGACAGTGTTAACATTCCGGACTTCTGTGTCGTTCCTCAGGTTAATGGCATCGTCTGCGATCCCCGGTACTACAAGCCGTGGTATATTTACAACACCAATAAGTTTTTGTCGCTCCCTTTTGATGATCAAAGTATTGAGCGTTGACTTATGCTCCGCACTGATTGAATGCTCGCGGTGGCTACTCATAGCACGCTTCTCATGGGAGAACCAGTCCGCACTCACAGCCAAAAAAGGAGAGCCGTCGTTTTGGACTCCCAAGGTTACCAATGGAATGGGTATTTGCGATGGAGCAGAGATCTCATCAAGTGACTCTTTGCTCGGGTCGCAGACCATCTTCCTCGCATGAAAGGTCTTCTCAGTATGGGTACGTTGGTCATGAGTCGTACTTGGCCCACTGCCATGGTTGCAGGGTATTTTGAGATGGAGAACAGCGTCGGCTGATTCGCTAAGGGAACCCCCCTCGATTCTTACCATTTTCCCTTCGTGTGCTGGGCCGACGTTTGTAGGTTCATCGCTTTCTTTCAGATCTCGAGTCGAGGCTCTCGCTGTCAACAAAGTATCCGGTTCCATTCTTTCCTCGGTGGTGGGTCGGAACGATCGCACGACTTCGTGATTGTTTGAGCTTTCTTGCTCTGTGTCGCCGTTCGCCTGATTAACGTACGGTATCGGAGGATCAGTGGCATTGGCCATTTGACTGTCACTGGAAGATGATGCGCAAGGGTACTGGGTATTGCTCAGCCGTTGTACTGAACAGCAAATCATGACATTTTCAATTCGTAAAGAGATGAAATACCCACTTCTTCGTGGATTTTACAACAAAACCGCCGCGTCTCTCCTTGTTCAGGCTGATCGTCAAAGAAGCTGGCAGCGCTTTGGACGAGGGGTGTTCCCAAGTTGGTGTGATTTGAATCAATGCTCAACGGGCGTTGTGCGTTCATAAAAACATTGGCGTCTTGAGTGAGCCTATTGCAGCCCTCGCCTCGTCCGCAGTAGCAGAATGCTTTCTGACCTCGGAATATGTCGTTCTGCTTTCTCTGTTATAATACCCAATACCATAGGTAGTAAAGAAACTTTGACTCGATCGGTTGATCGATGAACTTATTTGATCAACGGAGCATGCATTGTGCACAGCCTTGCCCCCAACCTCAATCCGCAGATTGTGGGACGACGTCTGGCCCATCAGAGTCCAGGGAACGCATCCTTCTGCTGCTTTGGGAAGGTCACATGCAGTTGTGCCGCAGAAGGCGCTGAACATGAGGCTTCTGTTGTTTCAGCTGCCTGCGACCTACCTTGCCATTCCAAGATCTTCTTACCTATGAACGGAGCATACCATTCTTAGCTCGATTCGCAGACTTTACGACACAGTAGCGAGCGTTGCCAATCTGTCGCTAGCAAAGACGGCCCGAGGCAGCAAAGAAGCTACATTCCGAATCTGTCGTGAAAACCAATAACCTTGGCCCCAGTTAAAGACTTCCCGCTTCTTCGACACACAGCTGAACTTTCGAAAAGCCAACCAGGTGCGGAAAATAGTCGTATTAACCCTTTTCTAAGATCCGAGGCGCACTGGATTCGGGCCTTCACCTATGCAGCACTGCAGGCAGTAGGCACTAGGTAGCCAGCCCTTTTGGTCTGGTCCCGAAGTTTACTCATCAACACTATTGTTAGATGACACCCTCCAGGTGGCTGATTAAGGAGTAAGAAGATCTTGTAGAGCGGCATCGAGAATTCGTAAAATGTTCGCGTAGTTTCTTGGACCTAGTGAGGATATGTAGCTGTAAACGCATAGAAGGATTTGCAGTCGCCTGAGAGCAACCATTTCGCGGGAGGGGGGAAGCAGTGGAGAGCAGGAAGAACCATGATATCGTGAGTCATGAAAAGGACGCGAAGATGGTTTCAAGGTAGACATGCGAAGAGAAAGGTAGTTTTCTGGGTTCTCACAAGCAAGTACAGTATCAGGTACTCCATAATCAGGCAGCCTCGCCCACAGCTAACCAGACCCTCAAATTACTCGCGCGCGTTGATCACCCGCGTCGCGGGACGATAGGGCGGAGCTTAATTATCCGATCAGGGGTGAAAACCGTGAAATCATATCTGCAGTCTTTCGGAACAGATTCGGCGCAGTGACATCGTACCGCGCTTGGTCTGTTTCTTTCCCTCGCCATCACGAACAGAAGACAGAAGAAGAGGGAAACCGTTGTTTGCTCAGAGAGCAAGTAGAACCCTTTTCCTTCAGGTACAGGTCCGTGTGCCGGTCTAAGAAGGTAGGTGTTTTGGACCTCGGTTTATATGAGAGCAATGTAGCATGCAAAAACACCTGGAGGAGCTCTTATAAGAAGTGAGCATCATTGTTTCTAAACATGCCTCGAGGGAGTGGGTCTGGTGGAGATATGTAACGACGCTTGGTAAGTTACTCGGGAACTAACCTCAATTGGTCAAATTATCGACATGCCGAATAGCCTAAGCAAGCACGTGGAAAGACCTCTCGGGCTGTTCTGAAGATGGAATCCTCCGCAGTCCTGGGTATACAGAATCAGGTCACGTCAAATGCTCTGCCCGATGACTAAGGATTCAATCTGAAAGCAACGTCAGCAATACCAGTATAATATCGAGGCTGATATTCAACGAATGAGGTTTTTAAAGTGACATGACTTCATCAAAAGAGTATGTTAGATCTCAGATGAAGTCGAAGACGCCCTTGAAGTGATGAAGTACTGAGAACAAAAATCAGTCTATCGAAGAGGAAGGTCGCCATTCCGAGATCCTTTATCATAGCCAAGCTATGAATAAAATCACTGTGACTAGTGCATAGCGATATGACTACATGCTTTATATATATTGAGAAAGTGGTCTGACACGCATCAGTGCAAAAAACTCTGACTTCGCTTCGGCGATTTGGCGCTATCGGTCAAGCCTAACCCACTATTCCCTTACAGGTAGAATCATGTTCTGCCAGCAATCCTTCTTCTCCCGACAGTGATGGATCAGAGTATCCTTTGGAAAGCGAAAATGATATGCGTGATAGATGCCAGGCCCAGGCAGGATGTTTGCTCCGCCAAATCCAAGTCCTTTCGTAAGTCTCATTGTAGCTTTTTTATTTTTTATTTTTTAGAGAGAGATGACATAGGGGCTGGAAAAGCAAATCGAAATGGCGAGGCAATTACTATGAAGGGATTTGCAGTGTATGGGCGCTTTGCAGTTGTGGAAGGAGTAGATCGGGATAGATGTGGAATGTGTGTTCTTCCTATCTTGAGAACAAGGGACGGGAGGGTCTGGGGGATTGTGGATCTTTTGACGAGCTGTATCGGGAGGAGACGGATGAGATAAGAAGGCACTACGAAGAGGTCGTTATTGCATGGAGAAACGTAAAAGTAGGAAAGATGGTAAGCCGTGTTTGGTATTATACCACAGGCTGAGGGAGAGGTTGTGATTACTTGCGCAATTTGCCTAATTCAGAGAAGAAAGACCTTATTCAAACATCATCTACAGAACTCAGTCCATGCACTCCGACGTGTGGGAAAAGAGCAAATAGGCTACTATTCAGATACATTGTACAAGGACTTCAGGAATTCAACAAGCAAAGCTTTGAGATATAGTAATAGCGTTGACATGAATATTCCAAAAACTTTTTCCGGGGGGTATATATATTCGAACCAACCAAAAACCCAAATCCAGGAATAGCCAAGCAAGCTATCCCCTCAAAGACCTACCCAAGGTCATCTGGCCAGCAGATCTGGCCAAGTGAAATTGGCATTCCTAGCAAGGGCGTTATCCGTCGCGTCGTTGATCATAAACGCATTAGTCCCTTGCAAAGCCATGTGCGCCGTGATCGTTCTATACACTGTTTCCAGCGAGTCAGCACTCATCTGCACCGCCAAACTCGGAGTCATGGGACGAAGAACATGCAGGCTGCTTCTGTGCACCATTTTCGGCGCTTCGAGGGAGATCTGCGTGTCGGCGAACCAGTGCCACGCGCGCCAGAACTTGCGGTCGTATTTCGAATTCATCGTGACGTGCGTGCAGTAAGGCATGTGCGGGCAGTTCAGAGCGTGGAAGCGGTCGCACAGCGTGGTGCTCAAGTGCGCTGCGCTTTCCGGGTTGTGGCACGGTTCTGTCCGTGGTCGAAGAGGGTGGTGGTGGAGTTCAGGTGGGGGGTGGCTGGATATTACAAGGCAGGCGCACCAGTCGCTGTTGTAGCGGTATGAGTCATTCTTGTATAAATCGTCCAGTACGAGGACGTAATGGGAATCCAGAGCTTCGTAGCCTGGGATCTTGCTGGCGGCGTTGGGGATGTAGTGTAGGATTTCACCAGGCATCAGCATCTCAGGCATACAACCACTTGGGCAAACAGCTCCATGCGTTCCTTTCGATATGCTTCGTTGGAGTGTTGGGAGGTTCTTGTTGCTGGCTTTCTGGTCCGTCCATAGGCGGGTTGGGTTTGCCGTCCGCAATGCGAAATCTCCGTTGTGATTTACTTGAGTCCATGGGTTCACTGAATCCCGAGTATACTCAGGCGACCCTGTATTCGTTCCGCCGGAATTAGACACGCTAGACCATGTCATAATGTCAAGATCTCGGTATTGGAACGGTCTAGAATGGAAGCTGAAGCAGGAAGTAAGAGCGAGTAGTGGATTAAGAATGACACTACAAGATGTTGAGCAAACCGAAAGACAGACAGACGCATGTGAGATTAGGAGCCCGTGATAGTAGAGTAGGGTAATTAGAACGGCGATGGAGATGATATAAGTGAAATGGAATTGTAGAAGTCCATAGTCCCAATACCCAAATTCAGAGGCTAGACCTGAACCAGTGTGAAAGACAATTTCATTGTGCTTGAAATGTTCAGAAGTCGAAGAAGGATATTGCGGTATAGATCCCAGCCATCAGAAGCAACAACAAAGACAAGGACTGGTTTAGCACGTTCAACAATGTTAACAATACCATTGTGCCCATCAAAGGAAAATATATAATAAAGAAATGATTCTCTTCTTGTTTGACCTAGAAATCGGAAGATCATAACATTCGAACAGTCGATCTAATTTTTCGAGATTTTTTCAAAAAAGACTGTCTGCATCAACCAAGCCACTAATCACTGTCGACCATACCGCTCAAGCCTACGCCATGTGCCGGCTATTCATATTAAGACATTCGAAGTGCGGGCACTTTTATCGTTACGAACCCGTCAATCAGTGCGAAGCTGGCTTCTCGTACGCTTTCAACAAGTGCCTCGCAGAGCCCACGGCCTCTTCTGATATTGGCAACACCATACCTCTCTTCGATCACCCGTACTGCATCAACTGTATCAAGCTTGGCAGCCGCAGAATCTATCTATCGGAGATGATACAGGAAATCCGGAAATACTATGCACGGCAAGAATCAGAAATCATTAGAGATGCAAAGCAACTGGGCCTGTCGTATAAGGAGATGAACAATGTGGTCATGGAATTGAGACTTAACCGCACAGAAGAGGTCAGAGCATTGCAAGTCAATTCCCGATTTGAGAACGCTTATGATTGCGCGAGCGAAGATCCAGTGGGATTGAACGCTCTTGGAAAACGCATTGCTTCTGTTCGGTTAGATAATTAATATGGAGACTGTTTATAGTGCATGAGTTGGCCATGAGGTGCACATAAATGATCATGGATGACTGGTGAAACTTTCCTGCAGAACACAACACTGCAAATGCTCTAGCACAATCACACATGGTGACAATGCCATTGTTAAAACAAAGAAAAGGTTGAAAGAGAAGAAGTGATATGCCCCAATGTACATATGAAAAGAAGAGGGTTGCCCTCGAGGTTTGCACATCGTTACCCACCTATCCAACAGACAACCGCCCCTTCTTCGGACCAACCATTAGACTAGTCGTTCTTCAGAATCTTCACTATAGTCTCCCCATCAACACAATGTGTCGGCTATGTTTGGTAATGTACTATGATTGCGGCCACGTACACCAATATTACCCTCTCAACCCTTGCGAAGCCGGTTTCAGGTTCGGGAAACCAGGTAGATGTCTTGCAGAGACTAGGGCTTCCCCGAGGGTCGCCGATGAGTATTGCCTTGAAAATCGACCGGACTGCCCAGTCTGTCTCGAGAACAGTATCCGCGATCGCTATGCCCTGGAACAAACACAGGTTGTCAAGGAGGCAAAATCCCATGGCCTTACCTATGCCGCAATAAAGCCGGATATTCAGGATATGCAATCGAGGATGACCAAGGAAATTAGCAAGCTGAAAAGAGAAAAAGCACAATTCGAAAATGATTGGACCACTGCGGGGAAGACACAGTGGACGGAAGGAATTAGGGAGGTGGTTTGGAACCGGGACACTCGAGAGCTTGTCGCTTTCGAACAATGCGGACGCATGAGCAGCTGGGAACCCGATGACGACCCACGGATTGAATTATGGCTGGATTCTGTGGAGCATCCACGAATGCGTGGTAGGTAGTGAAACAACATATAGATGAGCAAAGATGTAAGATGTACTCTTCAAGTACGGGACGAATGAATACGAGTATGTGAAGCTGAACACGTGATATGCTGACTGTCCGAGCGAACGTCGCAAGGGGGTACGAGGCTACGACAAGTTGGAAGGTCGACCCGTGGATGGAAAGGTGTCAAGCACGTGCCACAGGGTCCAGCCCTACGAGCCGAGTAGATCTCGGACCGAGGCTCGATAAGATAAGGGAGCGGGAAGTTATCATCCCCCCTGACAATGCCCTCCCCCCCCTCATGCATGAGGCTGCCACTTATTCACCGAGCGAAGGGGCCTTACCTTATTCCTCACTCGGAAAATCAGAAATCTCCCATTGCAGACACAAATAGCCGGAAATCACTACTGACAACAACAACAACATCCGATTGATCATACAGTACTCTAGCCACAATGGCAGCGCCCCCCGAGAAAACGATCAAAGACCTCAATGGAGTATGGGTTATGGTACCGTAAAGCCTCGCATCGTGACCTTCCCCACCCTGACAGATGTTCCAGAACAAAACGCTCTCAGACGACGTTGACGCAATCCTCCAAATCGTACATTCTCCCTTCTCCCTTCTCCCTTCTCCCTTCTCCCTTCTCCATCCCAAGTTTCCCAAAGGTCCTCACCCCCCCCCTTTCCAAACCCCCTCACTAACCCCCCCCTGCCCTGCCCTCATAGCAAAACATCGGCTGGTTCCTCCGGAAAGCCATTCGCCTCGCCACCGTCACCCTCACCATCTCCCAATACGAAGAAGGCGGCTTCACCCACATCGACATCCAACAAGTCGCCACGGGCGGCATCTCCAAGACCGAAGAACTGCGCACCCTCAACTGGGAATTCGGCGACCATTCCGACGCCATTTTCGGGAAAGTGCGGGGCCGGAGTCGGTGGGTGAAGCTGGGGGATTTGGAGGGAGATGAGTTTTTGAAGAAGGGGTGGGATGATTTGGAGGGGGAGCACATGCAGAGTTGGGTGGAGAGTGAGGAGAACAAGTGGACGGCTGAGCAGGTGGGTTCTCTTTTACTTTTTGGGGGTTCGAGGAGAAGGGAGAGCGGGATGGGGTTTGGGTTAGAGGACTTGGCTGATAAGTGCCTTCTAGATTTGGGGATTCGAGCTCTTCGATGGGAAGAGGTATCATTGCCGGCATATCATAGTGCGTTCGACCAAGGACAAAGATCAGTGGAAGCAGGCCAGGCTTGTGTATGATTACAAGGGCTCCGAGTGACGTTGAACGGTAGATGTTTGGCTATTTCTGCTGAGGGATACGGTATTGATATTGGTGATATTGTGGCATTTCGGGTGATGTCTTAGAAGATATGGCGCCATGTGTGACGGGATACGATATTTTCAGAAGCATAGTCAGACGTGTAACGTACTCTACATTACTTCCTATCTCTCATTCGTCCCACACTAGAGCCTGGAAATCGCTCCTCGCGGCTAACTGCATCACTTCCACCACCCCCCCCCCTCTCTCTATCCTACTCTATAACCACCCCCCCCCCCCTTAATCCCTTCCCAAAAGTGCTACATGCTAATCATGCCCATGCACACTCTCGACCACATCCTCATGCAAGCTAGAAGACGTACTTCACGAGCAAGAACAGAACGAAAAAATGGAGGCCGAAACCCAAAAATCGGCAGGCAAAGCCCAAGCCTCATAGTATCTTCCAAGGGAGAGCGGTGGATCACCGAAGTTTCCATACGTGCTGTAGTAGTTTTCGTACAGCCTGCTTTCGTCCCAGCCGAGAATCGAAAAGCTTTGTCCCCCCCCCCCCCCTCCCCAGGGTTATAGGGTCGGATGGATCTGGCGTACATACATATGTAGCTGATGGTTGAGGTAAAAGGCTGGAACATTTTGTCAATCTTTTGCGTTGATTTTGTGTGTGTGTGTGTGTGTGTGTGTGTGTGGGAATGTTTGTAGTGTCTGGGCTTGAAGCGTGAGAGGGGTGGACTGGAATGTTTTTCTGTGCGGTTATGAGAGATCGAACACAGTCGGTTGACTCTATGTTAGATGCGCAAATAATTAATTAATCGAGCAAACTCGGTGTGGAAAAAGGAGATTTCAAAGAAATGTGCAAAGAAACAAAGACAAGGTCTTCGCTGCGTGAAAATGTCACACGGGTTTTAAAAACTTCCCAGAACAGTTTCGGTGCCTGCTTGGAAGCGATTAAGGAAGGCCATCAGAGGAAGTATCCGATCGAATGAAAACATGGAGGCTTGAAATTTCTAGAGATATGTAGGTTGCTGTCATACAGTCTTTTCGTGGTCCCTGGGTGCTGAGCGCGTTGTGGGATCAGTTTTCTCCATGGGCCCTGGAATTGCCGGCAATGTGTCAAATGACGACGGAGCAACCGTGGGCAGGGCAGGGCAGCGCTTGAATATCAACCATTGAATACGTTCATCAACTAGCAGTATGTCCGATCTGTAGGGTATCTTGTCACAAGCCGACTACTACCCTTCGCCCGCTCGTATAATGGCTACTTCTGAGAGAGTCCTCTTGCTCTAGCCCACAATTTGCATTCGGTCCTCAAGCTCCTTCACCCACCCTTCTACCATCTTCGTATTTCTAGTCGTCGTTTGCTCCCCATGCTCCATTGCCTTCTCGACCTTTTCTAACCCTTCTTTCCAGCCCTTAATCTCTTCTACCATAGCCTCTTGATGGGCTTCTACCCTCGCTAGGCTCTGACTGGCGGTC
>JAABUY010006942.1_pt1 | contig 10915 bp, 11 predicted proteins | sample 5560271 | NCBI WGS metagenome assembly JAABUY01 (sample SAMN10711886, study PRJNA513374) | rock metagenome | isolation source: Antarctica rocks | place: Antarctica: Victoria Land, University Valley
GCTGGCCAAAAAACGTGCAAAGGAAGCAAAAGACGAGGCAAAACGAATTGCCATGGCCAAGGAGGCATCAACAATGCGCAGCATATCCAGCTTCTTTGCTAAACCTAACAAGTGATGCACAAGTCAATGATGTAGCACAAACATAACCACACCCTACACAGACATTTCCAACGTTGTGAAACCAGTTGATGTGCCCTGCTGTTTTTGACCTGAATTTCAGTTGGCCAATCACATTGGAATGAATGAACGAATAAGCAATACCCACTGCTACAGTGGGATAAATGCACTATGTTGCAGGACACCTAAAATAGGGCGATGTGTACAAAATGGAAGCTCATGCGTTGGTTTGACTAGTACACTCGCTGGAACTATTAATTTTTTCTGTCTGGACTAAACAGCCAAAATATCTGACTGTGAAAGGACTTCACTGATGTGCTGCCTTGTTCTTGGTGTCAGGTCCAGGTCTTGAGGTTGAACCTGTAAGCTGTCATACATAGTCGGAAAGAATATGCCATCACCACGTCGCTTTGCTCTTGATGGCAACATCCATCTTATCCACCACAGCCTGTGTCCACTGACATCAAACACTTCCTGGATGCCAGCAAACATGTGGTAAGTGACCGTCATCAGTGTGTATACTGAGCTTCAAAAACACTTCACAGAAATTACGCTGCAAGGGCCACCATGAGTACAGGACAGCCTAGCTGCAAGGGTCGAGGAACGCACTCTATGGCACTCATATGCGCCAGTCTGATGCCAGGTGTCAGCTAGCCACATTGCTGCACTGACAAGGAAGCTTGTACATTCATGACTGATCACCTGAAAGTTGCGTTTCAAGCCCAGGTTGTATGGGTGGATGAGCGTTGTTCCCTGAGCCTTAGCCTCTTTGCTGTCCCTCCAGAAGTTCAGAATGTCTATAGTGCTCTGCATGCCAGCTACACAAATCTAGGTAACATGTGGCAGACGAGATTGATGTGGCTGCAGTTACACTGACGGAGCATTGTGAAAAAAATGATGCCTACGCTGAAAGCTTAACACCATAGAGTGTGTTGATGCAGTAGGCATGCATAAGGCCTCTGACCTGAACGTGCAAGTTTGCTTGGAGCAAAGGAGCCAGGATGTGCATCCATGCAGTATGGCTATAGGGGGACAACACAAACATATGCATGCTGTGAAAAATTGAACAGTCCTGGCGGGATCAGCCAATTTTCAGGCAGCCTTGGCAGTCAAAGTCCAAGAGTTGAGAGCGTGTCTGCTACAGGTACACCTTTATGACATGCTCACCTAGCCCTGACTATCAGAGCTGAAGGGTGTGAGGCCATGGGCTTTGAATCCTAAACCCATAACCACAAGGTCACTGCATCTTTTGGCATGCTGTTGCGACACAACATGATCACCTGGCCTTGCCATATGAGGAAGAAGTGCCAGCCCATTAGCGCTGTCAAAGCAATTGAAACTGCAGTAGAAAGCACAAAAGGAGCCAGGAGGGCATAGGGATAGACTGCCTCCCCCATGTGGAATTGGGACATCCTGCCAATGCGCCCAAGCTCCCAGAGCAGCATCCAAGCCTACACAACACATGGCTGATTGTAAAACACATCAAGGCACATTGTTGTTGGTGCGCTGACTGCCAAGACAGGACATCATACAGGGAACTATTCGGGATTTTAAGTACCTGACCCTGGGGAAAAATGTTCTGATTGAAAGGCATGAATGAATGAATGAATTAATGAATTAATGAATGAATGAATGCATGCATGGACGAACGAACTAACGAATGACTACATGATAAATTGCATTCTCTGCAACGTCGTACATGCCAGCTTGATACAGAGCTGATGCATGTCAATGCTGCTGTGAGCGCCCATATGTCGCCTTTAAACAGCAACATGCGACAGCTGCCTGTGCCGCATACATATCACATGCTTACAGCTGTAATGGTCCACATGTGCACAAAAGAGGGAGGTAGAGTTGAGTGTGCAGATGGCAGAGCATAACAGAAGAGAAGCACATACTGAAAAGTGGACATGAGAGAGCGTAGCCAAAGGAGCACAGGCAACTGAACAAAGCGCTGCTAGTGAGCTTACAGAGTATGCTGATCCAGCCCACAGATAGAAGGTGAACAACACAAAGAAGCGGTAGTTGTGGAAGCCAATGCAATTGTTCATCCAGGGGCAGTGATGGTCCATCCGCAATACACATCTGCGTCCATAAATTCTTGACATGAGATTGACGCTGATGCTGGACTACTTCTGGCACATGACTGTGCTGTGATGCCCGTTTGTGCTGAGGCTACTATGCATACAGATCTTGGGGTGTGCATGATGATCATGAGTAGCAAACTCATGCAAGGATGAGCGAGCCGGCATATCCATCAGAGGAACATGCATACCACAGGACAGGGCTTCAGTCACTGCAGTGTAACATCGGAAGTGTGATCAACAGTGAGATGCTGAGGAAACCATAACCCTGAGGTGGATCAAACAACAGAGTGACTGTACACAAGTGTTGCATGCTGTAACACACAGCCAAATTGAAGCTGACCTGCTGCAGATATGGCAGTGGTGGGCCAGAGGTGGCTTGGGCTTTCGGCACCTTCTGCAGCGCCGCTGACATTGCATTGCAACCATCTGGTATCCCTGCATGCCAGGACAGTATGCTTAGCTTGACTGCTCTAGACACTGAATAACTGACACTTGCACAGATGCATGCGTGTGGGAATCTGGCAGATGCAAGCAAGCAGTAGGCGGTTCGCTAATATATTTGCAACACTGGGGGTCTTACAAGGCTGACTTGCAGTCAAGGAGGCTTGTTACAAGAAAGCTTGGGATCTTGTACTTACTGGTGTGTCCAGTACCTCAGTACTGCCAGGGTCTGTAATGACACACTGGACATAGTTGAAAATGATATTCAGCAAGCAAAAAAGTCCGCTGACCAGATGGCCTGCTGCAATAAGTCTGCTATTGGAAGCTAAAATCTGCAAGCACAAGCAGCTGATCAGGACAAGAAAGCAGGTCTTCTGGCAGAGGACATGAATGGAGCGCGAGCAAACACTGACTTGCGGGAACACGGCCGCAAAGTACACAAAAACAACGCTGGCAATCAAAGAGCTGGCGGCAGCTATGTACACAGGCCCGCCTCGTCTCAGAACGCACTGAAAGGCTCCCTCAGCACAGAACAGAAGCCTGTTGAGTCTGCAGTAACATGATGATGATGATAAAACCCGAGCGGTGGGGGAGCTGACAACGCAACTTGTCGCACCGTTTGGTTACTCGTGCCTTCTTGGCAGCCAGAGTGCTTTCGGCTATGGATCCATGCTGGAAGCCAGAGCAAGCTGCAAACTTTCTGTTCGCCGACAGGCGGTCTGTGAACAAGTGTACATTTACTGAAAGACTTCAACTAACTTTCTACGATTGCTGTGGACTCATTGAAGCGCTTGATGTCGCTCAAAGCCTGCGACCTAAATTTCATAAATAAGACGAACCAAAAGGTCCAAGCTTGACTGCTTTCAGATTCCTATGATGAGGGCTGCCTATACAATCCTGCCCAAGTTGACATGGCACCAAGTATGTCTTAGCCGTGTTGCTATGCACCAGCCGTCACATCCAGAATGTGTTCTTACTTTTTATCTGCCTGCATCTCAATTCACTTCTGCTGGTTCTGGACATTGTACGTCCTGTGTTGCTATCTGTGCAAATCATACGACCGGACACATCGCAACATTGTAGCAGTTGACATGTAATCAGCAAAGGGATTGCGATTAGCTGCACGTGGGCCAAGCTCATCCGCATCAGGTCAACGCAAGACTCATTTGCACAGTGATGGTCAGCCATTTCCTTGCTGATCATCAGGTCTGGTTGGCTTTGCTTATGGGATAATATGTGATGGCAGGGCCACAACTACAACAAATTCTTCGGGCATCCTGTGAATGCGCAGCAAGCAGGCATCTCTGCGACAGACAACCAGCATGAGCACCACAGCATACATGCACAATAACCATAACACGCTGGTGCATACCAGAGATACCAGCACAACAATACACGCAACGCTGCTCCTTTGGTGCTGCAATGTTACTGCTACAATCCGTGCTCCTGCATGGTCAACGTACATTTGCATGTGTATCTTGTATTTTGCGAATCCAGCCAAGATCACCAAGCATTGCTTGATAGACTCTTGACACACAGTCTCGGCCGCAAGCACTCTGCTGCTGGTGCTGCTACCAACAACCACCTAGTAAGCCTTCATGCATACACAACTCCCCAATAGTTCTACGGTGGTATGCCTGCATACATACTTGCTTGCATACCCACCGTATGTGTCACATACCAGTATGTACATAGTCTAATTAAGCTAAGCAAAACAGAAATTCTGGCAAGCTGCTTAAAGTAAGACTGAATCAGCAGTACTCATCTAGGGCTTAGCTGAAATTGCAACAAACATAGTTGCTGCTCTGGGTCAAGCCAAAGCTGGCAAATTGACACACCATACCAGCTGTCTGCAGTTTGAAGCATGCGCCACAAGAGTCACAATGTGATGCCTCATCCGCCAAAAGGCTTGCCGGTCGCAACTGAAAAACCTAGCCCCTGTGGCAACTGTAAACCCTAGCCTCTAAGAGCTATTTAGCGTCGTGTTCAGCCTTGAAATGCTGAGCTGTTGACTCGTATGAAATGTAATATGTCTAGTCATCAATTTTTGCTCTTCAGACTTCTTTTTAATATGGAAATGCCCGATCCATAGTGTAGTTTAAAACTCAGGACCGCTTGGGGACTAGTAGCAGGCTTTTCTACACTGCAGAAATACAATTGGTGACATCATGTACACACACTACTCGGAGCAAATCACTCATGTGTACAAAAGGCCGCTGATGCCAACCATCATGACGTATGGGTCTGTGGGCAGAGGCTGCCTGGGCCTTTCATGCAAGGGCGGAGCCCTGTCAGAGATCCCTTGAGATGGGCAGTGTCAATAGGAATATGTGGGGGCCCCCCAGGCTTCCCAAGCCTTGCCATACTCAGGGTACCACCCTGCTGCTCCTGGTCTGCAGTGCCATGTCACAAACCTCAGCCACCTCTTCAGAAGTTCATTTCTGCTGGCAACCTCTGCCTTACTGTTGCAGCGCTACACTGCACCAACTGTCAAGCTGCTGCCCAGTTAGAAGGCAAGCCCAGCACAAGTCAAAGGGCAGCAAGCCAAAATCACAGAGTAGCAACAAAACCATGGGCATGGGAGCACAACTCAGTATTAGAGCACTGGCAAAGGTGAGGAATGGCAGGTGAGGGGTAAGGTTGGCCAGGGGGAGGGTGAGTGGGAAGGGGGGGGGGGTGGTGGTGGTGGTGGTGGTAGGGTACCTAAGGGCCGGGGGCATGTAGACAAGGGGGTCCACTTCTGCTCTGGGCGCAGCAGCAGCTGTCTCCAGAGGCATGTGTGCCACGGCATGCCCATACCTGATGCTGCAATACCTGCACTCCAAACACCATAAGTCAGACACACAGTCAGACAAGCACAGGACTATGCAGGTCATGAGGATCACATGGATGGAGGTGTTTTTCCTGTTCTTTTTTTTAATGAGGGACAAGTGTTGTTGGCAAGCTGTATGTGCGAAATTGCCGACGCTGCAAATGAGTTCCTCAGGCAGGCAGCTTTGTGAACAAGGCAGTCATTAGTCATTCATCCATTCAACATTTCTTTTCCCCCTAGATAGGTCCCAAGTACCTCCCTGCATGAGTTCCTGTTTTGACAACCAGCGCACCAACAACAGCAATTGCTCAACTGCTTGATTTCTGCCCTTTGTCACTTTTGACCGTCCAGAGAAAGAGCAAGCATGACCTGAATCTGGGTGGTACATGAACTGTGTCTGTACGCAAACAATTTGCGCGTGAAGGGTTTCACCTGTAGAATTTGTAGATGATAGGTGTCATGGAAGCTACCAAGATGCTGGCTTGCACAAAAGCTGAGTTGGAGAGCAGAACACACGCTGCACCCATACACACATTGTTTGCAAACAGCCCGGACTCACATTTCTCCATGCGCTGCTGTCGCATCAAGACACCTCTTGAGCTAGAGAAAGAGTCAATCAGGCATCATTCGACAGCCTGAATATCTGAATGCGCAGCCTAGACTGCCAGATGTTCAGCCTACCATGCCATGAGTAGTGGCAAGGCAGCTTCGGCAGGAAGAATAACAACCTACACCAAGAAGCATTGGTGCAGACTTCAAGACAGGCTTGCTGATGTGTGATAGTCAGTAGGCATGAGAGCACGGGAGCATTAGCAGACACAGTGGCACGACAGGATAACAGATTCCAAAGGACCATGCATGCGGCATTCAGCTTGCACAGAAGGGTGGAAAAGCATACCTGTGAAGAACTCGAAGATGAACATGCAGCAGCACACTTGCTTGAACACCTGATCCCACACCCTGCCACCACTTTCGAAGCACCTTTCACTCACATACAGGATGTTGTAGCGCCAGAAGATCCAGCTGAACATGAAGTAGATCAGGGCAAAGGGCAGAATGATGGGGCTGGTTGCCGCGTAGGCCAGAGCTATGATGTAGATCAGCATCATGACGCCAATCTCCCGCCCATATCTGATGCTGTGTGGCCACAAAGCTGCTACCTTATCCCTGTCTGACTTGGGCGGCCCTGCATGTCAAACTTCAGCTTGAGGGAACATCGGAAACAGGAGCATAAAGACATCAATGATGATGATGATGATGCTGTTGTCAGTTCGCAGGTGTAGTACCACTCAGGGGTGAGCTTTCTCTTGCTATAAAGTGCTTGTGCCAGAGTGGGAGAGCCTCCTCACAGCTGAGCTGTGCACAAGAGATACAAGCTGTAGCATGTCAGACGCCTGTGGTAGACATCGTAGACACCTGTGGCAGACATAGTAAAGACCTGTAGTAGACATGGTGGATGCATTTGGTAGACACGGTAAAGACCTGTGGTAGACGTGGTGGACGCCTGTGGTGAAGATGTTACACATCTGTGGTAGACAGGGTAAAGACCTGAGGTAGACGGAGTAGACAGCTGTTGTAGACATGGTAGACGCCAACAGTAGACATGGTAGACACCTGTGTCAGATTTGAGAGGATGTGTGGCCTACCGCAGATGTGCAGAATTCTGAAGAGAGCCACCAACACTCCAATGTGGGGGAACATGATGCGGAAGGGGATCATGGCGATGCCCTGAGTGATGACGTAGTTGATGAAGAAGTTGCTGCTGCTGGGCAGCGCTGTTCCCACCAAGCTTGGGATGCTAGCTACACAGCACATGTCCAGTCAGCATTGGACAGATGTTACGTTTGAGCTCATGACACTTGCGACAATCAGGAGCCTGGGTCCCTGACAAGCAGATCACAATGAAGCATACTTACTGGCAGTTTGCTTGAATAAAAACTGATTAAGAACATTTACGTTCTGGATCATCTTCTAATTTGGAAACTTCAGAAGACACTAGTAATGGAGAACATGAGACACTGCAATTCGGTATGCAATTGGAGGCTTCCGACACAAGCACTTTCCATAACAACACTCACAGAAAGTTAACATGTCGGCAGCATGCCTGACAGAATTGATGCATGCCCAATTCAGCGTGCATGTTGCTGAAGCTGATGCGTCGCAGTACTGACAGCTGAAAAAGGATGTCATTGCGACCTGCCTATGTAACCATAGCTGTAATGAAGGTATGCCGACTGCCAAAATAGGACCTCATACAGGGAGCTACTCAAGACGGTACAAGGGAAGACCATATAACAAAAAGAAGTGTGATGAAGAATGGTATGATCACGATGCATTCCATGATCCATGTGGCACATCATAATCATGACACCTTGTACATCTTTGTTACCTGGGTCTTTGATGGATTCAGCAAGTTGACTGAAAATGGCGCCGCCAAACATGGCTCCCAGGAAGACGTTGAACACACTCCAGAAAAAGAAGAGCTCGCAGATGCGGCGGTCCATCTGTGACAATGACGGCCACTTGGACTCGATCTGCATGCAGTCAGCTTTTGGTCAGAGGAGCAGCAGAAGAAGAAACAAGGGAAATAAGAAGAGGAAGAAGAAGAAGAAGAAGAAGAAGAAGAGGAGGAGGATGAGGAGAGAGACAGGAAAACAATGTGCGGAAAACAGGGATCACAAATGTGCTATTTGGTCTGTGCTTGAAGTGGCCAGCTGAGCTCAAACTGCATAAGTAGGCAGGACAAGACGCTGAGTTCCTACGAAAGCATCGCACAGCCGCACCAGCAGAAGCAGAAGAAGAGCCAGTCACAAAAGACATCGCATTGTTCTTATGACCACCAACATTCCAGACAGACTCTTAGTTTGCCCAAGCAAATCGCCAGAGGACACTCAGAATCACCAGCAGAATAAAAACAGCCGATCACAAAACAAGCTGAATAATGGTTTGTCACACCGACACTCCAGACTCATGGCTCTTACCCAGGCAAAGCGGTAGAGGACGTTTGGCATGACCAGGGACTGCCAGAGCATGAGCAGCAGCGGCGGCAGCACAGCCGTGAACAACGACCTCGCCACGTTCTTCTGTGCACAATACCAGCCCCAGTAGTAGCGGCTGCCTTTGTTGCACACCGCCACCGTCACATTGGCCACCACACCTGAACAGCAGCACAGAAACAACGTGGGCCTTTGCAAAATCCGTCTTGCCAAAAATCGAGCCGGACCAATACTGACGAAACCGGCGGCCCTCAGCTCTGCTTGAATCCCGCAAGATATCTTGGGACCAGGCCTTGGGACAAAGCCTTCCCTTGGGACCGAAGCTTCCCCTGAGACCAAGTCTGAAGCTGCTATGACTGTTCGCAGACAACTGAGCGCCAATCAATCGATCACTTAGTCTACACTTCCTGTCATTGCACTCATCAGGGGAGTCAACAGACAACGCCTGGGAAATAGCATACATCATGGCCTAAGTGCTCACTGGCATCTGATGTTGACAGGCGTTCAATGCAACTGGCTCTTTTGGAGGGATAAGACTTGTCCTGCACATACCTAGCTCGTCATGAGCTTGAAAGCCTTTAAACAAACACAATTGTCAATGCATCTGCAGTGCCCAATTGTGACAAGCAGTTGCATATTGGTGAGCAATATGGCACCAAAAGATCATGTTCACCATGTTGTGCAGATGTATACTTGCTACATGTGCAGTCTGTATAAGCTGCGTTGCATTGAGGCGGCACATGTGTACAGGCCAGATTAGAAGCCAGGTGGGGGTTAGATGCCAGGGGTCAGAGGTTAGATGTCAATGGGAGGTTAAATGCCAGGTTAGATACCATTGAAGAACAGCACAACTGCTCTTCATGCCATGGCTTGCGTGCGTCTGCGAGTCTGTCTGCCTGTACGTGCACATGTGCATGGTACGTGAAGACAACAATGCATGCTGGGCTGATGGTAACAAAGAAGACCTTTGGGAAGATTAAGAACATGGGTTTGTGCATGTGTGCAGGCGTCTGTCTGAGTGATTAAGTGTGAGTGTGACTGACTGTGTGAGTGAGTGTGAGCATGAGTGGGTGATCTTGAGTGAATGAGCATGAGTGAGTGAGCAAGTGTGAGTGTCTGTGAGTGAGCGTGAGTGTGACTGACTGTGTGAGTGAGTGTGCAAGTGAGTGTGACTGACTGGGTGAGTGAGTGTGCAAGTGAATGTGACTGACTGTGTGAGTGTGAGTGAGTGAGCATAAGTGAGTGAGCAAATGTGAGTGTGTGAGTGAGCATGTGTGAGTGTGAGTGTGTGTGAGTGAGCATGCTTGCAACCTGTGAAGAGGCCAATGGGGACCAGGATGATGAGGACAATGAGCGGCAGCACGACCACCTCCCTCACATCTCTTTCCAGCCATGTGCGCCATAATACTGACCAGTTCACCTGCAGGGCACTTACAATCAGTCACCTGTCACCTTGAATCACTGCCGCCAACCTGTCTGCTGAGTCACACTCAGAAATCTGTGAGCCGTGTCACATTGAGTAACCTGTTAGCTGAGTCACAGCGCTGCCAGTTTCTCTGGCCTGTTGTTGGGGAACGCTGACCAGCACCTAAGTGTAACATTGTCCTAGTGTACAAGGCCCTCCTTTCAGAATCTCACATCCATCAACCATGACACATGGGATTTGGTACATGCCCAGTATCCAGTGTTCTTCTTCAACGCCCATTGTTTCACATATGCGGCCTTTATGACATGTTGATCCGTCAAAGACAGATGGATGAAGGATCATGTCACAACAAAAGTACTTCTCTCACTTGATGTGCAGCTGATGGAGAAGAAGAGTGCTAACTCTGGGCCCAGCCTCAACATGCAGACCAAAGTCTGTCCTATCATGGATGCAAGCCCTAAAACTTTTACCTCTTCAGACTCTGGACGCCAAATAACTTAGAAGCTGTACCTGTCTTCAGCATGCGTACAAATGGCAAAACTTTGCGCAGCCAACTTGGCAATACCTTCCTAAATCCTACGACTCTTCTGAAAGACCCTTGCCCCTTTCAACCACATTGCAGGGGTTGTGGGGATTGAGAGTACATTTGAGGAAACCTGATGGAGATTTGCTGTTTTGTTGTTTGAGTGCAGCAAACTTTTGTGCAGCCAACACACTGATACACTGATTCAGCTTTCGCTCCGAAACCATATATGACAGGGCAGGAGCCAAAAGTACAATGCCAGCGTGTCCAGGTGCATATCGTCCACCCTGCTACACATGTTCTGGCTTGTGGGGATTCAAAAAGCGACAAAATAGGAACGCTCCCCACCCCTATGCCCCAATACCCTTTTGTCACTATGACTCTTCAGCAAAGACGCAGCAGCACCCTACCTCTTCAGGTCCTGGGGCTTCCATAACCCTAAAGCTGTGCCCGTCCTCAGCATGCAGGTTGGTCTGAGCAGCGATGGCGGCATCTTTCTGGTTGCTGAAGAAG
>JAABUY010006944.1_pt1 | contig 10914 bp, 8 predicted proteins | sample 5560271 | NCBI WGS metagenome assembly JAABUY01 (sample SAMN10711886, study PRJNA513374) | rock metagenome | isolation source: Antarctica rocks | place: Antarctica: Victoria Land, University Valley
CGAACATCGCCTCCCTTGATCCCGCGACCGGGGCGGTGACGCCCCTCTTCAATCCTCGCGCCGCGCGCTGGGCCCAACACTTCCGCTTGGATGGAGCGCTTATTGAGCCGCTCACCCCCAGCGGGCGTGCCACCACTTTCCTGCTGCGGCTCAATGACCCCGAGCGGATGACGATCCGCGCCAATCTACTCAGCCGGGGACGTTACGCAGCGCCGCGGTTGTAGCATGTTCCTTACTCCCACCCCAGTCGTGGGTCGATGACTGTCGCCGAGGATGCGCCACAGCAAAGTTCCCAGCACGCGCACAGCGGCCGTGCCAGTTGGCTGCCGCGCCGCACAAGGGAACTTTCTTGTGGTGCACCCTGTCGCCGACGGGGGCTTGACAACGTGACCACCGCGTAGTACGATGGACCCATTGACAACCGATTACGTAACCGATTTTCCGAGGTAGCGATGGCGATGGCGACGATGAAGGACGTGGCGGAGCGCGCCATGGTGTCCAAGGCGACGGTGTCTCATGTGCTCAACGGCACGCGCTTTGTGCAGCCCGAAACAAGTGAGCGCGTGCACGCGGCCATCCAGGAGCTTGGGTACGAGATGAATGATACGGCGCGCAGCCTGCGCGTCCGCACAACCTGTACGCTTGCCTTCATCGTGCCCGACCTCGGCAATCCGTTTTTCCCCGAGATGGCCACGGTTATTCAACAGGAAGCGGCCCGCGCCGGCTATGATGTCGTGATCTACAGCACCGATGTGCCGCATGGGAGCGGCACGGAGCTGTTGCAGCACTATCTGCGCGCGATCCGCCGCAAACGCTACGACGCCGTGATCTACGCTGAAACGCTGCCCGTGGCGGCGACATCGCGCCAACGGTTGATCGATACGGGCACACCCGTGGTCTTGATCGGAGGAACCGCCCATCCCCAGGCCGACCGCGTCTACATCGACGATTACGCCGCCGCGCGCGACGTTATGGCCTATCTCACCGACAAAGGGCACACGGTTATTGCCCATATCACCGGCGCCCCCGACATGGCATCGTCCGATGGCCGCCTGCGCGGCTATCGCGACGGCTTGACCGCCGTGGGAATCGCCCCGTCCCCCGACCTGGAAATCCCCGGCACGTTCTTACGCGACGGCGGCTATACGGCCATGGGGCGCTTGCTTACCCAGCCCCGACGGCCAAGCGCAGTCTTCGCGGCCAACGACTTGACCGCTCTCGGCGCCATGCGGGCCTGCCTTGACGCGGGCGTGCGCGTTCCTGACGATATCGCCATCGTCGGTTTTGATGACATCACCTTTGCCGCCGATACGCGGCCGGCCCTGACCACGGTCTACCATGGTCAACGGGAGATTGGGCATGAGGCCGTCCGCCTGGCCCTGGCGCGTATGCGCGGCGAGTTTCCGGAGGAAAAACAAACCGTCATTGTCCCGCATCGCCTGGTCGTGCGGGACTCGGCGTGACCCGCGGCCGCGCGAGTGACCGCCTCTAAAGATTGTCGCAAACGAGTAGGTATAGATGAGGAGGTGAAGAGAGCGCTCACGCGCGGTAGACGTCCTATCGCCGGCCACCGGTCAACATTGTGGACTCTTTGACGCTTAGATTCTTCGGCCAGACCTGGATGAGCCGCATAAGTAGGTCCTTCACGAAGGGGTAAAGGAGTACGTTTCATGGCTATACCGAACGATCCAACCGCGGGAACGGCGCAAGACACGTCCGCCGCAACGCAGACAACGGAGACACATCCGTCGCGTAAACAATTCTTGGGGACAGCCGCGAAGACCGTCGCCGGCGCCGCCGCCATCGGCGTGGGCGTGCAGGGCGCCGCGGCCCTGGCCGCCGGTTCGCGCCGCCTGCCCGAGATCATGCGCAAGGGCAGCCCAGTCACGCTGACCTACTACTTTGGCGCCAATGCCGCCGAGGCGCAGACGCGCCAGAAAATCATCAACCAGTTCATGGCCGCCAACCCCGACATCAAGATCGTCAACCAGCTCGACGGGGTCAATCACCTACAGAAGTTCAACACCGAGGTCGCCGGCGGCAAACCGCCAGATATCACGATGTCGTGGGAGCTTGACTACAGCCCCTATGCTAAGCGCGGCGTCTTGCTTGACCTCCACCAGTTCATCAAGAGCGACAGCCAGTTCCAGGATCAGGTGCTGTCCCAGGAGTATCCGGCCGTGCTCGACATGTTCTCGTACAACGGGGGCCTCTACGTATTACCGGAGCAGGTGACGGACACGGTGCTCTACTACAACAAAGACCACATGAAGGCCGCCGGCCTGACGATGCCGACATCCTGGAACGACAAGACCTGGACCTGGGACAAGTTCCTCAGCTACGCCCAGAAGCTGACCCAGAAGCGTGGCAGCCGTGTCACCCGCTACGGCTACGCCGAGATGTGGGGCTGGGGTCTGACCGCCTGCAACGTCGTCGCCGCCGCGAACGGGGGCGACTGGTTCAAGCAGCCGGTCCATCCCAGCGCCGGCGCCAGCAACCTGGCGGACCTCAAGATTTCCCAGGCGGTGCAGTGGTACGCCGACTTGACCAACAAGTCCAATGTGGCCGCCTCTTACCAGTCGCTGCTGTCGGAGATGGGCTTCCAGCTCTTCATGACCAACCGCGCCTCCATGGGCATCGTCGGCCACTGGTTCTACAACGCCTTCGCCGGGACCAAAGGACTGAACTTCGATATCGCGCCCGTTCCGATCGGGCCCGGCGGTGACGCCTATTCGCGCACGAACATCGGCGGGACGGGCATCTCCATCATGGCCAAGACGAAGTATCCCGAGCAGTGCTGGCGCTTCGTCAAGTATTGGGCCGGCCTACAGGGCCAGCAGGTGATCGCGAAAGAGGGCTTGTGGGTTCCGGCGCTCAAGAACCTTGGCCAATCGTCGGCGTATAAGCAGTCCAACGGGGCCATGCAGCACGCGACGAACTTCACCGAAATCCTACAAGAGGGTCATGTACACTCGCTGCCAATCAGCCAGGCCTGGCCTGAGTTCAGTATCCCGTGGACCAATGAAATGAACAATATCTGGCAGGGCAAGAAGACCGCTCAGAGTGCGCTGCCGGCCCTCGACAAGACCATCAACGCCGACATCAAGAAGTACGCCTGATACACGGTCCTCACCCCAACCCCTCTCCCTGACGGCGGGAGAGGGGTCGGGGTGAGGGTGAGCCCCCACGACTAGAAAAGGATCACTCGTGGCTGTTGCAACGTCCCGACCACGCGCGTCCGTACGGCGAAGAGGCGGCTGGCGGCGCGCCGTCCGTAAATACGGGCCGGCGTACCTGTTCCTCGCGCCGAACTTCCTGGGCGTGCTGGTCTTTATCGTCTTCCCCGTCTTCTTCGCGCTCTACATGAGCTTCCAGGACTGGAACGGGGTTACACCGCCGCGCTTCGTGGGCTGGGGCAACTTCCACGATATCTTCGCCGATTCCCTCTTCTGGATTACGCTGAGAAATACGGCCGTCTACACGGTGCTCACGGTGCCCATAGGAGTTGCCTTTAGCCTGGGTGTGGCCGCCCTGTTGCATCAACGCGTGCGCGGGCTGGCCCTCTTTCGCACCGCTATGTTCATCCCCGTCGTTACCTCGCTGCTGGCCGTGGCCGTGGTGTGGAAGTGGATTTACGACTACAACAATGGGCTTATCAACGACGTCTTGAGCCTGCTCAACCTGAACCAGATTCCTTGGCTCGGCGACCCGACGTGGGCCATGATCGCGCTGGTCATCCTGGGCGTGTGGCAGGGCTTCGGCCTCACGGCGATCATCCTGCTGGCCGCGCTGCAGGGCGTGCCGGTATCACTACTGGAAGCGGCGTCGATCGATGGGGCCAACGGCTGGCGCCGCTTCTGGAGCATCACGGTGCCCCTGATCGCGCCGGCGCTGCTGTTCGTGACCATCACCTCGTTCATCGCCTCGTTCCAGGTCTTCGCCCAGATCTACTATATGACGGCGGGCGGCCCTAACTACGGCACGTACATGCTGAACTTCCTGGTCTACCAGCGGGCCTTCACACAAAATCGTTTCGGGTCGGCGTCGGCCGTGGCCTACATCCTCTTCGCCATCATCTTCGTCGTCACGATGATACAGTTGCGCCTGAGCCGCGGGGCGACCAACGCGGCGTCCGAGGTCTAGATCTACCGCGCGTTACTTTAGTCAAGGAAGAGATAACGGCTATGGAAGGAAACATCGCGGACACGCGCGCACGCGCGCCGCAGCGACTACGGGTGAGGGAGCGCGTGCATGGGGGGCGCCTCGCGCTCAAGATCGGGGTGTACCTACTGCTCATCGTGGTAGCGTTGTTCGCCATCATCCCCTTCTATTGGATGGTCAGCACGTCGCTGAAGACCGCGGCCGAGGCGAGCACCTATCCGCCCTCGCTGTTTCCCGCCGTGCCACAGTGGCATGATTTTACCGACGTGTTCAACGGCGCCCCCTTCCTCACCTTCTTCCGCAACACCGTGCTCTACTCGGCCGCCGTCACCCTGGGCCAACTCCTGTTCTGCTCGTCGGCGGCGTTCGCCTTCGCGCGCCTAAAGTTTCCGGGACGCAATGTCCTGTTTATACTCTATCTCGCCACGTTGATGATCCCCCTGTCCGTCACCCTCGTGCCCAGCTTCATCATCATGAAGTGGTTCGGCTGGATCGATACCGTGTGGGTCATGACCATCCCCGGCATGCTCGGCAGCGCCTTCGGCACGTTCTTGCTGCGCCAGTTCATGCTGAGCATCCCGCGCGACCTGGATGAGGCCGCGACGATCGACGGCGCCAGTCTCTTCCGCATCTACTGGCAGATCATCCTGCCCCTGACCCGCTCGGCGCTCATCGTGCTGGCCGTGCTGACGACCATCACCGTCTGGAACGACTTCTTTTGGCCCCTGGTGATGCTCAACAGTCAAAATGTCATGACGCTGACGCTGGGCCTCTCCGTCTTCGCCACGGGCGGAACCGAGGAGTACGTCAACGTCCCGCTGGCCATGGCCGCCGCGACCATAACAATCGCCCCGCTCGTCCTCATCTTCTTCGTCGCCCAGCGCTACTTCATCCAGGGCATCGCGCTGAACAGCGGTTTTGGCGGTCGGTGAAGGTGAATAGGAAGGGGATGATGAAGCGGTGACAGATGTAACACTCGCGTGTGAGCGGCTGCGCGTCGTCGTCGACGGGACGACCGGCGCCCTGCGCGAGGTCGTCCATGCGCCGGCGGGGCTCTCCCTGATCGCCCAGCCGGACGTGGCGGCTCAACATCCCTTCATGATCGTCTTTGCCGACGGTACGACGCTCCGCACCTGGCAAGACTGCACGGTACGTCCGGGACAAGACCAGACCGAGGCGGCCGTCGAGTGGGCCCTGGATCATGACCTTGCGCTCACCGTGCGGCTGCGCCTGGATGCCGCGTCAGGCGAGTTGCGTGGCGCCGCGACCCTGGAGAATCCACAGGGGTTGCCCGTGGCCGCCGTGGCCTACCCCTACATCGCGGGCATCGGACGACTCGGCGACGCGCCGGAGGCGGACGAGCTTACGCACCCCTACGCCACCGGCTTCCTGGTGCGCAACCCGCTCGACCACTTGCCGCCCGTGGCCTCGGAGACCAAGGGCCAGCAGCCCGTCGTGCTCGGTCTCTACCCCGAAGGGTTCAGCGGCAGCACGATGCAGTTTATGGCCTATAGTGCGGTCGAGCGCGGCGGCTTCTACGCCGCCACGGAGGATAGCGCAGGCCGCGAAAAGTGGCTGAACTTCTACCGTCACCCCGATGGAGACCTGCGTCTGGCCATCTGGCATAGTCCCGGCGATTACGCGGCGCGCCGTGACGTGCGGCCCGACTACCCTACGGTGCTGGCCGCTTTGGATGGGGGTACCTGGTACGACGCGGCCGAGCGCTACAAAGCCTGGGCGCTGACGCAGCCCTGGACGGCGCGGGGACCGCTGTGGTCTCGCGACGAGCGCTGCCGCTGGCTGTTGGAGGACGTGGGCCTCTGTACGTTTGGCGTCAACCCGCGCTACAACCGCGCCCCATGGTTGGCCGAGATCGACCGCATCGCCGGGACGCCCGCGCTGCACCTGCTTGGCCCGAATTGGCCCAAGGCGGGGTCCGACTACATGAATAACCATCCTGGCGGATTGGAGGACTGGTTCCCGGCGCGCTTCCACCAAGAGAACCTGGCGCTCATACGGCGGAATCACGATTACCTCGTCCCGTTCGAGTTCGATCTGTTGTTCGGACACGGGGAGGGGCGCGCCGACGAGGCGGCAGGGGACGCGGCTCTGCAGGTTGTGCCCCGGCCTACGTTCAGCCGCGACGCCTATGACTTTCGGTTTCTCTGCCCGACGACTCCCTTCCTGCGCCACCTCCACGCGGCGCGCGACCGCACGCTCGTGGAGGACTACCACGTCGATGGGGTCTACTACGACATCTCCGTCAACAACGTGCGCCACAACTGCCTCTCGCCCGCGCATGGGCACGAGCCTGGCGACACGGTCACCCTTACCACGGCCTATCGCGACCTGCTGGCCGCGACTGCTGCGGCGATGCGCGAGGCGGCCGGCGGAGATGTGATCCCGCAGGGCACGGAGATGATCAACGAGCAGATGCTGCCGGTTGTCGCGTTCTACCAGGCGCGCGCGGAGGCTAGCCCCGCCGCGCCCTTCGAGGCGGGACCCTTCCGTGAGTTGATCAAGGCCAGGCATGCTGAAAAGATCCCTCTCTTTGCCTACGTCTACCACGAGTATGGCCCCGTCCGGCTCGATGGCTGGGCCAAACTGAGCCGTGAGCAGGGCGATTTCGTCTATTTCGTGCTCGGCCGAGTGTTCGTGCAGGGGGGACTGATCGAGTTGAACTATGAATTCAGCGCGCTCGAAGACCTCGGCGAGGAGCGCGACACGGCGGCGGAGCACTACTATCTATTCGACGACCGGCGCTATACGATCGATCCCGCGCTGGCGGAGTTCGTGGCCCGGCTAGCCCGCGCGCGTACCGGTCGAGCCAACCGCTATCTGGCCTACGGTTCGATGCGGGGGCCAGCCTCGCTGGTGGTGCGGGGAGAGCAGGAACTGGAGCTCGACTACTTCCTCTATACCTGTGGTAAACCGCAAGCCGAGTACGAGGATCGCGGCACGATGCGCGTGCCCGCCGTGCTACAGGTAGCCTGGCGCTACCACGAGGAGAGCGCGGCGTGGCTGCTGCTGAACATCGCGCCCGACGAGCGCACGGTGCGCTTGACGCTCGACCCTCCGTCGCTGGGTTCCAGTCAGCCATCGCTGTGGCGGCTGACGGCTTACCAGGAGGGCGAGACCTCGCGCGAGTTGGGACGCTTATCTGATCGGCGCACGATCAATCTGACCTTGCCGTCCCGGAGCCCCATCCTGATCGAGGCCATGCCCGCATGAACCCTAGGACTGCGATCGCGGCCCATAGGAGTGGACATGTGTGGTCATGGCGATGGCCGTAGGCCTGACCTTAAAAGGTCATGGCAGGGTAACGACCTTAAAAGGTCCGCGTCGGGCCGATGATCGGTAGACCATTTATGGTCCGTGGCCTGCCATGACCTTTTAAGGTCAGGCCGATGGGAACATAGTTGTATCAGGCCGATGGCACATAGTTTATAAGGATAGACCCATGTCGACGGAACGCTATACAGGTCCTGGAACGTCACTACGCGAGTTGGCGCGCGCGCGGCCGGGGCGGCGGCGGCGGACCTCTAGCTGGGACCGCAGCGGCGGCAACGACGACCGGCTGCACCTGCGGCCGGGGGACACAGCCTCGTTGCTCGACGTTCCGGGCGCCGGTATCGTCACGCATATCTGGGTCACCACCATGTGCGAGGAGCCCGACCACCTGCGCAAGGTGGTCCTGCGCGTGTGGTGGGACGATGAGGCCACGCCGTCGGTCGAGGTTCCGCTGGGCGACTTCTTCGGCGTGGGCCATGCCCAGACGCGCCCGTTCAGCTCGGCGGCCCTCGCTATGAGCGCGGAGGACGGCAAGGCGCTCAACTGCTTCTTCGCCATGCCCTTCGCCCATGGGGCGCGCGTCGAGGTGACCAGCGAGTGCGCGGAGCATGAGGTCCTGTTCTACTATTACATCGACTACGAAGAGCACGACCGGCTTGACGACGATCTGCTGCGCTTCCACACGCAGTGGCGGCGCCAAAATCCGTGCGACGGCCTGCCGCCGGATGAGGCGGCGGCGCTCTCCAACGAAGAGTTGCAGCTACAAGGGCAAAACATCGGCGGGGCGGGCAACTACGTGATCCTGGACGCGCGCGGGCGCGGCCATTACGTGGGCTGTAACCTTAGCATCACCAACCTGCGCCAGACCGAGCAGTGGAACTGGTACGGCGAGGGCGACGACATGATCTGGATCGACCAGGACCCGAACGAGTGGCCGCCGCGCTTGCACGGGACGGGGACGGAAGACTATTTCAACACGGCGTGGTGCCCCACGCAAATCGTTAGCGCCCCGTACCACGGCATCCCGCTGCCCGGCGGACCCAACTGGTCGGGTCAGATCAGCCTCTACCGGCTGCACATCGAGGACCCGGTCCTGTTCGAGCGCAGCATCCGTGTGACGATCGAGCACGGCCACGCCAACAAGCGCGCGGACGACTACGCCAGCACGGCCTACTGGTATCAGACGGAGCCGCACGCGTCATTCCCGGCGTTGCCGCCGGTGGCCGAGCGCTTGCCGATCGACCTGTCCGACGCGTTGGAGGACCGCCTATGACGCGTCACTCGTTGTCGTTGGCCCTTCTGTGCGCTGTCGGTAGCCTCGCGCTCGTCGCCGGTCCCGCTCAGGCGTCAAAGGCGGACCGCCCGGCAGCTCCGGCCTTTCCCTTCACCGTGAGCAAGGTGACGCAGGTCGCCCAACTCAACGGGCCGAGTCCGTCGAGTCCGTCCGCCCCGTACGCGCCCGCCGCCCACTCCATCAACGACACGACGCGCTGGGGCATCTGCGGCGGCGACCTGGGGAGCCTCATGTATGCGCAGGGTACGGCCTACATCGCGCTGGGCGACAACTATACCAGCTGTCCGCCCGGCACGGGCGGCCCCGGCGGGGGTTTGACGCCGCCGGATTGGCGCTCCAACGCCGTCGGCGTTATCCCCGATCCCAGCAATTTTACCCACGGGTTGCATATCACGCGCTGGATCAGCCGGGATGGCCGGCATGCCGCGGAAGTCATCCCCTCGCAACACAATGACGGCGATTGTGAGGGCGCTGAAACGCCGGGCTGTGAGGTAACCACGATCCCGACCTATGGCTTCGCCACGCAGGGCCGTCTCTTCCTCGCCTTCATGAGCGTGCATCACTGGGGCGCGCCAGGCGCGTGGGACGTGAACTACTCGAGTTTCGCCATGTCAGCGGATACGGGGAAGACCTGGACGGTCGAAACGTCCAAGCTCAAGTGGGACGCGCGCAGCAACTTTGCTCAGGTGGCTGTCGCGCCCGATCCCAGCGGCAAGTATCTGCTCTTCTATGGCATCCCCGGCGGCCGCTTCGGCGCGGTCAAGCTCATGAGGACGCCCAATACGTGGCAGGATGTCCTGACCGCGCATGACTACCAGTACGACACAGGCACGGACGCCAGGGGGCAGCCGCAGTGGAGTGGGAGCGCCACCCGCGCGGCCATCGTCGCCGACGCCCCGGTCGGCGAGCTCTCCGTCATCTACGATCCCGGTCTGAAGCAGTGGTTGATGACCTACTTGCAGGGAGGCGGCGCTAGCGGGAGCGGCAACCTGGTCATCCGCGCCGCGCCGCACTATTGGGGTCCGTGGTCGAGTCCGGCCACGCTCGTGGACCAACAGCAGTTCCCAGGGCTCTACGGCGCTTTCATGAACCCTCATTTCCTATCGGATGGAGGGCGCACGATCTACTTTGTCATGTCGCAATGGAACCCATATTGCGTGTTTTGGATGCGTGCGTCGCTCGACGGCAAACATCTGTGACGATCGTTTGAGAACCTCCGCGTCCCACCGCGCGACTTCGCGCGGTGGGTGACGGGTGACCTCGCGCCGCGCGAGCTGGATGGCCAGCCGGCGGACACCTGGGTCCAGGAGCGCACTGGAGCGGGCCGCGAGCGTCCAGTCCGCGGCTAGCTCCGTCTCAAGCGCGACACGGGCCGTGGCGTAGGAGGGCGACTTCGCCAGGGCCGCTTCGTACTGCACCTTGGCGTCCAGATAGGCTCCCCGGTTCCAGTACACATTGCCGAGCGCGGTGAGCGCTACGGCAGTCGCGTCCGGCGAGTTACCATCCACAGGTGGCGCCTCCAGGGTAGGGGGAGACGGAGATGTCTCCCAAAACGAGGCGGAGCAGCTGTTGGTTGGTCCATAACCTGCGTTTCAAACGGTTCTTCGCCGTCTCGCATCCCGATTAGCATGTAAAAGCACAGCCCTGACGATACATGCGAACGAGCTTACTGGAGGCCGTCCACGAGGACCGCGCTGTCGTTGGTCACGGCCACAACCCGCTTGGTGTAGGGAAAATACTGTGGCAGATTGCCTGGCGAGCTAGCGAAGGTCTGCCGCACCAAACGGACACGGTACACGCCGACGCCCCCGATCCGTTGCCTGATCACCGGACCAACGACGGGTACAGTGAGGAAAAGCGCCAGCACGGGATTCACGGCCCCCCATGTCACGCGAAGGCGTTGGCCTACGTCGGCCGGATCGGAGAGAACAGCGGTACTGCTCAGACACCTGCCTGTACATCCTACTATCGTGAGCCGCCCGCGCACAAGAATCGTCCGCCCAATCCATAGGCGTGGCTGATGCGCCAAGCCCGCTTGTACGTCAGCCACTGTATACCTAAGTTTTGTGCAAACGGGCAAAAGGCAGGGGTAATTGGACGGGTTGTGGTGGTGGAACAAGGGCGGCAATGAGCAGCGCGGCCCAGTGGGTCGCGCGCGACGCGCCGGA
>JAABUY010006945.1_pt1 | contig 10913 bp, 12 predicted proteins | sample 5560271 | NCBI WGS metagenome assembly JAABUY01 (sample SAMN10711886, study PRJNA513374) | rock metagenome | isolation source: Antarctica rocks | place: Antarctica: Victoria Land, University Valley
CGCGATTATTCGTCCCGCCCTTCGCGCCTATCTCGCTCATCCTTGGCCTGCCTTTGCCCCAACTGCGTAAGTCCTATCCTACAATGACCGTACCTATACTACTGCATCTTTCGGTGAATACAATCCTTCGCGTTAATTGGTAACTGTTCAGGAATGAGAGGAGCAATTTGACATAACGTTTGGAGCGTCTGCAGTGCTGCCTACCAGTAGCAGTTTCACATGCAGTGCGGCGCCATCGGTAGCGGCCTTCGACTAGCACACACCACATTCGATCTTCGTCGTGTCCATTACTGAACAGTTACCGCCCGACAAGCACGCATGCGCCCTGCGTCGCCGCCTCATCGCAGATGAACTTCGCGAGTGTGGTCTTGCCAATCCCCGCCTCGCCGTCAATGAGGACGAGACGCCCTCGCCCATTGCGCGTGCCATCCATGGCTTCGCGGAGCAGGTGTTGCTCGCGCTCGCGTCCGACGAGGCGCGGCGGGGCGTCGGGAGACAGTTCGAGAGATGCCATGCGTCTCCTTGCCATCAGGCGGAAATGGAACGAAGCGAGAACTGCATTCGGTGTACAACACCGGGAGTATACCACGGTGGCATGATCTATTTATGCTCAAAGTACGGGTTGCGCGCAGGGCGTATATATTCTCTGTTTTGCGGGGAATACCTACCTCCTGCTCCTTCCGATGTAGAGACCGGAGAGATGCTGGACAGGTGGAAAGGAATCTTCGTTCGCGCGGCGTGGGATCGCCTCTTCAACGACATTAGGGGCGGCTGGGACAGGGAAGGGGCAAACCTTCGCGCCTGGTTCGCAGACGGTACACCAAAGTCCCGGCAATAACGACATTTCGCGCTTCTACGTTTGGATGGCTTCTTCGATGACCTGATGGAACTCGATGACGCGGCCTTCGGGGTCGGCGCAGAAGAGTTGATGCCAGCCCTTGATTGCCCACTCGCCCATGTCACTGTACGGGATACTCGCCGCGTCCAGCCGCGCCCGCACTGCCGCGATGTCGTCCACGCGGAAGGCGAGATGCCCCGCGCCGAGCGGATTGACAGGCAGGTCGTTGCGCGTCGCGAAGTCGGGATCGCTGGGGATGAAGTGGTACTGGTAGCCACCTGCGTCCTGCATCGTGGCAATCGTCGCGCCGTATGACTCCCGGTCGCGCGGCAGTTCGACGGGCGAGAGGCCGAGCAGATCGCGGTAGAAGGCGGCGCTCGCTTCCCAATGTGTACCGGCGAGATTGAGGTGATGGGGGCGTGGGGTGTCGGTCATCCGGGTGTCTCCTTGCTCAGAATCGTAGTTCCGCACCATGTTTGCGGAGCCAGACACAGTGTTCATTGTAGGCTGGGCAGTAGCGCGCGACGACGCGCCAGAAGCGGACCGAATGGTTCAGTTCGACGCGGTGCGCTAGTTCGTGGACGACGACGTAATCGAGCACGGCGGATGGCGCGAGGACGAGCCGCCAGTTGAAATTGAGGTTGCCCGCCCGCGAGCAACTGCCCCAGCGCGTCTTCTGGTCCCGGATGGTAATGCGGCCATATGCCAGGGTCATTTCCTTCGCGCGTGACGCGACCCGCGCGGCGATGGCGAATCCCGCTGCCGCGCGCAGCCATCCTTCCAGCGCGGGCCGCGCCAACGCTGCCTCCACGACGGTGATCGCGAACGCCTCCTCTTCGCAGGCGACCGCCGTGCGCTTGTCCGGTATGACTACCATGCGGATCGAATGCACTGTGCCGAGGAAGCTGATCTGCTCCGGCAATGGCGCGTCGGTGGCGGGCGTGGCGGGGAGCGCGGCGAAATGGTCCAGATGCTTCAAAATCCAGCCCTGCCGTCGCAGAATGAAGTGCAAAAGACGATTACGATCATATCCCAGTGGCGCGACAACGCGTAGCCCCGTGCCCGGCGCGACGATCAACCGTGGCTGCCGCGCGCGATGGCTAATCGTCAATGTATAGGGGACATGCCGCCCCGCGAGCGTCACTGCTTCCTTGGTCATCACGGCACTCCATTCCCCGCCATCCTGCTCTCTGGCGTGAGCATAGCACGCCCAGTACCCGAATCCTGTAGACCGCGTTGCCGCTGCCGACTATGATGCGGGTGGCGCGCGGCGATGGCGCATGCGTACGATGGAAGGATACGAATGATGCGTGTGGGGGCGCGGTACGAGGTGATCGTGCTCGGACTTGGTGGGATGGGCAGTGCGGCGGCTTACCATCTCGCGCGGCGCGGGCGGCGTGTCCTCGGCCTCGACGCCTTCGCGCGCGGCCACCACAACGGCTCGTCGCACGGTCGTTCGCGGGGCATTCGCGAGGCATACGGGGAATCACCCGCGTACGTTCCACTTGTCCAGCGCGCGTACGCTCTTTGGCGCGAATTGGAAGCGGAGACGGGGCAACACCTCCTGACGATCACGGGTGGCATCAGTATCGGCCCCGCTGAATCCGGCTTCGGCGCGAGCCAGAAAGCTGCCGCCGATCAATACGGCCTGACCATCGAGGAATTGGGTTCCGAGGAGATCATGGCACGCTGGTCCGGCTTTCGGGTGCCGGATGGGTACATCGGCATGTACGATCCGCACACCGGCTTTCTCCTGCCGGAGCCGTGCGTCGCCGCGCACCTCGATCTCGCCGCGACGCACGGTGCGGTATTGCATCACGGCGAGCCGGTGCGGCGCTGGTCGCCGGATGGCACGGGCATCCGCGTCGAGACGGAAACAGCGGCGTACACGGCAGATGCGCTCGTCATTACAGCGGGGCCGTGGGCGGGGGAAGTCCTCGCCGACCTGCACCTGCCGCTCGAACCGTGGCGGATGTACAACGTCTACTTCGCGCCGACGCGACCCGAATTGTTCGGGCCGGATCGCTTCCCGGTCTATGGCCTCCGGGGGTCGGAAGGATCGTACTATGGCGTGCCGATGCTGCCGGGCGACGGCCTGAAAATCGGGCGGCACGACCAGGGCGATGTTTGCACGCCCGAAACAGCGCGGCGTACCATCACCCCTGAAGAGATCGCAGTGATGCGCGCCGTGCTCGATGCGTACATGCCGGGCGCGGCGGGCGCCGTGCTCGCTGCTACCACTTGCCTCTATACGATGACGCCAGACAGCCATTTTATCATTGATCGTCACCCGGAACATGCCCGCGTTGCCTACGCCGCGGGATTCTCCGGTCATGGCTTCAAGTTCTCCGCCGCGATCGGCGAAGTCATGGCCGACCTCGTTACCGACGGCACGACACGCTGCCCAACCGGCTTCCTTTCCGCCTCCCGATTCGCGGCTGTGACCGCGAAGAATCGGCATCGCCGTCCTTTTGTTGCATGAATGTGTGGTTGCGTTGGTATTGGTGCGCCCTTTCGGCAGTTGGACGACGCGCGAAAACCCTCCTTGTATTGCCATGCCATATTTGTTATGGTGCAGAGTGCGCACGCGCCGTACGTACGTATCGGTAGCGCGTGAGAGTGGTCAGGGACGAGTGACATGGCGCGCGATGACGGCGTACCATCGTCGGGACACTGGGACATGGTATGAGGGGGAATGATGGGTCAGGGCAAACATAATCGGATCCAGTTCACGCGTGGATGCGCATACAATGTGTACCGTTTACGACAATTCCGGCGATTTATTTTCCGCACTGGCACGGGAGGGTTGCTCCTTTTGTTGATGCTTTGCGCGGTGCAGGGTGTCGCAGCGGGGACGCCCAACGCAAACGAACTTACACCGGCGACGCAGCCGACGATACCGCTGACCACGATCCCGACGGCAACGCAGCCAGTCGCGTCACCGACGACGATTCCGACTGAGACACCACAGGCGCCACCGACCACCGTGCCGTCATCGGGTGCAGCGGGACGACTCAATCCCCCTGCATCGCCACCGACATCACCTAAGGAGCAGGTAACACCATCGTCGCCGACGCCATCCGGCGCGGTTATTCCCATGCCGGTGCAATCGCCAACAGTGGAGATGCCATCGGCGACAGCGCCATCTGCTGCGGCCTCCTCTACAGTCCGGGCGTCGACTGTGCCGCCAACCGTGCCACCGACCGCGACGCGCCCCCGTAGACACGCAGACGCCGATCCCGACTGCAACAAGTATTCCGACGGGTACGCCAACAGGTACACCAACAGGTACGCCGGTTGTTACCCCAAGCCCGGAGGAAGTTGCGGCGCTTGCGCATCTCGTGCTGCTCAATGACCCGGGCATTGGTGGCAACGTAGCGATCGTTCACGCCGCTGCCCGCCATTTCGGCGAACAGAGTCGGCCGGATGGCGTCTCGTGGGCCGGATGGTGCGAGATGTACATCGGCAATGTGATGGACGAGGCGGACATCGCACATCCGCGCTACGCGTCGGCCCTGCTCGACGCGATCAGTGGGCCGCTCTACCGTGGTCATGCACCGGCGGGGAGTGCCGTCTACTTCGATCAACGCGCCAATCCAAACGGGCATGTCGGCATCGCCCTGGGAGATGGCACGATGCTCTCCGCGCTCGATAATGGCATCGTCCGCAGCGCGTACGAGAACTGGCCCTCGTATCTCGGCTGGCGTCCATATGGTACGACCGCTCCGCCTGGCGACACCTTTGTGATTACCCCGCTCCTGACCGATATCGAGAGCGACTTCCCCCGCATGCCCGCGTGGCCGTAGGGAAGGAACGAGTGCTAAGTGCTGAGTACTGAGAAGGTAGCACCGCGAGAAGAGGGATCGCTCGGTATTCATCGCCAACGAGTGATTATCACATCCTCGGCACTCAGCACTCAGCACTTCCCCGTTCTGGTATAGCATGGCGCGGAACTTGCGTGGGGATGACCAATCTGCTCGGTCCTGTCCGGGTTCGCACAGTATCAGGAGGGCATGATTTAGTGTCGTATTGCGCCATCAGCGATCAACGAGGTATGCCGCGACCGCGTTGGCAATGGCTCGGCGTTCCTGCGGCGTTTCATGGATTGATCGCCTCCGCTCACAGGTCCCATGACGGTTAGCGTCGCCGAAGAACGTCATGCTGCCATTCTCACGCTGGACGTGGAGACAGGCGCGTCGGCTATCGCGCTTACTCTTGCGGCAGGCGGGGCAGCGCTTTTTGGTGTTTTGTTTGTCCTCTCCTCCATCACGGCGGATTGGCCCATCGGGCCTTCGGCTGTCCCACCGTATGAGCAGATCACACGCAACGCGCAACTCTTTCACGAGATCTTCCCGACCCTCGCCGCCTTCCCACCCGCGCAACTCGCGCTCGTTGGTTGGTGCTGTGTCGTCGGCTTGTGGCTTATCTACCTGCCACTGATCTGGAAACTGCGCGGAGAGGTGATTGATCACCGCATCGTCTTCGGTGGCGCGATTATGCTCGGTCTGATCGCCTTGATCGTTCCCCCACTGTTTTCGACCGATCCCTTTTCATATGCGATGTACGCCCGTTTCGAGACGATCTACCACGCGAACCCGTACCTTTCGACCGCGCAGAGTGTCGCGCCGGGGGATGCTCTCATCCCCTATCTCTACTGGCGGGATATTCCTTCACCGTATGGCCCGCTGTGGACGCTCATCTCGCAGGCGATTGCGCTTGGAGGGGATACCTCCCCGCTCGAACTCATTCTCCGCTTCAAAGTGGTAGCGCTCGCCTTCACGACGCTCGATGGCTGGATGATCTATACGTTCGTGCGGCAGCGATGGCCGGAGCAGGCGGGATGGTACTATCTCGCCTTTGCCTGGAACCCGATGGTGCTGGTCGAGGGTGTGGTAATCGGACATAACGACGTACTCATTCTGGCGGTGATGCTCGGGAGTGCGCTCTTGCTCGCGCGCTCCCGCCCGATGTTGACGGTTGCGGGACTGGTCGCCTCCGCGCTGATTAAGTACTCGACACTGCCGGTGGTCGGGCTGAGTGGCCTGCGTCTTCTGCTCCGCACGCCAGTCCGGGCGCGATGGTGGCTGGCAATCCGGCTGGCAGGCGTGACGCTCGTCCTGGCAGTCTGCGCGTTCATCCCGTACTGGGCCGGGTACCAGAGCATGAAGAGCACGGTCAACGAACCGGGCCGGGGCGTGAACAATCTTGTCGCGAAGGGGATCGGTGGGGCGCTGTGGTTGCTGACTGGCGGACGCCTCTCGACACACACGCCAACCGTGATCGTCGGCATCACCGCGCTCCTGTTCGCTATCTGGCAGGTACGGGAGATCTGGCGGTCCCGCCTCACACTCGGCGTCTGGACGATTCATGCTGAACTGGCGGCGTGGGCAGATTCGCTCGCCGTTTTCCTTATTCTCTGGCCGCGTATCCGTACGTGGTATTTCCTCGTCCCGCTCGGCCTCTCTCTCGCTGCCGGTCGCGCCCCGCGCCGTTTCTCGTTCTGGTTCCTGATCGGCCTGACGCTCTACTCATATCTCTCCTACTTTCGGTAGGACTAAGAACTGAAACGTGGTATACTGATGGGGCGAGAGAAACACGGCTCGGTCTTTCGGGCCACGTTTATCCTCGTATCAGCCGCACGGAGTTTTCACTCTTCAGCGATATGCGTGCAAACGCATTACCGACGCGTCCGGCATCGCTGTGAGGCAGAACAGGGATGTTCCCGCATGCAGGAAGAAACCAAGCTCGCCGGCGTCGCTATCGTCGTTGACGAATCTCGCCGCTGGTGGAGCAATCGCACGCGCCGCACGTAATCTTTTGCGATCTACCGGGAGAGGGGCGACCATCATACCGCACCCTCATCTTGGCGTGGGGCGCATACTGTTCACGGAGTGTGGATCGTCGCCGTTGTGGCTCTGCGCGATCCCCAGTCAGGAAGGAGCACAAAACGATGGCACTTCGATCCCGAAACACGCAAGAGTTGCACGGGCCGGCGTTAGGCGAGTGGGAGGAATCGAAGCGTGTCGCCCTGCCGGGTGGGGGCATCATGTATGTGCCCCTCGCGTTCATCTCAACCACTGATCTACGCGCGAAAGAACCATTGCCGAAGTATCGGTGGCGTGGTGAGCCGTGCGATGGCACCGTAGAGGTAGAGCTGATTGGCTATCACCGGGCAATGTTACTCAATCGTGTGCGGTACAGTCAGACGATGAAGGAGCGCATCGAGGAGCGGGATGGGACGATGCTCGGTGATCTCGAAACGATGACCGTGAGCGGGTACGAGACACTCTATGGGCGCTACTGTCTGACGCACGCGGCCTTTCCTGCGGTCGTCCAGTTTGGCGCATATGCGCGCATTCTCACGCGCAATACGGGGCTACTCTTCGTGGTCGAACATCCAGATGCGGTTCGCCTCGACCCGTTCGCGAAAGCAGTACTTGCTACTCTCGTGCTCTAAGGACAGTCGCCTGCACAGGAAAGCCGCCCTGTATGGGCGGCTTTTTTTCATGCCCTGCTCTTCCTCCTCGTCTGCAAATGACGCGCGTATGGCCTGCTTGGAAGACCGCGCAAGCGATACGCGCGAATCCGGTGTGGCTGCATGTCTGTCACCATTCTAACGGCGATCACAGACGCCGGGAAAATGGCGAACCGGCGCCGCCCTGTGCGGCGATACCGAGCCATCCCTCGACAACTACCTGACGCACATCCATTGGAGCATGCGGCGCATCTCTCCGCGATGCTGGTATTATCGGGATCAGCGTGTGTCTGAGCTGCCGATAGATATCAGGAGGAATTGTGAATGCCGCTCGAAGTCTTCGATTACCGCACGGACGTTCGCAACATCTTCATCGCGCCGGAGATGCGGGCGCGCATTATCCGCAGGGAACCAGGCGCCAGTGGCGGCGGACATACGCACGATCTCGGGCACGAGATCTTTCTTGTCCTCGAAGGGCAGGCCGAGTTCACCATCGCAGGTGAGTCCGCAGTTCTCGGGCCGGGACAGATCTGTATTGCCCACGCCGATCAGTGGCATACGATCCGCGTCGTCGGGAATGAGCCATTGACCTACTACCTCTCCGTCACGCCGCATCTGGAGCCGACGCACACGCAGTGGGACCATGAGGGCGGCACGAAACTGCCCTACCAGTATGGCGGCTCGACGCGCGACGAACGCCGTGCCCACGCCGCATCGTCCGAGCAACCAGAGGACCTGCTCGTTCGCCATCTCGTTGCCGCGCATGCGCTTGCCGATGCTGCCGTGGTGAATGCGGCGGCACAGGAAGCGGCGGGAACAGAGCTGCGAAACGCATTGACTACGGGCAACGACGCTGCAGCGAAGGACGCGATTGACACGATGTGGCGTTCGATTTACACGACCTACAAGCAGTTGCAGGAAATGGAAACCGTCTGGAATGAACTCGCGCCTACCATCGCGGGTGAGTGACAGCGTGGGACATCCATCTCCCTGGGGACATCCGGCTATAGATGGCTTGACCATAACGCGCCATCAGAGTATGCTGCCGCACGGTGGGAGTGCGAAGTGCATGAATAACACCGCGCGTGGGAGAGGGTTGTACAGACTGTGAAGAATACGGTTTTGCTTATCCAGTTGATTCTGGGCGTTGTGCTGGTCGTCTGCGTCCTCTTGCAGACAAAGGGATCCGGCTTTACTGGGTCGTTCACTGGCGATCAGTCCAGCGTCTACCGGACACGCCGCGGGGTCGAGCGGTCACTCTTCCGCTTCACTATCGGCCTCGCGATCCTTTTCTGCGTTGTCGCGCTCGTTGCAAGCCTGATTAAGTAAGCCTGGCTCACCGGTGAGTGCAACACGCAACCGACCACGACCGCCTTCCCGACGCCCTTCACCTAGGCGATCCTCCACATCGCGCGGGCCGAACCGCGCCGCGAGTGTGATCGTTCTCGCGATCATCGCCGCTATTGGCGTCGGCGCGCTCGGCATCGGCGTTTTTGGGCACCGGTCGTCTAATACACCTGCGGTTATACCCGCAGGTAACCCAATCGTGCCGGTCACGCAGCAGGGGACGCCCGCGCCGACGCAGCCGCCGCAGAGGATACGCATCCCGGTTCGCGGCGGGCGATATACGGAGGCCGTCGTCGGCGGCGTGCCGACGGCAATTAACCCGCTCCTGCCGGAAACCGCGACGGACCCAAATGTCACGTCGCTTATCTTCAGCGGCCTGTCGAAACTCGATGGGCAGGGTAATGTCTACGGCGACATCGCGGATAAGATTGATCTTGACCCCGAAGGCAAGGTCTATACCTTCCACATCCGCGACAATGCGACGTGGCACGACGGACAACCCGTCACGCCGCAGGATGCCCTGTTCACAATTCACCTCATCCAGGACCCGCATTTTCCCGGCGATGCCGCGCTGGCGGATTTCTGGCGCACGGTCACGGTGGATCTACCCGGTGGCAATCAGGTTCGCTTCACACTGACCGACCGCTACGCGCCCTTCCTTAGTTACACAACAATTGGCCTGCTGCCGCAGCACTTACTCGGCGGCATTAAGGCGGAGGAATTGCGCGATCTGCCCTTCAACCTCAGCCCCGTCGGCGCTGGGCCGTACCGCTTCGTCAACCTCGATCCGAATGGGGCGGCCATTGATCTGACGCTCTGGCAGAAGCACTATGAGGTTGTCACCGAGGCGGCGTACTATGCGCAGGAACTACGCTTCCAGTATTATCCTTCTTTTGCGCAGGCTCTCGATGTTGTGAAGCGGGCAAAGGAATCGGGTGTGACCGGCCTCGCGGACATCCAGTCTGAGAACCTCGCGCAGACGGCGACGGCGCTCAATCCGAACCAAAAAGATGCCGCGTGGCAGTTCTACGGGTATAACATCGCCGCCTACACCGCGCTCTTCTTCAATTTCCAATCGCCGATCTTCTCCGACCGCGCTGTGCGGCAGGCGGTCAGTTATGCGATTGACCGGGATTTCCTCGTCCAGAACGCGCTCGGTGGTCAGGGGATCGCGGGCGACGGCCCAATCCACCCATCGAGTTGGGCATACAAGACGGAGGTCGCCAAGCATCCCTTCGATCCCGCCCTCGCCAAAAAAACGCTCGATGACGCTGGCTGGAAGGTAAAGACTGCTGGGCAGCCGCGTGAGAAGGACGGCGTCAAACTGACCTTCACGCTCGTCACGAATTCGAGCGGCGAGCGGCCGATCGTCGCTCAGATCGTCGCCCAGCAACTGGCGGCAGTCGGCTTTGATGTGCAGGTGAACAAGACGGCGCTCTCGTCGTTCGATCTCCAGCGCACCTATCTGGAGCCGCACCGCTTCGACGCCGCGATCTACGGCTGGGACCACTTGCTCGGTGATCCGGACCCGTACATCCTCTGGCACTCGACGCAGGCGGACGGCGGCTATAACTTCACGAACTTCCGTGATTCCGAGGCGGATCAACTCCTGGAAAATGGTCGTCGCGCCACGAACCCGACGGAACGTAAACTCCTGTACGGTACGTTTCAGGATCTCTTCGCCAGCGAAGTACCTGCGGTTGTCCTCTACTACCCACGCTACGTCGTCGCCATCGCCAAGAGCGTCAATGGCGTCCAGGCGGACACAATTGACACGCCCGCCGACCGCTTCCGAGGGATCGCGAAATGGTTCATTCAGTATGACGAGAAGACCGTTGCGGAAGCCACGCAGCAGGCACAGCCACCCGTTCCTGCCAGCACCCCGGCCATCCCCCCCGCCGCGCCACCTCCCGGCAACCCGGCGCCTGCGGGGTCGTCCGTGGTCAGCACTGCGGCCACGACGAAGAAACCGTAAATGCCCCCACCCCATATCCCTCCGCCCACCGAGCGGGGGAGGGGTGATTCTTTGGGGTCTGCGGCCAATACTCGCAGGGAAGGTGCCAGATCACGGGACAATCTCCCTTCCCCCGCATGGCGGGCGGAGGGGCCGGGGGTGGGGGCCGAATCCCCGTACGTATTGCCTCACGGATAAATCTTACTCTGACCAGGTCGTTGCCTCATCAATGATTCTTACTCCGGCCAATCGCCAGAGCGCCTCCTGTGCCGTCTCGATCTCCCGTCGTAACGCCGCCG
>JAABUY010006947.1_pt1 | contig 10910 bp, 9 predicted proteins | sample 5560271 | NCBI WGS metagenome assembly JAABUY01 (sample SAMN10711886, study PRJNA513374) | rock metagenome | isolation source: Antarctica rocks | place: Antarctica: Victoria Land, University Valley
AACCACCTGACCCGGCTCGCCGACGGCTTCGGGCTGCGCGTGGACCCGGCGACGTTGGCCGCCGCTTCGGGCGGTCCGCCGCTGCGACGACCAAGCAGCGCGCTGAGGTCGGGGGCTTCAGGCGGTCAGCCCCGCGACAGCGCGCAGGCCGGGGAGGAGGGAGCAAGCGCGGGCTCACCGCTGGACTGAACTGGCAGTGAGATACTGGCCGCCGTGATGTCGCCGGAGCCCGTCGCGGGCGAAGAGGTGCTCGCCGCACTTGAGCGCACCGTCCGTTGCCGGTCGGCGCGGATCGAGGTTCGCTTCCAGATCTCTTGGGGTGACGCTTTCCTGTCCGAGTCAGGCCGGACGTCGCCCCGGGGTGGCTCAGTCCGGCGTCGCCTGACACGATGGGCGGGGGCGGTCGTCGGTCGAATGCTCAACTCGGGGATGCAGCGCCTGCTCAAACGTCTCTCGAAAACGCTGGCACAAGGCGTGGTCGGGATCCTCGATTTCGAGGCGAACCGTTGCGTCTACTACATGGAGCGATCCAAGGCCGAGAGCAAGGGCCGGAGCGCCTCAACGGCGGCACGGCCCGGCACTTCTCGGCTCACGCAGACCTGAATCGCGCCGCCGAAGCGGTCTCCTATGAGATGGCGGTCCCTTCGGACATAGATCAGCTCGTTGACCTCACGTACATTGCGGTGGAGGTGTGGGTAGATGAGGATGGCTACCTTCGACGCATCCGCCATGCCAGCGGAGACGGTGGCACCGGGATGTCCACGACCACGCTCGACTTGATCGAGCTAGGGATCGCAATACCCTCGGATTGGTCTCGGATCCCCACCGCTCCGACGCACTGATTGCGTGCTTGCTCGCCCGCGTCTGCGGGCGTGGTGACCGGCGGCTTGCTAGACGAAGCAGAACGAGTCTGTGGAGCAGTCGCCGCCTTCGAGCCGGATCTGGTGTGCGCGGTGACCGGGGAACTCGACGTGGAAATCCGCGGCGAGCGCGATTCCACCGCTGCCGGTGTCGACGTCGGCCTTGAACATCGCTCCCGGCACACCGTCGGGGTAGAACTGCGGATCCCAAGCGCCGTAGAGCGAGTTCGTTCCATAGACGCGCCGGCCGTCTCGACTGACCTCGATCATCTGCGGGCCGCCACCCCAGGGGCGACCAGAAGGATGGTCTGCGCCGTGGAGGATTCCGCCCAGCTCCACCGTGCCAGCCAGGCGCGGGGCGAACGGGTCGCTGACGTCGTACTGGCGCAGCTCGCCGGTTCCCCAGCAGGCTACGTACAGGAAGCGGTCATCGAGCGAGAGGTCGATGTCGGTCACGACCGGCGGAACAGCGCCGAAGCCTTGAAGGAGCGGCGGCAGGCGCTCAGCGTCGACGGGGACGGCCGGAATGTGGATCGTCTTCTTGGCCTTCCACTCGCCGTCGTGCTTGTACCACGTCCAGACCGACGCTGACAGGTCGGTCACGTCGATCACGACACCGAGAAAGCCGTATGTCTTGGTCGGGTCATGCGCGGGGCGCACCTCGAGAGCCATCTGATGCTGATCGCCCAAGTCGATCTCAGCGATGTGGCGGCGCTCTTGCAAGTCAAAGACGTGCAGCCGATGACCGTACTCCCGGGCCAGTAGGGCCTCGGGCACGATCCCGTTCTCGATCAACCGCGGCGGCGCCCATTCGCTGGCGATCAACACCCCCTCGTCGATGTGCCACCAGAAGTCATACGCGTAGAACTGGCTGCCGCGATCGATCTCCCACTGACCAGTGACGCTGAAATCGGAGTGGTCCATCGTGAAGATGCCGGCCGGGCCGTCGTTGCCCTCGGCCGACCCGGAGCCAAGCGCGCTCACGAGCAGTCCCTCGGGACCGCAATGGACGGTGTGCGGACGGCTGTAGTGACCGCGACCCATCACCTCCTCAGGCTCGATCGTGCGGACCAGCGTCGGTCGGCGAGGGTCGACCCCGGTGTCGAGGACGTAGATGCGCGATGACCGGATGCCGGGCACAACGAGATAACGGCGCTCCATCGCACCGTCGTGATCGTGGTCGCCGCCCAGCGCCGAGCTGCAGATGTTCCACCCGTAATGGTGAAACTCGTCAGGCGCGTCCTGGGGGGGCGGATCCCAGCGACCGACCATGCTCCCGTAGCTCGCGGAAGCGGGATCGACGTCGACCACCGCGATCGCGTCGGGGTCCAGCAGGGCGATGTAGGCGAGCTTCTCCGGGGGTGCCTCCATGGCCTCGCGCGGCGTCCGGTACAGCGTCGCCTCGCCGCGATGCTCTACGTGCGCCTCATGCCCGGACTCGGTCATCACCAGCCACTCCTCTCGTTGTTCAGCATTGCGCATGACGGGAGCGCGCAGTCAGACGCCCCGCGGCCCCAGTCAACCCGGAAAGCATTGTCCCGTTAGGAGGGCGATAGACCGACGGTCACGCCTAGAGAGTACATCCTGGGACGTATTTGGGCTTTGGCGCTCCGGCGAGGTCACCGGCTTCCGCCGCTGCCGCAGCCGCCTCCTCCTCCGGGCAGGGCGGTGGCCTGAACTCGCAAAGTGCTGGCCGGAATGGTGATCCTCGGTCTTGGGCTCGTCGGCGTGCTCGGCGGCGCCCTGGTCACCGTAGCCCGTCGCCGCACGGCAGCTGCGGGGTTCACGCCCACCACCAGTGCAGCGCGACTGAGCGGTAGATGAAAGCCCGGCGGGTCAAACGCAAACGCGGTGTCGATCCCGTCTCTTGCCATCCTCCTGGCGAGCCTGCGCTGTGGTCTTGCGTCCCCTTGACCAGCCCGAGGCTGACTGTAGGCTGATTGGCGGCCATGCGCACTGTCGTTCCCGATCCTCCGCCCGCTGAGTTCGAGCAGCTGCTCGAGCGACGCCGGCGGGCTGGCGTCGATCGCCGCGATGAGGTTTGGGAGGGTGTGCTGCACATGGCTCCAGCTCCGCACAGCCACCACGCCCGGCTGCAATGGCAGCTCGCGCTGCTGCTTGATCCGCCCGCGCGTGCGGCCGGCCTTGAACCATCCTCGGAGTTCAACCTCGGCGACCCGGAGGACTACAGGATCCCCGACGCAGGCCTTCACGACTTGCCGCCAGACGGCCTGTACCTCTCGACCGCCGCGGTGGCGATCGAGATCCTCTCTCCCGGTGATGAGACGTTCGAAAAGCTGCCGTTCTACGCCGCCCATCAGGTCCAGGAGTTGCTGATTATCGATCCCGATCGGCGCACCGTCCGGTGGCTCGCCCTGGGCGGCGATGGCAACTACCACCAGGCGGAGGGCAGCGCGCTGATCGACCTCGCCGCCGACGAGCTGGCCGGACAGGTCAACTGGCCGGCCTAGCCAGTCGGGCGGTGGCCCAACGTTGCGTAAAACATCCGCTCACGGCACGGTTGCTTGGGGGGCGGCGTGGTCTGTGCGAGCTCATGGGCGGTGATCTGCTCCAGGCGCCGCAGGCGGGTCTCGACGCCGAAGCTCAGCGCGGCGAGGGGCGGCGAGCGTCATCGGGATCGCCGCGATCAGCGCCGTGGCGGCGATCGTGGGTGGCGCGACCGCGGCGGCCACCAGCGCGATGATCAGCACGCCGCCGGCTTTGCTCGCGCCGGCTGCCACCCCCGTCCCTCGCGAGCGGATGCGGGTTGGATACACCTCGGCGCTGTAGGCGCCCACCACCGCCAGCACCGAGCTGATTCCCCAGATCGGGATCACCAGCAGCGCGTAGAGCAGCGCGCGATCGTGCGCTACCTGATCGCCCGCCAAGGTGAATCCGAGCAGCGCCGCCGCGGTCAGCCCCGTCAGCAGAGCGATCGTCTTGCGGCTGCTCCAGAACCCGTAGAGCCACGCGACCAGGAAGTTAAACGGAAACCCGATCAGCGCCGAATCGCGCAGCACCCGATCGGCGCTGACCTCGCTGAAGCCGAGCTTCTGCAGGTTCGAGGGGATCCACAGCTGAAACCCGAACGACACCAGCCCGGCGCCCACCGCGATCGAGTGTTTGCACGGTCGAGGTCACGCCGCTGTCTGCAGGTGGCTCTTCGGCGAGGTAGCGAATCAGCGGGTCACCCGCCGAGCTCGACCGTCGAGACCGCGCAGCGTCAATCAGGTCACGAACCACGCCGGCGAGGCTCCCGGTGCGCCCAGTACGCTACTTGAGCCAGCGATACTGATCCTCATCGAGATAAAGCTGGGTTTGAGGACGCTGTGAGGCGATCACCGTGCAAGCCCCGCCGCTCCCGCTGATCCCGCCGCCGCTGGCCAAGCGTGAGCCGAGCACCGCCCCGGCGCCGTCACGACCGCGTTCGCGATCAGGATCGCGGCGGGGACGCTGCGGAAGCATGCGAGCGAGCCACGGCGCGGGCAGCGTCGAGCACGACGGCGACGAGCGGGCGCATGTCGTCGCGGCGCCAGATCATCAGCAGCTTGGCCGTGGGAGCGTCATCCTCGAGGGGAATAAAGCTCACGTCTCGGCGCAGATTGCGGTAGGAGGCCATGTGCAGGCTGACGCCCGCGCCCGCCGCGACGAGGCTCAGGAGAGTCTGGGGGTGGTGAACCTCCTGAACTCGCCGGGGGGTCAGCCCGCGCTCGTGCAGGGCGGTCAGCTGCAGGTTGGTCAACCCCGGGGTGACCGCCTGAGACAGGGTGATGAAGGGCTGGCTAGCCAGCTCGTCGAGGGAGACACGTGCTCGCTTGGCCAGCGGATGGTCGTGGGAGACCATCGCCACCATCGGCTCCTCGATCAGCGGCTCGACCTGCAACGCCGACCGCGCCATCAGCCAGGGGGCGAAGGCAGAGAAGGCGAGGTCGAGCCGCTCCTGTATCAGGGCGTCCATCTGCTCGGTCGGTGCGCTGGTGGACAGGGCTAGGCGGACATCGGGGGCCTGGGCGCGCAGCCGGCGAAACAGGGCGGGAATGATCGCTGCCTGGGCCCAGCTGGTCGCGCCCACCGACAGCCAACCGAACTCGCCGCGCCCCGCGCGGCGGCTCACGTCAACTGCGCGGCTGGCGTGCGCCAGCGCGAGCCGGGCCTCTTCCAGGAAGCTGGCACCGGCAGCGGTGAGGCGGATCGGGCGGGGCGTGCGGTCGAGCAGCTGCGCTCCAACCTCACGCTCGATCCTGCGGATTTGCTGGCTGAGCGGGGGCTGGGAGATGTGGAGCCGCTCGGCGGCGCGACCGAAGTGCTGCTCCTCGGCGACCGCGACGAAGGAGCGTAGATGGCGCAGCTCCAAGTCCATATCTCCAGGAGTATGACACTCGTTTGAAGTGTGTCTTGGACATCCGCAGTGGGCAAAGTATGGTTTCTGGTCGTACGGGTCAGGGGTCGATAACGAAGCGCGCCGGTTTCGCTACCGGCGGGGAGGAAGGGAAATGTCAGCCAGGGCCAGGGTTTCGCTCGCTGTAGCCGTTCTTGGGGCACTCGGCCTGGTGCCGGCGACGGCGGCGGGGTCAGGCGCGCCGGTCTCCGTCTCCCCCAACGTCCAAGTCAACACCCGCGATCCGAGCCAGTCCGTCCAGGACTTCAAGTCCCCCGCCGAGGCGATCAACCCCAGCAATCCCAAGCAGGTCGTGAGCGCTCTGCGCTACGACAAGCCCGACTTCAACTGCCAGGTCTACTTCTCCGGCGATGGCGGCGTGAGCTGGGCAAAGTCCGTGCTACCTCCTCCTCCGAAGGGAACCTGCTGGGTTCCCGCGGCGGCGTTCGCCGCGGACGGCCGCGTCTACGTCACCGCCCAGGACCGCCCGCCCGGAGGCGGCTCCCCTCAGGACATCATCGTGTGGACCTCGACTGACGCCGGACAAACGTTCGCAGCGCCCGTGATCATCCCCGGGAGCATCGTGCTGGGAAAGACGGGCAAGCAGTTGTCGACCTATTCACCCGGCATCGCCGTCGACAACGGCTCCTCGGCGACATCTCACCCCGGACGGGTCTACGTGACCTGGGAGGTTCCGAGCGCCGGCAACGTGCCGGGCACCGAGGATGCTCCCCTGAGCTACTCCGATGATCATGGCGCGACATGGTCGACCCCCGCGCACGGCACCCTCAACGAGCGTGAGCAGAACCCCTACCCCGCCGTCGGGCCCGACGGAACCGTCTACATCGAGTTCAAGAACGCCCGCAACACATTGCCCTTTCAGGCTGCGCCCCCGCCCGGGGAGTGCCGGGGGTTCGGGTTCGGCGATCCGGGGCCGGCGTACGAGAAGGTTTGCCCGATCGAGGTGCTGCGCTCCAGCGACGGGGGTAACACCATCGAAGGTCCGTTCACGGTCGCGAGCTCCCACTTCCTGGACTTGTCGGTGGCCGAGCAACCGGGTATCGCGGTGGCCCCGCCATCGGCCGGCGCGCCAAGCGGGACTGTGCTGGTGACTTTCGCGACGCGGCTGCCCGGCAGCGGTGTGCCGCCGGGATGTCAGAACACCCTGCATGCGGTCTTGTATCGCTCGGTCGACCGGGGCCAGAGCTGGACGGGTCCGGTACGCCTCAGCGACGAGGACCCGTGCTCCAGCGTCAGCACCGAGCGCGATCCCTACGTGAGCGTCGCCCCCAACGGCCGGATCGACGCGGTGTTCTACGACAACCGCAACGACCCGGCGCGTAACCAGCGCTACGACACCTATTACGCCAACTCGACCGACGGCGGGCTGAGCTTTGCGCCCAACGTACGGGTGACGCCGACGAGCTTTGACGCCACTGCGATGTTCTCCCCGGCGCCCGGCGGCTTTCAGAGCAACGAGTACGATCAGGTCAACGGGATCGATTCGACCAACGACGGCGCGATCGTGGCGTGGACCGACCCCCGCAACGCCGCGGGGAGCTCCACCCCGAGCATCACGGACGTCTTCTCAGCGCGCATCTCGATTAACCTGACCCTGCCCCCGCCGGTGAACATGTCACCGCCGTCGATCTCCGGTCTGGTGGTACAGGGCCAGAGGTTGAGCGAAGCGCACGGGTCGTGGTCAAACGGCCCGACCGGGTATAGGTATCAGTGGGAGCGGTGCGATCGCGCGGGCGCCAACTGCAGAGCGATCGCTGGCGCCAGCGGCCAGTCCTACACGCTGACTGGCGCTGATGTTGCCCACACCATCCGGGTGCAGGAGACCGCCTTCAACGCCACCGGTGCCGGGTTCCCGGTGGCCTCGACGCAGACCGCGCTGGTGCGGGCGTCCGCGCCGCCGGTGGTCACGCGCTATCGGCTTACCAACCGCATGTTCGTGGTCGGCGCCGGGCGCACGCCGACCTCGGGTCGCGCCGCCAGAGCGAAGCAGCGCAAGCGCAACCCGAGGCATAAGCGGGGCACGAGGCATAAGCGGGGCACGGCGTTCAAGTACACGCTGTCTGAGGCGGCGCGCGTGAGGATCGTGATCACGCAGCGGGTTGCGGGTAAGCGCAGGGGTAGGCGCTGTGTGGCGCCGAACCGCAAGCTGCGCCGGGCCAAGCGCTGCACGCGCGTGTTCTTCCGCGGGACGTTGACGCGCGGAAGCCACCGGGGAGCGAACACGGTCGCGTTCTCGGGGCGGATCGGGTCAAGGGCGCTTCGGCCCGGGCGCTATCAGGCGACCCTGACCGCGACCGGCAACACCAACCGCACCTCCAAGCCGCAGACGATCAGCTTCACGATCGTCCTGCGGTGACAGCGCGATTGGGTCCCCGTGGCATCATGAGCGGTGCGCGCACTCGGATCACCGCCGGGTGCGCGGTCCTGCTGCTGCTTGCGCTCGCCAGTGTTCTTCCGGAGGGAGCGGCGGCTGAGCAGGCCTCTGAGCCGACCTCGCTGGCGGCGGGTCAGCTCGACGCCGGTGCTTCTTACACCTGCGCGCTGGCGACGGACCAGGTCCGCTGCTGGGGCTTTGGCCGCGAAGGTGAGCTTGGCTACCCGGGCATCACTACGGTCGGCGCTACCGACACGCCGGGGTCGGTCGGCCCGGTCAACTTCGGCCCCGGGCGGACCGCGGTCGCGATCAGCGCCGGGGACTACCACACCTGCGCGATCCTCGATGACGGCAACATGGAGTGCTGGGGCTTCGGCGGCGACGGCCGGCTGGGCTACGGGAACACCAACAACCTCGGCGACCGCCAGACCCCCGGGGCGGTCGGGCCGGTTGACCTCGGTCTCGGGCCGACGGGCCTCAGGCACACCGCCCAGGCGATCAGCGCGGGCGGCGCCCACACCTGTGCAATCCTCGATGATGGCAGCGTGCGCTGCTGGGGCTTCGGCTTCTCCGGCCAGCTCGGCTACGGCAACAAGTACCGCGTCGGCGACGGCGCCACGAACGTGGATGGCGGGCCCGACCAGTCCGTCGCCTCGGTCGGACCGGTGAACCTAGGTCCCGGCCACACCGCCACGGCGATCAGCGCCGGCAGCTATCACACCTGCGCGATCCTCGACGATGGCAGCGTGCGCTGCTGGGGCTACGGCGCCAACGGTCAGCTCGGCTACGGCAACACCAACAATGTCGGCGACGGCATCCCGACCAAGGGCGCTCCGGCCGATCAGACCGTCGCGTCCGCCGGGCCAGTTGACCTCGGCGGGCATACCGCCCAGGCGATCAGCGCCGGAGGCGCCCACACCTGCGCGATCCTCGATGACGGCAGCGTTCGTTGCTGGGGCTACAACGCTGACGGTCAGCTCGGCTACGGCAACACCGGCAACGTCGGCGACCAGCAGACCCCGGGGTCCGCGGGGCCCGTCTACCTAGGTCCTGAGCGCACCGCCAGGGCGATCAGCGCGGGTAAGACCCACACCTGCGCGGTCCTCGATGACGGCTCGGTGCGCTGCTGGGGCTACGGCGGCAACGGCCGGCTGGGCTATGGAAACACGAGCAACGTGGGCGACGCGCCGACGGCGACGCCCGGCACGGTGGGGCCGGTGGATCTTGGCGCCGGGCGTACCGCCACGGCGATCAGCGCCGGTGAGGACCACACCTGCGCGCGGCTCGACGACGGTCACGTGCGCTGCTGGGGCTTCGGGGGTAACGGCCGCTTGGGCTACTGCAACGAGAGCAACGTCGGCGATATGCAGCCCGCCGGTTCGGCGGGTCCGGTTAATCTCCTACCGGGCGATGGTGGCGTCCCCTGCGTTCCGGTGAACGTCTCGGTGCCGTCTGTCTCGGGTCAGGCGGTGCAGGGCCAGACGTTGACCGAGTCACATGGTTCGTGGTCTGGCAGTCCGACGGCGTATGGGTATCAGTGGCAGCGTTGCGACGGCGCGGGCGCCGACTGTGTGGCGATCGCGGGTGCGAGCGCTCAGAGCTACACGCTGACCAACGCCGATGTCGCTGACACGATCAGGGTGCAGGAGACCGCGAGCAACGCCGGCGGCGCGGGGGTCCCGGCCAGCTCGGCGCAGACGGCGCTGGTGACTGGTGTTCCGGTTGACCTCTCGCCGCCGTCGCTCTCAGGTGAGGCGGTGCAGGGTCAGACGTTGACCGAGGCGCACGGTTCGTGGTCTGGGAGCCCGATCGGCTACGGGTATCGGTGGCAGCGTTGCGACCGCTCGGGCCGCCGCTGCGTGGCGATCTCTGGAGCGAGCGGGCAGCGCTACACGCTGACCGGGGCGGATGTCGCGCACAGGCTCCGGGTGCGGGAGACCGCGCGCAACCTCACAGGCGACAGCGCGCCGGTCAGCTCGGCGCCGAGCGGGCTGGTGGCGGTCGCTGACGCGCTCAGGGCACGCGGGCTGCGCAGCTGCCTGGCGGCGGTGAGCCGGCACCTCCGGCGCGACCAGATTCTGGCCGGCCACGGCTCGGCACGCCAGCGCGCGCAAGCCAAGCTGAAAGCCAAGCGCGACTCGAGCGACGGGCGTCGAGGCTGCCTGCGCCGCTACGCACGCACCCCCGGCCGCGTCGGCGCCCTGCGAGCGCGCGCACGCGGCAGCACCCGAATCGAGCTTGACTTCACCGCCCCCGGCACGGACGGCACCCACCCGCCGCCCGCCCACAGCTACCTGGTCAAGCAATCGCTCCACCCGATCCGCAACCAGCGCGACTTCGCCCACGGCCAAGCCCTGTGCCACAGCGCCTGCCGCTTCACGGTCACCCAGATCGGCGCCAAGATCACGCTCACGATCACCGGCCTGAAGCCCCACACCACCTACTACTACACAATCGCCGCCCTCGACAACGCCTCTCCCCTACTCGGCCCCCGCTCGCCGACGGTCAGGGCCAGAACGCTGTGAGGCGCTCACCGTGCGAGGCCCGCCGCTCCCGTGGTGCGGGTGACATGCTGCGGTAGGGTTGACCGTGTGCGCACGGTGATCCCCGATCCGCCGCCGGCCGAGTTCGAGGCGCTGCTGGAGCGTCGGCGCCGCTCTCGCGCGGACACGCACGACGAGATCTGGGAGGGTGTCTACCACGTGACTCCCGCCCCCAGCATGGCGCACGCGCTCATCGTGGCGCAGCTCGCCGAGCTGCTCGGGCCGCCTGCGCGGGCAGCGCGGCTTGCGTACAGCGCCGAGTTCAACCTCGGTGAGAGCGATGACTTCCGCGTCCCCGACCTCGGGCTGCACCGTGACCCGCTGCCAGGCATCTGGCACCCAACCGCCGCGCTGGTGGTCGAAGTGATCTCACCCGGCGACGAAACGTGGGACAAGCTGCGGTTCTACGCCAACCGCCACGTCGACGAGCTCCTGATAGTCGACCCGCAAGAGCGCGTGGTCGACTGGCGGGCGCTGCAGCAGGGCGAGTACCGACCGACGCGGCGTAGCCGCTTGATCGAACTCGGCCCAGCGGAGCTCGTGGAGCGGATCGACTGGCCACAGTGAGCGCGCAGCCCAACGACGGCGCCTACATCCGCCTGCCGTCCATCGAGGCGGCCGCCGCGGCCCGGCCCGCCGACCACCCCTACAACTTCGGCTTCGTGGCGCCGATGGGGCGCCTGCTGATGGCCCATCCGCGCATCGGCCCAGCGTTCCAGGCCCTGTTTTCGGAG
>JAABUY010006948.1_pt1 | contig 10909 bp, 11 predicted proteins | sample 5560271 | NCBI WGS metagenome assembly JAABUY01 (sample SAMN10711886, study PRJNA513374) | rock metagenome | isolation source: Antarctica rocks | place: Antarctica: Victoria Land, University Valley
GCTTGGGCGGCCCCCCCCCCCCACCACCCCCCCACCCCCCCCCCCCCCCCCCCCCCCCACAACCCAAAATCCTTGTGCGCCCCGCACACCGAGCCCTGCCCGGCCCAGTGCTGCAGCCCCCGCGGTGCCGCAGCGGCGGCGCTCGAGCGCGCGCTCCAACGCGCGCGCGCGCCCCTTCGTCGGTCAGGAGCGCCGCGGTCCGCCATGCGGGCGCCGGGCGGTGTGGCGCAGAGCGGGGTGGCGCAGGGCGGGCGCATCCTGAGCGCGTACTCCAGCGCAGGGTCAGGGCCGGGCCGGGGCGCGCCTTGAGCGCGTACTCCAGCGCGCGGTCCAGGTCCTCCTGGTGGTCCAGCAGCACGCGGATGGCCTGCGTCTTGAGCCCGAACTTGCGGTAGATCTCAAACGCCTCCTCAAACATCTCATAGCCCACCGCGATCTCGCCCACCGCCGGCCCGTCAAAGTTGTCGAGCCGGTGGATGTAGTCCTTGACGCGCGTCTTGTCCGCCTGCGCACCGCGGCGACCGCCGTGACCGTGGCTGTGCTGGCCAGGCACGGGCGGGCACCTGCATGCCCGGGCCCATCACCTGCCGCATGCGCACCTGCTATGCGAGGCCAGCCCCCGCGCCGCACCGGCGGCGCCCGGCGAGTGGCGCATGCGGGCTACGGGAAGCATACCCTAGCAAGCAGCTAGGGTATAGGAGGGGCGCGCCTTGATCGCGGTGATGATGAGCAGGTTCTGCAGGTTGTGGTTGTTGGAGAAGGAGCTGTTCTGCAGCACGATCTTCTCCAGCAGCTCGATCAGCTCCGCCTGCAGCCCGGCCGCCATGAACGCCTTGACCGCCACCGACACCTGCTCCGGGTTGCGGCTCTCCGGCAGCGCGGTGGAGACCACCTGCGCCGCGCCCGCGCACCGTGCGTGAGCGCCGCGCACACGCTTAATCACCAGCCGTTCGCCGCAGGCCGGGCATGCTACAGGCGAGAAATTGCAGCCGCCCGCGAGCGCCCCGCCGGCGGCCGCGGCCGCACGCTGCGCTTGCTGCAGGCCGCGCGCGGGCCGATGGGCTGCGGGCTTGACAGGGCTAGGATTAGGGTGTGTCGCGCCTGGTCGATGAGCTGGCGGCGGAAGCCGTTGTCCTCGGCCAGCACGGTCGCCCAGAGCGCCGGGTCCATGCGCTCCACGATGTAGCGCGCCTGCACCTTGAACAGGCTGTGCCGGTTGGTGCACTCCACGAGCGCGCCGTCGCACGCGCCGCGCTTGTACGCCACGCACGCCAGGTTGGGGTCGCGCTTCTCGCAGTACTTGCCGACGGCGAGCGAGTCGTAGTAGGGGTTGGTGGTCAGGAAGTGCTCCGGGTTGTTGTTGCTGTCCACGATGATCTTGCCCAGCGCGTTGTGCACGGCCGGGTCGGCGCTGCCCTCGCTGACCAGGTGCTCCAGGAAGGGGTTGAGCAGCTTGAGCCGGTTGCGCTTCTCCACCTGCGCGCGGCGGCGCGCGGGCATGTCGAGCCGCGCCGGTCACTCGGGGCCGCGCGTGCGCCCGGTCCGGCGCGCGTATCCCGGCCGTGCGCCCGCGCGCCCACGGCCGCTCTGTGGCACAGCAGCGCGGCTGCCAGCGTGTGCAGCCATCGCGCGTGATGCAGGGCGGCACTCGGACCGGAGGGGAGAGAGGGGGCGCGGCACCTCGGCGCACAGCTGCTCCACCGGGATGAGCGAGCGCACGGACAGGATGAGGTTGTTGATGAACTCGTCGGGCGCCTCCGCGTCCAGCAGCCCGCCCACGACCTGCGCCGCCCGCGCCGCCCCCTCAGCGACCGCCCGCCCGCCGCTGGCCCCGCGCCGCCCTGCACGCACGCGGCGCCCCGCGCCGACCACTGCATTGGCGCCAACGGCACAGCAGGGCCGGCAGTCCATGCGGCTGGGTCACAGGCGCCCGCTGCCTGGACAGACTCCTGTCCGCGCTGCGCGCCTGCACATGCAAGCACGCTGCCTGCAAGGACAGGCTGCCTTACCGCTGGATCGGCGCAACGTCCACTCGCCCCTGCGAACACTCTTTACATGTGTGCTTGCCGCTGATGGAGCGCGCGCTGCAGAAGAGCAACAGGGGTGGGGGCTAGGGACAGGGTACAGGGCCAGGCGCGCGCCTGGGGCGCCTTGGCCGGGTTGACCTTCTGCACGTAGCCCTCGATGTAGCGCAGCATGTTGTTGGCGTACAGGTAGTGCGTCAGGTCGGCGACCATGTCGAAGCGGTCGCACACGTTGATCAGCGGCCTGCGCGCCATCGGGCACGGCACAGGGTTAGGGCTGCTGACCCTAACCAGGCATGTGCAGGGCCCTGCGCGTGCTGCACGGGACGCCCAGCCGGCCGCCCCCAAGAAACCCTTCCATGCGCTCGCCCTCGTCCCAGGGCCTTGAGGAGGCTGATGCGCGGGGCTGCTATCACCGCCGCACGGCTGGATTGCCGCAATCGGCGCCCTGGCGCAGAGCGCGCGCAGCTCGCCGAGCCGGCGCGCGTGTGGCGCAGCCGCCGGGGGGCCTGCCCGTGCGCGGCGCAGGGCGGGGCCGCGGGGCGGGGCGCGCCGCGCGTCGGGCAGCTTGGCCTCCATGAGGAACTGCTTGGTGCGCTCGGGCGGGTAGTGGCTGCTCTCGCGCGTCACGCGCTCCACCTCCTTCAGCTGCCCCGTGCGCGCGGCCGCCTCGATGTACTTGAAGTGCACCTGCGCGTCGCGGGCGTGCGCGCTCAAACATGGACCCGGCCTGCTGCGCATGGGCGCAGGATGAGGCTCGGGCGGGGCCAGTGGCTGTGCATGGGTGGCCATCGCGGGGTGCACTGACGAAGCGGAGAATGACAACATTGGTGCTCGTCCAGGCCTGGGGCGCCAACCAGGGCGGTTGCCTGCATGGCCGCTGCTCCCAGCCCCAGACCGTTCCCACACCGTCAACGCGACCTTGCAGCGCTCCGACGCGCGTGCGCGGCCGCCTGCAAGCCGCCTTCAGGCCGCGCACGTGCGATGGAGCGCTGTAAGGTTGCGTTGATGGTGTGAGAAAGGTCTGGGGCAGGCCGCGCAGCCGCGCTCCCCCCGATACGCCGCCTGTCCCTGACGCCCGCGCGCCAACATGCCCCAGGCCCGTGCGCTGCGGGCGCGCGCGGGCGCGCCTCGGGGTCCTCGCTGAACGCGATGTAGCCGCCCAGGTAGTAGTACAGGCCATGGTACGACTTGTGGGCCTCCAGCATCTCGATGATCTTGCCCGCGCCCAGCTGCTCGGTGTACTCCTTGGCCACTTGCACGACCAGCTGCAGGTTGGCCGCGATGTTGGTGCCCAGCAGCTCCTGCGGCCGCGCGCCGCGCGAGGCTTTCAGCATGCCCTCTTTCACGCGTGCGGGTCTGGAGCGCCGCGCAACTGCAGCGGCTGGGCAAGGCCTGGCCAGGCGCCCCCCGGGCCGCACTTGCTGGCAGTGCGAGGCCCGCTGCGCGGACAACGAGCAGGAGGCCGCAACGGGCGCGGCTGGTCAAAGCCCTTGAGCAGGTGCTGCCGCTGCAGCTTGATTAGGGTGTGGTTAGGACTTGCTGCCGCACGAGCTTGCCGCGCGTGGCACAGAGCGCCGCAGCTGACCCTGTGGGCCCCGGAGGCGCCGCGCGCGAGCGCGGGCGCGCACCCGCAGGCACTCTAGCGCCCACTCCGCCGACAGCGACCCGAAGAACTCCACGAGCTGCTGCGGGTCGATCGCGTGCGTGTTGACGATCACGCGCTTGATGTCCGGCAGGTCGGAGTAGTGCTGCAGCGCGCGCATGTACAGGCCGGCCTTCTCGCACAGCTGCGCGATGCGCGGGCGGTCGTAGTGCGTCAGCGCGCCGTTCGCCATGATGGCGTCGGCCACCTGCGCGCACGCGCCGCCAGACCCTCACTTACCCTTGCTGAAACCTTGCACGTTACCCTCACCAACACGCACTGCCCTCCTGACCCTTGTCAAATGATTACCACGCCCGCCACGCCCGCCCGCTCAGCGTTGCTGCGCTCGGCTGCTGCCCCGCCGACCTGAACAAGCCCGTCAGGGCGCCGGGCCCCACGAGCAGAGGCTGGCTGGGAATGGCCTGCTTGCCTCACGCTCAGTGGGGTTGTGCGGATGCAAACATGCAGTCACTGGCACTTCACTCCCGTCTATTTTGCAGAGTGTGTGGCCCAGCAGCTGACGCGCTCGCATCGCCGCGACCTCGCTGCGCCAGCGCAAATCTCGAAGGCACGCTGGCAGCTGCCCCGTGCCGTGCGGCTCACAACACCACACGGCGCCCCATGATTGGACGCGCGCGCCGCCGCGCCGCGCCGGGCGAGGCCGCGCGCCTGGGGGTTGGTGACCAGGTTGATTTCCAGCAGCTGCGCGCCCGCAAAACCCCAGGATTTCAGCAGCGTGGGAGCCAAACAGGCGTTTATGCTCATGCATGCACGGTGCGCAAGAGCATCCGTCCGCCGGCGTCGCCACCGGCACGCAGCATGCCAGGGCCGGACGCGGCGCCGGCAGACGCGCGCAGGGCCTGGCGGGCAGGTTAGGTTTAGGTTTGGGTGCGCGCCTTGGTCTGCAGCTTGTCCTGCTCGGGCAGGTCGCCCTGGAGCACGTCCAGCAGGAAGGCGGTCGCCTCGCGGACCTGGCCGGGCGCGCGCACCCTCGGCGCCTGGTTGGGATAGGGTACGTAACTCTAACCCTATCAAGTTGGGAGGCCAAGCAAGGGCCATGGCGGCCTGTTTTGGTGTGCACACCTGGCAGACCTCGCGTCGTTGAGATACAGTCCACGCAACAACATCTAGGTTTCAACAACTTTAAGAAATCTTCGACCTTGCGGCGCGCGGGGCGGACCATGTTGCGCTGCAGGAACACGTCGGCCAGTGTGTTGAGCTCGATGGGCGGGCCCGGCTGCCGCGCGACGCTCTTGGCCAGGCCGACCGCCGCCTCCGGGTTGTCCATGCACATGCGCTGCAGCAGGTACAGGTAGTCCGGCTTGGCGCCCTGCGCGCGCGCGGCGCGCCTTGCCAACGGGCGGCGCGCTCGTGCGCGGGTGTGTTTGCGCCCTCCGCTCATGCCTCATATCGGCAGCCGGGCTGCCACTGACGCGCGTCAGAGGGCAGTACCGCTGCTTGTGAATTGGACCTACCACGAATAAGAATTGCCAGCGGGCGGGCTCATACTCGGCAATCTGGCTCCACCCACTGCCGGCGCGCCCTTGCGCCCGCAGCTCTTCACCACACATGCTCCGATGCGTCATGGCGCAGGACCGCGCCTGCGCCTGCGTGAACTTGGACAGCGCCTCAAAGTCGCCCTTGGCGGCCAGGCCCTCGATGACCTTGCCCGGCACGTTGGCCTTCTGGTAGCACGCGAGCGCGGCCTCGGGGTCGCCCGCGCGCTTCAGCAGGTCGCCCAGCCCCTCGCTCGGCTCCAGCTTGTCCTGTGCGGCGGCCCAGGGGCGTCGCCGCAGGCTCCAACTGCACACAAGCGCGGCGCGGCTGCGGGGGCCGCCGCCACTCATGCGGGTATGGCGCGCGTGCCAGGGTCGCGCGGCTGCTGAGGATAGTCTGCAAGGGGGCATGCCAGGCGCAGCGCCGGCGCCAGAGCACAATTTCTGGCTCCACAAGCCGCAGGCCTGCGCTCGCCGGAGAGGCACGGTGCGCTGACCAAGAGCGCTCAGCAGCCGTGGCCTGCGCAGGGCGCGCAGGCGCAGGCAGGCGCGCGCGCGCCTCGCGCAGCCAGTTGTCCAGCAGGTGCTTCTTGTTCTGCGCGACCACCAGCTGCGCCAGCTCTACGCTCTCAAACTTGTTCAGGCGCCCGCGCGTCAGCAGCGTGCCAAAGTAGACCAGCAGCGGCGACGACTGCCCCGGCGCCGGCGGCACTGACTTGAAGCGGTCCACCGTCTCCTTGGTGCGCAGCACGCCCTGCCGCGCCGGCGCCCAGCACTCTCCGGCCGCCCTACCCTAATGCGTTGCCTTAGCGCACGCGCTCATCAACCGCTTGCCTCTTTGTAAGCGACCCCACCCGTTTGCGCCAGGCATTTGCACAACGCCCACGGCACGCAGGCGCAGCGCACGCGCAGGCGGCATCACACCGGCAGGCCGCGCCGCTCACGCCGGTCATGGGTACTTGCAAATCGCGGGCGGGCGAGGGCGCGAGGCCGGGGGCGCGCCTGCGGCGACTCCGCGGCGGCCTCGGCGGCCTCCTTGAACTGCCCGCCGGCAAACAGGCGCTCAAAGTTCTGCCCGACCAGCGCCTCAGCGCCCGGCAGGTTGCTGCGGCGCGCGAGCGCGAGCGCGAGCTCCAGGTTGCCCAGCTGCCCGCTCACGAACGGCACCATCGTGGCCTCGTTCACAGTGGCCAGCAGCACCTGGCCCCGCCTGCGCGCCCGGGCAGGCGAGCTGGCAACGTGACCTCATACGCGCAAAGCATCTCAGCAGCCTGCAGGCTCTGGTAGAGCAGCGCGTCCGGCGTGCAGTGCAGAGCCCGGCGTTGCCCGCGCATGTTTGAAAGGGATGGGCCTGCATGTGTCCGCCTCTTCAAGCTTCTGCTGAGTTGCTTCACACGCCGCATGCCTTTGGCCCGCTCGGTTCGCATCCGCATTGTAAGTAAGTAGCGACTGTGCACGGCACCTGGGCCACACAGTGACAGGCACCGTGCACAGACAGACGCTCGAGAGCGCTTGCTCTGGCAAAGCAGGCCAACCAGGGCCCTGGTAGGCTTGTGCATGCGGTGACGCACAGGGGGACCCACAGCCGGGGGCGGCGCCCGGCGGGGGCGCGCCGGTTGATGGCGTAAAAGCCGCCCGTGGTCGGCGAGGCCGCCGTGAGGAAGATGGGGTCGGGCGAGATGCGGTTGCGGTACACCGCCGTCGCCGTCGCCAGGTCGTACACAAACTGCCGGGCGGCCATGGGGTCAGGGCTGGACGCTCGTCTCAGGCGTTTGCGGCCTGCTGAGGCCCGCCGAGCGGAGCCGATGGCGCCATGCGCATCACCTCCTGCTTGCACTGCTACACCCCGCCAACATCTATGCCGAGCCGCAACGTTTGCTAAAAGGATAAAGGATCAGGGCCAGGGCCGGAGCCGGGGCCGGCGCGCGCGCACCAGCAGGCCGAGCTTGGTGACCACGTACACGAGCCCATAGCGCTCGCTGATCTGCATGGCCACCGGGAAGTCGTCCGCAAACTCCGGCGGGAAGAACAGCTCCGCCTGGCGCTTCAGCGGCGCCGAGCCTGGCGCGCCAGCCGCGCGCGTCGGGCTCAGCGCGGGGGCTCAGCGCGCGGGCGCCGCACATGATGAGCGCACACGACGAGCCCAAGCGGCAGCCCTGGTGACTGGCTGCGCACGCGAAACGGTGACCACCGCGAGGACTTTACACACCAGTGGTGCCGCGCCTCTGCGCCGGATGGGCGCGGGGTGTCAGGCAGCGCGCGCGGCGCAGCGGCCGGGCGGCGCACCCGGCTGCGCGCCCAGCTCGATGACGTGCAGCTTGGACGTCAACGCGCCGCCGGAGAACGTCTTCTGCGCAAAGCTGATCACCGTGCTGCCGCCCTCCGCGCCCGCCGCCTGCCGGGGCTTTGGGAGGTTAGGGCACTCGGTCGCGCCCGGCATGCCGTCGCAGCCCTGCCAAGGCAATTGGGCACGCAAGCTTTGAGGTGTCGCCAGCCCCTGGCCCAGGCCCCGTTCGCAGCGAGCCCAGGCCGCCGTGGCGCGGGACGGGCGGCCTGCAGGCTGGGGTGCGCGCGCGCGCCCGCTTCTCCAAAATAAAAGCAGGCGCAAGCAACCAGGCCATGTACGGCACATAAACAGCAAGCTTTAGCCCCATCTGCATGACATCTCGATCCCGAGGCTGGCCTCCTGAGCAGACCGCCTGTTCGCAGGGCAGCACAGTACCCGTGCCACCATGTGCGGCCCGCGCGCCGCCGCCGCTTGTAGCGCGCCTCCGCTCCACGCCTGGCCATACGTCCGTCTAGAAAGGGGGGCGCAGCGGGCGTGCGGGCAGGGCCTGCGGGGCAGCGCCGCGCCTTGAGCGTTGCGAACGCGGCCGCGTGCGCCTCCAGCGCCTGGCTCCGCTTCTGGTCGACGGAGTAAAGCTGCATGAAGCCCTTCACCAGGGCCGGCCTGCGGCGCCACGAGCGCCCAGCGTCACCCGCCGGCACCTCCCAAGCGCTCACACTGACGTGCCTCTCGCGGCCTGGCGGCGCCGCGCGCGCAGCACGCGCCCGAGGCACGCCTAGCCCCCGGCCGCGCGTGCAAACCGCCGCGCGAGCGCTGCAGCGCACAGCGAGCCTGCGCCTGGCGTCAGAGCGCAGGGCGTAGTGCCGCGCGGCCCCACCCCGCGCGTCCTCACCGGCGCCCGGGCTGCCAAGCCGCCCGCTGGCATGCTGCTCACCCGGTACCGCGGCGCAAAGCCTGCTCACGGTGGCGCACAGCAGTGCGAGCGGAGCCGCGTCGCGGGCAATGCTGTGAGCGCCCATTGCCGGGGCCTCTGACAGGGCACGCCACGCAGCCTGCAGCTGCAGGACATAAGCTGTGCTGTTCTCAACCCACCACGGCGCCGCCGCCACGCCCGCATCGCCGGGCCCTCCCGGGCGCCTCCCTTTCGTGGCGGTGGTCACACAACCTCTCCGCCAGGCACACCGCTGCAGGCGCCCGCCGGCGGCGCTGGTCCCCTGCCGCTCAGCTCAGGCGCGACCCCAAGTGGGACCTGCCGGCGGCGGGCGCGCACCGCTCCGCCGCGCCGGGCGCGATGCCGATGAGCACGCACCACTTCTCCGCGGGGTCCACGCGGTAGTTGATGATCTGCGTGTTCTCCAGGTTCGCCGTGCGGTCAAACACCTTCTCCGGGTCGCTCGCGCCCTGGCGCGCGCGCCCGCGTTACATAAGTGCCACCGGCGCGCTCGCGCTCGGCCACGCCCGGCCGCGCCGCCGGCGCGCCGCGCCAGGCGCCTCCTGGCGCCTGCTGCAGGAGGGCGGCCGCTCGCGCCGCTGCGTGCACCGGCGCGACTCGCCCGCAAGCCCCGGCCACGGCAGGCGCCGCCGCGCTGGGCCGTGCCTGCGCCGGCACCGCGGCGTGCGGCGTGCGCCGCGCTGCGCCGCGCGGCATTAGCAACAGGGGCGCGGCAGCGAGCGGCGCGCATCGCGCGGGCGCACGTTCATGTCCCAGTGGTACACGGTCGTCGCGGTGATGAGGCCCAGCTTGGACGGCGAGATCCACTTCCAGAACACGACCGGCTGCGCGATCTGGAAGCTCTTCATCTTGGACTTCATCTCCAGGTTGAAGATCTGCAGGCTGTCCCCGGCAGCCCCGGCGACGGTCGCCTTGAGGGCGATCACTTTGCTCGCCGGGTTCATCAGCGCCGAGTCCGCGGTGATAGGCCGCTTGAGCGGGCTCAGCGGCGCTGCCATGTCCACGATCACGACCGAGTTCGTGGGGCCCGTCTCCCGGATGCAGATGTATTTGTCGCTCTCCATCGTGACGTTGGTGAAGGAGATGAACTGCGGGTTGATGCCCAGGTTGGGCAGCTGCGCGCGCGGGGCCGCACGCCTCAGCCGGCCCGCAACCAAACTAATGCCCGCCCGCGCGCGGCCCGGCCGCGCCAATCAGCGGCGGCGCGGCAGCCAGAGCGCGGCCGCTTGCGGCGTCAGCCGCGCCACGCAAGCGGCAGCGCGAGCGCTGCGCTGGACCTATGCGCAAACACTGGACGCTGCAGGCGCGCACCAGCAGCGCCTCCTTGAGGCTGATTGGGGCGGCGGCCGCCATGGTGCCCAGCCGCGCCCGCCCCTCGCCCGCGTCGCGCGGTGTGCGCAGCGCCTACCGGAGCGCTCTCTCAGGGTGCGCTCCCCGCTGCGGGCAGCCCCTGCAGGCCTGTGAGAGCCAAACGCAGCACCAACCAGCGCACTGTGCTGCGCACCGATGTAAGCTTCTGAGTGGGTAGTACAAATAATGCACAGAGGGATGCAGGGCGGGGCCAACCCTCTCGTTCGTCTCGGCTAGGCAGAAGAAGCGCAACGGGCGCGATCGGGGACAGATGCGGAGCCCTGCGCACAGGCGCTCGTGCCGGGGAGCAGGCGCGCGCGCCGCGCCGCGCCCTGCTAAGTAGCCTGGCATCGCCGCGGCAGCAGGGCCGCAGGTAATCCCGCGTCCAATGTGTGTGCGCAGAGTCGCCTGCACTGCCGCAGGCACCTTACAGATGCTCTAGGCCCAGCGAGACGACCCCCGGCGCCGCGCAGGCCGGCGATGCCGACGCTGGCCGCGCACGAGAAGCGCACGCGCGCCGCCGCGGCCGCGGCCGCGCAGGCCCAGGCGCGGCTGCGCCCGGCGCAGCTGCACGCCGCGCGCCTGGCCCAGGAGCTGGCGGACGCGGAGGCGCGCGCGGCCGAGCTGCGCGAGGAGGCCGCGCGCGCCGAGGCCGCGCTGGCCGCGCAGCAGGCGCAGGTCGCGGAGCTGGAGGAGGCTCACCGCGCCGAGCGCGCTGACCTGGACGCCGCCGCCGCCCGCCGCAAGCACTGGGCCAAGGACGGCGCCGCGGCGTGCCCGCCGGCCGCGGCGCAGGCGGACGCCCGAGCGCGCGGGGCCCCCGCCGCGGCCGCGGCAGAGCGGCCAAAGGCGGAGCCGGCCGGGGGCGCGGCGCCGCAGGCGGACGGCCGGGCAGGCGGCGCCGCGGAGGGCCGCAAGCGCGCGCGGGCGCCCAGCGACGACGCCGACGACGTGCGCGAGCCCACGCCGCAGCGGCGCCGGCGGGCCTCGCCGTCCCCGCGAGGCGCCGCGGGCGGCGCCGCCCACCTTCGAAGCGGGCTCCCCGGGGTCATCAGCCGGGGTGCCGAGGCGGCGCGCGCGGGCGGCGCGGCGGCGGGACCGCCAGCCCAGGGCACGCCCTGCTGCGGCGGGACCCCGACGCCGCACGTGCGCCGC